>VOFF01000393.1_pt1 | contig 82001 bp, 132 predicted proteins | sample 5384061 | NCBI WGS metagenome assembly VOFF01 (sample SAMN12384725, study PRJNA508395) | human gut metagenome | isolation source: healthy gut E | host: Homo sapiens | reverse complement strand
TCGGCAACCTGTATGATGTCTGCCCTGCACTGACCAAGCTGATTCTGGCGGACAAGGACTAATTTGTTAGCAAAAAAAAAAATTAAATATACCTTGTGGGGGGCGCTCTCCTTTCGGAGGGCGTCCTCCAGGGGAAAGAAAGGAAAAAATTATGGATTTCAAACTGAACGAGATGGAGCAGGAAATTCTCGACATGCTCCACGACTTCTGCCTGAAGGAAGTCAAGCCCATCGCTGCTGAACTGGACGAGAAGGAAGAGTTCACCCAGAACGCCCGCGAGAAGCTGGCTGAAATGGGCATGCTGGGTACTTACATCCCCGAGGAGTACGGCGGCGCTGGTCTGTCCTACCTGACCTACATCGTCTGCTGCGAGGAGCTGGCTAAGGGTACTGCGCTTCCACCTCCATCATGTTCTCCGCCCACGGTTCTCTGTGCTGCTGGCCCATCCTGGAGTTCGGTACCGAGGAGCAGAAGCAGAAGTACCTGGTGCCCCTGGCCTCCGGCGAGAAGCTGGGCGCCTTCGGCCTGACCGAGCCCGGCGCCGGCACCGATGCCAACGGCGTTCGCACCACCGCTGTGCTGAAGGGTGACAAGTACATCCTGAATGGCACCAAGATCTTCATCACCAACGGCTATTATGCTGACACCTATGTGGTCTTTGCCCGTACCAACCCCGATCTGAGCGTGGGCCACAAGGGTCTGTCCGCTTTCATCGTGGAGAAGGGCTTCAAGGGCTTCAGCTTCGGCACCAAGGAGAAGAAGATGGGTATCCGCGCTTCCGCTACCAATGACCTGATCTTCGATGACTGCGAGGTCCCCGCTGAGAACCTGGTGGGCAAGGAGGGCGAAGGCTTCAAGATCGCCATGATGGCGCTGGACGGCGGCCGTATCGGTGTTGCTGCACAGGCTCTGGGTATTGCACAGGGCGCCATTGACGAGTGCATTCCTTACCTGAAGAACCGCAAGCAGTTCGGCAAGCCTCTGTCTGCTTTCCAGAACACCCAGTTCGAGCTGGCTGATATGCAGACCAAGGTGGACGCTGCTCGTCTGCTGATCTATCGTGCTGCTATGGCCAAGCAGAACCACGAGCCTTACAGCCACCTGGCTGCTATGGGCAAGATGTTCGCTGCTGATGTGGCTTCTGACGTGACCCGTCGTGTTGTTCAGCTGGTCGGCGGCTGCGGCTACACCCGTGAGTATCCCTTCGAGAGAATGATGCGTGATGCTAAGATCACCGAGATCTATGAGGGTACCACCGAAGTTCAGAAGATGGTCGTTTCCGGCTGGATGCTGAAGTAATCAAACGATTCTTTCGATGTGATCGTGAAAGAGAGGGCAGTGGTTCGCCACTGCCCTCTTTTTTAAGAGGTGGCTCAAATGACAATTCATCCCATTCGTTTTACGGGCAGGCCGACGGGTGAGACAGACCGGCTGCCGCAGGAGATTGCATGCTATGATTTATTGGATCAGCTGGGGATCTCTTATGACCGTGTGGATCATACAGCGGCCCACACCATTGCGGACTGTGCTGTGATCGAGAAGGTTTTGGGTGCTCCGATTTGTAAGAATCTGGTGCTCTGCAACCGCCAGAAGACCTCTTTTTATCTCCTTTTGATGGAAGGGGAAAAAGCCTTTCCGTACTAAGGAGCTGTCGAAGCAAATTGGCTCAGCCCGGCTTTCTTTTGCCTCTCCAGAGGATATGGAAGCGTATCTGCATGTAACCCCTGGTTCTGCCACCATTTTGGCACTTATGTTTGACCGGGGTCATCGGGTGCAGCTTATTTTGGATCGTCCTGTTGCAGAGTGGGTGCGAATTGGATGCCATCCCTGTATCAATACCTCTACGCTGAACCTCTCTATGGCGGAGATTCGAAATAAGTTTCTGCCCTATTTGGGTGTGGAGCCAATTTTGGTGGAGCTCCCGGAGGAGCGGGAGGAGGTCCACTGAGTAGGCGGACGGACCCATACTGCCGGCATGTTCCGGCGGCGTGGGTCTTTTTGTCTGTACAGTGTAAACTATCGGCGGAGAGGAGACGACCATGGTACGAGTTTCAAATATAATCTTGCCTCCAGAAGGAGATTTCTTACTATTGAAGAAGAAGGCCGCCCGAATTTTAGGGGTTCCTATGGGTAAGATTCATCGCTGTGTTCCTGTGCGCCAGTCCATTGACGCCAGAAAGAAGTCGGATGTTCATTATGTGATGACGGTGGATGTGGCCCTTTCTGGGGAGGCCGATGTGGTGGCGCGGGTAAAGAGCAGTCAGGTACGCCTTGCCGAGGAGGGACCCGCCTACACTTTTCCCGTTGTCACCCGAACCTCCCAGAAGCCTCCTGTGGTGGTGGGCAGCGGTCCGGCAGGGCTGCTGGCCGCACTCTGCTTGGCGCGGGCAGGCCTACGGCCGATTGTCTTAGAGCGCGGACAAGCGTTGGAACAGCGTGTGAAGGATGTGGAGGCATTTTGGAGGGGCGGGGATTTGAATCCCGCCTCCAATGTTCAGTTTGGAGAGGGGGCGCAGGGACTTTTTCCGATGGAAAATTGACCACGGGGACCCACGATCCCCGCCGGTCCTATGTCATGCGCACCTTCGTAGAGGCAGGGGCACCGGAGGATATTCTCTGGCAGCATAAGCCTCATGTGGGGACCGATCTGCTTCGGAATGTTGTCAGGCATCTTCGGGAAGAGATTCAGAATCTGGGCGGAGAAGTGCGCTTTGGGCACTGCTTTAGCGGCCTCACTGTGATCGGGGGCCATTTAGAGGGAATCACTGTGGCAGAAGAACAGGGAAAGTATGATCTGCCCTGCGATGCACTGGTTTTGGCACCAGGTCACTCTGCCCGGGATACCTTTCAAATGTTGCGGGAGGCTGGCGCCGCCATGGAGCAGAAGCCCTTTGCCATTGGCGTGCGGATCGAGCATCCGCAGGCCCGCATCAGTCAGGCGCAGTTTGGGGAGAGCTGGGAAAAAGCTGCCCCCTGCGGATTACAAATTGGTCTGCCATCTGCCCAACGGCCGGTCTGCCTATACCTTTTGCGTCTGCCCCGGGGGCCAGATTGTGGCGGCTGCTTCGGAACCGGGGGAATCGTGACCAACGGCATGAGCAACCGGGCTCGGGATGGTGAATTTATCAACGGAGGCTTCCTGGTTGGGGTTGGCCCCAGTGATTTTGGAAGCGCGGACCCTTTGGCTGGCGTTGCGTTTCAGGAGATTTGGGAGAGAAAGGCTTATCAGTTTGGGCGGCCCGGCTATGAAGCACCGGCGCAGCGTGTGGGGATTTCCTGCGCGGATTGCCCACCCCCAAGGGCCTGGCCCATCGGAGCACCTATCGTCCGGATGTTTTCTTTGGGGATCTGCGGGAGACCCTGCCCGATTATGTTGCCCATACCCTGGCGCTGGCGCTTCCCACACTGGATCGGAAACTCCATGGCTTTGCCGCGCCAGATGCTTTGGTGGTGGGGGGGTGGAGACCCGCTCCTCCTCCCGGTCCGTATTCTGCGTGACAAGACCCTGCAGTCCAATCTTCGCGGGCTGTACCCCTGTGGAGAGGGGGCGGGGTACGCTGGTGGCATTGTATCTGCTGCTGTGGATGGAGTCCGGGTGGCGGAGGCAGTGGCCCATCCTCTGCTTTGCGGGGGAAATGCCTGAAAAAATAGAGGGAATTCCGCTTCTTTTTCAAAGAGACGGTTGCAATCTTATCCTAAAACAGTGTATAATAAAACATTATTGACAGAGACTGCATGACCGGCAGCGGACAGAGGTTCCCGCAGGGATATACACTGCGGGGCTGTTTGTGCACACCCAAGGGAAAGCGGGGACGCGGGGACGACCGGCGTCTTGCGGTTGCGGTCAACGGGTTTGGAAGATTCTTGTAAGGGAGTGAATACCATGGCGGAAGAGACCATGAGCACCAATTTTATTCATAGCATCATTGAAGAGGAGCTGGAGCCCGGCGGGCGCTGTGCGGGGAAACAGGTGCACACCCGGTTCCCGCCAGGCCCAACGGCTACCTCCATATCCGGACATTGCAAGGCGCTGACCATTGATTTCGGTACGGCGGAAAAGTACCACGGCATCTGCAATCTGCGTATGGATGACACCAACCCGGCCAAGGAGGACACAGAGTATGTGGATGCCATCCAGGAGGATATCCACTGGCTGGGCTATGACTGGGGAGACCGTTTCTATTATGGTTCTGATTATTTTGAGCAGACCTACGAATTGGCGGAGGACTTGATCCAGAGGGACTGGCCTATGTTTGTGAACTTACGCCGGAGCAGTTCCGGGCTTATCGAGGGGATACCACTACCCCGGCACAGAGCCCTTGGCGGGACCGTCCGGTGGAAGAGAGCCTGGAACTGTTTCGACGGATGAAGGCGGGCGAGTTCCCGGAGGGAAAGTATACACTCCGGGCGAAGATTGACTTGGCCTCGGGCAATTTTTAATATGCGGGACCCGGTGCTCTACCGAATCCGCTATATTGAGCACCATCGGCAGGGGACAAAATGGTGTATTTTCCCCATGTATGACTTTGCCCACCCCATTCAAGATGCCTTGGAGGGATTACGCACTCTCTGTGTTCGTTGGAGTATGAAAATCACCGTCCCCTTTACGACTGGGTAGTGGAGCACTGTGATCTCCCCAGCAAGCCCCGGCAGATTGAATTCGCCCGTTTGGGGATCAATTATACGGTCATGTCCAAACGGAAGCTGCGGGCTTTTGGTAGAAGAGGGACGGGTCTCGGGATGGGACGATCCCCGCATGCCCACCCTCTGTGGCCTGCGCCGCCGCGGATACACCCCCAGATCCATTCGGAATTTTTTGTGAGCGCATTGGGGTGTCTAAGGTGGACTCCACCGTTGTCTGGGCGTTTCTGGAGTCCTTCCTGCGGGAGGAACTGAACGAGACCGCCCAGCGGGGGATGGAGGGTGTTCGCCCTGTAAAGCTGCCCATCAACCATTACCCCGAGGGACAGAGCGAGACCGTCACGGTGGAAAACAACCCCGTAGACCCGGGAGGCGGGCGTGCGGGAAGTGCCTTTTTCCCGCACACTCTACATTGAGGCGGACGACTTTTGGAGGAACCAATTCCCAAATACAAACGTCTTACTCCTGGTGGACAGGAGTGCCGCCTGAAAGGCGCCTATCTAATCCGCTGCACAGGCTGCATGAAGAATGCGGCAGGGGAAGTGATTGAGGTTCTCTGCGAGTATGATCCCGCCTCAAAGGGCGGCAATCCCGCCGATGGGCGGAAGGTCAAGGGAGCGACCATCCACTGGGTGGAAGCGGAGACCGCTGCGGATGCGGAGGTACGTCTGTACGACGCACTGTTTACCGACCCCGCTCCCCGGCGGCCCAGAAAAAAATTTCCTGGATTTCTTAAACCCGGAGAGCCTTCAGATCTTGACCCATTGCAAAGTGGAACAGGGGGCTGGCCCAAGCCCCCATGCCGGAGGCTGGGAAGACAGCGAAGGCCTATCAGTTTATGCGTCAGGGGTATTTTTGTCTGGACAGTCAGGATGCCTCTCCAACGCACTTGGTGTTCAACCGGAGCGTTTCTCTGAAGGATAGTTTTAAGAAAAAGTAAAATCGGACCCTGGAAAGCTGGAAATTTTGGGGAAAGCAGGGAGGAGAAAAACCCCTTCTCTACCTTGCGAAACCCCACGTTTTCTGGTACAATAGCAAGGATCATGTAAGGATGTCCCTGTCAGGGGAGGTCCGTTCCTGGAATTGGGAGTGTTTTCACCGTATGAAGAAAAACGAGATAAAAACCGGAAGAAACAAGCCGCCGGAAGTGCGTACCCGAGAACAGATTGAGGATCGTGCGTTTAACCGGATGCTCCTCTGGCTGGCCACTGCCGCAGTGGTTGAGGTGGTGATGGTACTCATCAATCGCTTCTATGTTCACACCCGTGTCAGTGAATTGGGAATTAAGATGCCGCTGTACAAGGTGTTGACGGTCTTTCCCATTGCGGGTGCTGTGCTTTTTGTGCTGTTCCTGGTCTGGGCTGTGAAGGTTCGGAACGGAGACAGCGGAAAAGACGGAACCCTCCAGGCGGCTGTGGCCTGCGGATTTCTGTGTATGGGCATAGGCGGCCTTTTGATGCGGAATTTGGAGACCACGGCGGCCCCCATGGTACTGGCGGTGGTGCCTGGCCTGGGTGTGCTGATGATGGTGTTCTATCTATATCAAAAGGAATTTTTTGGCTGTGCCGTGATAGGCGGCATGGGGCTGCTGGGCTTTTGGGTGTATCGGACATTTCTCAGCGGCGCGGTGTACTACGGCTATTTGGCCCTCACCCTGGTAATCGCGGCAGTGGGGGTGGCATTGGCCCTCAAGCTGAAACAGAAGGATGGTGTATGGACGATTCGGGGCAAGGAGATTGTGGTTCTCCAGCCTGGCGCGGCCTATCTGCCGTATTATTTGACGGCGGCGGTGACAGCCATTCTCCTTTTTGGCGCCGCTGGCGCTGGGGGCTGCTGTGGCTTACTACGCGATGTGGATTATGGCTGCGTGGCTGTTTATCCTGGCGGTTTATTTCACCTCAAAATTGATGTAAAAAGCAAAGACAGGCCCCATCGAATAAGATTCGATGGGGCCTGTTTTATTTAATTATGGGATTTCCCAACCGATGAGAAGACAGCCCGTTTCCACCTGAATGGTCACGGGATTTCCTTGGAAATGGTTGCTCACACCGATGGGAAAGAAAGGAGAGACGGGGACACGGTCCAAAGGGTATTGGGCGCCGTGAATCGAAACCCCCTGAGCCTCCTGCCCCAAGCAGAACAGGGAGAAAATCCCTTCTTTCCGGGCGGGGAGGGTGAGGGAACCATTGCGGAGGGCAGTGAAGAGATAGCTTTTTCCGTAGAGATAGCCGTTGCCCCCGCCTGGGCCAAAAACCCCAAGGCCTGAAGGTTGGCCAGGGTGTGATCCGGACGGCCGCCGGTACCGCCGTAAAGGTGGAATGTGCGGTATCCCTCTTTCAGGCCGTATTTAATGGCCAGCATTGTGTCGGTGTCGTCCTTTTCCACAGGGAAGGTGTGCATGGGGAATCCCCTTGGGGAGGTCATTCAGAGAGTCGAAATCGCCCAGCAGCAAGTCGGGCTGCAGCCCGGCGGCTTGACAGTGGCGGTAACCTCCGTCAGCGGCGAAAACAACATCCCCTGGGGCTGGGGAGACTGGCAGACCAAAGAAAGGGCCGGCACCAAAGATAAAGCAGGCGGGAGGAGACATAAACATCAGCTCTTTTCCAAAGGATTTTTGGGGATGGTTCCATCATACCATGTTCTTCCAGCCTTGACCAGAGGGGAATTTTTTTTGTTAGACTGAACCGGCAGAATTTTAGCATGAGGAGGGCGGAGTGATGATCCAAGGGGCAATTTTTGATGCGGATGGCACCCTGCTGGATTCCATGGGAATGTGGGATACGGTGGGGGAGCGTTACCTGGCCTCCCTGGGGGTGACAGCCCGTCCGGGTCTTCGGCAGATTCTTTTCCCCTCAGCTTGTCCCAGTGCGCGGCTTACCTGCGGGAGAGCTATGGTCTGTCCCTGTCAGTGGATGCCATTGAGGTGGGCATCAATGGTTCCATCCGCTCATTTTATTGTGAGCAGGTGGTGTGCAAGACCGGCGCAAAGGAGTTTTTGCAGGCCCTCCGGGAGAGGGGAATCCCCGCTGTTTTGGCCACTGCCACAGACCGGGCGGTGATGATGGAGGGGCTCCGGCGGACAGGCCTGCTGCCGTTGTTGGACGCAGTGTACACCTGTGGTGAGTTGGGAGTGGATAAACGGACCCCCGCCCTGTTTCACCATGCCCGGGCACAAATGGGGACTGCCATAGAAGCCACTTGGGTGTTTGAGGACGCTGTCCATGCGGCCCAGACCGCCTATCAGGCGGGCTATCGGGTGGCCGGTGTGGCCGATCCATACAGCGACCAGGAGGCATTGAAGGCCACCTGTCATTGGTATCTTACTGACTGGACAGATTTTGCTGGGTTCTATCAGCAGGCATAAAACGACCGCACGTCTGAGAGGGGTTCTCAGACGTGCGGTTATTTTTAGAAGGGAGACCACAGATTAAGTTTTGGGGATCATTTGGATATTCAGGTCAACATTACCTTCAATGCCGGGGACCTTACCAGTGCTGGAATACTGCCACATATCAAAGTGGTAGTAGAAGGTTGGCGTTTTATTGTACTGCGCCAGCCAAAGTGGAAAGTCAACCAGCTTGGACAGATCATAGTGGAGATAGAAATAGGTCAAATTGGAGTATACCATACTGTCATACCCATTTGCCTCCACTGCCTGACAGAAGGCAACGGCGCACTTGGTCAGCATCTCGTCGGAGAGTCCTTCCGTGCGAGGATGCAGGCTACTGTCATAGGGTTCCCAGTCAAACACAATGGGATAGGTGATGGAGTAGTCCTGAAGCAGGTCCATACAGAATTGGGCTTCCTCCACGGCCTCTGCCTCATTGATGGCCTGGGAGAAGAAGTAGACGCCGACTTCAATTCCATTTTCCAAAGCGCCTTGGATGTTCTGATAGAAGTAGCTGTCTCTCTTACAATGGCGCCGGTGCCGTATCCCCGGTAACCCAGACGCAGCATAGCAAATTCAACCCCGGCGTCTTTGACTGCCGCCCAATCAATGCTGCCCTGGTAACGGGAGACATCAATGCCGATCTTGCTGGTGTATTTGTCGCTGTCGTACGTCAGGAAACCATTTTCGTTGACCTGGAACAGAGAGGAAGCATAGGTCCGTTTGGGCATCTCCTCCACCACATAGACTTTTTTCTTTCCGCCAAAGTAAAAGTAGTCACCGGTGGGTTCCTCAGGCTCTTCCGGTTCTTCCGGGAGGTCAGGGGGATTGTCTGGTTCTTCCGGCTCTTCGGGGGTTTGATTTTTGAGTTCATAAACACGCCAAATTACCGTGGTAATCTCTGCCCGGGTGATGTGGTCCTGGGGGCTGGAAGAGAAGCTCCCCATTGACCTGATTCCCCTGGAAGATGCCGTGGTCGTAGAGAATCAGGGCGGAAAGATCCTCGGTGTCCGCAAATGGAGAGGATCATGGGAGGTGCGGGAGAGATCCAGGACATTGACGATGATCTCTGCGATTTGAAGACGGTTGATGGGGTCATTCAGCCCCAAGCTGAGGCCAGAGGGGAGAAACCCGTTCTCCTGGGCCAGCTGATAAAATCCGCTGGCCCAATGGGAACCGGTGGGTATTTGATCGCCATAGCCGGCGGACATAAGGACCAGCTTCAGGGCTTCTCCCAGCGTCACTTGCCCCTGGGGGAGAAGGTGGTGGGGGTGGTGCCGTGGACAATGTCATTGTCGTAGAGGTCTTTGACATAAGTATAGTACCAGTCATCTGGTGCCACGTCGGTAAAGTTCATTTCACCCGCTGCGGAGACCGGCGCGGCCAGCGAAAAAACCAAGGCCACAAGCAGGAAGAGGGAAAAAAATTCTCTGTTTCTGTTTCATTGGAAAAAAATACCTCATCGTTTCTTTCTCAGGAAAAATGGTGTGGGAAAAAGTTTGGGACGCAGACGGTAAACGTACAGGTCACCGATCCGTCCCAGCAGAACGTCGTACAGCAAAAAAAGTCACATTACCCAGCAGAAGCATTCCAGCCAGAACCAGGCCTGTCCAGGTCTGTGCCTCTGCCTGGAGGTCGGGCATGACAAACACAAACAGCAGGAGCGCGAAAATGACTGCCAAGGCCAAGTTGAAGAGGAGCAGCTTCAGTATGATCCGCCAAGGCTTACGACGCAGGTGCTGGAGCTTGGGACGGAGCAGGGGATACCAGCCAAACAGCAGGACGAAGAACAACGCGGCCTCCTTGTTGGGGGAGAGAATCAGGCTTAGCAAAGCCACGGCCAGGTAGAGCAGAGCGCCGGTGCGAAAGCCAAATTCCCAGACAACCGGGAGCAGAAGGACCCCTGCCAGAGCCGGACAGATGTAAGTGGTTGTGGGAATCATGGTTCCCAAGAGCATCACGGCAATCATGAGGGCGGCCAAAACGCCGCAGAAAGCCACCCGGAAACTGAGTCGGTTACGCATAAGAAATCACCTCCAAGGAAACAGATTAGGATGACGGATCATCATCAGACGGGGGATTGTCTGGGGGAATCCTGGGACGGGGAGAGGGGGTGGCGCAGGCGCCGCCGAAGCCGGGCCCACAGACTGTCCTCCCCCCGGAACAGAGGATGAAACTCAATGACAGGGGGCGGCAGATAGGAGATGGAGCCCTTCTCGTCAATCCCGGACACATGGACGTATTCCTGGGTCTCCAGAGGCAGGGACTTTTTGCGGAGCCGGGCATTGATGAACTCCCGAGCAGATAGTAGAACGAGGCGAACAAAGGAACCCCCCAGGAGCATCCCCAAAAATCCCATCAAGTGGTTAAACAGCAGCAGGGCAAACAGGACCCAGAACGCGGAAAGCCCTGTGGAATCCCCCAGAATCTTGGGACCAATGATATTGCCATCCACTTGCTGTAAAATAATGACAAAAGACAATGAAAATGAGACATTTTCCAGGGTCGGTGAGCAGAAGGATAAAAGCGGAGGGAATGGCGCCAAAGAAAGGCCCAAAGACAGGAATGATGTTGGTAATGCCCACAATGACGCTGATGAGCATGGCGTAGGGCATGTGGAGAAGCGACAGGCAGATGCCGCAGATAATGCCGATAATCAGGGAATCCAAAAAGTTTGCCGGAGACAAACCCGCTGAAAATCCGATTGATGGCCCGCAGGTGCTTCAAAATCACATCACAGGTGCTCCGCTTCCGGCATAAGGCAAACAATATCTTTTTCCCTGTCCCACGAACTGGTCCCGGCTCATTAGCAGGTAAACCATTACGATAATGCCGATGATGAAATTCAAAACACTCTTGGCGCGGCGGCCACCCGTCCTGCCAGGTCCACCAGGGCGGACAGAGGGTCGTCCTGAAGCCATGCGTTGAAGGCAGCGGTGATTTTTTCAGAGACAGTGGTAATGATGGTGGTCGGCTGTCCATGGGCGGTGAGGTAATCTGAAATTCGTTGCGAAAAATCCGAAACCATGTTGGGCAGGTTTTGGATCAAAGGCGGGACATTGAAGACCAGCTGAGGAATGATGAAATAGGCAAACAGCACAATGAGTGCCAACAGGACAAAGGTGGAGAAGGCAGTGGACAGAGAACGGGCCGTTTTCTTTCTCACCTTATGGTATAGAAGAAACTGCTCGGAAAAACGGGTAAGAGGATAGAGAAGGTAAGCCATCACGCAGCCCAGGACAATGGCCCGCAGAGAACCAAAAATGCCGCGGACAGTATTGCCCAATGCGTCCAGATTGAGCAGGACGCGGCAGACCAGAAAAAACCACGACCAGGCCCAACAAGACCATGCCGCTATAAAACAAGATCTTTTTGATGGGAACCTTCAACAGTTCGCCCTCCCATTCCTGTGCCAATTCCTTCCGACCAAAAAACGGTTGGAGATGCAAAAAATAAATTGGAACATATATTTTATAGTATAGCAAAGCTGGCGGTTGCTTGCAAGCGGAAGGAAACAATTGGGAAAATTTCTTCGGGGAAATCAGCGCAGGGACGGGAAAGCAAGCGAAAACAGGGAAAAAATAATGGTTGCGGCGTTTCTATGCCTATGATACAATTATCTTACCAGTTCAGAAATGAAATTCGTTGGATTTGATGGAAGAGAAAGGAGGAGTGAGAGCTTGAATTACCAGATCCTATGGCTGGTGCTGCTCATCGCATTTGCGGGCATTGAGGGATCACGGCGGGGTTGGTTTCCATTTGGTTCTGCGCGGGCAGCTTGGTGGCGCTCATTGCCACTTGGCTGGGGGCGTCCCTTCCGGTGCAGATTGGTCTGTTCGCGGTGGTCTCTGTGGCTGCCATGGCGCTCATCCGTCCCATGGCCCGAAAATGGCTGCATCCCAAGATGGAAAAAGACCAACGCGGACCGTATTCTGGGCCAGGAGGGCGTGGTGGTGGAATCCATAGACAACCTCAGCGCCTCCGGACAAGTGAAGATCGACGGCGCCGCCTGGGCGGCCCGTTCTGCGGGAGACGAGATCATTCCAGCGGGAACACGCATCCAGGTGGAGCGAATTGAAGGGGTCAAAGCCATTGTCATCCGAAAAGAAACCTAACGAGAAGAGAGAAGCTGCCGCTTATGTCATGAGAGAAAGGAAAAGGTACTTGCATGGAAACAAAAAATTGTTTTGATTGTTCTCATTGTGGTCATTCTGGTCATCCTGGCCCGATGCGTCCGGGTGGTCCAGCAGTCCAAAGCCTACGTGATTGAACGTTTGGGCGCGTTTCACACAGTCTGGAGTGTGGGGCTTCATTTCAAGGTTCCCTTCATTGACCGGGTTCTACGGGTGGTCTCCCTGAAGGAACAGGTGGCTGACTTTCCGCCCCAGCCTGTGATTACCAAGGACAACGTGACCATGCAGATTGACACTGTTTTGTACTATCAGATTACAGACCCGAAACTCTTTGCCTATGGGGTGGAGAACCCCATGAACGCCATTGAGAACCTCACTGCCACCACACTGCGGAATATCATCGGTGAGCTGGAGCTGGACCAGTCTCTGACCTCCCGGGATATTATCAATGCCCGGATGCGCTCGATCCTGACGAGGCCACGGACCCCTGGGGCATTAAGGTCAACCGGGTGGAGCTGAAAAATATCCTGCCCCCAAGGATATTCAAAACGCCATGGAAAAGCAGATGCGGGCGGAACGGGAGCGCCGGGAACAGATCCTCCAGGCAGAGGGGCAGAAGCAGAGCCAGATCCTGGTGGCAGAAGGAGAGAAGGAATCCCGCATTCTCCGGGCGGACGGCGAGAAGCAGGCTCGGATCATGGAGGCCGAAGCCGAGGCGGCCGCCATCCTTCGGGTGAATGAGGCCATGGCCAACTCCCTGAAGCTTCTTAACGAGTCCAACCCCACGGACCCGGTCATTCGAATTAAGGCGCTGGAGGCGTTCCAAGCGGCTGCCAACGGCAAAGCCACAAAGATTATCATTCCCTCGGAAATTCAAGGCCTGGCCGGTCTGGCGGAAGGGATTGTGGAGACAGTCAGACGTCCCGACACAGGCAGGGGGCCGCGCCTGGTCCAGGTGGTCCCAAAGCATAATTCACGTTGTATGCAACAATAAAAAAACCTATGAAAAAATCCCCCTGTCACCTACGGTGACAGGGGGATTCAATATTTTAGGCGGATTACAGGGTCAGAGAGGGGGCGGTGTAGGTCCGGGCGGCCATCTCAGCGTCCAGCGCATACAGCCCTTTCACATCAGAGGCGAAAAAGGTCGAAACGCCCCAGCAGGTCGTTGGCGTTCTTCTCTTCCTCGCCCTGCTCCTTTACAAACCAATCCAGGAACTGCAGGGTGCGGAAATCATTGGCCTTCATGGCCTCAGCATAGATGGCGTTGATGAGGGAGGTGACATACTCCTCGTGGACCAGAGAGGCGGCCAGAGGATCGCGGAAGGACTCATATACCTTGTCCGGGGCGTCGATGGCGCCCAGCTTGGGGCACTCACCGTTGTTCTGGAGATAGGTCAGGAAGAGCATAGCGTGGTCTCTCTCCCTCCTGAGCCTGAATCTTAAACCAGTTACCGAACCCATCCAGGTTCTTGGAGTAGTAGTAATTGGACATATCCAGGTACAGGTAGGCGGAATAAAATTCCTTGTTGATCTGCTGCTCTAACAGCGCGGCGACTTCTTTCTTCAGCATAACAAACATCCTTTCTGAAATATCATTCTTATCTTGTGCGGAATCAAAGAAAACCCTTGACACCGTATGGGAAAAACATAGTGATTTTGTTTGGTAATCATACCATATCTTGGGCATACTGTCAATTCCCATTCCGAAGGAGGTGTGGTGTGCGGTCTCTTGACGGAAGGGAAGAACTGTGCCAGAATGGAGAAAAAAGGAGGCGAAAACGGTGAAAACAGTATGGCTGCCAAGCAGGCGGGGGGATCGGATTCCGTGCCATGATAATTGGGAAGGGCAATCCCGTGTGGTGATCGTTTGTCACGGGTTTGGAAGCAGCAAGGAGAGCCCGATGGTGCAGGCCCTGCATCGAGCGCTGCCCGAACGGGGGATCGGTGTATGGAGCTTTGATTTTCCGGCCCATGGAGACAGTCCAATGGGGCAGGAGGGACTTCGGGTTCCCTTCTGTATGGATGATCTGGAGACGGTGGAAGCCTGGATTCGGGCAAAGTCTCCCCAAGTGGAGGTGGGCTATTTTGCCTCCAGCTTTGGAGCTTATATTACCTTGCTTTCCCTGTCCCGTGCCCCCGTAACCGGCCCCGGGCCTTCCTGCGTTCGGCGGCGGTGACAATGCCCCAGCTGGTGGCACGCTGGCTGACGCCTCGGGCCAAGAAGGACCTGGAGAGACGGGGGATACTTTGTACCAGACTATGCATACGTTCGGGAGATGCGGATTACCCCTGCATTTCTTCGGGACCTGTGGGAATATGATCTGTTTTCCCGTTATACGCCGGAGTTGGCCTCCCTTTTTGGTGGTCCATGGAGCGCTGGATGAGGTGGTGCCCGTAAAGGATGCCCGTCGGTTTGCTGAGACTTTTGGGGCCCAGCTGCGGATCTTTCCCCAGGGAGAGCATCCGCTGATGGGCAACGGGGAGCTGGAAGCGGTTTTGGCCTGGGCGGCGGACTTTTTCTTGGGAAAAGAATGAGGTAGGCAGGCAAGAAAAAGCAAGTGTTCCCTTGAAATTCGTGGGGATTGCAGGTATAATAAAAATGTATTGGTCTGCATTTTCACAATGCAGAGAGAAAGAAAACCATGTTGCTCCCTCACGCCATGGGGAGGGCAGGGCGCGCCCAAAGGGCGCGGAGAAAGGAAAGGAATGTTATGAGCAAGCCAGTATACATTACCGCCGACAGCACCTGTGACCTGACGCCGGCGTTGTTGGAGCGGTTCCATGTGAAGACCATTCCTCTTCACATTGTCTTGGGAGAGGAGAACTACTTAGATGGGGTGGATTTTACCCAGGAAATGATCTATGAGCGATATGCCAAGGACAAGGTGCTTCCCCGGACAGCTGCGGTGAGTCCCCAGGAGTTTACAGACTTCTTCACGCCTTTGGTAGAGGCGGGGTATGAGGTTGTGTTTCTGAGCATCAGCTCTGGCTTGTCCGGGACGTATCAGAATGCGGTCATTGCGGCCCAAGATCTGCCTGGAGTCTACCCGGTGGACTCCCTTCAGCTGACCACTGGTATGGGAGAGATGGTGCTGGCGGCATGTGAAATGCGGGATGAGGGAAAAGACGCAGCCTCCATTGCCCAGGCGATGCAGGACCTTATTGGCAGGGTCAATGTCAGTTTTTGTCATTGATACGCTGGAGTACATGTGGAAAGGTGGGCGCTGCACCGGCGTCACCGCGTTTGGCGCGAATCTTTTGAATCTAAAGCCCTGTATTGAGATGCGAAATGGAAAGCTGGAGGTCTGCAAGAAATACCGGGGCAACATCGAAAAGGTATATGAGAAGTATATTGCGGAGCGCCTGAAGGGGAAAAAAGGTGGACCCCAGGTACATTTTTATCACCACTTCCAACGCGCCCACACCGGAGCTGGCAGCACGGTTGGAGAGCGCGGTTCGCAAAGCGGTCCCCGAGGCGCAGGAGATCTTTTTCACCCGGACGGGCTGTACGGTAACCTCTCACTGCGGACCTGGCACCATGGGGGTTCTTTTCCTGGAGGCCTAAGGACAGCATTCACACTTTTGTTACAGTTTTGTTAAACTTTTTGTTTTTCTTGCAATGATTGGGAAGATATGTTATACTGTACCTGTCGATAGTGGAAGCATGCGAAATTTAAGAACCACGAGGTGAGTCTACTATGCAGCACATCTTATGCTCGAAGGGGCGGGGGAAAGCGGCTTGGCGCACTGGTGATGACGCTGGTGATGGTATTCTTTGCCATGACAGCGGCACTGCCCGCAGCGGAGGCTGTGACCCAAAAGGACATTGACAATTTGAAGTCTCAGGCAGCCAGCCTGAAGGAACAAAAAGTCTGATATCCAGAAGAAGCTGGACAAGCTGTCCAATTCGAAGAATTCGGCGCTGGACCAGAAGTTTTTGCTGGAGGAGAAGATCAATGTTCTGCGGGAGCAGATCGCCCTTTTCTGAGCAGTCCATCCAGGAGTATGGTAAGCAGATCGATCAGAAGGAGGAGGAATTGGCCGCTGCCAAAGAGGAAGAGGCCAAGTACTACGATGAATTCTGTGAGCGGGTCCGCAGCATGGAGGAGCGGGGCAACGTGTCCTATTGGGCCGTTCTCTTCAATGCCAACAGCTTTTCGGACCTGCTGGACCAGATCAACGCCATCTCTGAAGTGATGGATTACGACAACGAGGTCATGGACAATCTGGCCGCCGCCCGTCAGGCGGTAGCTGATGCCAAGGCTGAGCTGGAGGAGAGCAAAGCTGCCGAAGAGAGTGCAAAGGCTGACCTGGAGACACAGAAGGCCGACCTGGTGAAAGAGCAGGCCAGCGTGGAGGCAACCATTCAGGAGATTACCAGTCAGTCCTCTGTCTATGCGCAGAAGATGGACGAGCTGGAGGATGATTCCGCCAGCGTCTCCAGTCAGATTGCCCAGGCGGAAAAAGACCTATCAGGCTCAAATCGCGGCCCAGAAGAAGGCGGAGGAAGAGGCTGCCCGGAAAAAGGCAGAGGAGGAAGCGAAGAAGCAGCAACAGCAGCAGAATCAGAACAACTCCAATTCTAACTCCAACTCCAAACCTTCCGGTGGCGGTGGCACGGCCGGTTCCGGCGGCTACCTGTGGCCGTTGTCGGGGTATACCCGGGTGTCTTCTCCCTTTGGCTATCGAAACTGTCCCTTCCACGGGCAGGAGCTCCACGGTGGCTGTGATATTCCCGCCCCTATGGCACGCCCATCAAGGCGGCCCAAGAGCGGCGTGGTCATCATTTCCACCTACGGCTCTTCCTATGGCAACTATGTGACCATTGCCCACAGTGATGGCTCCCGTACGATGTATGCCCATCAGTCCCAGCGGGCGGTGTCCGCAGGACAGACGGTATCTCAGGGTGAGGTCATTGGTTACGTAGGTTCCACCGGCAGTTCGACCGGAAACCATTTGCACTTTTTGAGCTTTGGCTCAACAGCTCCAGCAGCAGCCGGGTCAACCCCGTCGCTTACTGTTTCTAAGAGCAAACCGACAAAAGAGCGGACCGCCCAGTCTGGGCGGTCCGCTTATATTTTTTGGTACGAAAGGACATCCTATCCAAGCTGTATAAAGAGAAAGCTCCCTGGACAGGAAGAGACAAGGGAGCTGAATTTTTACGGTTTCTCCACGGATAACACCGTGAGGACCCCCGTCCTGGACGGAAAACTTTACCTCAAGTCCCCCGAAGGCCATGCCATAGACCCGTGTGGGGTCTTCCTGGTAGGAAGGACGGGGGTCTTGGGCCAGCACCCCCGCAGGGCGGCCTGTTTCTCAGGGGGGACCTTTTTTCAGAAGGTCTTCTGGAAAGCGGACTGTGAGATGATATCCCTCGTAGTCAGCGGTAAAGCCGCTGGAGGCCTGGGGATGGGCATCGGTATAGGGGAGGTATGGCTTGATGTCAAAAATAGGGGTCCCATCCATGAGATCTGCCCCGGCCACGTGAAGGACAGGACCCAAGGTTGGGTGCTGTACAATTCCTTTCAGCCGGACGCAGGACAGGCCAATGGGGTTGGGACGGAAGGGGGAACGGGTGGCGAAGACCCCCATTCGGGTATTTCCTCCCAGGCGGGGCGGACGGACCGTCGGGGACCAATGCGGACGAATGGCCTGGGAAAAGGACCAAATCAGCCATAGGTGGGAAAACCCCTCCAAGCCGCGCAGGGCATCCGGGTTTCGATATTCTGGCTCAAACACGACGGTGGCTTCAAGGTCTTCCACCAGGCCGCTTTGCCGTGGAATCCCGAACTTTGTGGGAAAGGCACCATGCAGAGTGGCGATGATTTTCATGGGAATGGAGCTTTGCATAACACACCTTCAATCGTTGAAAAATGGGAAGGACTCTTCCCTTAGTATACTAATTGGCCCGGCCCGATGCAAGAAAATAGTTCAAAAGAGGAGAAAAACCACACCCGCTGCTTGCTCCCAGAAAAAACCATGCTATAATAGGGAGAAAAAAGAGATTGCCTGGCCTCCAAGGGATTTGGGGCCGAAAGCAAAGGAGAAGGAATAACATGAGCAAGATCATCACCGCGGCCCAGGCAGCGGCGCTTGTGAAGGATGGCTGTACGCTGACCACCACGGGCTTCAACGGGTTCGGCTGCCCAGAGGACCTGATCATGTCCCTGGCCGCTCACTATGACCAGACTGGACATCCCAAAAGATGTGACGCTGGTGAAGTGTACCAGCCAAGGGGATGGACAGGGCCGGGGGGTGAGTCATCTGGCGGAACGGCCTGGCATGTTCAAGGAACTCATTCTCTCCCCACATGGGATATGATCCAGGCCTGCGGAAACTGGTTCAGGAGGAACGGGTGGCCTGCTTTATGCTGCCGCTGGGAAACTTGATGCAGCTCTTCCGGGCCATTGCGGGAGGCCTTCCCGGCGCCATTGCTACCACGGGACTGGGGACCTTTGCCGACCCGAGAAATGGCGGCGGCAAGGCCAACCAACGGGCCCGGGACACCGGGAAAGAGGTGGTTTCTCTGGTGGAATTGGGCGGCAAAGAGTGCCTGTTTTATCCGTCCTTCCCCATTGATGTCTGCTTTATTCGGGCGACCTATGGGGATGAGGCGGGCAACCTGTCCATTCAGAACGAGGCCATGAATATTGAGCAGTTCGAGGTGCCCGCTGCGGTCCACAACTCCGGAGGAATTGTCATTGCCCAGGTTGATCGGGTGGTCAAGCAGGGGGAGCATCCCCGCCAAAGAGGTTTTGATCCACGGATTTATGGTGGATTACCTGGTGGAAGGCCGGCCGGAGTACAGTATGCAGAGCTTTGAGACAGATGCGTTTCGTCCTGAAATTGCCGGCCTTGCCAGCATTCCCGCGGTGGGGTTTGACCCGCTGCCCATGGGACCGCGGAAAATCTGCTGCCGCCGGGCGGCCATGGAGCTGCGTCCGAACTCTCTGATCAATTTGGGCATTGGCATGCCGGGCGGCATTGGTTCTGTGGCGGAGGAGGAGGACTCACGGACCTATTTACGTTGTCTCTGGAGTGCGGTCCTCTGGGAGGGATTCCGCTGGGAGGGATTGACTTTGGCGCGACCATCAATCCGGAGGCCATGTACCGGATGGCGGATATTCTGCAGCTTTACGATGGCGGCGCACTGGATATGGCAGTGCTGGGCTTTGCCGAGGTGGACCGCTTGGGGAATGTCAATGCCCACAGCTTCAACAACCGTATGGTGGGAGCGGGGGGCTTTATCGACATCACGCAGAACGTCAAAAAGCTCTGCTTCATTGGAACCTTTACTGCGGGGAAGCAAACTGTGAAAATGAAGGGGGATGGCCTTCCATTCACACCCAGGGCCCCCAGAAAAAGTTCTTGCACCAGGTGGAGGCCATTACCTTCTCAGGACGGGAGGCTGTGCGCAAGGGGCAGGAAGTTCTCTACATCACAGAACGGGCGGTATTTCGTCTGGAGCAGGAGGGGCTTACCCTGGTGGAGATTGCCCACGGCGTGGACCTCCAGCGGGATATTTTGGATCAGATGGAGTTTAAGCCGGTGATCCCGGAATATGTTCGGTACATGGACCCCCGACTGTTTCGGGAGGGACCCATGGGCCTCACTCCAGAGCAGATGGAGATGCTGGACCCTGAATATGAATTCTGGCGGGACCTCCGGCCCGGTGGAGAGGGCGGAGAGAGCCGCGGATGAGAAGGGAGTCATTATGCTGCAGGAAATTGCACCCAAACAATATCATGTGGAGTTTGCGTTCCGTGCCCCAAAGGAAAGCGGCCGCTGCGTTGTGTTTCGTGGAATGGAGATTTTGGAGCGGCTGCAGGATGGCCAGTTGTTTCTGCCTACCTACGGGGAACTTCAGGATCGGGTGGCAGAGTGCTGCTATCTCTTCCGCATTGATGAGGAGGAGGATTATCTCACAAGCCTGCAGGAAACGGCCTCTGTGCCGGAGGGATATGGCTGGTGGAGTCTCCGAGAGAGCCGGGCAAAGAAAGCCCGGGACCTGCATTTTGCAGAGACCACGGCATACCATCTCCCGTTTGGTACCGGGACAATCGCTTCTGTGGACGGTGTGGGAAATGAACCCAGCCGGACCGCAAGGAGCGCATGCTTCGCTGTCCGCACTGCGGAAATTTGATTTATCCGAAAATAGCCCCGGCCATTTTGGTGGCGGTGACCCATGGAGACAAGCTGCTGATGACCCGTTACCAGGGAGAGCCTACAAGGGGATATGCGCTGATCGCGGGATTTACCGAGATCGGGGAGACCGCGGAGGACACGGTGCGACGGGAAGTGATGGAGGAGGTGGGGCTCCGAGTCAAGGACATTCGTTACTATGGCAGCCAGCCCTGGGGCATGGACTCCAATTTGCTGATGGGCTTTTATGCCCGTCTGGATGGGGAGGCTGAGATTCACATGGACCGGCAGGAGCTGTCCCAAGCAGGATGGTACCGCCGGGATGAGATTTCGTTGCGGCCGGATGGGTACAGCCTGACCAATCACATGATCCAGGCCTTTCTGCGGGGAGACTGGCAGTAAAACTGGATAAGCTGTGGGTACAGCAAGGAGACACTGTGTAAAACAGTGTCTCCTTTTGTGTTTCTGAAGGATAGGAAACTATGTTCCCTCCGGTGCGGTAAAAAGCTGCCCTTACCCAATCCACTGCCCAAACAACCAGGAACTGGGCCAGATCAGCACCAGAGCGGGGAGAAGATTGACCGCACTGATGTGCTTGATCTGTGCAATGCTCAGACCCAGGACCAAGGTGAGCAGTCCGCCCACGGCGACAAAGTCCTGAAGCATGGCTTCGGTGGTTAGAGGCAGGATAAACCGGGCGCCATAGAAGCAGGCACACAAAATCAAAAAATTGCGGCAATACAATGAGATTCATTGCCCGCCCGAGGGTGGTGGCGAATAGGGTAGCGGCGAAGATATCCATTACCGCTTTGGAGAGAAGGATGGTGAAGTCGCCGGAGATCCCTTCGTTGATGGCACCAAAAATATTGGTTCCACTGGCGCAGAATGTGACGGTGACAATCAGGTAGAAGCGCATATAAACTTCTTTGTCGCCGTGAATTTGGAACCGCAGCCTCTCCAAAATCCGCTGAAAGAGCGATTTGATTTTGTCATCTAAATTGACAGCTTCCCCGATCAGTCCGCCCAGAATAAAGGCCAGGATCACAGCGGGCAGAGAGTGCAGCTTTACCACAGAGGTGATGCCGATGGCAATGGCAGAGAGGCCGAAAATTACGTTCATCGGCTGGTTGATCCGCGCGGGGATGTGATTTTTTGATGGCGCTGCCCAAGTTGGTTCCCAGCAGGACGCACAGGCAGTCCAAGATAATTCCTTTTGGCACCATAGCAATTCTCCTTCCTGTGGGCCTGCCATTTGACAAAGCCCAAAAAGATGGAGCATTTTAACATATCGCACCCATGTGCGTCAAGAAGGATCTTTTATAGAGGCGAAAATGGGAGAGGCAGTCGATCGAAAAGGGAAAGCGGGAGGCAGATTGCCTTATTGGGGGGAGGAGACAAGTATTTTCTACAATTTGTCCCGATAAATTGATGTGGAATCTTGCAACTTTTTGTCACAGCCATTATAATAGACTGCGAATCATGGCCATAGCGTGGCCGAGAAAAAGAGAGGAAAGTAGGTGACGGCATGGAGAATGCTCCGCAATATGTGATTGAGATGCTTCACATCACCAAGGAGTTTCCGGGAATTAGGGCCAATGACGACATCACACTCCAGCTGAGGAAAGGGGAGATCCATGCGCTGTTGGGGGAAAACGGCGCAGGGAAGTCGACGCTGATGTCTATCCTCTTTGGGATGTATCAGCCAGATGCTGGAGAGATCCGCAAGGATGGAAAACCAGTGACCATCCAAAACCCCAACGATGCCACGGCCCTGGGCATTGGTATGGTGCATCAGCATTTTAAGCTGATTGAAGTCTTTACGGTGTTGGATAATATTATTTTGGGGGCGGAGGACACCAAGCTGGGGTTCCTGAAAAAGAAAGAGGCGCGCCGGAAGGTGATGGATCTCTCCCAGCGGTATGGTTTGAAAATTGACCTGGACGCCAAGGTAGAAGACATTACGGTGGGGATGCAGCAGAGAGTGGAAATCTTAAAGATGCTCTACTGCGACAATGATATCCTGATCTTTGACGAGCCCACCGCAGTGCTCACGCCCCAGGAAATTGATGAGCTCATGCAGATTATGAAAAGCTTAGCTGCAGAGGGAAAGTCCATTCTGTTTATTTCCCATAAACTGAATGAGATTATGACGGTGTCTGACCGGATTACGGTTTTGCGTAAGGGGAAGTACATTGGTACGGTGGAGACCAAGGACACCGACAAACAGGCGCTGTCCAACATGATGGTGGGACGTCCAGTTCAGCTGGAGGTCAATAAGTCGGAGGCGAAACCGGGGAGGTGGTTCTCCAAGTAAAAAGAACTTCGGGTCCCCTCCAAGCTGCATAAGAAAGACGCGGTGCAGGGGGTCAGCTTTTCGGTTCGGGCCGGGGAAATCGTCTGCCTGGCGGGAATTGACGGCAATGGACAAAGTGAGCTGATCTATGGGCTCACCGGGCTGGAAAAAGTGCTCTGGCGGCTCGATTACCCTGTGTGGGGAAGAAAAATTTCCCATACCTCCATCCGAAAGCGGCTGAAGAACATCAGCCATATTCCAGAAGACCGGCACAAGCACGGCTTGGTACTGGATTTTACGCTGGAGCAAAATATGGTTCTCCAACGGTTTCAGGAGCCTAAATTCCAAAAGTTTGGGTTTATTAAGCAGGACGCGGTGCGTTCCTATGCGGAGGTCTTGATTGACCAGTACGATGTACGCAGCGGCCAAGGTCCCATTACGGTGGCCCGAAGCATGTCCGGCGGCAATCAGCAGAAGGCCATTATTGCCCGGGAAGTGGACCGGGACAAACCCTTGATTGTGGCGGTGCAGCCCACCCGCGGTCTGGACGTAGGCGCCATTGAGTATATCCACAGCCAGCTGGTGGCGGAGCGGGACAGAGGGAAGGCGATTTTGCTGGTTTCCCTGGAGTTGGATGAGGTGATGAGCCTGTCCGACCGAATTCTGGTCCTCTACGAAGGGGAGATTGTGGGAGAGCTGGACCCCAAGAAGACCAATATACAGGAGCTGGGCCTCTATATGGCCGGTGCCAAGAGAGCGGAGAAAGGGGGGCGGCACGGAATGAAACCACGGATGTCTGGACTGATGAAGAAGGAGGCCACCCGATCTATTTTAGCCTCCATTCCCTCCATCATCATTGGGCTTGTGGTGGGCTGTGTCATTATCTTGATTGTGGGGCTGACCAGCGATACCCTCTCTCCCTCCAGTGCGTGGGATGGAATCCGGCTGATTTTTGGCGGCCTGTTCAGCACAGGCCGGGATGCAGCGGGAGCCTTGACCTTTGGATTTAACCCCACTAACATCGGGACCATGCTTTTCCGGGCGACGCCTTTGATCCTGACAGGACTCTCCGTGGCGGTGGCTTTCAAGACGGGCCTGTTCAATATCGGCGCCCCGGGACAGTATCTGATGGGCACCATGGTGACCCTGATGCTGGCGCTGGGCATCCCTTCCGAGGTGGTCCCTGCGTGGCTGATTTGGATCATTGCCTTTGTGGGCGGCTGTTTGGCCGGTGCGGTTTGGGGAGCGATCCCTGGGCTCTTGAAGGCGTTTCTCAATATCAATGAGGTGCTGGCTTGTATCATGACCAACTGGTTGGCAGCCAACCTGGTTACCTGGATGTTCGACATCAGCAATTTCAAAAACGTGGTGGAGAATACCAAGTCGGGATACATTTATAAGACCACCTTCAACGGTGTGGCAACGCCCAAGATGGGATTGGATCATCTCTTCCCCAATTCCCAAGTCAACATGGGGATTGTCATTGCCATTCTCATCGCCATTCTCATGTACATCATCATGAGCAAAACGACCCTGGGCTACCAGCTCAAAGCCTGCGGTGCCAACCGTCACGCTGCCCGGTATGCCGGGATTCAGGACAGACGGAATATTGTGCTGTCCATGGCCATTGCCGGCGCGCTGGCGGCGGCGGGTGCTTCCTTGTATTATCTGTCTGGAAACACGGAGTTTTATTGGTCCACCTATCAGTCCCTGCCCAGCACGGGATTCAATGGCATTCCCGTGGCGCTGCTGGCGGTGAACAATCCCATTGGGGTTATTTTCACAGGCTGCTTCATGTCCATGCTGGATATTTCCGGCCTGCAGCTAACCAATCTGACGGCGTATAATGAGTATATTACAGACGTTATTATCGCCACCATCGTCTATCTGAGCGCGTTCTCGCTGGTGATCAAAATGTTCATCAGCGGACGGAAAAAAGCGGAAAGCCAAAGCCTCTCTTGCGGCGGCTTCAGATTCCGGCGGAGCTGAAACGCCGCCTGCAGGGACGAAGCCGGAGAAAGGAGGCGAGGGCGCATGACCTTTTGGTACAGCAGACACTAATCTACGCGGTTCCCCTGATGATTGTGGCGTTGGCCGGCGTCTTCGCGGAACGAAGCGGCATCATCAACCTGGCCCTGGAAGGCATCATGATTTTTGGCGCGTTTATAGGCGTCCTTTTCGTGCGGACCATGCAAGGATCGGAGGTTTTCGCAGCGGCCAAGGCAGCGGGAGATTACGCCACCCTGCAGGGGCTGGAAATCATGGCGATGGTGGTGGCGGCGCTTCTGGGGGCGATTTTTTCTCTGCTTCTGTCGTTTGCCTCCATCAACCTGCGGGCGGACCAGACCATCGGCGGTACGGCGCTGAACCTGATGGCGCCCGCCCTGGTGCTCTTCTTCATCCGTATTATCGCCAACCAGAATACCCTGCAAATGGCGGACGGAGATGCTGCCAGCTGGTTCATGATCAAAAAAGACCATGTTTGGATATGGACGGATGGAGGACATGGGCCCCTTTGGGGAGACCTTCATCAACCGAACCTATCTGGCCACTTACCTGTGCATCCTTCTTTTCCTTGTTTTGGCGGTCCTGCTGTATAAGACCCGGTTTGGTCTGCGGCTGCGTGCCTGTGGTGAGAATCCCCAGGCGGCGGATTCTTTGGGCATCAACGTGTACAAAATGCGGTATGCCGGCACCACCATCTCGGGCGCTCTGGCGGGAATGGGGGGCTTTGTCTATTCCTTGACCACGGCCAACTGCACCGCCAACGGGGACGTGGCTGGGTTTGGCTTCTTAGCCCTGGCGGTTATGATTTTCGGCAACTGGAAACCGCTGAACATTGCTGGGGCCTCTCTCCTGTTCGGCCTGTTTAAGTGTATCGCGGCCAGCTATTCCAGCATTGATATCAACGGGGACGGGGTTTACCTGTTGGCGGACCTGGGAATCAGCGCCCACTTCTATCGGATGCTGCCGTATCTGATTACCCTGATCGTTTTGGCCTTCACCTCGAAAAATTCCCGTGCGCCCAAGGCGGAAGGCATTCCCTACGATAAGAGTACCCGTTAAACCCTTTCGCGCCGCCTGGTACCAGGCGGCGCGTCTTTTATCAGGAAAGGTTTCACGATATTTTACAAACCAAATAGAAATGAGAGGAGTGGAACAGGGATGAAGTCCTTGTTGGTGGTTGTCGATATGCAGAGAGATTTTGTCTCCGGCCCATTGGGGACGAAGGAGGCGCAAAACATTCTGCCCGCAGTGGTTCGCCGTATCCAGGAATTCCAAGGGGATGTGGTTTATACCCGAGACACGCATAACGGGAATTATTTGCAGACCCAGGAGGGGCAGCAGCTTCCGGTGGTCCATTGCGTGCAGGGGACCCCAGGTTGGGAGATTGTGCCAGAAGTGCGGGACGCGGGGAAGGGAAAGACCGTGGCGGTCATCGACAAACCGACGTTTGGGTCGGTGGCCCTCTGTGATTTTGTGGAGGCCGGCGGATACACGGCGGTAGAATTGGTGGGCCTGTGTACCGACATCTGTGTGATCTCCAACGCCCTTTGTCTGAAAGCACGATTGTGGGAGATTCCAATTTCTGTTCGGGTTTCCTGCTGCGCAGGTGTTACGCCGGAAAGCCACGAAAATGCCCTTGCCGCCATGAAGATGTGTCAAATCCATCTGGTGTGACTGGGGTAAGGGAGGAAACCGTTGTGGAGAAAGAAATTCTTCTCTTTGGAGGGCTGCTGCTGGACCACTATTTTTCCGTTGATCGGTGGCCGCAGCGGGGACAGGATGGATATGTTGTTGGGCAGGCGCGCTTTGTCGGCGGATGTGCCGCCAATATGGCAGTGACCATCCACAACTTAGGCGGGCATCCCCACGTGGTGTCCTGCGTGGGCAGTGACCGGTCGGGGGAGACCATCCAGCGCTATTGGAGAGAGCACGGCCTGTCTCAGCGATTCATTTTAGAGACCGAAGGGGAGACCGGAAGCTGCTTGGTTTTTTCTGAGCCGAATGGGGAGCGCACTTTTTTGACCCGGAAGGGGGTGGAACTCTCTTTTCCGGCTGACTTGGCGGAAGCGGTGCTTTTGTGCGAGCCGGCGTGGGCGGGGGTAACGGGATACTATCTTCTGGGGGAGGAGGGGCCGCAGATCCTTTCTTGCCTGGAGCGTCTTCACAGAAGAGGGACGCGCATTCTCTTTGATCCCAGTCCCTTGGCAGGGGACATTGCTCCCGCACTTCGCAAGAGAATTTTGGCGATCAGCGATGTGCTGACCCCCCAGTGAAAAGGAATTGGACGCGCTTGGCGGGCATGAAGGGGGGAGCGGCTGGTCCAGGCTGGCAAAACGGTTGTTTGGAAGCAGGGGGCACGGGGCGGTGTGGTACAGGCACCAAGGGAGAGATTTTCCTACGAGGCAGAACCCTGTCTTTCGGTGGATACCACTGGGGCGGGAGACAGCTTTTCAGGTGCGCTGCTGTACGCCCTGGCACAGGGTGGTACCCTCCGAGAGGGCATTGTGCTGGCGGCCCGGTGTGCGGCCAAGACAGTGGAACTTCGCGGCCCCCATGGATTTTGGAAGAAGAGAGACGGTTTCTCTCTTTGAAAATAAGCAAAAAGCCCTAAGGGATGGCCGAAATGGTCGGTTATCCCTTAGGGCTTTTCGGTACGATGGAAGCCTTCTGAATGGTTTGAATTTCTTGTTGCAGGCGGGAGAGGAATTGTGCGGCAGGAACACCGTCCAACTGTGTGTGATGGAACTGAAAAGAGAGCAGCAGGGTACGTTTGAGAAAGCCCTTTTATACTTCCCCAGATGAGAAAGGGATTGTTGTAAAAGCCGGCATAGAGATTCACAGCGCCATCAATGTCATACTGAGAAAGGGCAGAGGTGCCGATCACCATGTATTCTTCCGCCAGGTTATACGCCTCTCCCGTGTCGTGTACACGCCGTGTCAGATTCAGATAGTCCTGCTGGAATTGGGAGAGGTCTGTGGAGAAGGGAATGTCACAGGTGCTGATTGCGTGATCTGCGGTGGGCACCACTGTGCTGATGGCCAGTTTGTCGTATTGGATCAATTTTTGGTCCACCGGCAACAGGTAAAAACGCTTCGGTTTGTGAGGCGGCTCTTCCAATACACCAACACAGCAGCATGTGGAACTTGCAGCCCGTTCTGCGGCTGTATCTGACCAAAGGCGTGACATCAAGCGTTTTGAATAGGGTAATCATCGGCATGGGCGCATGCATCCAGAGGGAGAATGCTGCGGCGCGTTTGGTTTTGCGTGGGATCAATTTCTTGGATCATGGGGCCTCCTTTTTGCTGAAATGTACGGAATGTTTGTGCAGAGGCGTCAAAAGTAGAAAAGCTCTTCAAATTTTTTGTCCAGAGCGATACAAAGGATCAACGCCAATTTCGCGGTGGGGTTAAACTGCCCGGTTTCAATGGAACTGATGGTGTTTCGTGACACGCCAACCAGCTGCGCCAAAGCGGACTGTGACAGCTTTTTTCTCTGTGCGGGCTTCTTTCAGCCGATTTTTCAGGATCAATGCGTCTTTCATAAAATCACTCCAATCGGCCAAGTTTTCTTGGAGTATAGTATACCTGTGCACAGTTTTCTTGTCAATGTTTTTTCAGGGCCTTTGTTGTTCAATGAAATGGGGACTTCACCGAAGAAAAATGGGAGAAGCTTTCTGTTTTTCACAAAAATTTCAAAAAGAATTCTTGACGGAACCGGATAATATGCTTTACTATGATAAAATAGAATGCCATTTTTGGCCATTGTATACCGCAAAGATGTTTTTCAGAGAGGATGTGAGGGAATGGAGAACTATGGTGTGCTGAGCTTATTGCCGGTGGCGGTGGTGATTGTCCTGGTGTTTTTGACCAAGCGGACGACGGTCTCCCTTTGGCGGGAACGTTGGTGGGGGCGGTGATGCTCTACGGGGTCCACTTTGCCAAACCGTGGCTGGAGGTGGTCTACGGGGTCATGGGCAGTGAGCTGTGGATTTGGCTGGTGCTGGTCTGCGGCTTTTTCGGCAGCCTGGTGGCGTTGTTTGAGGCCTCCGGGGGGATCTATGGCTTTACCGACATCGCTGCTAAAATCTGCAAAGGGGAGAAACGAACGCTGCTCGCCGGCTGGCTGTTGGGGATTGTCACCTTTGTGGATGACTGGCTGTCCATCCTCTCTGTGGGCACAGCAATGCGGCGGGCCACGGACCGGTTTCACATTCCCCGGGAAATGCTGGCCTTTCTCAGCAATGCCACGGCGTCTTCTATCTGTGTGATTGTTCCCACCTCTACCTGGGGTGTTTTTATGATCAGCCAGTTGGTGGCAACTGGCGTTTGTCCGTCGGAGGCTGGGATGGCGACCTTTGTGGCCACGCTGCCGTTTTTGTTTTATCCATTTGCGGCGCTTCTCTGCGGACTTCTCTACGGGGTGGGGGTTCTGCCCAAATTTGGCCCCATGCGAAACGCATACACGTTGGCGCAACAGAGGGAAGTCCCGGTGGAGCAGACAGAGGAGAGCAGCGGAAAGAAACCCAAGGCACGGAACTTTTTGCTTCCGGTGATTCTGGTCACTGGGATCACCATTGCCACAGGGGAGATTCTATATGGGACGTTGGCCAGTTTGGTGTTCTGCGCCCTTCTGTATCTTCCGCAGAGGCTTATGAGCCCGGGAAAATATTTGGATACCATCCTGACCGGATTCAAGGACATGATAGGGGTTTTGTTTATTGTGACCAGTGCCTTTATTCTCCGGGATATTAACAGTCTCTTGGGAATGCCAGAGTTTGTCATCGGAATGGCAAAGACGGCCATGAGCCCGCAGGTTCTCCCCGTGGCGGCGTTTTTGATTGTTACCCTCCTGGCGGTGGCGGCGGGAAACTTTTGGGGGTCTGCGCCCTCTCCTTTCCGGTGATCATCCCCATCGCGCAGGCATTGGATACCAATGTGCTGCTCACGGCTGGAGCAATCATTTCCGCCACGGCGGCGGGGTCCCACCTTTGTTTCTTTGGGGCGGAGGCCACATTGGCCTGCTCCTCCACGGGGATTGAAAATGTTCGTTACGCCCAGACTTCCGTTCCGATGCTGGTGATCCCCGTGGGGATCAGCATCCTTTGTATTTAGCGGCGGGGTTTTTCATTGGATAATACAAAAAGCCAGGGCAGTTTGGCCCTGGCTTTTTGAGAAATTACAGCCGTTTCCATAGGGGAATCCGCGTGTCAAAGGAGACAGAAAAGTGCCCCTTTGTCCTTTAACCAGGACAGGTACGAGCGAACCGTGCTGCCCACCAGAACATATTGGGAGAAGTCCATGGTCAGGTGATAGAGATCGAACAATTTTTGCAGCAAATGTTCAAAGCAGATGGGCTCTTGGCACAGGGTAAGGATGTGCTCCGCCACTTGGTGGGTGTGGTCAATGTTATATTGGGCCAGAGGAGCAATGTCGTCTGTGGCCTCTGCGTGGGCGGGAACAAAGCAGTGGGCACGGAGGGTTTTGACCCGCTGCAATGTATCCAAGTAGGCCCCCACATCATAGAGAACGCCGATTTGGTATTTTGCCAAGGTCTCTTTGCTGGAGAGGCAATCGGCCAGGTAGATGACGCCGTCCTCCGTCTCGAACCCTACCATATTAAAGAAGTGGCCTGGGAGGGGAAGCATTTTCCAGCCCTTGGGCAGCACATCATCGGTGAGGTACTCGGCTTGGCTTGGCTGTGCCAGGAGGAATTTGTGGCGCAGGTCTTTGGGAGGGAACCCGCCGTACAGGTAGGAGGGCTCCAGCAGTGGATGTCGGGTCAGGGCACACTCTATGCCAGGGGCGTAAATATGGCATCCGGTCTGTTTTTGCAGGTATTGATTTCCCCAATGTGATCGGCGTTGGAATGTGTATTGAGAATCATTTGCAGCTGCCACCCGTGTTGCTCCAAGAGCTGCCGAATTTTTCGCCCGGCGTCTTTGTCATTTCCGCTGTCAATCAGGCAGACTTGATTGTCTTGCAAAAAGGGAGAGGCCAATTTTAACCGGTGCGTTGATATAGTAGCTCCGCGGCCCAACCTGAATCAGTTCATACATAATGGCGGTATCCTTTCCCGTGGAATTTTTTTCATTATAACAGAAAAAAGAAAAAAAAAAAAGTCATCCGGGACAGGAAGATCGTTGACGACGTTCTACAAATGTAGTACAATACGGAGGGATGTGTTCTACTAATGTAGGAGGTGGACCATGACAAATCTATGGGGCGTTTTGCTGCAAACCTGTTCCGTTTCCCTGGTGGCCGGACTGCTTCTGGGGCTGAAAAGGGTATGGAAGCAGACCCTTTCCCCACGCTGGCAGTCTGCTTTGTGGGGAATTTTGGCGGTCCGAATTTTATTTCCGGTTACTATGACAGGAAAGTTCCTGCTTTTGCCCCTCCTTTTGGGTGGAGACGTTAAAAACTGTGGTTGAGGGGCACCTGTCCTCCTCCTATACGTCTTTTTACGAGATGACGCAGGTGACAGCCCCTATTCCATGGATTGCTGGCCTTCCATCCAGCGTGACAGACTGGCTGTTCCTTCTTTACAGCTTCGGGGTGGGGGTGATGCTGCTGCGGTATCTTCTTGCCTATCTCCGGCTGCGCTGCTGTCTTCGACTGGGGCATCCGGCACCATTGGAAGTCCAGAGAACCGTTCATGAAATAGGGAAGCGGTATGCTTTGCGGGTTTGCCGGGTGGTTGTTTTGCCTGGGCTTTCTTCCCTGGTCTTTGGTGTGCTGCGTCCTGTGATGGTGCTGCCGGAGGAACGGTGGATGAGGCGATGCTTCTCCATGAGCTGCTCCATATCAAGTACTGGGATGCGCTGCAAAATAGCGTTTGGTGCATTTGCCGGGCTCTGCATTGGTGCAATCCCCTGGTTCTCCTGGCTATTGACCGTGCGGAACTGGATATGGAATCCCTCTGTGACCAGCGGGTGCTGGAGCGGTTGGAGGGGGAAGCGCGGCGGGCTTACGGGTATACGCTTTTGGCTATGGCCGATGGCTGCTATTCTTGCATTCCGGGGACCACTTCCATGGCCGACGGCAGCCGAAATATCGGCCGGCGCATTGAGGTGATTGCTCGGTTCCGGCGGTATCCCAGAGGAATGGCCCTTGTGGTGGCCTGTATGATGGTTTTGCTCTTGGGAGGGACCGTGCTGGGAACAGGGAGCCAGGGAGTTCGACCGATGCTTTCCGAGAGGGGCAGACGGGAGGCTGGGAGAAGGCTGCGGCGTTGGCTTCGCTTCGCCTGGGACACTGCTCCACTGTGGCCGGTGCACTGGACACCTACGCGAAAGGAATGATGACAGGGGAACCCACCTACCTCGCCATAGCCTCCCGCGAGAGGTTCGAAGAGAATGGGAGCGAGAACTCTCACGGGCACTGTATCAGGGAGAGAAGATGGAACCAATAGAAATGGGGACGGACCTTTCTGTCTATGTGCTGGACCGTGGGGAGGAAGGGAGTGTCCCTATCTATACGGGACAAAGCACGGATATCTCTTTGCAGGGAAATGCGGAGATGTATACGATCCACAATCTCCGGGAGGAACCAGACGGGACGATGACAGCGCAGCTGTTGTTCTCGTTGGAGGACCTGGATGGAATGGAACCATCGGAGGGCAGTTCAGGTGTTCTGCGCTATGGAGTGCGGATCATGCCAGAGGAAGGTTGGGTGGTAGAAGGGACAGGACTGCGGGAACTTTATTTGGGGACTTGGCCCGGGAGAATATGTCGGGAGTTTTTCTGGATGTTGCGGTCTATCCCGGCGGCCGGACGCAGAGGGCGGAGGGGGTATATGGTACGGTGACGCGGAGGACGCTGACGGAACACCATATTCTGACAGAGGGAGAGGAAGCCGAGGGATTCTTTGGAAATGCCTGGGATTCCTCCGAACTGGTGCCGGATCTGGATGCGGTGTTTGACAAAGTGAACGAGTCCAGTGTGACGACCTGTGTGTTCCGGCGCTGGGAGGAGACGGATTCAAACCGGGTCGATGCGGGACTCCAAGTAGCGAACCGAAGAGAGTACGGAGGAGTGCCCGACTTCCCAGAGACACTTTTGGTAGGAGAAGGTGGCTGGGGGAACGGAGTTTGGTTCGGAAACAGGGGACTATAAGCGGTCCGTCTACAGAAAAGATTGGGATGGTATCCTGACAGTGAGAGGAATCCACAGCTATTCAGAAAGAGAGTACCAGGCCACAGGGTTTGCCGTTCAGCTCTGGCTGGAGGGGGGAACGTAAGGAGATGCTCCTTTTGAAAGAAGTGACGGAGGAAGGGGGGAGTTTGAGATGATTCGATTGACAGAAGGGGAGTGGGCTATTTTAGAGGTCCTCTGGTCAGGGGAACGCTTTCCCCTGGGAGAGATTGTCTCGGCCCTGCGACCGAAGATGAACTGGCGGAGGAACACGGTGCACACTTACCTCACGCGGATGGAATCCAAGGGATTGGTGAAAATTCATCGGGAGACAGAACCCCATCAGTACGCCGCGGCTGTGAGCCGGGAAGCGTGTGCCCAGCAGGAGCGGAAACAGCTGCTGGATAAGGTATACAATGGCGCGGCAGGAGAGCTCATCGCGGCCTTTTTGAAAGAGAGCCACATGACGCAGGCGGAACAGGACCGTTTGCGGAAGCTGTTGGATGAGATGGAGGTATGATATGGAAAATATATGGAGCTTTTTGCTTCAGACCTTGTCGGTCTCTCTGATCGGGCTCTTACTGCTGGTGGTGAAGCTGCTGCTGCGGAACAGACTGTCTCCGCGCTGGCAGTACGCTGTATGGGGGTGCTGGCGGTGCGATTGATGGTGCCTGCGTCTACCTATGGAAAGGATATTTTTCTGCCGCTCCCCCTCTGGGTGGAAACGGTGAAACTGACGGTGGAGCAGGGGGTTGTCCTCGGCCTATACTGCTTTTTATGAGGCGGTGCGTGTCGTGGCGCCGGTTCCCTGGCTTTCTGGGGGGCCGGTCAGCGTGACGGATTGGCTCTTTCTCCTGTATATTCTTGGCGTCTTTGGGATGCTGGGATGGGAACTGTTCGCGTCCCTCCGGCTTCGCCGGCGATTTCAAAACAGGGGAACCGGTTTCTGCACAGGAGTTCCGGCGGCTGCAGCGAATGGGGGAGCGGGAAGGGAGGACAATCTGTGCCGCTGTATTCCTTCCGCAGCTGACGTCCCCTATGGTCTGTGGTGTTTTCCACCTTGTTTTGGGTCTGCCGGCGAACAAACCCGTGGAGGGAGGCGGCAATTCTCCATGCGTTTCTCTATCCAACTCGTTGGAATATCCTGCAAAGTGGGTTCTGGCGGGTTTGCCGGGCGCTCCACTGGTGTAATCCTGTGATGTGGTTCTTTCTCAGGCAGGTGAACCATGATTGGGTATCCTTCTGCGATCATCAGGTGTTGGAGCGGTTACAGGAGGAGGAACAGGAGGGTTATGACCCGGGGAGGTTGACTGGGACGAGTGCCATTTTCGATGGGGAAAAAGGACCTGAAAGAGCAGGCGGAGGCAGCGGAGCGGCGTTCGATTGCGCCCAAAGGGAAGGACGCTTGTCGCAGTTTGTGTCACAGTGGTCTTGCTCTGCTCCTCTCTTCTGGGGACGGTGGAGAAAACAGTGGAAATTCGTCCCTGGTGGGAGGGCGATGGATCGAGGCAGGAGATGGTGGCGATTTCCCATTGCAATCCCTGCACGACGGCGGCAGGAGCGCTGGACACATATGCGAAGGGAATGATGCAGGAAAACCCGTTGTACTGCGCTATGGCCTCCCCGAAGCGCGCCGGAAACAGCTGGAGGATGGGTTTCTCCGGGGAGAAGGACAGAAAACGGCTTCGGAAACCGTTTTGCTGTATCCGGCGGTGTCTTATGACCAGGCAGCGGAGGCGCCCGTCAAGGTACGTCTGGAAGATGGATACCGATTTGACACCGATCGAGGGTATCGTGTGCAGAACCTGAAGGAGAAGGATGGCGGCCAGACAGGACTTCTGATCCTCTACTTGTATACAGTGCCCGAGGGAAAGGAATTTGTGGAGAAGGATCGTTTCGATGACATGGAATTGACGGAGAGCTATCTTCCCAGCGGACAACTGGTATGTCCCGTCCGTGTGTGGCGGGAGGAGAACCGCTACGTGGTGGAAGAAACGGGGGAACGAGCCATTTACTTATCCTATGATATACCAAATGGGGGGCGGAGTACTGCGAGCGAATGGTGCCGGAACTGGAAGCAGAGAAGGCAGTTGGGAAATATGGAACCATGACGGTACATCGCTGGTCTGTCTATCAGGTGGACAACGAGGAGAAGGCCGAGACCTCTGTTTGGGACTGGGAACGCGGGAGCGGTTTCTGTGAAATCCCCAAACCGGACGCAGCATTTTCGGTTATTCGATGGCCTTGGAAAGTATCCTATCAGTGTGTGGATGGCTGGCAGGACCGGGAGAACTTACAGATGGTAGGTTTGCATGTGATGCCTCTGATCGAAGAAGGAGAGCAACCGGACTTTTCGGAACTGGATGCGTATTTGGACATTTCAAATCTGAATGCGTCCGGGAGTGACAACCGTGGCGTTTCCTGGAACCATTGCAGAGTGGATGAGACCTGGGATGGTGAAGTGACCGTGGAGGGAGTTTGTGAGACGGACACGCAGGGTTTGGCCGTTCGGTTGATTTGGAATTTTGAGGAGAAAGAGAGCTTCACAATCAGAGGAGGTGTAAACGATGGACCGTAATAGGGTGGCCCGCGCTGTGGGTCTGATTGCTTGGGGATATCTCCTGCTGTGCTTCCATTTGACAGTGGGTACCATTGTTCTGGTACCAAATTGGCTTTGCTATATTTTTTTTTTCTTAAAGGCAATGGGGGGACTGGAACCAGTTGTCCCCGCTGTGAAGCTGCTGTTTCCTCTGGGGGTGCTTCTGGGAGTCTGGGAGGGCTGCTGTGGGGGATGTCCGCTGTGGGGATACAGGATTTTACCCTGCTGTACGGCCTTCAGCTGGTTGCCTCCGTGCTGATGATCTACTTTCATTTTCAGTTTCTGACCAATTTGGCGGAGATTGCGGCGCAGGCAATGCTTCCCCAACGCATCCCCCTTCTCTGTCTGCGCACCATCCGTACGCTGTTTACCACAGTCACGGCGCTCCCGATTGCCTGGACGGAGGTTTATCCTCTGGCGGTTGTACTTGGAATTGTCGGTGTGGTGATTGGAATTTGTACCTGCGTGGTTTTGTTTGGCCTGCGGAAAGCATTGAAAAGGGCGGCCTGCCGCTGCAGCCGGAGATGGGAAAGTAGAAACCGAGGCGTTCTAAAAAAACGCCTCGGTTTCTGTTTGGAATTTCTTATGAGGAGGAGAAAATCATTTCAAGAACGCTTCCAGCTCTGCCTTGGATTTACCCCCACGGAGACATCCACGGGTTCTCCATCCCGGAAGAGCAGGAGCGTGGGAATGGCGGAAATTTGATAGCGCTGTGCCAGTTCAGGGGCTTCGTCTACGTTGACTTTTCCAAAGGAAATTTCCGGATGCTCTTCCGCCAGTTCTTCCACCACGGGAGAGAGCATGGAACAGGGCCCGCACCAGGCAGCCCAGAAATCCAGCAGCACAGGGGCAGAGGACCGGGTGACCTGATCATCAAAGTTTTCCTGGTTGATGGTGGTGATTGCCATAGTCAGCACTCCTTTTTGCAGATAGTTTGTTTTGTTGTGGATAGCATACCCGAAAATCCATCCTTTTACTGTGATCAAGACACATAAAAGCACAGGATTTCAAAAAACTTTTCAGGGTTTGCGCTGGATTTCTGGGATTTCCGTGCTTCCCATGGTTATTTTAGCAGGCCTTATTGGAAGAATAGAGGGGGCGGGCAATGCGCAAGCCGGGTATTTGGGGGTTAGGGTTCCGCAGACAGGGGATCATCCGTGTCGCGGATGTGATAGATGATGCAGGGACGACCACCGGTATTGTAGTCCATGTCGCTGGTAATAATACGCTGTTCAACCAGATAGTTCATATAGCGCCGCACGGTGACAACGGACAGCCCGACATGGCTGGCAATGTCATCACAGGTATGTCCCTTCTGGGCGGTGTCACGGAGGTAGCCTTCAATGAGGGAAAGGGTCTGGCTCTGCAGCCCTTTGGGCATGGCAGAGGAGCTGCCGGCTCCCGTGGAGGAGATATGGAGCAGGGCGGAATCCAGTTTGGTCTGGGTGAATTTTCCGCTGTGGATGGCATTGCGGCGCTGGCAGAAGGTTTTCAGGGCCAGCTGAAACCGCTCATATCCAAAGGGTTTAATTAGATAATCTGTTACACCGAGACGCATGAAGGCTTCGATGGTGGTGGCGTCGTCTGCGGAAGTTACCATGATAACGTCTGCGTCCACGCCTTCCGCGCGAAGCGCCCGGAGCAGGTCCAGTCCGCTCATCTGGGGCATGTAAACATCCAAAATAATCAAATCCACTGGGTTGCTGCGCAGCCAGAACAGAGCGGGATGAGCAGCGGAAAAAGTCTGAACCACACAAAAGCGGTTGTCCATTTCAACATAGCGGCGGTTCAAATGGGTGATGACAGAATCGTCTTCAATGATGACAGTACGGTACAGCATAGTGATCTCCTGTTTCTTTATGTGTGGTCAGTCAGCGTGATAATAAATGAAGTGCCAACCCCCAGGTCGGATTCTACCCGGATGGTTCCATTGTAGGTCTCTATGATATCTCGGACCAAGGCGAGCCCCGTTCCACGGCCATCCCCTTTGGTGGAGAAGCCCCGCTCAAAGATATGCTGCTTGACTTCCTCCGTCATGCCGGGCCCGGTGTCGTCTACGCTCAGAAGGAGACCGTGGGCCCCCTCCCGGATGCTGACGGTGACTTCACTGGGGACATCTGCGGGGGCGCCCCGCATGGCATCAAAGGAATTCTCGATGAGGTTGCCCAGAACGGTGATGAGACCAGTGACTGGCAAATACTGCCCATTTCCATGCAAGGTGCTGGCAGGGTCCAGGGTGAACAGGATATCCAGTTCCGCCGCGCGATAGGCTTTTCCAATCAGCAGAGCGGCCACGGAGGGGTCCTGTATCCGGTCACTGATGTAGCCGATGGACTGCGCGCGGGTTTCGGTGATTCGGAGCACATACGCCTCGGCGTGCTGGATGTCGCCCAGCTGCAGCAGCCCAAGGATTACGTGGAGCTTGTTGGTAAACTCATGGGTGTAGGCTCGCAGTGCCTCGACGATGTGCTGTACACCGGTCAGGTCCTGGGCGAGCTTGGTTACCTCTGTGCGGTTGCGGAAAATCGCCACAGCCCCTCAATTTTCCGTTGTGCCAAAGGGGAATCCGATCGGAAAGGACGGAGACATGGGTGATGGATTCCAGACTGATATTGTATTCCGGCAGGCCGGTCCGCATTACCCGGGGGAATACTGGAGCGGGGATAAACCGCCTTCAGTGGCTGCCCCAGCGCGGCGGACTGATCAATCTGCAAAATTTCTGATGCTGCCCGGTTGAGATAGGTGACACACTTGTTTTCATCAATGGCCAGCAGGCCTTCATCCAAGGCGTCCAGGATATCCATACGCTGAAGAAACAGCTTGCGAAAGGCGTCGGGCTCATAACCGAGCAATTCCTCCTTGATATTTCGGGACAGGCGCAGACTCAGGGAGGCTGCCGGCGATCAGCGCGACCACACAGGCAAGCAAGTGAAACAGCAGCATACGCAGGACCATCATTTGAATGGAGCGCATATAGATGCCCACCATAACAAAGCCGGTCAGTTCTCCTTCGGAGGAATAGATTGCCGCATAGGCACAGCGGTCAGTCCCGGAGGGGCCTCCCCATTGTAGAGCATGGTGTCGTTGCCCGCAGTGAACCACGCCATCACACTCTCGCTCAGCGGGGTTAAGAGCGTAGGGTCATCTGCGCCGGAGGCCAGGTCATAGAACGCCACGGGAGCGCCGCTTTTATCATATACCGCGAAGACATCAATGCTGGGAACATTGCGGACGGTGCGCCGGATGTACTCAGTGGCCTGGGTATGGTGGATGTCCTCCATCAAGACAGGGGTGTTTGCGGCCACCTGCGCGGCGCTGGAGAGGGTCTGGTCCCGGGAACGGCTTTCCTGGATTAAGTTGAGCAGAAAGCTGACACCAAGGGAAAGTCCCAGGGCAATCACGATACCCAGTAGGAGCATTTTCCGGATTTGAACATAGATCTTAGGACTGGTGTTTTTTTTCTTGTGCATGGGCAGCATGAACCTCTGAACAATAAAATTTCCTGTTTATCATATCACATCCGTCAAGCGGCATCAAACCCGTTTGGAGGGGAAAGGGATGGAAACCGTCATTTTGCGCGGTTTGCGTTTTTTACTTTTTTTTAAGATTGCCTTTCTTCTTTGGAAGACTAAAATAAGGTGCGATCTGAAAAACGAAAGAGGTGGTACATGTTGGATGAAATTCAAGCGGCGCTCAATGAGCAGCTTCAAAACAAGGCGGCATTTGAGATCCCTCTGTTTGGCGGGATTCCGGTGCCGGCGTCTGCGGTGGTCACCTGGGTGATTATCCTATTGCTCACGCTGCTTGCCATTTGGTTGACCCACGACCTAAAAAGAACGGCCGGGCAGGCGGCAGGCGGCGGCAGAGATGTTTGTTGGGTTCATCAACAATTTCTGTCAGGAAATCTTGGGGGAAAAATATTGGCGTACCTTTGCGCCTTATCTTGGTACCATCGGCCTGTATCTTTTGTTTGCGAACCTATCCGGGCTGTTTGGGGTGGCACCGCCCACCAAAGATTTGAATGTGACAGCGGGCTTGGCGATCATGAGCCTGGTGCTGATCTACGGTTCCCAGTTCCGCTATCACGGGCTGGGCGGTGGACTGAAGAAATTTGGCCAGCCCGTCCGTGATCATCACGCCGCTGAACGTGATGGAGGTTGGCATCCGGCCGCTCGCCCTGTGTATGCGGCTGTTCGGCAACATTTTAGGGGGCTTTATCATTATGGAGCTGATTAAGACGGTGGCTCCTGCTGTGGTTCCCGTTCCGTTTAGCCTATACTTCGATATCTTTGACGGGGTATTGCAGGCGGTTGTGTTCGTGTTCCTGACAACACTGTTCCTTTCGGAATCTTTGGAGTAAGCAGAGAAAACATCCTGAGAAAAACATTTTATTGAGGAGGAATTTAACATGGGTATTGCAGCACTTGGCGCGGGGATCGCGGTTCTGACTGGTCTTGGCGCGGGAATTGGCATCGGCATTGCCACAGGAAAGTCTTCAGAGGCCATTGCACGTCAGCCGGAGCAGGCCGGGCGGATCAGCCGGAATATGCTTCTTGGCTGCGCAATGGCAGAAGGTACCGCGATCTTTGGACTGCTGATTGGCATTCTGCTCATCTTCATGAACTGATCGGGGGCGTGACCGTTGGTTCTGAATCTGAACTGGGAGATCATCTGGGTTTTTGTTAATCTGTTGATTTTGTTCCTGCTGATGAAAAAGTTCCTGTTTGGCCCCATCACCAAGCTACTGGACGAGCGGGCCAAAGGTGTCGCGGACACTTTGGATCAGGCGGAGACGCAGCTGGCGGAAGCGGAGCGGCAGAAGGCGGAGTATACCCAGCAGCTGGCAAGTGCCCGGGGAGAGGCGGCCCATATTGTGGAAGAAGCGCGGAAACGGGCGGACTTGGCGTACAGCCGACGCATGGATGAGGCGGCCCAGGATGTCCAGCGCCTTAATGAGCAGGCGGCCCGTCAGAGAGCAGCGGACCGGTAGGCCATGCTGGCCTCGGCACAAAAAGCAGGTGGCTGACTTGGTGCTGCTGACCACGGCCAAGGTGTCACAGCGTACGCTGGACGCGGACGCCGACCGTGCCATGCTGGACGCCCTCCTGGAGGAGGTCGGTGACGAGTGATGAGCACACCTGCATTCCGCTATGCAGCGGCGCTGTACCGCACGGCTGCCCTGTGGAGCGCCTGTGTGAAACAGCGGATTACCTGACGGACAGCCCGCCTTTGTGGGAGGCATTGTGCAGCCCTGTGGTGGAAGTGCGGGAGAAAACTGCGGTGCTGGCCCGCCTGCCCTCTTTACAGAGGATGTGCGGCTGCAGCATTTTTACGCGCTGCTGGCGGAGAAGGGCCGGTTCCCGCTGCTTCCTGACATTGTGGAGGAGTACCAGCGTCTGGAAAGAAAGCAAAAGGGCGAAGGATTGTGCCGTCTCCGGTGTGCCCGGGACCCGGGGACCAGGCGTTGGGTGCCCTGGCCCGGCGTTTGTGCAAGAAGTATGGGTATCAGTCCCTCACCTTCGCCATTGAACTTGATCCAGCGGTATTGGGTGGTTTCGTGCTGGAGATTGACGGGGTAACTTACGATAAGAGTGTGCAGGGGCAGCTGCATGCCTTGGCACAAAATCTCCGGGAGGGGGGGGAAAACATTGAAGCATTCAGAGGAAATTATCCATTCTCCAGGAGGAGATTGCCCAGTATGACAACCGAACCCGCCGCAGCGAAAGCGGTACGATCCTGGAGATTGGCGATGGCATTGCTACGGTTTATGGGCTGGACCGTGTGGTCTATGGAGAACTGGTGGAATTTGAAACGGGTGCGCGGGGCATTGCCCTGAACCTGGAACGCGACAGCGTAGGCGTTGTGCTGCTGGGCAGCGAGGCGGGCCTGCATGAGGGTTCCTGGGTCAAGCGCACAGGACGTCCGGCGGATGTCCCTGTTGGGGAGGAACTCATTGGCCGGACGGTCAACGCATTGGGGAGCCCATCGACGGCTTGGGGCCCATCGCTTCGGTGGAGACCCGTCCCATTGAGCATGAGGCCTCCGGCGTTGTCACCCGGGAGCCGGTGAACCAGCCCCTGCAAACCGGCATTCTGGCCATTGACGCCATGGTGCCCATTGGCCGTGGGCAGCGAGAACTCATCATTGGAGACCGCCAGACGGGAAAGACTGCCATTGCCGTGGATACCATTTTGAACCAGAAGGGGCAGGATGTCATCTGCATCTATGTGGCCATCGGCCAAAAGGCCTCTACCGTGGCCAAGCTGCGGGGGACGCTGGAGAAATTTGGTGCGCTGGAGTACAGTATCATCGTGTCTGCCACCGCGGCGGATTCTGCCCCGCAGCAGTATATTGCGCCCTATGTGGGAGCTGCCATCGGGGAGTATTTTATGGAGAAGGGACGGGATGTCCTCATTGTATATGATGATCTCTCCAAGCACGCGGTGGCATATCGGACCCTGTCCTTGCTGCTGCGCCGCTCCCCTGGACAGGGAGGCCTATCCAGGGGACGTGTTCTATCTCCATTCCCGCCTGTTGGAGCGGGCCTGCCGCCTGACCGAGGCATACGGCGGGGCTCCATGACAGCTCTGCCGATCATTGAGACCCTGGCGGGAGATGTGGCGGCTTATATTCCAACCAATGTTATCTCCATTACGGACGGTCAGATCTATCTGGAGAATGACCTGTTTTTTGCCGGTCAGCGGCCTGCGGTCAATGTGGGGCTGTCGGTCTCCCGTGTGGGCGGTTCTGCCCAGACAAAAGCAGTGAAGAAGACGGCGGGAACGCTGCGGATTGACTTGGCCCGGTTCCGTGAGCTGGAGGTATTTACCCAGTTTAGCTCGGACCTGGATCAGGAGACCCGCCAGGCGCTGGACCATGGCAAGTGCCTCATGGAGATTCTCAAGCAGCCGCTGCATCATCCTATGGCGGTGTGGAGACAGGCGGTGATCCTGTATATTGCCACAAGCAATCTGCTGTCTGACGTGCCCTTGAACCGAGTCAATCGGTTTGTCCAGGAATTTGCCGACAGCCTTCAGGCGGAGCACGGCGGCCTGGTGGAGGAAATCCAGTCCACGGGCACACTGCCCGGGGGTGCGGTGACGGAGCAAATTCGCGGGGCACTGGAAGCGTACAAAAAGCAGGTGAGCGTATCATGGCAGGAATAAAGGAGATCCGCACCCGCATTGACAGCGTACAGCAGACCCTCAAGATTACCAATGCCATGTATCTGATTTCCTCCTCTAAGCTGCGAAAAGCCCGGCAGCAATTCAATGCAGTACAGCCTTTTTTTCAAAAAGGTGACGGAGACCATTTCGGACATCCTGCACCACTCCCCGGCGATGGAACATGTCTATTTTGACAAGCGTCCCCATGTAGCGGAACATACCGTGGGCTACATTGTGATCACAGGGGACAAAGGACTGGCAGGGGCGTACAACCACAATGTGCTGCGCCTGACAGAGGAGCGGCTTGCCCAAACCCTGCGGCCCATGCTGTTTTTGATTGGTCAGGTGGGACGCAGTTATTTTTCAGAGCGGGGCGTGCCGGTGGATGGAGAATTCATGTACACGGCCCAGGACCCGACATTTTCCCGTGCGGAAGAGATCAGTGACACGTTCATCCAGTTGTTCCGCCAGGGAAAGTTGGATGAGGTCTATGTGGTGTACACGGACATGGTGACACCCATGCGGCTGGAACCCAAGGTGCAGAAGCTGCTGCCTCTGGATATGGATGCCTTTTCCTGGACGCCGCGGCCGGAAGAGGAGGCTGGATACCGGCAGATGGTAACCTATGTCCCCAATGAGCACCAGGTACTGAGTCACATTGTCCCGGGATATGTCACGGGGGTACTGTTTGGTGCATTGGTGGATTCCTTTTGTGCAGAGCAGAATGCCCGCATGATGGCGATGGACGCCTCAAGCAGCAACGCGCGTGATATGCTCAAGGAGCTTTCCCTGCGGTATAACCGTGCCCGGCAGGCGGCCATTACCCAGGAGATTACGGAGATCGTCGGCGGTGCACAGCAGCAAATGGAAGCGCAGCCTTCCCACCCCAGGAAAGCGCCGGTTCGAACCGTCCGTTTCCTGGCGGACGGCAGCCGCGCATAGAAAGGGAGGAATGGACAATGGAACGGAAGGGAACAGTGGCCCAGGTTCTTGGGCCGGTGGTCGATGTGGAGTTTTCGGAGGGAAGCCTGCCGGAAATCAATGAGGCGCTCACCGTCGAACTGGACGGGAAAGCACAGGTCATGGAAGTCGCCCAGCACATTGGCGGGGACACGGTCCGCTGCATTATGCTCTCCCCAGTGAAGGGCTTGGCCGGGGCGTTGGCGTGACCGCGACAGGGCATACGATTCAAACACCGGTGGGAGAAGGGACGCTGGGCCGGATGTTTAATGTGTTGGGAGAACCCATTGATGGGAAAGGGGCGGTGGATGGATCGGAGCGGTGGTCTATCCACCGAGACGCACCGTCTTTTTGCCCAGCAGAACCACACTACGGAACTGTTGTAAACCGGCATCAAGGTCATAGACCTTCTTGCTCCCCATGCCAGAGGCGGAAGATTGGTCTGTTTGGCGGCGCGGGCGTTGGGAAAAACGGTGCTGATCCAAGAGCTGATCCGAAACATTGCCACAGAGCATGGCGGATATTCCATTTTTACCGGTGTGGAGAGCGCACCCGGGAGGGGAATGACCTGTGGCGGGAGATGAGTGACTCCGGCGTTCTGAGCAAAACCGCCCCTCGTTTTTGGACAGATGAACGAGCCGCCAGGGGCACGGATGCGGGTTGCACTGACCGGTCTGACCATGGCGGAATATTTTCGGGACCGGCAGAAGCAGAATGTCCTGCTCTTCATTGATAATATTTTCCGCTATGTACAGGCTGGATCGGAGGTATCTGCCCTGATGGGACGGATGCCCTCCGCAGTGGGGTATCAGCCCACCCTGGCCCAGGAGGTGGGGGCGCTGCAGGAGCGGATTACCTCCACGCAGAACGGCGCCATTACTTCGGTACAGGCGGTCTATGTTCCGGCGGACGATCTGACGGACCCGGCGCCGGCGACCACCTTTGCCCACTTGGACGCAACCACGGTCCTCTCTCGTAAGATCGCGGAGCAGGGAATTTATCCCGCGGTGGACCCGCTGGAGTCCACCTCCCGCATTCTGGAGCCGGATGTGGTGGGAGAGCGGCATTACGCGGTGGCCCGTGGCGCGCAGGAACTGCTGCAGCGCTACCGGGAACTGCAGGATATCATTGCAATTCTGGGGATGGAGGAGCTGAGTGCTGAGGAACGGAAAACGGTGGACCGCGCGCGCCGGATGCAGCAGTATTTCTCTCAGCCCTTTTTGTGGCGGAGACCTTTACAGGTCTGGAAGGGCGGTATGTCCCCTTGGAGGAGACGATCAAAGGATTTGAAGCCCTTCTGGGCGGGGAACTGGATCGGTATCCCGAGTCGGCGTTTGCCATGGTGGGCACGGTGGATGAGATCCGCGAGAAGGCAAGGGCCCAGGGAGCGGTGTGATGGAGAAGACATTTCAACTGGAGATTATGACCCCGGAGAAGCAATTTTTCAAAGGCCAAGCGGAGGGGGCTGATCATGCCGGCGCTGGACGGAGAGTATGGAGTGCAGCCGGGCCATGAGCCCATTGTGACCGCGCTGGAGCCCGGCACAGTACGGTACTGTGTAAAGGGGCAGTGGGATGACGTGATTGTCGGCCAGGGATTTGCCGAGGTGATGCCGGACTATGGCATTCTTCTGGTGTCCGCGGCGGAACGCCCAGGGGAGATTGACAAAGCCAGGGCGGAGCGGGCCAAAGCCCATGCGGAGGAATGCCTGCGTCAGAAGCAAAGTGTGCAGGAGTATCACCGTTCCAAAGCGGCCCTGGCCAGGGCAATGGCACGGCTGAAAGCGGCGGCCAAATAACTGGATTAGGATTCGAGAAGAAACGCGGTGTTTCCTCATGGGAGAGGAACACCGCGTTTCTGTATACCTTGCTGGATCAAAAGGGCAGCCATGGAAAGGGAATGGGAAAAAAACTTGCGGAAATAGAGACAGGCTGGGAGGGGAATAGAGTAGAGCACAGGAGGTGCTGCCCATGATTTCAGCATGGATATTACTGCTGCTCAATACCCTCTGCTTTCCCCTCCGGTTGGGAAACGCCGGGTCATTCCCCGCCCCTTGAAGGCGGAGGAGGAGCGAGAATACTTAGAACGGTTTGCCAATGGAGACTTGGAAGCCCGGAACAAATTGGTGGAACATAATCTTCGCCTGGTTTCCCACATTCTCAAAAAAAATATTATGTACAGGCCGGAGATCAGGACGATTTGATTTCCATTGGAACCATTGGGCTGATTAAAGGAGTATCTACCTTTAAGCCGGACAAAATGTTCGGCTGGCCACTTATGCCAGCCGCTGTGTGGAGAATGAGATTCTCATGCATTTTTCGCAGCCAGAGAAAGTACCAGGGGATGTCTCCCTGTCCGATTCCATCGACTCCGACCGGGAGGGAAACGCGCTGTCACTGATGGATGTTATCAGTGTGGAGGACGATATGCTGGAGAACCTGGATGCCCGGGATTCCTGTGCCAAAGTTCGACGCTGCGTTGAACACTGCTTGACAGAACGGGAAGCCAAAGTGATTTCCCTGCGTTACGGTTTGGACGGCGAGGGGCCGCGCACCCAGCGAGAGATCGCGTCTTCCTGTGGCATCAGTCGTTCCTATGTATCCCGCCTTGAAAAGAAAGCTTTGGGAAAAACTCCGGGAGGCAATGGAGAAAGGATAACAGGGAACCGGCCCGGGACCTGTAAAATACAGGTCCCGGGCCGGTTGGAGCGGTCAGGTCAGGGGTGCAGTGCGATTTCATGACGTTTGGGGCCGGTGGAAACCATTTTAATAGGAGTCTGAATTTCCTGGGAGATAAAGTCTACATAGGCTTTGGCGTTGGCAGGCAGCGCCTGGTAATCTGTGATTCCGCGAATGTCAGATTTCCATCCGGGCAATGTGGTGAAGATGGGTTTGGCACGGGATAACAGAGCGGGAACGGGAAACGATTTGGTAACTTGACCATCCACTTCATAGGCGGTACAGACCGGGATTTCATCCAGATAGCTCAAAACATCCAGACAAGTCAAAGCCACTTCCGTAGCGCCCTGCACCATACAGCCGTACTTGGTGGCCACCGTGTCAAACCAACCCACCCGGCGGGGCGTCGTCCTGTGGTAGCGCCGAACTCCCCTTGGTCTCCTCCCCGGCGGCGAAGTTCTGCCCCGGCTTCTCCCAGAAGCTCACTCACGAAAGGCTCTGTTTGCGCACCGACACAGGAGGAGTAGGCCTTGGTGACGCAGATCACATCGTGAATCGCGGTGGGTGGAACCGGGGCGCCCACACAGCCAAACCCGGCTAACGTATGGGAAGACGTGGTCATGGGAACCATGCCCAAGTCAGGGTCCTTCATTGCCCCTAATTGTCCTTCCAGGAGGATGGACTTGCCGTTCTGCAGGGCCTGATGCAGGTAGGTCACGGTATCTCCCACGTAGGGGGGAAATGATCTCACGCAGCTCAAGCAGCTCACGGAATAGGGCTTCCGCGTTGATGGGAGGTTTATGATACAGGGTTTGGAACAAGATATTTTTTACCTCAACAGCTCGCTCTACATGCTCCCGTAGACGAGGAGGATCAAACAGGTCGCAGACCTGGATACCAATTTTGGCATATTTGTCTGAGTAGAAGGGGGCAATTCCGCTTTTGGGTGGACCCGAAAGCGTGTCCTCCCAGACGCTCCTCCTCATAGGTGTCTTGAAGGATGTGATAGGGCAGCAGCAGTTGGGCCCGGTCAGAGATCATTAAATTGGGGGTGGGAACGCCTGCCTCAGCAAGATGACGGAGTTCACTTGTAATCTTTTGCATGTCTAAGGCCACGCCATTTCCAATGACATTGGTAATATGGGCGTAAAAACGCCTGAGGGCAGGGTGTGCAGCGCAAAAACGGCCGTAGTCGTTGATAATGGTGTGCCCCGCGTTGGCGCCCCCTTGAAAACGAACCACAATATCCGATGCTTCCGCCATTAAATCCGTAATTTTTCCTTTGCCTTCGTCACCCCAGTTGGCGCCGACAATCGCTTTTACCACAGAGATCCCTCCTTGCAATGATTCATACGATACACGTGCACCGCACGATGAGACTTGGTCCCGCATAAAAAATACAACTCATTATAATACTCGGTATTTCAAGATGCAAGAGTAGAGTCGAAAAATTTCATTTTTATTTTGGGGAATTCAAAATTCTGAAGAACTCCCTCTTTACATTCACGATTTACCTTGCTAAAATAAAAAAGCAGTTGAGAATAAAAGGAGAAGAGTTTCATGAAGCAAACGCCAAAAGAGGACCATGACTTGCTGTATGAGAGCCTTCTGCAACTGAACAATGTGGAGGAGTGCCGGCGGTTTATGGAGGACCTGTGCACGGTAACAGAGCTGAAAGCCATGCGGCAGCGCATTGAGGTTGCGATGTACCTCCGGGAGGGAATGATTTATCAGGACATTCTCAAGCATACGGGAGCCAGCAGCGCCACCATCAGCCGGGTGAACCGCTGCCTGCAATATGGCGCGGATGGCTACCAGACGGTTTTTCCGCGGCTGGACCCCATTTGGGAGGAGAAGAAAAAGCCGTGAGCCATTGAATGAGACCTATGACGCCTTAGCTGGCTGCTATGACGATATGACAGAGGATGTGAACTACCCAGGTTGGGCGGATTTTTGGAAAAAGCTCTTTTCCCGGGGAAAGCACCCAGTACATACGGTATTGGACCTGGCCTGTGGCACAGGAACCATGTCTTTTTTGCTGGCCGCCCGGGGATATGAACTGATCGGGGTGGACTTCTCTCCGGAGATGTTGGCGATTGCCGCAGAGAAAACATTGGAAGGGGAAGGCGAACCGCCTATTTTTCTCTGCCAACCAATGGAAAAGCTGGACCTCTATGGGACGGTGGATGCCTGTGTTTGTCTGCTGGACAGTGTAAACCATATAACCCAGCCGGGAAAAATTGCGCAGGGCATTTGAGCGGGTCCGGCTTTTTTTAGAGCCCGGTGGACTTTTCGTCTTTGACGTTCACACGCCTGAACACTTGGCGGGGTTGGACGGTGGTATTTTTTTGATGAAACGGAAGACGCTTATTGTGTATGGCGCACGGATTACCACCCCCGGCGTCAGATTTGTACCTATGGCATGGACATCTTCCGCCGGGAAGGGGAGGCCTGGCATCGGGAGACGGAGATGCATGAAGAGCGGGCCTATTCCGTGGAGGAATTGACGAACTATTTGCAGCAGGCGGGCTTTGTGGAGATCCGCCAATATGGCAACTTAAAACTTCGGAGACCGGAGGCAGGGGAGGAACGGATCTTTTTCACGGCCCGAAAGCCGAAGGAAACAAAAAAAGTAGGAGAGACATCGCATGGATTATATTGTTAGAATGATTGCAAAGGATGCGCCCATCAAGGCGATGGCGATTCAGGGGAGGGAAATGGTCCAGCGGGCCAGAGAGATCCACCATACATCTCCGGTTGCCACAGCGGCCCTGGGGCGCACGCTGATGGCGGCCTCCATGATGGGACAGCAGATTAAAGAGAAGGACGGCTCTGTGACGATACGGATCAATGGCGGCGGTCCCTTGGGAAGCATTCTGGCCGTCTCGGACAGCGACGGAAATGTCAGAGGGTATGTGCAGAATGGGCAAATTGACGTTCCCCTCAAAGGACCGGCAAAATTGGACGTGGGATGGGCGGTTGGCACGGCGGGCTCCCTGACGGTCATTAGGATCTGCGGATGAAAGAGCCCTATGTAGGAACCATTCCTCTGGTTTCTGGAGAGATTGCAGAGGACATCACGGCATATTTTGCCGAAAGTGAGCAAATTCCCACGGCCTGCGCCTTGGGCGTCTTGGTAGAGAAGGACCTGTCTGTCGCTGCGGCGGGCGGTTACTTGATTCAGTTGCTGCCTGGTGCCAGCGATGCCGACATTGATAAGATTGAGGCGGGTATTGCACAGGTGGGCCAGGTGACCCATCATCTGAGCCAAGGTGTCAGCCCGGAAGAGCTGCTTCGGATGGTACTTTGCTCGTTTGATTTGGAGACCTTAGAGAGCGTTCCGGTGTCGTATCGGTGCTACTGCAGCCGGGAACGGATGCGCAGCGCACTGGCAAGCATGGGCAAGGAAGAACTCCGGGCCTTGATTGCCGAACAGGGACGGGCGGAGATGACCTGCCAGTTTTGCGACGCAGTCCATGTCTTTGAAAAAGAGGAGTTGGAGGCATTGGCTGATTCCCCTGTGAGGGGCTCAGTGTCTGCCTTGTTTCCTGGGATTGCCTGCGTTGTAAAAAAATAAAAAAGATTTGAAAAAAAAAGCTATTGACAAATAGGGTGGTCTTCGATATAATAAACTACGCTGCTTGAGGGTTGCGAGAGCAAACAAGGGTAGCTTCACCGGGAGCATAGCTCAGCTGGTAGAGCGCATGCCTTACAAGCATGATGTCACAGGTTCGAGCCCTGTTGTTCCCACCAGCCGCATGGCGCGGTAGTTCAGTTGGTTAGAACGCCGGCCTGTCACGCCGGAGGCCGAGGGTTCAAGTCCCTTCCGAGTCGCCAGAGGGGTACGAACTTGTACCCCCCTATATGCCCAGGTAGCTCAGTTGGTAGAGCAGGGGACTGAAAATCCCCGTGTCGTTGGTTCGATTCCGGCCCTGGGCACCACGTTGTGGCTGTGCCACAACGTATTTGCGAGTGTAGCTCATCTGGTAGAGCGCCACCTTGCCAAGGTGGAGGTAGCGAGTTCGAGCCTCGTCATCCGCTCCAAATGGCGCTATAGCCAAGTGGTAAGGCAGAGCACTGCAAATGCTCCACTCCCCAGTTCAAATCTGGGTGGCACCTCCATGAGAAAGCCTTGTCGAAAGACAAGGCTTTTTTCCGTATTGTCATGACCTGTCAGAAACAGAGGTACGGACGATGATTTATTTTGTTGAAGACGATGCCAGCATTCGAGAGCTGGTTCTCTATACCTTAAACAATGCGGGCTTTCAGGCAGAGGGCTTTGAACGTCCTTCCGCCTTTTGGAAGGCAGTGGGGCAGATGCGCCCAACCCTCATTCTTCTGGACATCATGCTGCCGGAAGAAGATGGACTGTCCATTTTGCGAAAGCTACGGGCGGACCCGGACACCCGAGCCACGCCGGTGATGATGCTCACGGCAAAGGGGACAGAGTATGATACTGTATTGGCGTTGGATGCTGGCGCAGACGACTATGTACAAAAGCCCTTTCGCATGATGGAGCTGCTCTCCAGGATTCGTGCATTGATTCGGCGGTCAGAGGGGTATGGTACACCGGCAGGAGCAGTGGAATATCAGGCAGAGCATTTGGAAGTGTCGCCCGCCCGGCACCTGGTCCGCGTGGATGGAAAAGATGTGACACTGACGTTGAAGGAATTTGAACTGCTCTGCCTCCTGCTGGAAAATAAGGGGATTGTATTGTCCCGGGACCGGATTTTGGATAAAGTCTGGGGGGGGATGCCATGGGAAGAGAGAGCAGGACAGTGGATGTTCATATCCGGACGCTCCGACAGAAATTGGGGCCTGCAGGCGGCTGTATTGAGACGGTCCGGGGAATTGGTTATAAGTTAAAGGGAGCGGATTGAAAGGACGACTTATATTGGTATGGTTGGTTTCAGTGATGCTGCTTGGTTTTTACACAACACGCCGGGAGAAATCCGGCGGCGTGTTGTGTTTGGGGAATTAAGTGTGGCTGACCTGGTCTAAGATGCCGGTCAGGTAGGCCAAAACCACACCATAGTTGGAGATGGGAATCCCTTGGGCGTTGGCCTGGGCGATTCGATGGATGACGTGGCGGCGGTTGAACATACAGGCGCCGCAGTGGATGATCAGATCATAGGGAGAGGTCTTGGGGAAAGTCGTTTCCCCGGAGGAAGGTGAAGGAGAGTCCTTGCCCCACCCGCTGCCGGAGCAGACGGGGAATTTTTCGCGGCCAATGTCCTCGGTTGTAGGGGCATGGGCGCAGGCTTCCGCAATGAGGACCGTGGAGTTCTCAGTCAAAGATGCAATGGCTTTGGCCCCATGTAGGAAGGTCTGAATGTCTCCTTTGTAACCAGCAAAGAGAATGGAGAAGGGGTCAGCAGGCTCTCCGCGGGTTTTGCCTTCCAGACGGAAGGGAAAACCTGGGAATCGGTTATAATCAACTTTGGGGGATGCGCAGGGCCTCCAAGGTTGCTTCCAAGCAGTCTGCCGTGCAGCTCATAACGGAACATCGCTTGTCCAAAAAGTTCCCGCATGGTTTGGACCTGCGGAAGGATCAAACGTCCTTTTGGGGGCTTGAAGATCCTGAGGCATGACCAGCAGAACCAGATCACCGGGCTGCGCCAAAGAGCCGGTGATGGTAAGCTCCCAAAAATCATCTGGAAGGGCTTGCGCGATGGCCTGGCGAAGCTGCGGAATCTGTTCCCCTGTTTTTGCGCTGACCGGAAAAAACGGGCAGGCCACCCAGCTGCTGCGACAGGTATGCTTGCACAGCAGGGACATTTTCCATTCTGTCGCATTGATTTAGGACCGGCAAGATGGGGACTTTTTTCTCCTGGAGCCATTGAAACCAGGAAAGCTCCTCTTTCATCGGGCCCGTCAGACGAGGATTGCCAAGTCCATGGTATCCACAGCCTGCCTGGTCTTTTCCACCCGAAGGGTTCCCAGGGGACCCGTGTCGTCTAAACCGGCAGTATCAATAAACACCACAGGACCCAGACGCTCTAACTCGAAAGTTTGATAAACCAAGTCGGTGGTTGTCCCTCCACAGGAGAGACCAAGGACTTGGCCTGTCCTGTGATTGCATTAAGAAGGGAAGATTTCCCGGCGTTTCGATTGCCGAACAAACCGATGTGCGGCCGGTTGGCCCGGGGTGTGTCCTGAAGTCCCATGTTAAACCCCTCCCAAATCCAAGGTAAGCCCTGTCAGCTGGGCGATTTCTTCACAGTGGGCCAGACCGGAGACATGACGCTGGTCAATGGGACGGAACGCTTTGGCCTGGGCATCCGGCAAAAGGTCACAGAAGAGGAGATTGGCGCCACAGGCAATGGCGTTTTGGTTGCCTGTTTTGTCAGCCAGGCCTGCTTTGGGGTGAATTCCCGGCTGCTGTGCGGTGATTTTAATGTCTGGAAGCATCAGTCGAAGGATTGCCATTTCCTTGTTGTTCAGCAGGAAGTCACCCGGTCCGCCTTCCAAGGCCAGAGGCGTGTTGGCGGCGGGAAGATAGGGAATGTTGGGGGCCCAGCTGATCTCCAGTTCTTTCATCAGCAAGATATCGTCGGCCAGTTCATCTAAGGTCTGCCCGGGCCAGTCTACGATATTGCCGGAGGCCAGTTTCATGCCTGCTTCCTTGATCCAATGGGCACATCGCATCCGCTTTGCGTAGCTGGTAGAGGGGTTGAGGCGCTGGAAGCTGTCTGGGTGAGACATTTCAAACTTCAGGACATATTCCTCCACGCCCGCGTCGTGCAGTTCCTGATATTGGCTTGCCTCCAACTCTCCGGCCCCCAAGGCGATGGAGTAGCCCTGTTGCCTCAAGCCAGAGACCAACTGCAGCAGATGATCGAAACCGTAGTTGCGGTCTTCTCCCCGCCAGGAGGAACATGCGTCCCAGCCCGTCTAACTTTGCCTGCTGGGAAAGAGAGAGAATTTCTGCAGGGGGGAATGCGATAGCGGGGAATGGGGTTCCCCGCTCGCATCCCACAATAAAGACATTGGTTTTTGCATATATTGGTATAGGCCAGCATGGCGGTTACCAAGAGGGTGTTGCCAAAGTGGTCTTGGCAAGTTTTCCGGGCAGCGGGGGCAACCTGTGCCCAAAATACCGCTTCGGGAAGAGACAAGATGTCCAAAACATCTTGTTTTGTTTGGATGTTCATAATAAGCTTCCTTTTTTGGAATTCCTGCGGAGGACCGTTACTGGCCCAAGTAATAGAAGTCGTCACCTGGCAGGGCACCGCCCACCGACTGGGGATTTTGATCGAAAAGAACCTGGAAATAGCCCTGCACGGAGCTCTTCATCTCTTCTCCCGTAATGCAGACGATATTGCAGTAGGGAATGGCCTTCTCCGCCACAGCGGCCTCTACAATATCATACTGGGCCACCAGCTGGGCGGCCTCCGAGACATTTTCATTGACATATTGGGTGGAGGCGGCATATTCTTTCAAGAAAGCGGCCACAGCCTCCGGGTGCTCTTTGGCAAATTCGGTGCGGACCACCAGCCCGGCGGTGTTGAGCTGACTGCCGTTGTCCAAGGCATCCCATTCCTTAGTTAAATCCAGGCGGATTGTAAGATCGTCAAATTTAGACTGTGCGACAGTGACAAAGGGCTGTGGCAGCATGGCGATGACGTGGTCTTCCGCAGCCATCTGCGCCACGATTTCAGAGGGCTCGCTCTTCCATTCAATCGTCACATCCGCGGCGGGGTCCAGGCCGTTTTCCTCTAAAAAAGATAGTTCAGCGCATATTCCGGGGTGGAGCCCTTTCCGGTGGCGTAAATGGTCTGCCCCTTCAGGCTGTTCCAATCTGTGACGGTTTGGCCGCCTTTCTCCACCAGATAGATCACCCCCAGAGTATTTACGGCCAGCAGCTGCACGGCGCCATCGGAGTTGTTATAAAGGACGGAGCCCAAGTTGACAGGGACGGCCAGAATGTCCAGTTCCCCCTGGAGCATTTTTGGGGGTGAGTTCATCTGCGGAACCAGCCATGGAAAATTCATAATGATTGGTGGTTTTCCCCTGCATCGTTGTCTGACAGGAGCTTGACCATTCCCATGGAGGTGGGCCCTTTCAGACCGCCTAAGCGAACGGTAACGGGTTCCTCTGGGGTGGTTGTGGTGCTGTCGTCTTCTGCGGGGGGGGGCGTGCTTCCGCATCCGGCACACAGTGCGGCAACCAAGCAGAGCGAAAGCAAAAGCGCAAGAAGTTTCTTCATAACAATACCTCGATTTCTCGCCGATGGCGTTAATGTTTTTATTGTAGCGCGCAGACAAAGAAAAACACGTTGCAGATGCAACCGGGAGAGGACATTTTTTTGATAAAATCGGGTAAACAGGCAAAATCCCTCTCCCATCTTATAAAAAGATAGGAGAGGGATAAGACATCAAACTAAATTATGCCTTCTTCCACAGGCCGTGGAGGTTGCAGTACTCATAGGCGGCCACGAACTTGTCGCCGGGAGCCATGGCGAAGGTGACGGTGGGCTCCTGACCGGGCTTCAAAGCTTTGCGCTGATTTCCCTGCTCGGTCTGCAGGCTGATCCACTGGATGTAGTGTTTTTCCTCCATGGGGTGGGTAACAGAACCAACGGAGACAGTGACCTGGTTACCGTCCACCGTTACCACAGGGACATGTTTTTCCGTGGCGGCGTCTGTGGTGTTTGCCACCATTTCCTTCATCTCTTCCCCGCAGCAGACAACTTTAGGACCGTTGTCCTGAACGTAGGCAACGATGTTGCCGCAGTGGGAACATTTGTAGAATTTCATATCCATGATCATAATCTCCTTTACAAGATAAATTAAAATAGTGGTTGTGCTTGCTTTCCTGTCTATGGTATGATGATACTACAAAATTGCGAATTATCACAGTGATTTTGTCACCCAAGAAGGAAAAAATTTGAAATACACCGCATTTTCTGCCGACGGAGGGCCTTCCAATGAATCGAGAAATTTCCTTTTTATCAGTATTTAACCCCGGAAGAACAGGATCTTTTGGACCGCTCCATGCAGCAGGTACCATGTCGAAAGAGCCAGGTGGTCCACCGGCATGGGGACAGCTGCGTGGGGCTGATTTTTTGTGCGGAAGGGCCGGCTGGCGTTTTCCATCCTGTCGGAAGAGGGGAGAGAGATTACCGTATTCCGCATTGAAAAAAGGAGAATCTTGTATTCTTTCAGCGGCCTGCGTGCTTCAGAGCTTGGAGTTTGAAAGTCATATCACCGCAGAGGTGAATTCTGAGATTGCAATCCTGCCCGCACCGACGCTCTCACAGCTGATGAACAGCAACCCGGATGTGGAACGGCTGGTCTATAAGCAGGCGGTGATTCAGTATTCCGGGGTGCTGCGGACCATGCAGCAGATTATATTTCTCAGCCTGGAAAAGCGATTGGCGACCTTTTTTTGTTGGAGGAGAGCCAGCGGAGACAGTCTCCCTCCTGTGCCGCTACCCATGAGCAGATCGCCCTGTATATCGGTTCCTCCCGGGAGGTGGTGACCCGGATGCTCAACCAGTTTGCCGGCCGGGGCATTGTTTCCCTGGGGCGGGGGACGGTTACTGTTTTGGACCCGGAGGCATTGGAAGACGTGTTGATGTAAAGAAACCGAGGAAAAACTGCTGACCGGATAAAAATAAGAAAAAACACAGGTGCATGGAGCCGCCGTGCACCTGTGTTTTGCTCTTTTCATTAAAAATAAAGCTCGTCGCTCTCGCCGGGGGCTCCCAGCAAATCTACAAAATAGGGGGCAACCACATAGACATTGGTGGCGACTTTCATAATGTGGCCATCCTCAGTATAGATCACGCCGGACACAAAATCCAATAAGCGGCGGGCGACATCCCGCTCCGTTTTGGCCAGGTTCTGCACCACAAACTTCATATCCCGGAGAAGGTCAGCGATCTTGGATGCATCCTTGTACTCCTGGGGAGCCACCAAGACGATCTGCATATCTGCAACGCTGTGGATGGGCTGAACTCCCTCGGATGCCCAGTCCTGTCCCTCGTCCTCGTAGGCATAGCTTTCTTCGTAATCCTCGTACAGGTCCTCTTCTTCCGGCTTTCGGCGCAACGCGCTAAAGAATGACATGTGCGTACCTCCTCTGTATTGATATGCTCTCTCTTGGTCGAAATCCCCAATGTGACAAGAACACAACTCTTGCTTCTATCAAGCGTTTTTACCATGATACTAAAAAAGATGATGAATTTCAAGGCTTTTGTGGAATATTTTGTGAACGTTTGTAATTCTTTTTTTTCAATATATTGAAACCGTTCTGCAACTTTTTCCGGCCTTCGACAAAATTCGTCAAGGGACGGGCCAAAAGAGACCACAATATATAGAGGGGAAACAAGCGGACACAGGGCTCAGGCATCAGGGAGCGTCCCGATATTTCTCCAAAAGACGAAGCAGCTCTTCCTCATCTTTGTCATCCAAACCGTGGGCGTTGGCCAGGGATTCCACGTGGTGGGTAAACTCGTGGGCCAGCGTGGTGTAAAGCTCTTCCCGCCAGGTTTCCTCTGACCAACTCTCATTGCGGGCGGAGGCCAGGAAAGAACCATAATATAAGTTAATATATCGGCCCAGGTAACTGTCCTGAACGTATTCCCCCATGAAGTAGACCTCGCCCTCGGGAAACATGGGGTCCGGCTTGGCCTCTTCTTGGAGAAGAATGCCTCCGTTCAGTTGCTCAAAGAACACAGGTGGAAAAGTCTCGGCCATCTCATCCAACAGATCGGCCACTTGGTCAAAGGTATATTCCATCGCAAGCTCCTCCTCTCGAGTATCCTCCATTTTACAATAGTTTTTGGAACACTGCAAGAAAAAAAGCCTCTGGCCCAGAAAAAGCTGAGCCAGAGGACAGAGGCGTTAGCGGTTGTATTCGGCGTACTGCAGCATGTCACGCAGGAGGTACAAAAAAGGAGCAGTGCCACCGGAATATTGATGATTCCAGCCACCAGAAGTCCGCCGCTGACACCGCCGGGCAAGTTCAGAAGCACCATCAAAAACACTGCAATGAGGATGCCGGGCAGGGTCAAGAGAATTAGAATCAAGAAATAGAGGAACATGATCAGAGCCTTGCTGGCGCCGCTCCAAAACCGTTCCAGCAGAAGGTTGCCGCTTTGAAACAGGAGAGCATAGCTCATCCGAGCGAAGAGACAGACCAGAATAGCACCAGGCCCCATGCCTAAAATCAGGCCCACAGGGACAAAGACCACAATGGCTTCCGCCAGCGCGGAGGGGACGAGTTCCCGCAGACAGTGCAGAAGCTTGGAGAAGGAGGACTCTGGCACCAGGTAAATAAAGGGTTTGTAGAGTTCTCGATTGATTCTGCTCTGTCCTGCGGTGAAGAGTTGTAGGTACACCGCAAAGGCGAACACAGGGAGGATGCCGCTCTCTCGCATGAAAAAGGAAAAGCCAATGAGCACCACGGCAAAGATCAGGCTGGCAGGGGGCAACAGCATCCAGCTGCCCCGCCGGTTCTCAATTTTGTGTTTATAATAGAAGGCCGAGGCACCCCATCCCTTCTTCAAGCCGGTTGCTCCAATACGGACTTTGCCTGGGACAGACTCCATGGTGCCTTCCTTTTTTAGCGACAATGGCGGATTGGGCCAGCTCAGCGGTACGGAGGACATCTTCGTACCAATCCCGGTCGAAGTGTGTCAAAAGGAAGAGAAGGAGGAAAACCAGGCCAGGCAGAGAAGAAGCCCAGGCCACCAGGTACCCAGCCCAAGGCAGGCGGAGAAAACCCAGCCCAGCCAACCGCCCACTGGAAAGAGCTGTACCGGCAGACTGACCGAAGCGTCAATTACTCCGGCCAACCGTTGGTCGGGGGAGGTCCAGAATCCCCAGAAGAGCCATCCAGCCACCAAAAGCAGGCAGAGAATGATCAGGCCCTTTAAGAGTTTTTGGGCTCCCTCATGGCTGCTGGTAAAGGTGTAAATGGTCATGGCGGTGACTTGTCCCAGAAAGACCGCTGCGGTGTAGCATAGAAAGAGCGCGACCATGGACGCCATGGTGATGCCATAGAGATTATGAAGCCATCCATATTGGTAGAAGAGAAAGATGCCCAGCAAGAGTGCTGTGCTGATTTGCCGCAGGAGGCCGTAGAATAGCGTGCGGGTCCGGTGAATGGGGGAGGGGAAGAGAAGGTTCACGTCGGAGAGGGAAAAAATCGTTCCCCCTTTCGAGAAGCCGTTCCAGACAGTGAGAAGGAAGATAAAGAGGAACAGGGCGGTCGCCATGGCCACCACTTCACGAAGGTCCCGGTAGCTCTCTGGAGGGTATGTGCTGCCGCTGCCCTGCACAGCGAAAACCAAGAGGGCCAGCAAAAAAACAACATAGATCAGCCGGGCAGGTTTCCGCAGCAGGTCTCGAATCCCGTTTTTCAGCCGGGTCAGCGTCAGATAAGTCAGGGCGCTCATGACGGTTTTCCTCCCTCTGTAATGGCAAAGAAGAGGTCCTCCAGACTGCGGGCCTTCAATTCCTCTGGCCTGTTGTATTGGGTGGCGGCAAAACGCCCATTCACCATGATGTGTGTGACATCCCAGTAATCCTCCACACTGTCAATCATGTGGGTGGAGATGAGGAGGGCGGCGCCTTGGGCCTTTTGCTCCCGGAAAAGCAGCTTTAATTCCTTGATGGCGTGGGGGTCCAGCCCCACCATGGGCTCGTCAAAATGATCAGCTTTGGGCGATGAACCAGCCCACAGCAGATGGACAGCTTCTGCTGCATTCCTTTGGAGAGGTCACGGCCCAGCTTATCCCGTTTGTCTGCCAGTTCAAAGCGTTCCAAGAGTCTCTCGCCATACCCGTCGTCCTCTATGCGGTAGGCCCGGCGGATGAACTCCAGGTGCTCTGAGACGGTGAGCATGTCATACACCGCTGGTGTTTCAGGGATATAGGCCAGCAGACGTTTGGCCTCGGTGGTTTTGTTTCCGTGGCCACCGATGGTAATGTCACCCTGGAACCGGAGAAGCCCGGCAATGCACTTGATGATGGTGGACTTCCCCGCGCCGTTGGGCCCCAGCAGAATGCCAATCTGGCCGCTGTCAACCTGGAAACTGATATCGTCGTTGGCCAGATTTTTTTCCGTAGTATTTTGTCACGTGATTGAGCGTTAGCATAGAGAATCTCCTTTTTGATGGTAAGTATGCGCTGAAGAGGTTACTTGCTGGAAAGCATTCCGCCTCGGATATTGGTCCGGCGAATGAGCAGCCACCCGATGAGGGAGAACAAAAAAAGAACGACGACCAGAAGGAGCAGGATTGCACCCCCGGCGAGTGAAAGAAGGTGTCGCCCAGAGTGAGAAACAGGGTGCGAACAGGGGGAAAAACTTCTTCTGCTTTTGCCAGCAAGGGGGAAAGCCGATCAGAGAGGCCGGGATCGCCAAGGCCGCGACAATACAGCCGACCTTGTTCAGCCGCCAAAATAGAAAGGTGAAGAAGAGGCCGAGGGAGTAACAGGCCAGCATACAGGCAGCGGAAAAGAGAATAGAGGCGGTGTGCTGAAGGAAGGTCAGGGGAAGCCCCTGCTTGAGATAGATCATACTAAACAGATCAGAGAACTCCAACTGAAATTGGGTATGGTCAGCGGCAAACTGGGCCAGGGACAGCAGCAGTTCTCCCGCCAGAGAGAGGCAGACAGCGGGCAGCAAAGCGGAGAGAAAAAGACTGAGAAAGGTTGTCCGGCGAGAGACCCCCATCTGTACGCACAGGCGAATGGCCTGGCGGGGAAGGATCAGTCCAAAGACCAAGAATAAGATGGCACAGGCAAAACCATATCCGTTGTATGTGTAGCCGGAGCGGTCCCCGCCCCCAGGTTGAGGGATAACACGAGAAATCCTATGCCAATGAGAAGGGCATTGATGGCCCAAAAGACAAGGCAGCTTACCAGGTATTCTCGGAGCTGGTAGCGAATGGCGGGTTTAAGATTCATAGACATGGTTTGCATCCTTTCTCTCTGTCGTGCCGTCCTCTGCTTCCTGCAGACTGATGAAGTAATCCTGTAAGCGCATAGAGCTTCGTTCCAGGCCGGCAGGCAGGGGTTCGGTGGATTCCTCCTGCAAGGTAACCGTCTTCAGGCCGCCCAGAGAATGGCTGGTCAGGATCTGCTTTCCTTCGGTGTACTGCTCCACCAGCCCGGCAGGACCGGGAGAGGGTGTAGGCGGAGGTAAGCAGTTCTTCTGTCGGCGCGTTGCGCAGAATGCGCCCTTCCCGCAGGATGATGGTGTGGTCGATGAGGTTCTCCACCTCAGAAATTAGGTGGGTGGACAGAAGAATGGTACAGGACTGTGCCATGAATTTTTCCACCAGAAGACGGTAGAAGAGCTCCCCTGATGCTGGGCATCCAGGCCCAAAACCGGCTCGTCAAAGATAACATACGGCGTGTTGACGCTGAGCCCTAAGATCAGGCGAAAAAATGGAGGAGTATCCAGTGGAAAGTGCCGGGATTTTTTTCTTGAGCGACAGGCCAAACTGTTTGGCCAGTCCATGGGCGCGGCGCAGATCGAAATCGGGGGTAAAAATAGGTCATGGTGTGCAGTGCCCGTTTGATCTTCATGTCTTCGGGGAAAAAAGTTCTGCTCTCCCACCATGAAAACTTTGTGTAAGGCGGCATCGTTGTTTCGCACGGGCTGTCCATCCACGGTCACTGTGCCTTGGTCAGGGAGCTGACGGTCGGTCAGGATACTGAGCAAGGTGCTTTTTCCAGCACCGTTGTTGCCCAAAAAGGCCGTAGATATGACCGGGTTCCAGCGTGAGGGAGACTTGATCCAGGGCACGTGTGCTCCCAAACTGTTTTGTAATGTCTTTGCATTCAATGGACATCTTGAAATCCTCTCCTTATCAAGTCGGTGAGCTGTGCGAGGGTCAAGCCCAGACCTTTGGCCTCTCGGACCATTTTTTCCACGTAGTCGTGATAAAAGGCCTCGGAACGCTGTTTTCGCAGGTTTTCCTGGGCGCCTTCGGCGACAAACATACCAATTCCTCTCTTTTTGTATAAAAAAGACCGGCATTCACCAGTTGATTGATCCCTTTCAGCGCGGTGGCGGGATTGATCTTATAGGTGGCAGCGTATTCTGTGATGGAGGGAACTTGGCTCCCTCTGGATAGGCGCCAGAGAGAATCCCGTCCTCCAGCTGCTCCGCCAACTGGAGAAAAATCGGTTTTTCACCTTGGAATTGCAAGGAGACCCCTCCTTTCCTTGAGTGGTTAGTTAGTTGACTGATTAACCATAAGCCGAATATAGCAGACCGGGCGCGGCTTGTCAAGAGGGGATGTGTTCTTTTTTCAGTTTTTGCAGATAAATTTATGAAAAGTGGGAGAAGCAACCGTTGACAAGAGAAATAATATACGGTAGAGTTTTTGACCATCGGCAATGCCGAAGTTGGAAAAGAAAGAAGGAATCCTATATGAAGTGGCTGAAACGAACTGCCGCAGCGGGCATGACAGCGGTTATGCTGTTCTCCTGCCTTCCGGCGGCCGGTGCGGTGCAACCGGGAGAGGAACTGACCCGGGAGAGACCGCGTCGATCCTGCTGGAAGCGGCAACGGATTACAACGCGGATGTGACCTATGGAGACATTCTCAAGGGGTATCCCGGCGGAGACCTAAACGAGGATGGCGCTGTTACCCGGGCCCAGGCGCTGGTGATGCTCCAGCGGGCCTTTGGCGGTCTGCCTGAGCCCAAGGGAGACAACGCCCGCAGCGGCTATCCCGCGGCAAACTTTACGGACATCCCCGCCTGGGCGCAGGCGGAGCTGGAAGATGTGCTGGCATCCGGCATTGTGGCGGGAACCAGTGCAACCACCTTTTCTCCCGACCGAAAGATTACAAAAAAGAGCAGCTGGATCTCTTCCTCCAGCGGACCTATGCCCTGGAGGGCAGCAACCTGAAGGATGACTTCTACGCTACGGTCAACAAAGAGGCTCTGGATAACAGCGTCATCCGGCCGGGTTATCTGGGGGCCAGTGCTTTCTATGACTTGGGCGCAAAGGTGGACGAGGAGATTGCCGGGATCATTCAGGAACTGGTTGACGGCGGCGCCAAAACAGAAGGGGAGAAGAAGATCGTCAACTTCTACCGGAACATTCTCAATACCGAGGCACGAAATGCGGAGGGAATTGCCCCCATTCAGCCCTACTTGGATGCCATTGATCAGGCGAAAACCATAGAGGAGCTGATGGCGGTTCAGAACCGTGTCTATGAGGAGACAGGCGGAACCCTTTTTATGGGCTTTGGCCTAAACATTGACGTGAAGGATAACACGGCATATACACTTCTCTTTGACGGAATCACGCCTTCCCTGGGGCAGGGAGGATACAGCACTGCCACGCCGGAGCAGAAGGCGGCCTATCAGACCTATGTCCGCACCATGCTGACTTTGGTGGGGCAGAGTGAGGCGGCTGCGTCCGCGGCGGCGGATACCATTTGGCGGGTAGACGCCAAAATTGCGGCGGCGTCCTTGAGCAACCAGGAACTGGCGGATGTAGACAAAACCTATAATATTTACACCATGGAGCAGCTGCAGGCCATGTTCCCCGGGTGGATTTGGAGGCGCTTTTTGCGCTGACCGGACTGACACAGACCAACCACATTCAGGTCATGGACCCTGGAAAGCTCCAGGCATGGGCGGAGATCTTTGATGAGAGCAAAACCCCGGACGGATTGGAGATTCTGAAGACGTATGCCCGTCTGTATTTGGCCGCAGGTTTTGGTCCGGCGCTGAATGAGGAATTCACAGAAGCGGGCAACGCATTTAATGAGGCTTACATGGGCTCTTCCGGTGCCCTTTCCCTGGAGGACAGTGCTGCGCAGTATGTCCAGCAGGTGATGAGCGACTATCTCGGCCAGGCCTATGTAGACCGCTATTTCTCCCCAGAGGCCAAGGCGGATGTGGAGAAAATGGTTCAGGACATCCTGGCGGTTTACCGGGACCGGATTGAAACGCTGGATTGGATGAGCGAGACCACCAAGGAAAAGGCCATTGAAAAGCTGGACACCATCCAGATTAACATTGGGTACCGGATGACTGGGACGATACCCTGAAAGATGTGGAGATCCTGTCGGCGGAGCAGGGAGGTAGCTTCTGTGACAACCTCATTGCCATCCAAAAAGGAACCAACAAGCTGCTGGCAGAGCTCCAGAAGACCGGGGTGGATGAAAATATCTGGCCAATGACGACCTACACGGTCAACGCCGGGTATCTCTTTACCGCCAACTCCATCACCTTCCCGCGGGCATTCTGCAGGAACCTTTCTATGACGTGGATGCTTCCTATGAGGGAAAACCTGGGGAAGGTAGGCTATGTCATTGCCCACGAAATTACTCATGCCTTTGACAACAACGGGGCGAAATACGATGAAAACGGCAATGCCGTGGACTGGTGGACACAGGAGGATTATGCGGCCTTCCAGACGTTGTGTGAGAAAGTGGTCAAGCTCTACGATGGGAAGGAGTCCGCACCGGGAATCACCTGCAATGGTGCCCTGACCCTGTCTGAGAACATTGCCGATCTTGGCTCCGTGGCTTGCCTGACCGAGATTGAAAGTAAGCGAGAGAATCCTGACTATGCCGCGCTGTATACTGCGATGGCAGAGATTTGGTGCAGCAGCTATCCCCGGGAGACTCGACTCTATCTGGCTCAGGCAGACGTTCACGCGCCGGATAAGCTGCGCGGCAGTCTGGTCCTGCAAAACTTCTCGGAGTTTTACGAGGCCTTTGACATCACAGAAGAGGATGCCATGTGGCTGCCGCCGGAAGAGCGCGTGGTTATCTGGTGAGGGGGCGGGGTTGCATGGATCAGAATCTTTGCTGCCTCCAGGAGAAATTCATCAAAGACCTCTTTGTTTCCGAGGGCCTGGGTGCTGTCATTGACGAGGCGTCCTATGGGTATGCCAGGTGCTCCATGGAAATTGAGCCCCGGCACTGCAATGCTTTTTGGGAATCCCCATGGGAGGGACCATTTTTACCTTGGCGGATTTTGCATTTGCCGTGGCTTCCAATCAAAAGGGAAGAGATGTGGTGACCCAGGCGTCTCAAATCACATTTCTGAAATCCGCAAAGGGAAAGCATCTGACGGCAGTGGCACAGCAGGTGAAAGATGGGAAGCGAATTTGTTTCTATGAGGTGAAAGTCACCGATGAGCTGGGCACCGAAGTGGCCTTTGTGACAGTGAATGGCTATGTTGTCCATGACAACGGCCGGGGAGAGACCTAAAAGGACAAAAAAGCCCCCTTCTTGGACAGGATATTTTCCTGGACAAGAAGGGGGCTTTGGTATGGAGGAAGAAGAAAGGACAGGCGATTAAGAGAGCAACCCGAAGGCGGCCAGGGTTTCTCGGAGTTCCTTGCAGGGCTTTTTGTCCATTGCCCAGAGAGGGCGGCGGAGGCTTCCGCTGTCAAGGCCCAGTTCCGCCATAGCAGCCTTGATGGGAATGGGATTTACCTGGGAAAACAGGGCTTTCATCAGGGGGAGATAGGAGAGCTGAAGCTCTCGGGCTTCCTCGATTTCTCCCCGGAAATAGCTGTGCGTCAGCTCTGCCATGGGCTCTGGAACCAGATTGGCTGTGACGGAGATCAGCCCCTTTGCGCCCAGAGCCAACATGGGGACGGTCTGGTCGTCATTGCCCGACCACACATTCAGCTCATCTCCGCAGAAAGCCATGGTTTCTGCCAGAATAGAGAAATTTCCAGAGGCTTCTTTGGTGCCGTTGATCCGGGGATGCTGGCTTAAAATACGGTAGGTCTCTGCGGTAAAGGACAGTCCGGTACGGGAGGGCACGTTGTAGAGGATGACGGGCAGGTCTGTTTTGTCTGCCAGATATTCATAGTGGTGGATCAGGCCGGTTTGCGTGGTTTTATTATAATAGGGGGTGACCAGAAGAAGGGCGTCTGCGCCGGATTCCTGGGCATGCTGACAGAGATAGAGCGCGCGGCGGCGGTGTCGTTGCTGCCGGAGCCGGCAACCACTTTGCACCGGCCTGCTACGTGGGACACGCAGTAATCCACCAGATGGACATGTTCCTGCACAGTGAGGGTGGAACTTTCCCCTGTGGTGCCGCAGACACACAGCGCGTCCACGCCGGATTCCAGCTGACGGTCCATCTGCCGGGCAAAGGCGGCATAGTCGATGGAACCAGAGGCCTGAAAGGGGGTAATCAAAGCGGTACAGGTGCCAGTGAACACAGGTGTTTTCATAAAGACTCCTTTCCAGATAACAAAATGTAAAAAGCACGGACCAGATTGATTTCTGAAGAAATGCTTTCGTAACAGAATATCAATCTGGTCCGTGCTTTGAGAGATGAATTCTCTCAGCGGGGAAGAATGTACCCTTCGGCGCAGAGCAACTCCGCCAGCAGAACAGCGCCGCCGGCCGCGCCGCGGAGGGTATTGTGGGACAAGCCGACAAATTTATAGTCGTACTGGGTATCCGGACGGAGACGCCCAAGCTGACCGCCATGCCGCCCCTCCAGCTCCCGGTCCAGCTTGGCCTGGGGCCGGTCGTTTTCCCTCAAAATAATGAAGGAACTGTTTGGGGGGCGCTGGGGAGAGCCAGTTCTTGGGCACGGCCCTGGAAGTTTTTCCATACAGTTTTAATTTCCTCCACCGAGGGCTTTTCACGGAAGGAGACAAACACAGCGGCGGTATGGCCATCCGATACAGGCACCCGTAGGCACTGGGCGGTGATGGAAGGGGCGGCGGCGGGGACAATCTGCCCATGTTCCACGGTGCCCCAGACCTTTAAGGGCTCCTGTTCCGACTTTTCCTCCTCTCCACCGATGTAGGGAATGACGTTGTCAACCATCTCAGGCCAGGTTGTAAAGGTTTTTCCCTGCTCCAGAGATGGCTTGATAGGTACAGACCAGTACCTGTGTTATGCCGAAGCGGCGCAGGGGATGTAGCGCGGGGGCGTAGGATTGAATGGAACAGTTGGACTTCACCGCAATGAAACCGCGCCGGGTTCCCAGCCGGGATTTTTGGGCCTGATTACCTGGAGATGCTCTGGATTGACCTCTGGAATGACCATGGGGACATCGGGGGTCCAACGGTGGGCACTGTTGTTGGAAATAACCGGGCATTCCAACTTGGCATAGGATTCTTCCAGGGCACGAATTTCTGCCTGTTTCATGTCAACGGCACAGAAAAATGAAGTCGACGGAGGACGCAATGGTTTCTCGGTCTGCCAGTGCATCCAGGACCACCAGGGACTTGGCTTCCTCAGGGATCGGGGTGGTCATGGCCCAGCGGGGGGACCGACAGCCTCTTCATAAGATTTTCCAGCGGAACGGGCACTGGCCGCCACGACAGTCAGCTGAAACCAGGGATGGTTTTCCAGCAGGGTCACAAAACGCTGGCCCACCATCCCAGTGGCACCGACGACACCGACAGTATACTTTTTCATGAGAAGGACCTCCTGATCTTGTTGAAACTACCTGAAAACAGCCCGTTCTGCTGGGAAGTGAGAAACAGCAGTTGAAAAGCTGATGGTATTTGTACTATAATAAACTGTATTTTGTCTCTTAGAAGAACAGAGTGTTTTTTGAGAAAGAGACAGATGTTTGCTTAGTAAAGATAGCACAGATTATTTTTTTGCTGTCAACGCCCAAAGTCCTTCCTGGGGAAAAAATGTCGTGGAACCGTGAAAATCGGGTCTTTGGAAACAGTCTCACCATGGGTTTCCGGTCCATACTATGCCGGGCGAGGCGGTTTTGTCACCGAGACGGCTGACGGCAGAAGGTTCAGTTGATGTAATGGAGATGGATGGCTATTAAAACACACGATTTTTACTATGAATTACCCCCTGAACTCATTGCACAAACGCCGATCCAACGTCGGGACGCCTCCCGGCTGCTGACGTTGGACAAGAGGACGGGGAGATCGGACACCATCATTTTTATGATTTGCCTCAATTTCTTCGGCCAGGGGACTGTTTGGTCCTCAACGATTCCCGGGTGCTGCCGGCCCGTTTGCTGGGCAGACGGGAGCCCACAGGGGAGCCTGCGAGGTGGTGCTTCTCATTGACCGGGGAGAAAATGTCTGGGAGTGTCTGGTCCGGCCTGGAAAAAAAACTGCGGGAGGGGGCGAAGCTGTCTTTCGGGGATGGCGCCCTGACCGCAGAGGTGACCGCTGTGTTGGAAGGGGGAAACCGGCTGATCCGCTTTACCTATGAGGGTATTTTTTTTGGAATTACTGGAGCGGCTGGGGAAGATGCCGTTGCCGCCCTATATCAAAGAAGAACTCCAGGATGCCGAACGGTATCAGACGGTCTATTCTCGGGAGGTTGGCTCTGCGGCAGCCCCTACGGCGGGCCTGCATTTTACCAAAGATCTGCTGGATTCCATTGAAAAAAATGGGGGTAAAAATCTGCTATGTGACGCTCCACGTGGGGTTGGGAACCTTCGCCCAGTAAAAGCGGAGGAGATTACGGACCATGCTATGCACAGCGAGTATTGTGTCATTTCTGCGGAGACAGCGGAAACCATCAACCAAACCAAGCGGGATGGAGGACGGGTGATCTGTGTGGGGAACGACGTCCTGCAGGACCATTGAGAGCTGGGCAGAAGAGGATGGCACACTGCGGGAGAGCGCGGGATGGACGAATATTTTTTATTTACCCTGGCTATCGGTTCAAGGTACTGGATGGGCTGATCACCAATTTCCATCTGCCGGAATCCACCCTCATTATGCTGGTTTCCGCATTGGCTGGACGGGAACCCATTTTAGCGGCCTATGAGGAAGCGGTCCGGGAACGCTATCGCTTTTTTTCCTTTGGAGATGCGATGCTGATTGTGTGAGAGAACCTGCGGAGAAGGGCCTGCAAAATGGCGGTATTTAGCTTGCCGTTTATGCCCTGGGTCAGGGCCTTTTCGGTTTCTCATGCTGCATGTTCTGAGCTTGGATGAAAAGGCCTCTTTGTAAGTTTTACAGCTGCTTTTTATTAAATGCGCTGATTGCCGCCACTAAAAATACCACGGACAAAACCACGGAGATGATAAAGGGAACCGTAAATTCCGTTATGGAAATCTTTCCTGAAATCAGGTCAACATTTCGTGAGGCAAGGACAATCGGGTTCAGGGCGGACAATGGTCTCACCATACTGAAAATGGAAAAAAAGGGCTACAATCCCGCCAGTAAACAGGATGCTTGTAAAAGTCTGCTTGAATAGAACACAACCGAGTATGAGGATGCTAAGATAGAGAAATCCAATCATCCACATAAAAAACGCAGACGGTACAACATTTGAAAGTGAAGCATCTGGCCAAAGGTAATATGTATATCCATAGGCACCTACAAAGCTCACCCAAAAGCTAACCGTCATAGATACTGCTGCTACGGTGTACTTTTGTCAAAATCACTGCCGGTCTTGCCAGACCCTTTGTTACCAGCAGAAGCAAAGTGCCTTTGGAATACTCACTGGACATACAGCTTCCAAACAGAATGATAAATGCGCTGAATCCGACCCCAGAAATATTTTTATAGAACTGCTGCCATGCGTCAAGGGCGACAGGTTCCTCGGTGGCTTCGAATCCAGCTCCCAGAGCCTCTATAATCTCTGGTGTGAATTTTGCCAGAAATGCACTGGACAACCCGAAAATCGCAAAGATAGTAAACAGGATAAAAAAGCGATAGTTTTTAAGATTTTCTACAAACTCCTTTTTTATAAACGCAATATACCCTTTCATTTTATCACCTCCAAAAACAAGCTTTCAAGGGACGGTTCCATGAGTGCCACCTTGACCGGCGCAAGATCTGCCTCGGCCAAAGTGGAAAAAAATAGTATGCTGAGCCTTTTTTTCATCTCCCGGCTGTGTATGATCATTTCCCGCCCCTTTTTTTTCTTCTGATCCAATCAGAAGCGGTTGCTTCGCCATAGAAGCCTTGAACTGTTGCAGGTCGGCTTCGCTGGAGAATTCGATCAGTAAGCTGTCATGGCTATGTAGCGCCTTTATCTCTGAAAGCGTTCCGCCAACAGCAATATAACCATCATTCAAAAGTGCCACATGGTCGCAAATACGTTCCACATCGGACAAAATATGCGTCGAAAACAAAACCGTTGTTGTCCCACGGATTTTGTAGAGAAATATCCAAGATTTCTTTTCTTCCCACCGGATCAAGGGCACTGGTAGGTTCATCACAAATCAGCAGTTTGGGGTCGGCCAGCAACGCTTGTGCAATTCAAGACGCTGCTTCATGCCGCGGGAATAGCCGCCGATCCGTTTCTCAACGCCATCCAGACCGACAAGGGAAAGTAGCCTTTGTCCTTTTTGAGAAATGATTTTTTTGACAACCCGACAATTTCCCCGCACAGTGTTAAATACTGTATGGCGGTCATGTAGTTGTAAAATTCCGGCACATCCGGTAAATAGCCAATATACTGATTTGTTTTAGTCTGTCCAAAATTAACTGGCTTATTACACACAAGGTTTCTCCCTGATCGGGCTGCAAAAGCCCCAAGACCATTATCATTGTTGTTGTTTTTCCTGCACCGTTTTGCCCAATGAAGCCAAAAACGCTACCCTCTGGAACAGACATATTCAGATTTTTATAATTTGCTGCTGTCCAAAACTTTTAGATAGATTGCGGATAGAAAGCACATTCATTTTTCCTCACCTCTCCCAAAAAAAAATAGATAATCGGGCCAAACATAAGGATAACCAGAGAGAGTACAAGCCACATGGCCCTGTTCCCAAAACGATAATGTGGATGCCAGAGGATATGCCGGACAGCGGCCACAGCAAGGATTACATCAAGCACAAAAATGGGAATCAGAAGCGGAAACATTTCCTGCAACAAAGACATACTAATTACCTCCTTAGTCGTAACTCGTATCTGTATTTACGGGACAACGGTGTTTTTTGCTTGTTACTCCCATATAGGATATATTACCGCAATGGAAATAAAAAGCAATATTACTCCTTGAATTTTTGTTTCCAGAATGGTAATATTTTTGTAAAAAGGAGGTTGCATATGGGAAGCAAGAACTTGAATGAGAAAATTATGGAATGTATTTCCAATCCGGCCAAGAGCCGTTTGATGATCGAAATCATGCGGCGGGGGAAAGTGACCGCAAAGTATCTGGCTGAAAAGTGCGTGGATATCCCCCAAACGACGCTTTATCGCTATTTGAAACGAATGACCGATGATGGACTATTGAAAATCGTTAATGAAACACCAATACGCGGAACAGTTGAAAAGACTTACGCATTAACTTTTGACCCGTCTGATCCACCGTCGGTTCTCGGACAAAAATTCTGGGGCTATGTATATGCAGATGTTCTTTCAGTATTTTTTGACCTTCGCCAAGATTTTTCAAGAATACTGCGACACACCGGGAATTGACATAAAAAGGGATCGGTCTGGTCTTAGCCTTTCCCATGTTTATTTAACGGATGAAGAGCTGGAAAAGTAGCAGCAGATATGGCCCAAATCTTATATCCGCTGCAAGAGAATAAACCAAAGCCGGAACGTAAATTGAGAACAGTTGGGTTGATTATCTCCCGGAACATAAAACAGGCGAAACGGGGACGGACTGGTAGCAAAGTGCCAACGCATTTAACATCACAAAGCGTGTTGATGCTTTATTTTCATATTGACTTTCAGAAAAAAGTTTGCTATTATAAATAAGTAAATGCGGTGTAGGGGAAGAGCCCTTGCACCGCTCATTTTTTCCAAAAGGCCATGTTCATTTTGTAAAACAAGGAGGATTCTGCGTTGTTTACGCTGTTGAAAACCGAAGGCCGCGCCCGACGCGGGCAATTGACCTGTGCCCATGGCACCGCGCAAACGCCCGTGTTTATGAACGTGGGAACGCAAGGGGCAATTAAAGGCGCGGTGTCTGCTCAGGATCTGCGGGAAATTGGCTGTCAGATTGAGCTCTCCAATACGTATCATCTCCATTTGCGCCCAGGGGATGAACTGGTGAAGGAGATGGGGGGGCTTCACCGCTTTATGCGTTGGGACGCCCGATTCTCACAGACAGTGGGGGGTTCCAAGTCTTTTCTCTGTCCGGGAGGCGGAAGATTCAGGAGGAAGGGGTCACCTTTGCCTCCCACATTGATGGGCGCCGTATCTTTATGGGGCCGGAGGAGAGTATACAGATTCAATGGAACCTGGGTTCGGACATTGCCATGGCGTTTGATGAGTGTGTGGAGAATCCTGCGCCCTATGCGTATGTGAAACAGTCCTGTGAACGAACCTTTCGTTGGCTGGAGCGATGCAAAACGGAGCATGCGCGTCTCAAGCAGCTGGCAGATGGGGTCAACCCGCATCAGATGCTGTTCGGCATCAATCAGGGAGGGATCCTCCCGGACCTGCGCGTCTGGCACATGCAGCAGATTGCCTCTTTAGACTGCGACGGTTATGCCATCGGCGGCTTGGCGGTGGGGGAGCCGGCGGAGACCATGTATGAAATCATCGAGGCCGTAGAACCCTATATGCCTGCGGAGAAACCACGGTATTTGATGGGGTGGGAACCCCGGTGAATATTCTGGAAGGCGTGGCCCGGGGCGTTGACATGTTTGACTGCGTGCTTCCAGCCAGAAACGCACGGCATGGAAAGCTGTACACTTGAACGGAGCCATGAACATCAAAAATGAGAAGTACAAGCGGGATGAACAACCCATTGACCCGGCATGCCGCTGTCCTGTCTGCCGGTCTTTTTCCAGGGCTTACCTCCGCCACCTGTTTGCAGCAGGGGAGATGCTGGCCATGCGGCTGGCCGTTCTTCATAATTTGTATTTTTACAATGCACTGATGGACAGGATTCGCCTGGCGCTGGAGGAAGGTACTTTTGAAGCTTTCTATCGGGAATACAGAGAAAAAATTAGGCGCACGAATGTAATATAGAAAAAAAGTAACAGGGAAACAAAAAAATACTTGTCAAATGGAGAAAACTCTTCTATAATAAAGAGAAAGTTTATTTTTACAGCGGAGGGAATCACCTTGAAATTTTGATTATCGTCCTCATTGTTTTCTATATCGTTATTTTCTATTTCTTGAAAATGCGCCCTGAGAAGCAGCGGAAGAAAGAGATGGAGGCGATGAAGCGATCTCTGGCACCTGGTGACGCAGTCACCATGATTGACGGCATTGTTGGAAATATCTGTGCCGTGAAAGAAAAAGACGATTGTCATTGAGACCGGCGCAGACCGTGTTCGTCTGGAGTATGCGAACTGGGCCATTATGAACAAGGGCGTGGCGGTTGACCAGGCCCAGCAGTAAAAGAATCACAGCATAGAACGCTCCCTCCCCGCATAGAATCCATCACAGATTCTCTTCGGGGAGGGGATTTTTATGGTTAAAAACGGGGAAGAAACCGCCAAAAAAGAGGGGGAAGACGACAGGAAATGTCTTACCTGTTTTACTGGGAACGGGGACAGGATTGGTTTTGCTTCTGCTGCTGACTCTGCTGGCGGCGGGCCTGATTTGGAGCGGTGTTTTACCTGTCTCCATTGCGGGAATGAGTCTGACCATTGCGGCGGGGCTTTGCGCCTTGGTGGGAGGCCGAGTTGCGGTGAACAGGGGAAGTGGGGGATCCCTGCCCATGGGAAGCGCAGCAGGAGGCCTTCTTTGCCTCATCTTGGGATTGGTCTGCCTGGGAACCACTGGAACCGAGGGGTTTCATGGGCAGTTTGTGGGAATCCTACTGATGACATTGGCTGGAGGCTGTTTGGCTGGGCTAATGGGGAAGAAGAAGCGGAAGAAAAAGAAGCGATAAAAAATGATGAAGATTGCAAAAAAGCGGAGCGGGCTTTGGACCGGAAAAAAAACGAAACGGAACAAAAAAATCGAGACACAGTACTGTTGATTCTTTCCGTTGGATTCTTGGTCGGGGGCGTATTGGGGTGCCTGCTGGAGGGAAAAAACTGTCCACAGAGCATTATATCGGTCAGTTTTTTCCAGCAGGCAGCACAAATGTCCATTGCGCCGTCTCTGTGGCGTGAAGTTTGGATCGTATTCCGCTGGCCCGTGGCGGTGATCCTGTTGAGCCAGTTGCCACTGGCCGGTGTGACAATCCCAGTGGTGTTTTTTTTTTTCTCCGAGGCTTTTTCCTCTCCTATGGCATTGTGGCTTTGATGGAGGGAATGGGGCTCTCTGGTGTTCTGTGTGCTGGTGTGGTGTTTGGGCCAACCTGTCTGTTGGCTGTGCCGGTACTATTTGTGCTGGGAACCACAGGTCTGCTGCGGAAGGCGGAAAGTCAGCCGAAGGGCATTCCGTTTTTCCGCCGTATGGTAGCCAGCCTGCTGGTTTTGGCACTCTGCGTGTTTTTGGATCAGGCAGTGGTTCCTAAGCTCCTGGGGATTCTGCTGAAAGCATTGACCATGGTCTCTGGCTAAATGTGCGGAGCTCTGTCTGAAAAAGATGTGTATTCCTTTCCAGTTCCTCTTGTATTTTGGAAAAGAAGTATATAATAAATCTATTCCTTATGATGGTGTGCTCCCAAAAGGGAGCATGCTTTTTAAGAAAATAACTTCGCATAATGTAGATTTTGCGAAGTTAAAGACGTGAGAGAAAGGAACGCAAATCTATGGCAAAGTATTGGCAGGAGTCACCTCCCATTTTACAGGAGTTTTTGAATTACCATGCGTCTATCCTCTCCCATTCCGCCAAAACAGTGGATGAGTATTTTTTGGATCTACGCAGCTTCTTTCGTTATCTAAAAGTACGGCGGAACCCTGCATTGGCCCAAACGCCGTTTTCGGAAATTTCAATTTTAGATGTGGACTTGGAATTTGTCTCTCAGACGCAGCTGTCAGAAATCTATGGTTTTTAACCTTTCTCTCCGGCGGCGCTCCAGCTGGAAAAGCGGAATCTTCTACAAGAGCGAGAAAATGCGCGTCCATTCGATCCTTCTATCACTATCTCTGCGTCCATGCCCATCAAATGGAACAGGACCCCACCCAGTCTTTGAATAATCCGAAGCTAAGGAAAACACTGCCCCGCTATTTATCCCTGTCAGAAAGCATTCAGTTGCTGGAGGCCGTATCCGGCCCCAATGAGGTTCGGGACTACTGTATCCTTACTCTGTTTCTCAACTGTGGCCTGCGTGTAGGAGAACTGGTGGGTTTGAATGTACAGGATATTCGAGAGGACACGGTTCGAGTGCTAGGAAAAGGAAACAAGGAACGGCAGCTCTACCTCAATGAAGCATGTTTAGATGCCATACAAGCCTATTTGGTGGTTCGTCCAGAGCCGAAGGAGGAGTTCCGCCATAAAAACGCATTGTTTGTCTCCCGCAATAAAACACGGCTTACCACCCGAGCCGTAGAGAATATTGTACAGAAAGCGGTGCGGCAGGCGGGGTTGGACCCCAAATATTCACCGCATAAACTGCGCCACACAGCAGCTACACTGATGCTGAACCACGGTGTGGACATTCGGACCCTTCAGGACGTTTTAGGCCATGAGAATTTGGGGACAACACAGATTTACACCCATATATCAGATGCCAATATGAAGCAGGCTGTGGAAGCCAATCCCCTGTCCCGCGTGAAGAAGCGAGAGGAGTAACTTATTCCAGAATGTGATCCAAGCCCTGGGCAAAAATAGTTCGAACGTGGTCATCTGCCAGGGCATAATATACCATCTTCCCTTCTCGACGGGGCTTTACCAGCCGGGCCTGCTTTTAGAATCCGGAGCTGGTGCGAGATGGCGGACATGGTCATGCCGAGCAGCCGCGCAATATCCCCTACGCCCCGCTCTTCTGTAAAGAGGGTGTAGAGAATTTTGATTCGGGTGCTATCCCCAAAAATTTTATAGAGCTCTGCCAAGTCATCCAGAAGTTCCGCATTGGGCGACAACTGCTCCGGCAACGGGACGGAGGTGAGATCATGGTGGTGCACAGTGGAACCCTCCTCTACCATTGATTGAATGATTGCTCAATGATGGATAGTATATACCCAATGGAAAAAAAAGTCAAGAATGAGAGAGAAATCCGTATGTTTTCCGGGGAACATACGGATTTCTTTTCTCATGCCTGCAGTTTTTCCTGGAGCTCGGATAAGCTGAGAACTGGAATGCCTAAGGATTCTGCCTTGGTCAATTTGCTGCCGGCATTGTCCCCCGCCAGTAAGAAAGCAGTTTTTTGGAGACGCTGCTGGTTACCTTTCCCCGTGGCTCTGGATCAGCTGCGTGGCTTCTTCCCGGCTCATATCTGGCAGTGTTCCAGAGATGACAACGGTCTGCCCGGAAAGGGACAGGTCCTCCTGGGGAAGCGTTACAATATCCTGCTCCATATTGACACCGGCGTCCTTTAACTTTTGCAGAACCTTTTGGTTGTGCGCTTCTCGGAAGTATGCATAGACGCACTGGGCAGAGATTGGGCCAATGTCGTCCACAGCCATCAAATCTTCTTCCTGCGCGTGAGAGAGTGCGTCAAAGGAGCCAAAGTGATTCATGAGGACCTGGGCGGCGGATTTCCCCACATTGGAGATTCCAAGGCCTGTCAGAAGGCGATCTGGTGAGTTTCGTTTGGCTTTTTCAATATTTCCCAAAGTTTGTCGGTGTTTTCTCCTTGCCAATGATCCCCTGTTCAATCAGCTCCTCCCGGTGCTGAGAGAGGGTGAAGATATCTGCCACATCGGTAAGATATCCTTTCTCAATGAGATCGTGAATATAGACCACACCAAACCCTTTGATATCCATGGCACTGCGGCCGACAAAGTGACCAATCAGCCGTTCCAGCTGGGCAGGGCAGTTAAGGTTAACACATTTGATGTCTGCGGTGGCTTCCCGGACAGCGGGTTTCCCACATACAGGGCAAACCATGGGAATTTGGAACGGACGAGCCGCAGCGGGCTGTTTATCCGGGACTACCCCCCACGCATTTGGGGATCACTTCGCCGGATTTTTCAATGAGCAAGGTGGAACCCAGGCGGATGTCCAGGCTGGAGATAAAATCCTGGTTGTGGAGCGTACATCGGGAAACTGTGGTACCGCACAGGCGAACAGGATCAAACACAGCGGTAGGCGTGATTTTTCCGGTTCTGCCGACGGACAGTTCAATTTGCCGCAGCCTGGTTTCTTTCCGTTCTGGAGGGTATTTATAGGCGACTTGATACCCCGCATTTTTGGCGGTGTCTTTCAGCTGCGCCCGTAAAGCGAGTTCGTTGACCTTGACCACGGCACCGTCAATATCATAAGGTAAGGTACCCCGCATATCCCCAATGGCTTCAATGGCCCGCCAGACTTCTTCTGAGGTTTTGCAGACAAAGCGGTGGGCAATGACGGTAACACCGCAGTCCTCCAGAAACTCGTAAGCCTCCTGGTGGGTGGATAGGTCCTTTCCCTGGATATCCTGAATATTGAACACAAAAAAAAAGGAGAGATGCCGTTCTTTGGTAATAGAGGCGTCCAGCTGGCGCAGGGTGCCGGCGGCACAGTTGCGGGGATTGGCAAATGGCTTTTCCCCAATAACTCCTGCTTCTCGTTGACGGCTTCAAAGGCGGCATTGGTCATATAGACCTCTCCCCCCGCAGCTCCAAATAGGCAATGGGATGCCGGAGGGTGACGGCGACATCGTCAATGACTTTGGCGTTGGCGGTGACATCCTCACCGAAATTTCTGCCATCCCCCGGGTGATGGCCGTGACCAATTTTCCGTCTTCATAGCGCAATGCCATGGAGAGACCGTCAATTTTGGTCTCGACCAAAAAAGGTGATCCCCCCCCTAACTTCTCCCGGCAATCGTCCATGAAATGGTCAACCTCTTCTCGGGTAAAAAGATCCTGCATCGACAGCATGGGAACCCGGTGGGCGACCAGGACACCAGCCGCCCGTCCGTTTGGCGGTTCCCCCCACCTTTTGGGTGGGAGAATCCGGGACGATCAGTTCGGGATGGGAGGACTCGAGCATCTTAAGCTCCCGCATGAGAGCGTCGTATTCCTGGTCTGAAATGGTGGGGGCATCTTCATTGTAATAGAGGTTACTGTGGTGATTCAACAGGGCGCGAAGCTCCTCTGCTCGTTTGGATGCGTCCATGGTCCAAGGTCTCCTTTGCAACAGTATACCGATATTATTTATTATTTCCGCAAAAGCGCGTCCGCAGCCAGTAGAATGCCTAATTTTCCAGATTCATAGGTCAGGCCGCCCTGCAAATAGACTGTGTAAGGAGGGCGCATGGGGGCATCAGCGGACAGTTCGATGGAGGCGCCCTGAATGAAAGCACCGGCGGCCATGATGACCGGGCAATCGTAACCGGGCATATCCCAGGGAACGGGCGTAACATAGGGAGTCTACAGGTGCGCCGGACTGAATGCCATGGCAGAACCGTTCCACTGCTTCCGGGGTTTCCAAGTGGATCATTTGGATAATGTCGTGGCGGATCTCCTGAGACATAGGATCAGTACGGTAGCCCAGCAATTCCATGACCTTGGCGGCAAACACCGCAGTTTTGGTGGCCTGTGCCACCGTGTGCGGGACCAGGAAGAGCCCTTGATAAAGCGCACGGTTGTTCCCCAACGAGGCACCACATTCCCGGCCAATCCAGGTACTGTCATCCGCGTGGCGGCGCATTCTACCAAATCCCGGCGCCCGGCTACATATCCTCCCATAGGAGCCAGACCGCCGCCCGGATTTTTAATGAGTGACCCCATAATCAAGTCGGCGCCGACTTGTGTGGGGCTCAGTGGTCTCCACAAATTCGCCGTAGCAGTTGTCTACTAAAATGTAGACATGGGGGTTGTGGGACCGGATGACTTGGCAGATTTCTCCGATGCGTGCCACAGAGAGGGAGGCCCGAGTGGCGTATCCGCGGGAACGTTGGATAAGAACTGCTTTTTACTGCAGGGTCCTGGACTGCCTGGGCAATCCCAGGCAAGTCAGGGGTGTTTTCCGGGGTCAAATCCACCTGGCGGTAGGTGATCCCGAATTCTTTGAGAGAACCGTTGCCATCTCCAGTGATCCCAATGACGCCTTGCAAGGTATCATAAGGGGCACCAATGGCGGAGACCAGCACATCCCCGGGCGCAGAACCCCGTATAGAGCAGACGAGATTGCATGGGTTCCGTTGACAAAGTTGATACGAACCATGGCGTCCTCTGCGCCAAAAAGATCGGCGTAGATGGCCCCGAGGGTTTCCCGGCCAAGGTCATCATAACCGTAGCCAGTGGTTCCCTGGAACATAGATTCCGCCACTTTGTGTGTTTGGAAGGCGGAGAGAACTTTTTGTGTATTGTATTCCGCGATGGCGTCAATGCGGGCAAACTGCTCTGACAATGCGTCCTGTGCTTGTGCACCTAACGCACGAACGCGGTCGCTTATCTGTAAAGGCATTTTACATTACATCCTTTGAAATTTATAGTTTTTTCTGGGCGAACGCTGTCATAAGACGCACGGTGGCAGTGACGTCGGACAGGTCTACCATCTCCACGGGAGAGTGGAGGTACCGACAGGGAATGGAGATGCCGCCAGTGCGGACACCCTCCCGTGCAACATGGATCGAGCCGGCATCTGTTCCGCCGGAAACGATGACATCACGCTGGAAAGGGATTTTACTTTCCATAGCAAGTGTTTCAAGGAGTTTTATGACATCTGGATGACAAATTACGGAACTGTCCATAATCTTCACCGCGGCTCCGTCGCCCAGGATAGAAACTTCCCTTTTGGGGATCATCCCAGGTCTCTCCGACTGTGACATCCACAGCAATGCCGTAGTCAGGATCAATGGAGTAGGCAGCGGGCTTGCTTCCGCGGAGCCCCAATTCTTCCTGTACAGTAAAGACAAAGTACAAGTCGTTGGTGTACGCCCGGATATGGCTCAAAGCATCCAGCATGGCGGCACAGGAAATTCGATTGTCCAGATAGGGAGAGACTAACTTGGTCTCTGTGGTAAAGGAGGGCATCCGGGAAACAGCGGTATCCCCTACCTGAACCAGGCGGCGGGCATGCGCTTCGTTTTTGGCGCCAATGTCTAAGTACAGGTCTTGGATCGTCATGTCTTTGAGAGAGACACCAGGACGGAGTGCGACCACGCCGCACACGCCGTTTTTGAAACGGAATGGTGTGTGCAGGATACTTTCCGGATGGACGCCCCCAATTTTCCAAAGGAGAGATAGCCCTCTTTGTGGATGTGCGTGACAATCAGGCCGATGGAATCCATATGCGCGGCAAACATGACCTTGGGTCCGGGACCTTTTATGGACAATGAGATTGCCCAGGGTGTCGATGTGGCACGTATCGGCGTATGGTTCCGCCAGACGCTTTAAGGTGGTGGCGATCTGCCGTTCATCTCCTGATGGCCCATGGCAAGCGTTGAGCATTTCAATAACAGAAAGATAGTCCATATATTTTCTCCTTATTCCATTGTGGCTACGGCCTGTAAAAGCGGCGGGCCAGAATGAGGATGTTCTGGCAGTCCTCCAGGGAAGCGACACTGGAGGGGGTGTGAAGATACCGCACAGCGGCGGAAATGGCCGCCACCCGCACCCCTTCCTTGGTACGCTGTATGGCAGAGGCGTCAGTTCCACCGGAGAGAAATTCTTTGGTTTGCCAGGGAATGTGGCCGCGTTCTGCTCAGCTGCGGAGAAGCTCAAATAGTTCTCGGTCATAAACGGTGCCCCCATCCATATAGGGAACCACAGGCCCCTTTCCAGGCAGGCATACCTTCTGGTGACTCTCCATCTCCGGCAGGTCGGCGGCGGTGGTTCCCTCTAAAATCAGGGCAATGTCAGGGGTGACAGAAAAGGCGGCCCCAAAAGCCCCTCTGGTTCCAACTTCTTCTTGCACGGTAAATACAAAGGTACAGTCCATGGGAAGAGGTTCTTTCAAAAAGCTCTACCATAACAGTGCAGCCGATGCGGTCATCAATGGCTTTAGCTTTCAGAAAGCCATGGCCAAATTCTAAGATATCTGTGTCGAAACACACGATATCTCCGGGGAGACATGGCGGAGGGCCTCTTCCCTGCTCAGCCCCGATGTCAATGTAAAAACTCCGTCAGCTTAGGGATGGATCTTGCCTCTTCCCCGCTGGTCAGATGGTATGCTTTTAGGCCAATGACCCCGGGCAGTTTCTGCTTTCCCACCAGGACCGGTTTTCCGAGCAGAACACGGCGGTCGATTCCACCGACCGGACGGAATTTGAGGTATCCGTCCTCTGTAATGGTGTGGACCATCAGCCCAACTTCGTCCATGTGGGCGGCCAACATCACTTTTTTTGTGCCAGGGCTTACCCCTTTTTTCTCAATAAGTAAATTACCCAGGGTGTCTGTATAGGACCGGTCAGCGTAGGGGGCGGTGATTGCGCGGATGTAATCCCGTACGGCGTCTTCACAGCTGGACACACCGGGGAGGGCACAGAGCTCTTTCAAAGGTCTCAGTCAGCAAGAAATTCCCTCCTTCTCGTGCCAGGTCCTGGACGAAAGCAGCCAACAGGGCGGCGGAGTGCTCTAAGTCATCCAGGTCCAGGGTTTCTACCGGACTGTGCATATATTTCAGCGGGAGGGAGACCACTGCTGTGGCGATACCCTCTCTCGGGCAACCTGTACCCGCCAGGCGTTGGTTCCACTGTGCCCGGTCATCACTTCAGGGGACCAGGGAATGCCCCGCGCCTCTGCTTTTGTGATGAGACGGTCTGTCATCCAACGGGTCATATTGGGGCCGATGCCAATGACTGGTCCCCCCCGCCAGCGGGAAAAGTTTCTTCCTTGGGAGAATCGGGGGGTACGGGCGTGGGTGACATCCACGGCGATAAAACAGTGGGGCGCAAGAGAAAAGGCGCCGACCACGGCCCCGCCGCCGTTGGTTTCCTCTCGGCTGCTGCCCATAAGATACAGATCGACATCCAAAGGGGTGTCCCGAAGCAGTTCAGCGGCCCGCAGAAGAGTGACAAAGCCCGCACGGTCATCCAATGCTTTGCTGCTGACGCGGCGTCCCAGAAGGGCGCGAAAAAGGTTCTCTGGGCACAACAAAGGTTCCCACCAGAGCTTCCCCCCCTTTCTGGGTCAGTCCGGCGTCAATATACAGACCCGACAATGGAGTGCTCCGGTTGGAGTCGCCTGCCTTTTGAACATGGGGGAGGCAGGACAGCCACAAGACCAAACTGGGGGGCTGGGAGAGGATGATGACTTCCCGGTTGGGAAGCATCCGAGGGTCTACCCCACCAACAGGGCGAAAGCGGAGAAAGCGTCTTTGGCGCCGGTGATCACCAGGCCAACCTCATCCAAGTGGGCGTCCAGCACCACCCGTTTGGCGTTTTCCGTGCCGCAACGCCGAATCCCAATCACATTTCCGAAACGATCTTTCTTCACTTCATCCATCAGGGGACGTAGCAGTTCCATCGCTTGGCTGGCCACGGCGTCCTCCCCTTCCAGAGGGGCCGGGGCAGCTGCAAAGTGCTTCTAAGCTTGCTTGAATATCCATGGGAACCTCCCTCACAGCCCATTGACGATGGCCTTGAAGGTTTGGCCGCGCTGGGCAAAGTTTTTGAAGTGGTCAAAGGAGGCACAGGCTGGAGAGAGCAGAACCACATCCCCATCTTCCGCCATACGGGAGGCTGTCAGCACGGCCTGAGAGAAATCCTCTTCCATGACAATGGTAGGCTGGCCCTTCTGATACCCTTGTGAAGAGAGTACAGCCTGACGGATTTTATCTGCTGTATGACCCGTTAGAATCAAGGTTTTCACATGGTCTTGCACCGCCTGACCCAGTACATCAAAGGGAATCTTTTTGTCATAGCCGCCGGCAATGAGGATGACCTTTTGTGGGGAAGGAACGGAGACCGGCAATGGTGCGGGTCGGGCTGGAGGCAATGGAATCGTTGTAATACCGGACGCCGTGCAGAGTACGGACCAATTCAATCCGGTGCTCCACGCCGGGGAAGGTCTCTGCCGTGTGAAGGATCACATCGTCGGGGACCAACCCTTGTACGGCGGCGATGGCGGCCAGATA
>VOFF01000384.1_pt1 | contig 82001 bp, 131 predicted proteins | sample 5384061 | NCBI WGS metagenome assembly VOFF01 (sample SAMN12384725, study PRJNA508395) | human gut metagenome | isolation source: healthy gut E | host: Homo sapiens | reverse complement strand
TTGCACAAATAAGATTCTGCGTGGACTAGGAAAAAAATGTATTCAGGTGGCGGAGACTTTACAACAAATATTGATGTTTATGGTGGAAAGGGTACAGCAAATTTTGTATCAGATGCAATAGAGATATATTGTGATAATGCAGAAAAAAATAGAGGCTTTATCTATGTAGGACTCATGGCATTTGGCGGTATTGCACCAACATATCACATAGAGCTGCTTGAACGTCCTACCATTGTCTGGGATTTCCATTCTCTGCTATTGGGTGTGCAGATGATGTTTCTTTTATGCTTACAGATGAAAAGTCCTTACTTAAGGTATGTAAACACTGCGGAAAAGCCTTTGTTGCCAGCAGACCCAACAGCGTATTTTGCAGTGGTAAATGTAAAAACCGGTATAATGTGTATAAGAGCCGTGCTAAGGATAAAGACAACACTAACTAATTCACCTGCTATAAGAAAGAAGGCTGATTATGAATACAGATATTACAAAACAAATGGAAATGGTGCTGTACAGAACCGAAGATGATAACGTGACTGTAAGTGCCTTGATAAAAGATGAAACGATATGGCTGACACAAAAAAGCCATGGCTGAATTGTTTGGTATTGACAAGTCGGGAATCAGCCGCCATTTAGCAAAGATTTTTTGAATCCGGTGAGCTGGATGAGGAAGTGGTTGTTGCAAAAATTGCAACAACCACTCAGCACGGAGCAATGCAGGATAAAACGCAGACTATTCCTACCAATTATTACAATCTGGATGCCATTATTTCCGTTGGTTACAGAGTAAACTCCATTCAGGCAACCAGGTTCCGTATATGGGCAACCGGTATTTTGAAGGAATATATGATAAAGGGCTTTGCTATGGATGATGAACGTCTGAAACAGGGTAAAACAGCTTTTGGAAAAGACTATTTCCGTGAATTGCTGAAAAGAGTTCGCTCCATCCGTGCCAGCGAACGCAGAATATGGCAACAGATAACCGATATCTTTGCAGAGTGCAGCATTGATTACAATAGAGATTCTGATACTGCATATCATTTTTACGCAACCATACAGAACAAATTTCATTATGCCATTACCGGTAAAACAGCGGCTGAAATCGTCTATAATCAGGCTGACCACACCAAGGAAAATATGGGATTGACCACATGGAAAAATGCTCCCGATGGTCGTATTCTCAAATCTGATACACCGATTGCCAAAAAACTATTTGGACGAAAAACAGATTCGTCAATTGGAACGTGCTGTTACAGGATATTTTGATTACATAGAGGATTTGATTGAACGTGAAAACGTCTTTACCATGGAGGAATTTTCAAAAAGCGTGAACGAGTTCCTTGCGTTCCGCAGATACGATATTTTGAAAGATAATGAACGTATTTCCCATAAACAGGCAGTGGAGAAAGCATATCAGGAATATGATATTTTTAGCTTACTTATAATTTGGAATTGGACGGTTACACAATAACTTCTGTTCTGAATGCAAGGACAGCCGCTGAATCATTAAAAACAAACATTTTTGATTTGGTATTGCTGGATATAAATTTACCAGACGGAAATGGTTATGACCTATGCCGTCTTATCAAGCCAGAGCATCCTGATACAGTAGTTATATTTCTAACTGCCAACGATCAGGAAAGCGATCAGATACGAGGATATGAAGCTGGTGCAGTGGATTATATCACGAAACCTTTTTCGATTAGTGCTTTGCAGCGAAAGATCAAAGCCATGTTCGCTATGTTGGAACATCACAAACCAGCTAAGGATATTTACGAGGATGGTAGCCTGTTTCTGGATTTTTCGGAACAATTTGCAAGTTTGAACGGGAAACCATTAGCGCTTTCTGCGATGGAATATAAAATGCTGAACCTATTTCTTAAAAAATCCGAAGCAGGTACTTACCCGCCAACAACTTTTTGGAAAGGCTGTGGGACATTGATGAAAAATATGTAGATGAACATACCCTTACTACTTCTATCAGCCGCATTCGCAGTAAGATTGAAGCGGATGGCGACACATATATCAAAACGGTTTACGGTATGGGTTATCAATGGACAGGAGGCGAAAAAGAAATGAAACTGAATAACCTTTCTGCTAAGAAAATTTGTAGACTGATTAGTGCTGGCATGGTTTTCTCTATGCTGGTAATTACCGGTATTCTCGGCGGTATAATGCAGGATATACGAATTTTCATAGCAGGTGGAACATTGACACTCTGTGCATTTTTCTGGATTTGGCTATTGGTGCTGTTTTTTGAAAACGCCTTTCTCATTTTACTTCTAATTTGTGCCGGACGCTGGACAACATGATTGATGGAAACGAGGAATTACAAAAAGTCAAATGATAGTGAAACTCTTTTTTTGCCCGTATCAACCACCGCTTAATTCGGTTGTATGAGATTATGCAGAAAAATCGGCACAAGGTAGACATGGAACGACAGGAGCTTCAAATGCTGATTTCTGATATTTCACATCAAGTTAAAACGCCTGTCAGCAATTTGCAAATGGTAACGGACACACTTTTAACAAAGCCTGTTTCAGAAGAAGAACGGATGGACTTTTTGCAAGGCATACGTAGTCAGACTGATAAACTGGATTTTCTGTTCCAAGCACTGGTTAAAACGTCCCGGTTGGAAACCGGAGCAATACGATTAGAAAAGAAAGACAGCAGCTTATTCCATACGCTTGCACAAGCCATGAGCAGTATAGTATATGCCGCAGAGAAAAAAGAAATTGCTGTATCCGTGGATTGCCCGGAAAATTTGATAATCTCCCATGACAGCAAGTGGACAAGCGAAGCCCTTTTCAATAGCATTTTACAAACAATCGACTTAAAGAAGTATTACGGCACAGAACCAAACATCACTCGTGCCCTTGATGGTGTAAATTTTACTGTGGAACAGGGAGAATTTGTTGCCGTAGTTGGAACTTCCGGCAGCGGCAAGTCTACGTTACTCCACATGATGGGAGGACTTGATACCCCCACTTCCGGCAGCGTGATTGTACGGGGGGAAGAACTTGCGAAAAAGAATGATGATGAATTGACAATTTTCCGCCGTCGTAACATAGGGTTTATTTTCCAAAACTACAATCTGGTTCCGATTTTGAATGTATATGAAAACATCGCCCTGCCTGTGGAATTGGATGGTGATACCGTAGATAAGAAATTTATGGACGAAGTTGTGTATATGCTGGCTTTAGAAGATAAGCTGGAAAATATGCCAAACAATCTTTCAGGCGGTCAACAGCAGCGTGTAGCGATTGCACGAGCTTTAATTACAAAGCCGGCGATTGTCCTTGCTGACGAACCGACTGGAAATCTCGACAGCAAGACCAGTGCAGATGTGTTAGGGCTTTTGAAACGTACCAGCGGAGAATTTAATCAGACCATTGTAATGATTACTCACAATAACGAGATTGCCCAGCTCGCAGACCGCATTGTGCGGATTGAGGATGGCAAAATTGTAGGTTAAAGGAGGTGGGAATTATGAATTATCCTTTTGAAAATGATACAGAGAGAATAGAGAAAAGGATTGCTGAAAAGAGTGTATTCTCTGAAAAGAATAGGACATTTCTAATCAGAGTTATCATCTTGATTGCGGCATTTCTGTTGAGCTTTTCTGGTATTCTTTTGTGCAATGCAACGCTTAGTACGCAGCAGATCGCCCATGTAAATAATACAACTGAAGCAGTAGGAACTGTTTTAGGAATTGTTATTGTACTTCTTTGTACGGCAGGGCTGGCTGTCAAAAATATTCTTTATGTATCTGTACTGCAACGAGTACATGAATTTGCACAATTACGGGCAATCGGCGCAACATACCAGCAAATTAAATCAGTGGTCAAGAAAGAACGTGACAAAATAGCAAAACCTTGCATTGTGTTGGGAACAGTCATCGGTTTTCTGGTAAACATAGTTTTACCACTTCATTTTTACTGGATACCAAGCATTGTATGTGCGGTAATCTCCGGCATATTTATTTGGATTATCACAGCTTTGGCTTTTCAAGCACCAGCGAAAATGGCTGCATCTACATCACCAATAGAAGCACAACATACACAGGCAACAAACCATTTTAGAAGTGTTGGGGCAAAGCGTAAACTTACGCCTATAAGAATCGGGTGGATGTATTGTAGAGCCAATAGAAAGAAAGCTGCCTATACATTTTTATCTCTCATTATGAGTGGGATTTTAATGTTCGGTGTTTTTTCAATATTGAATGCGATAAATCCCGAAAGACTTGCGTCACAACCTTACCAGGGAAATAGTGATGTATTTGTACTACTAAATTCAACGGCTGATGAAGAATCCACCTATGATTTAATGAAATCTACACCATTTACAGAAGAAAAAAAAAAGCAAAAATTGTATAACATTTCAGGTGTAAAAGATGTTTATGAATTGTATATGCTGGACGGCATTCTGACAAATTCAGAGGGGGAAAAATTTGAACTGTCCATTGAAAATGCTGTAAATCCAGAAACATTTAAAAATGAAATTGTTGAGGGTATGCAACCAAGTCATGAATTACAGAATGGAGCAATTCCTGTTGCTATCAATAGACAGTCTCCTTATTATCAGAAACTGAATATGCAGCTTCAAGTTGGAGATTATCTGCCGTATATCATAGATACAGGATATGGTCAAAAAGAAGTGGAGTTAGTTGTAAGCGGATTTGTAGAAAACAGCGATACTGGGCTTGTTATTTATACAAGTGGTGAAAATATGAAATCACTGTCAGAAATGAATTGTACGCTTGCATGGTATATTTGTTTGGATGATAACGGAAAAGACGTAGCAACAGAGATAATCAAAGAAATTTTTATAGATGACGACAGAGTTGATGTGTCTGTTTTGGCTGATGATGTTATGGCATTGGAAGATTACTTCCATAATGCGAAAGTCATCATTACAGTTTTGGTGGTGCTTATTAGTCTGTTTTCATTTATAAATATGCTGAATACCAGCATTACAAATGCCATTGCCAGAAGACACGACTATGCACTACTGGAAGCTACAGGTATGACAAAATTGCAGTTGCGAAAAGTACAGCAGTCGGAAAGTTTCATCTATCTGGTTGGAAGTTTTATAGGAAGCTGCATTTTAGGCATACCAATCGGATTGCTGCTTTGTACCCAAATATCAAAAAATTCCCGGACTTTCATACTTTGAATATCACTTCCCAGTTCTTTTTTGTGCTTTTATACTTTGCTGCGGTTGTGATGGTCTATCATGTAGTATCAGTATATCAAAAGAAATCTTTGCAACAGCACTCAATTATAGAGCGCATTAGAACGATAGGCTAAGTTTTAATAGTCCGTCAGCTCCACAATTACATTACTCTGCTGATACAGCCAGTCCGTAAATTCTTTCGGGCTGGCTGTTCCTGTTTTTACAGCCTTTTTTCTCTGCAATGCTTCTTTCTTAAAGTCGGAAAAGGCAGACTGTATTTTTTCCAGACGGTCAGCCGGAAAGCCTGCGGTATTTTTTACCCGGTTTATTTTATTGCGCCAGTTCTGGCATTCATTTTTATAAAGCAGGTCATAGTTATTTTCTCTTGCCCTTTCGTCAAATTCCCGCTTGTTTTGAAGCGCCTGTGCTTTTCGGCACTTGTCGCTGCACAGTTCATACCGCTGGCTCTTTGCCAGAAAATATTTCCCACAGACCTTGCACTGCCGGAAGCAAAGCCCCAATCATTCAGCCGGTTCAGATAGTAGGTAATCAACGGGTAGAGGGACGCATAGGCAGACACACATTCTTCTGTGCGCCGGTTGTCCGGAAACCAGAGGTCAAGTCGGGTATCTTCTGATGGTGCGCCTTTGAAATAAAGGCTGCCAGCTTGAAAATGTTTCGGTTTTCCTGTCTCCCTGTCAAAGCTCATGGATTCGTTTTGGAATACCCCGGTCAGTCTGCTCATTTTGTTACGGTCACGGGTTCTCTGGCAAGCAGATAGCTGTTCCAGATACGGAACGCCACATACATTTTCAGAGGGTCATTGCTAAGATATTTTCCCCAGAGAAATTCGCTTGCCGCCTGTTCCAGCTCCGGCTGTTTCCATCGGTTGGAGTGGAGGGCTTGCCGCAGCGGAGAAAGCCCGTATAAGTTCCAGTCTCTGTCCGTGTCACGCTCAAAGTTTATCAAAAAAGTTCCCAGCGGGCGTGTCATATCACAAAGCACCTCTGCGTTTTGGCTCCCGTTCAGCCGGAAGCGGATCTGCTGTTCTTCCCCAATCAAAATCCGCTCTTTCATTTTCTTCCTGTCCAGCGTCAGGACAAACAAAATCCTTTCAAAACATGGCTCATGCCGTATAAACTGATTCTCCATCCCTATCCCCTGCCTTTGTCTATGGTAATTATATAATTTAGTTATATCCGTTACACTCATGGTATCGAAGAAGCATTGTTTTGTCAAGGATAGTCCGCTATGATGATTGCAGTTGGTAATTTCGTGCCACACAGTACCTTGCTACGAAAATAAAACTCGTAGCCAAAAACTGAACCTTGCTACGAAAATAAAACTCGTAGCCAAAAACTGAACCTTGACAACAAATGTTTTCAACAATTATGAAAGCATCACTATAAAGCAGTCACAGTATTGGCTGCCTGTAGTGAGAGATTGATCGTATTTAAGAAAGGCTAGCTTTGAGCTTCCACATGATAACCATGCTTTTCCAATTCCCGTATATAACGAGAAAGCTGTTTTTGTTCACAGTGCTTACGTCTTGTTTCAAAACAGGATTCGTCAAATAGAGTTCCTTGTTTTAACATTGTGTAGATGATGACAAGAAGTTTTCGGGCAAGTGCGACAATCGCTTTTTTGGCTCCTTTTTTCTGTTTGATTCTCCAGTACCATGCCGAAAGATAAGTGTTGCGTTTGCCGGCAATTACCCAGGCAATCTCACAGAGCATACTTTTTATATAAGGATTGCCTTTTGTGATAGAGGTACTTTTTCTTTTTCCAGCACTTTCGTTATTACCTGGGCACAAACCGGCCCATGAGCAGATGTGTTCCGCAGTTTTAAACGGCTTCATATCAATACCGATTTCAGCAATAATTGCACAGGAAGCAGTTGTGCTTATTCCATAGATGCTATTCAACTGCTCAACCTGAAAGGAACAAGGTGCCTGACACAATAAAATTACAGACAAAAAAACATCGTCATTGACAGTAATGTAAATGACGTGCTAGAACGCATCTTGATTGCTCACGAATTGGGACACGCAGTGCTTCATACAAAAATTGCGATGATGAAAGGCTTTCAGGAAATGGAAGTATTCGATGGCAGCTCGGTAGAGGAGGATGAAGCAAACTTTTTTGCCGCAGAGCTTTTTTGGAAGATAGAGAAGTTCTGGAATGTTTATCTGAGTATTCATTCTTTGAAACAGCAAAACAGTTATATGTGCCAGCAGCATTATTAGATTATAAATTTAGCTTATTGCACGAAAAAGGGAAAAAGATTAATCCTATGTGTATAAGAAAAACAAATTTTTTAAAAGATAATTTGGGAGCCTATGATGAATTGAATTGTTTCTGAATTGGCGATCATGATATTTTTTACAAAATTACTCTCCAGCTTATATATCATTGGGAATATTGCACAATTTTATTGCACAACTCGTTTATTAATATATATTGCACAATTTAAACATATCTGCTATAATAAAGATACCGATAAAGTACGGCAACATTTCAGTAAAGGAGGAAAAAGTATGAAGTGCAAGAAATTGAAATCAATCCTATCTGCCAGCTTAGTAGCTTTAATGCTATGTGGCACGTCCGTAACTGCATTTGCAGCAGAAGATGCAACACCAGCAGCACCAAATGATTCTTTGCCTAGCATGGAACTTCCTGCTACCATAGCAAATTGGTCGGAAGACATCAAAACCATAACTGGTGGTACTCTGACAGCAAATGTTTGATTGGATTCATTGTTTGTCAATGATTTGATTGACTACCAAGTTTCCGCTCATTACAACAAGACGGATCATAAAAACATCCGAACTGAGTGGTGGTGTGTTGTCGAATCCGAGTCCTTGACGCACAGTGTTACTGTAACATTGAATGTCAACCCTCCTGGAGTATCTGTAAGTGCAACAACTTCATCTACTACAACACAGGCTACTACTCCTCATAAATATTATAAGAATACCAAGAGCCAAAAAGATGCATCCTATCGTTCAAACATCGCATTGCAGGGTAATTGGAAGAAAGTCACAATGGTTAATGAAGCTTCCGTTTGGGGCGGCTCTGTAACAAAGAAAGCTGCTATCACTACTCAGACATCCGTTTCGTCTTAATGTCATGAATGTTTACCCAATATGAAGCATATCTTATGCAATGTTTAGTATGAGAGCAATCAAAGGGGTGGTATGGGTCCATACCACCCCTTTATTGATTATGACTGACTTGCGGTTATGCTAAATATCATAGAAACAAAAATTATAGGTAGCAAACTAGTCGATACAACCAATGCGGAGGTGTAGTTATGAAGAAATTGATTTCGACTTTTTTGATTTTTTCCATCTTAATTGTATCTTTAACCGGTTGTAATGTTTCTCCGCAGAATAATGTTCAGACTAACTCATCTGCATTGGCTGCTTATCAGGGAGTCGATGAATTTTTACTCGATTGCATAGAGACAGATCAATCTTTCATGTCATCAAAGCTCAGTAATATTGATAGTAATAGTTTTGAACAAACCTATTATCATTTGAAAATACAAAAATATTCTGCTCTGACAATAAGTGAAACCACTACAACTGCTTTTCAAGAAATTCTCAATGAAAAGTTGGAGAAAGATATTACACATATAAAGTATGTAGATGTTCTAAATGATTTCAAGATCAACCAACAAGATGTAGAAAAGTATATCTCAGAGAATCCAGAGATCACAAAAGATACAATTGAAGGTTATTTTAATATTTTAAAATATTTTGGAAAAAATGAATCCTTTTTTGACAAAAAGTAAAATAAAGCAATTTTTAGAAAGTAGCATTCCTACTGAAACTGATTATGCCAATCGGCTCGTCATGATTTATTGGTATTTGAATTTGTGCAATAGTCAACTGATTGATGCTGATGATAGTTTCAAAGGTGAGTGTAAAGACTACTTAGTTCAAAAAATACTTTCCAGTTTAATAGTGATGATTTTTACAAGTATGAAAATCTCTACTACTATATCTGGAATTGCCAAGCACTCGGCATATCAACAAGTATCTACGATGAGATTATCGGGGACATCCCTGAACAATTGCCTTACATTTTTTTATCGAGTGAACTTTACTATGCTGTTATGTGTTTGGATATAGAAAAAAAAAACTTTGATGCTGAAGAGTACTTTTCAAGTTACTACGATTTTATAACTCCAACAGTAGACGATTTATATCCAAGTTATGTGTTTGAATACAACAATATAATCGAACAGTACCAAGCATTTATATTATTAAAATATGCTTTTGATTCAGATGATCAGAGAGTGGTAGAGCTTGGAAACTATTTAAAAGAGCAAACGAAAAACAATTTATTTGCTACAGAATCATCTGCACAATCATATTATGAATGCTTGTTCTGCATTTTAGAAGGCATCCAAATCCCCGATGAGAAGCTCGATCTAATTAGAGAGAGACTAGAAGCTGAAAAAGGAAAGGGTAACGAAGCACATAACACTAAAGTATATTACTATTACATCATATTAAACAATGCGGATGTCACTATAAGTGAAGCCGATAAAGAGTATATTTTGTCACAGTATCGTTATTTGAAATCTGAGCAAACATATGATTTGGCAGTTGATTTTCTGAAATTAATTTCCGAATTAAATGTAATGAGTAATGATGAAATCACCGAAGAATACAAAGATATCTCAGAATCAGTAGGTGCGTCCTATAATTTATTGGAGTTACAGCAAAAATTGAATATGCAGCCAGACTTCACACAGGATTCTTTGTCGCAAAAAGTCAACCTAGCCAATAAGTGCTTAATCAAAGACGATGCCGGTGTAATGTATATATCAACCATTTATTCTGATATTATGTCAACACAATCCGAAAATATTGGAGTGAAGTTTTCATGAAAAAGCACATATATGTCAGCCTAGCTATTGGCTTCCTGGTTGGACTTCTGTGTAAATTGGTGGATTTTATTCCAGGAAACACATTGATTGGCTATTTAGGGATAAAAGATCTTTTCAATTATCTTGGCTTATTTGTTATTATTACAAGTTTGATAGAGTATACTGCACCAACTATAAAATGTGGTATTTTTTCAAACACTGGGATTTATGATGAGCATGGTCTTTAGTTATTATGCAACCACGCTTATCGTATATAAGTCCATCCCTTATCACTATGTACTATTATGGTCTATAGTCGCACTTTGCAGTCCACTGTTATGTTGGATTATTTTTCAAAGACGAAAGCCTAGATTAGTAGCAGTACTTGGCATTTTAATTCCTATTCTTCTATTAGGAAGTGAGACGTATAAGTTAATTAAAGTTGGTAGTTATTTTCAAATCCAGCTTTGGATAGAAATAATCGCAATAATAATTATGTTTTGGAAGCTTCCTCTAAACAATAAGCATAGGATATATTCGATTATTGCATTTGTTTTTCTTATTCCATTTCTCTATTATCTTGATGTGGTATATTCATTTGCAAGGCTATTACGCAAATTGTTATTTTGAGTTTATATCTATCTCTGGACAAAATAAAAAGGAAGGCGAGAATCAACTCGCCTTCCTTTCAGACTGTAGACAAAGGACTCCGAGAAATTATGTTTCTCGGAGCCTTTTTCTCGCCATTGCGAAGGTGTTTTGTTTAAACAAGCATATTTCCACCGGATTTATGACATTTGTAATCCCCATTCCTTCTTACATTTTGCAAGCTTCTTTAAATTCATGCACGCAAAAGTGAGCGCGACTTTCATTTTCATCCGCGCTTTTCCGTACATTTGTGTATATCGGAATCCATGGTTTTCTTTTGCTGTTCCAAAGATTCTTTCGATAGTTTCCTTTCGGTGTGAATACAAATCCTTCATCCCCGCTGTGTGACGAATATCTTAGCATGTTTCCATGTAATCTTCCCAAACATGTCTTGTAACAAGTTTTACATGATTTTTGCTTGCTGTACACTGAGACAGATATTGACATCCCTCACAGATTTTTCCGCAGCTTTTGTATTCCCGATACCCATCTCGATTGGTGGTGCTATAGTGCAGGAAATGATTACCCGGACAAATGTATGCATCATTGTATTCATCATACACATACTCATGTTTTCTGAAAAATCCATCTTTAGTCATCGGGCGTTTGTATGGGAATACTGGTGTCACACCATCGTCTATAAGCATTTTTGCTATCGCAGGAGTTTTATAACCAGCGTCAACAATACAGTATTTCATTCCAACATGTGTAAGCTTGTCATAAAGCCCTTTAAAAGTTCTGCTGTCATGTTCGTTTCCTGGATTTACTGTGAAATCGATAATCCATCCGTTTTTATCACAGGCAGTTTCAATCCCATAGGCAAACACATGCTTATGTTCGCCCTTTCGGAACCATCCGCTTTCAGGATCTGTTGTACTGCACTTAATAGTTTTTCCGTCTAGCGGAATGTCATCCGTATAGTCTTCAAATTTATCATTGCCATTGGCTCCGGGCTTATTATGATCATCTTTATCTTTAGCGGTTTCTTTCCATGTTTCTCTCTGTCAGCATTGATATCTTTGCGTAGCATATCGGCATAGAATAAGGCTTCTTGCTGTGCAATTCGTCTTTGCATCTTTTTGTTATTAGCCCTTGCTTTGACATGCGTTGCATCGACAAAGATTTCTGTTGGATCAACCAACTTGAAGCGGTAGCATTCTTCTAGGATATGCTGAAAAATCTGCTCAAATAGATCGGTATCCTTAAACCGGCGGGTATAATTCTTTCCGAAGGTAGAGAAATGTGGAACAGGATCATAAAGGAACAAGGTGCCTGACACAATAAAATTATTGTGTTGCTGCTTGTGACAGCTTTTGCACTTCAGATGTTTGGATGCGGTTTCAAACAGGAGGCATCTTCCGAAACCGGGACGCATCTGAATATTGCCATTTAGCCGGTTCCCGGCTATGTATCTTTACGTTTTGCGGGATAAAGGGTGGCTTACCGATGCATTAAAAGAGGATGCAGTAGACATCAACTTTACGGAGTTTGAATCTGACCACCGGAAAATAAATCGTTCGCGGCCGGGCAGCAGGACATCGGAGTAATGGGAAATGTGCCTTCGATTTCAGGGATTGCAGCCGGACAGAACCGTTCTATCATTGGAATTTCCTATAATGGGGAGCAGGCAACGGCACTGACGCAGGGACAGGTGGATGCTGTCACGACCTGGGAACCATCCATCACCAAAATTCAAAGCAGTGGGGACACACAGATTTTAGCAGATGGAACGGACCTATTCAAAGGAGAAAAAAATACGATTGTGGCGGATCTGCAGAAAACTGCCGATTTCTTATATGAAAGTGGAACGATTTCACAGCAACTGCAGATCAAAGATTCTGTTGTAAAGCCGTAGAGGGATTTTATAAGTTCAATTCAAATGACGATTTTTACGGTTCACGCAACACCTGAATACTTTGTTGTTCAGGCACTGAGTGAACAGTAACGTAACCATTGCAATTACATTCGCAATCTGATAGGATAAACACGGAAAAAGAGGTGCAGATCATGCAGATTTCAAGCAGATTTACAATGGCAATCCATATGTTTGCCTGTATAGATACATTTTCGGATCAGAAGATGACTAGTGATTTTATGGCAGCAAGCATTGGAACTAATCCGGTCATAATACGAAAAATATTGCAGCAGTTAAAGGCGGCAGGGCTGATTGAGGTGTCAAGAGGAACCGGCGGAGTTACGATTACCAGACCTTTGGAGCAGATTACCTTTCTCGATATATACAAAGCGGTAGAGTGTACACCGGAGGAACAATTGTTTCATTTTCATGAGAATCCCAATCAGAAATGTCCGGTAGGAAAATATTCACCGTGTTTTGGATAACCGATTGCTGGAGGTGCAAAAGGCAATGGAAGAAAAACTTTCCCAGATAACGCTTGCGGATGTGAAAAAGATGTTGCCTCATGTATAGAAAAAGAACAGCAGTAGAAAGGAAGCTTCAGATGATAAGTCTGGGGCTTTTATTTTATAGGAAAAAATCAGATGTAACCAAAAAAGCTACAAAAATTCTGATGTAACTATTGACGTTACATTAAAACCATGTTATAGTACAACCATCAGATGTAACAACAAGAGTTACAACAAAACAATTCAGGAGGTACTATTTTATGCAGAAAGTAGTAGAATTTTTACAGAAAAATCCAGTTCAGTACTTAGCAACAGTCGGAAGAGATGGAAAGGCAAAATGCCGTCCATTCATGTTCTGTTTTGAGCAGGACGGAAAGCTTTGGTTCTGTACTAACAACACAAAGGATGTTTACAAGGATATGTTAGCAAATCCTGAAGTAGAAGTATCAGTATCTTCCCCTGAATACGCATGGATTCGCCTTCATGGCAAAGCAGTATTTGAGGACAACAAGAGTGTCAAGGAAGGCTGCATGAACAATCCTATCGTTAAGGGACAGTATCAGACCGCAGATAATCCGATTTTTGAGGTATTTTACCTTGAAAATCCTCACGGTGTGATCGCTGATTTCTCAGGAAATCCACCTTACGAATTCTAATTTTTATGAAACCCTGACATGTAGCACCAGCCCTCGCTTTTCGCGGGGGTTGCTGTTTAATAAAGGAGAAGTTTTGAAATGGCACATATGGATTATTTAAAGTTTTTGGTTGAAGAAATTCACTCCACCACAGTTGCAACAATCGGTTCAGACGGACATCCGCAGGCAAGAATCATAGATATGATGTACTATGATGAAGAAGGTGTGTATTTCCTTACAGCAACGGGAAAAGCATTTTATGACCAGTTAATGGAGCAGCAGTATGTGGCAATATCGGCGACAAAAGACAAGCGTGCAGTATCGCTTCGCGGAAACGTGAAAAATATCGGAAAGAAGAATCTTACTCTCATGTTTGAGAAAAATCCCTACATGAAAGAAATCTATCCGGGGATACGTGGGAAGCACTCGAAGTATTTCAGTTGTATGAAGCGCAGGGGGAATACTTTGATATCAGCAATCCGTCAAAGAGCGTAAGAGATACGATCCTGATAGGGAAAGGAGAGAAAAATCCAAACCGGTTATTTCGTGGGACAAAACTGTATTGGCTGTAAACTCTGTTATTCTGTTTGTCCGCAAAAATGCATTGACGTGTCTGGGAAGCCGGTTGTAATCGATCAGAATCATTGTCTGCATTGCGGAAGATGTGCAGAAATTTGTCCGAAACAATGTATTGAGAAAAAAGAGGTTAGGTATGTTTTTTTTTCGAAAAATTCACAAAAAAGTCATGTAAACTGGAATAAATTTCTGTGTGGGGCACCCGCAGACGATTATATATTTCAAAAAAGATGCATACGAAGAACAGATCGCAAATGCGGCAAAACTCCTAAAGGATGCCGATGTAGTGATTATAGGTGCAGGCGCGGGAGCTTCCACGGCGGCAGGACTTGCGTATGGTGGAAAGCGGTTTCGGGAAAACTTTGCGGAATTCATCGGAAAATATGGTGGTCAGTATATGACCGATATGTATGCAGCGGGTTTTTTATCCATTTCCTTCGGAGGAAGCAAGATGGGGCTACTGGTCCAAACATGCGCTGATCAACCGGTTTGATCCACCGGCATTGCCGCTGTATCAGGAATTGTTTGCCATGGTGCAGGATAAGGAGTATTTTGTACTTACCACGAATGTCGATCATCAGTTTTACAAAGCAGGATTTTCGGCAGACCGGATTTTTGCAACACAGGGCGATTATGGAGAAATTCAGTGTCAGCGCGGCTGTCATCCAAAGGTGTATGATGCAAAAGAACTGTTTGAAAAGATGGATGCTGCCAGAAAAGACTGTCTGATCCCATCCGAACTTGTGCCCAAATGTCCGGTATGCGGAGGAAAAATGGCAATGCATCTGCGCTGTGATAGTTACTTCGTAGAAGATGAGGCATGGCATGAGGCTGCCGACAGATATGCGGATTTTCTGGAACAGAACAAAGATAAAAAGGTTGTACTTTTAGAACTTGGAGTCGGATTCAACACACCCATTATTATCCGGTTTCCGTTTGAAAAAATGGTACGTGAAAATAAGTCATACAGCCTGATTCGATTGAATAAAGATGAGGCGGTAGTGCCGGAAAGCTTTAAAGAGCGCGCAATTGGGATCGGCGGTGATATGGCAAAGGCAATTACTGATATAAGGGGGCTGGTATTATGACACAGGAAGAAAGAAGATGCTGCCTGATTCAATATCTTCTGAAAGAGGAAATCCGTTTTCGGAAGCAAAAAGATTCCTAAAGATAAACAGGGACAGGAGAATTTGCTCCGTTCCCTGATGAATACCAGATTGCCAAAACCAATCCCGGCAGATTTCTTAAGGATTCAGGACGAATATCTTATCGAAAGAAACAGGGAGCGAGGGATCACAGACATTGCAGACCTGACACCGGTAGCATCTGATCCAAGACTTTATATCTGGCAGGGAGATATCACAACCTTAAAATGCGATGCAATTGTCAATGCCTGTAATTCGCAGATGCTTGGATGTTTTTCCCCGATGCATGCCTGTATTGACAATTTTATCCACACATATGCAGGGATAGAACTTCGTCTGAAAATGCATGAAATTATGGCAAAGCAGGGGCATGAAGAAGAGACCGGCAAAGCAAAGATAACATCGGGATACAATCTTCCGACAAAATATATTCTTCATACCGTAGGACCGATCATACAGTGGGAGGTTACAGGAAAAGAGGAAGAATTGCTGGCAAGCTGCTACAGAGAATGTCTCAAACTGGCGGCGGACACGGGAGCAGAGTCCGTAGCTTTTTGTTGTCTGTCAACGGGGGTGTTTCATTTTCCACAGCAAAGGGCGGCAGAAATCGCTAGCGAGACGGTAAAGAATTATATCAATGAGGACAGCAGAATAAAAAAAGTCATATTTAACGTATTCAAGGACGATGATCTGAGAATCTATCATGCACTAATTGGATAAATCGTGTTAGAATAAAATTGTCACGTAAGACAGAAAGGAAATTATTCTATGGAAAAGAAAACCGGTTACGATGCAGTTGTATTTGATATGGACGGTGTGATTTTTGATTCTGAGCGGGCTGTGATGCAGTGCTGGAAGGAGCTTGCAGATAAATACCAGATTCCAGATATTGAGAAAGCGGTGCTTTCCTGTACGGGGACGACGATGAAACGGACGCGGGAGATTATGCTGGAAATTTATGGGGAGGATTTTCCGTATGATATTTATGCGAAAGAGTCCTCTGCTATCTATCACAGCAGATACGATGGCGGCAGGCTTCCGATGAAGCCGGGGGTTGTGGAACTGCTCACCTTTTTAAAAAGAAGATGGAAAGAAAAATTGCGCTGGCATCTTCGACACGCAGACAGACCGTGACAAACCAGTTAAAGGATGCTGGGATTTTGAATTTTTTTGACAATGTGATCTGCGGGGATATGGTGGAGCACAGCAAACCGGCACCGGACATTTTCTTAAAGGCCTGTGCAGAACTTGGGGTTGCACCGGAGCGCGCGTATGCGATTGAGGATTCCTACAATGGGATTCGTGCGGCACATGCAGGACATTTGCTTCCGATCATGGTTCCGGATCTGCTGCCTGCAAATGAAGAAATGCAGGAAAAAGCAGAGGTGGTGTTACCGGATCTATTCGAAGTGATTGCCTATTTGAAGGGAGAGGGAGCATGTTAATCGAGCAGTTTGATACATTTTTTTTAGCCAGTCAATCATCATTTCCTCGCGCATAATAGCACCTAAGAGAACCAGATAGTCACCAAACTTCAGTTTCCTATATTGCAAAAGTTTGTTATACTAAAGGAAATAAAAAAGAGGGAGATAAACATGAATAACTGGGAACGAATGAAAGCCGGCAGACTTTACAATGCCGACAGCAAAGATCTGGAAAAATATCATAAATTTGGCATGGAAACCTGTGATAAATTCAACCGCACTCCGCTGTGGATGAAAAAAAGAAAACAGCGTTTGTTAGAAAAACTGATTCCATCTGCAAAGGATGCAGGAGCAGCCATTTTTGCCCCATTTTACTGTGAATATGGTGTCAATATCCATTTTGGAAAAGGCTGTTTTGTCAACTATAAATGTACATTTCTGGACTGTGCGCCGATTACGCTGGAGGATGGTGTGTGGGTAGGCGCAAACGTGACGATTGCAACCCCGTGTCATCCGTTTCTTTCCGATGAGCGGCTGCCGCAGCAGTATCCGGATGGTTTCCATGACCTTGAGTATGCAAAGCCGATCCACATCGGAAGCGGAAGCTGGATCTGTTCGAGCGCGACGATCTGTGGCGGAGTGACCATCGGGAAAAACTGTATCGTTGCGGCTGGAGCGGTCGTAAACCGTGATGTGCCGGATGACTGCATCGTGGCGGGTGTTCCGGCAAAAGTTTTGCGCAAACTGGATGAGCAGGATCGGATGCAGGTGAAAATGGGAAGGAAGACGAAATGATGAGTGGTTCAATTTTAGATATTTATATAGGAAAAGATTGTGCGGTAAGTTTATTTAATGATATGGGTGGTATCAAAGGAAAACTGATGGACGTGGATGCGCAGTGGGTGAAGATCGAGACACCGAAAAAGGGAACACAGTTTATCAACCGTAACATGATCCGCAGTGTTAATTTTGAAAATAAGTAGTAGTATTTCAGAAGCCATTTTCGCAGGAGAGAATGGCTTTTTTTTTAAAGAGAAGGAGGACGGAAATGAAGAAAATCCAAGAGCATTTGGGACTTGTTTTTTTGATTATAATTGCCATTTTTGCAGTCGCAATCGGTGGATATTTTACGCTGCGAAAAGGCGTTTTTATTGGGGATGATTTTTATTACAAAGTCCGTGCAGATAAGTTTGTGCACAACACAGTCAACTATGTTGAACGAACAAAAGATGATACTTTTTTACTTGTGGCAGATGGAAAAAAACCAGAATGTTTCCTATACCATGAAAGTGGATCAGGTCACGTTTTCATTTTCGGATGATACGATAAACGGCACATGGACGGGGGATCAGTTACTCGCGGCAGATGGAAGCCCTGTGGGCTGGGATGAAATGCAGAGTTTTGCATCAGATGACAAACATATGGTCAGTGATGCGGCATACAGCAATGTGCTGGGACGTATTCTTTACGGCAATCTGGAGTCGATTTCATTTTGGGGATTTACAGTATTGGGAGTCCTTATTTATGTGCTTGGAATCGTACAGATTTATTATCCGGATAAGGTATACTTTTTTCTGCGCAGATGGCAGTTTCAGAATGCAAAATTATCGGATGAAGGAAGAACTGTGACGGTCATTGGAGGTGTGATTATCTGTATTATTGGAATCGGGGTGATGTCCGGGTTGATTTTGTATTTAATAAAGTAACTATTCTGAGGTGGTCTGAACCGTTATGATAAAAAATGAGAGGAATGTACAGAATGGTAAAAGCGTATTATCACCTTCCGGGCTTGTTTGAATTTTATGAACTATACCGCGTGTTTCTTCCGTTATATCGTGAGCACAGGGACTGGTTTTATGACTGGTGTGAAATCGGTTCGATCTATGGAGCTCCGGCAGATTGTATCTGGGGCGGCGGACGTGCCGGTTTTGGAGAGAATGATCCGAAAGAAGTTCTGGCACTGATGCAGGAGTATGGAATATCCGCGCGGCTGACCTTCAGCAACTCTCTTTTAAAAAGAGAAGCATCTTTCTGACCGGAAATGCAATGCGCTTTGTGCTTTACTGGAAGAAAATAAAGATGTGCAAAACGGTGTGATTGTCCATTCGGATCTGCTGTTGGAATATCTGAAAAAACATTATCCGCACCTTTATTTTGTTTCGTCCACCACAAAAGTAATCACGGATTTTAAGCAGCTGGTAGAGGAAATACGACGTGAAGATTTCCGGTATGTTGTTCCTGATTTTCGCTTAAATAAAGCCTATGACCGATGGAAGACACTGTCTTGGCAAGAAAAAAGACAAGGTGGAGTTTTTGTGCAATGAATGCTGCTGGTTTGGCTGTAAGGACAGGAAAGCCTGTTATGAAGCGGTCAGCCGCAAGAATCTTGGAGAAAATAGGGAACATCACTGTACGGCACCGGAATCTGAGCAGGGATATTGCTTTTCCAAAGCCATGCAAAATCCGGGATTTATTGGAATAGAGGCAATCCAAAATGTTTACTTTCCAATGGGATTTTCTAATTTTAAGATCGAGGGACGGGGACTTGGAAGTGCACTGATTTTAGAGTTTCTGCTATATTACATGACAAAGCCACAATATCAGCTGCATGTCCGGGAAGAAATTTATCTGGATAACATGCTGGATTTGTTTTGAAAAATGTGCTAAAATTACTTGTTATCTGGAACAAAGGAGAGATACAGGAGAATGAAAGTATTATTTACGATTCTAGTAACATTTTTTGCAGGAATGGGAGCAGGGCTTGGAACGGGCTTTGCAGGTATGAGTGCTGCAGCTGTGATCAGTCCCATGCTCATCACATTTCTTGGGATGGATCCGTATATGGCGGTCGGGATTGCGCTGTCTTCTGATGTACTTGCCAGTGCAGTGTCTGCGTATACCTATGGAAAAAATAAGAATCTTGATATAAAAAATGGTCTCATCATGATGGTTAGTGTCCTTGCATTTACCGTGGTGGGAAGCTATGTTTCAAGCCTTGTACCATCTGCCACAATGGGAAATTTTTCTGTCTTTATGACATTTTTGCTTGGTATCAAATTTATTGTTCGCCCGGTTATGACAACCAAAGAGACCATGCAGAGGGTATCCGCACAAAAAGCGTGCCATCCAGTCGGTCATAAGCGGTATCTGTATCGGATTTATCTGTGGATTTGTCGGTGCCGGCGGAGGCATGATGATGCTTCTTATACTTACCACAGTGCTTGGATATGAACTAAAAATGGCTGTGGGAACCAGCGTATTTATTATGGCATTTACTGCATTTACAGGTGCAGTTTCACATTTTGCCATAGGTGGACAGCCGGATTGGATGGTATTTATTTTATGTGTGATATTTACCCTGATCTGGGCGAGAATTGCTGCGGTATTTGCAAATAAAGCCACACCGAAAACACTGAACCGTGTGACGGGTGTGATTCTTGTTATTCTTGGAATCGTAGTATTTTTATTTTCACTTTGGGGATAGAAGAAATGCCTGGATCAAAAAATGATGCAGGCACTTTTTTATTAAAAAATCAGTCCACCAAGATAAGCAATGATGCAGCAGGCGATCGCAACTGGGAAAAGTCCGAGTCCTTTCCATGCCATAAAGATGCCGGCAATTAGAGCAAGTGCTCCTGCAAGCGGTGTGGCTGTGGCATCAATGATTGCCGGAAAGGTCATAACCGCAAGTGTGACATAAGGTACATAATACAGGAAAGAACGGATAAACCGGTTTTTGATCGGCTTGCGGATCAGCGTCAGCGGAAGCACGCGGATCAGATAACTGGTGATCGCTACGATTGCAATGTAGATATAAATATTTCCACTCATACATCTGCCCCCTGTTCTTTTTGTGCGTCAGCATTTTCCGGAGTGATCTCCGTCTGCGGAGGGAAACGCCATGCGGCGATTCCAGCGATGATCAGTGTCAAGATGATCGTGCGCGTTCCGCTGGAAATGTCACGGATGACCGGGAGACGGCTGCACAGGTAACTTGCTGCAAAACTGATGATGATCAACACCAGCACGACTTTGTCTTTTCTGGCAGGCGGGATGATGATTGCCAGAAACATACCAAACAAAGAAACGCTGAGTGCTTTTACCATATCGCCCGGCAGCAGATTGCCGGCGATGACACCGGCGGCGGTTCCGATAGACCAGCCCGGAAGTGCGACAAGAAACGCACCGTAACTGTAGTAGGGATTGAGATATCCGGGACGTCCGATGGCAATGCCGAACAGCTCGTCCGTCAGGTCAAATGCGACAAGAAACCGGTGAATCATCGGCGTATCCGGTGAAAACCGCTGGCTCATGGCGCAGCTCATCAGAAGATAGCGTGCATTGGCGATGATTGTCATCAGACACAGTTCAATATATGTGGCACCGGCACCGATCAGAGTAAATGCGATGTATTCGCCGGCCGATGCATTTTCTTCAGAAAGCTGGTCACGAACCCCTGAAGCGGAGTCAGACCAGCCTGTTTTGCAGAAATACCTAAAGAGAAAGAAACAGCGAGGTATCCAAGTCCGATGGGAATGCCATCGCGGAATCCTTCCCGGAAAGCTTTTGTATCCATAAAATCCCCTTTGTAACTATCAGATAATGTAAAACCAGGATTCATCCTGTTCTTTGTGGTGAAGTGATTCATCATCACTGTGGTAGATCAGTTCCTGGTTGCGGACACTGACCTTGGTGCCTTTTTTTTAATGGACTGGGTAATAAATGAGTTACCACCTATTACAACCCCCTCCTCAATGACAGTTTCCCCACCGAGGATGGAAGCACCGGAGTAAATCGTTACATTGTCACCGATGGTCGGATGACGACGCACATCGCGCAGTTTCTGACCGCCTTTGGTGGAAAGGGCACCAAGTGTAACACCCTGATACAGTTTGACATGGCAGCCGATGATGGTTGTTTCACCGATTACGATGCCGGTTCCGTGGTCAATAAAGAAATATTTGCCGATGGTTGCACCCGGATGGATGTCGATACCGGTTTTGCTGTGTGCCTGTTCCGTCATCATACGCGGGATAAGCGGAACACCAAGCAGAAACAGCTCATGCGCCAGACGGTATACCGTGATGGCATAAAGTCCCGGATAAGAAAATACGATCTCGTCTTTGCTGCGTGCAGCAGGATCGCCATCGTAAGCGGCCTGCAGATCTGTCTCTAAGTATTCACGGACCTTTGGAATCCGCCGCATGAAAGAAACGGTTGCTTTCTGTGCAAACTGTTCCAGTTTTTCTTCCTCATTGTCCCCGAATTCTTTCGTATATTTTAAGACAACACAGATCTGTTTGTTCAGGTGGAACATTACATCTTCAATCATGGTAGACACACTGTGTTCAATATTGTAGATTTTGTGGGTTTTATCGCGGAAAAATCCCGGATAAACAATGGAAAACAGACTGTCAAGAATGTCCATAATTTCGGTTTTATCCGGCTGGTTGTAGATATCCATCTTATCAACTGCGCGTCCTTTTTTATAATCGTCAAGGATATCTGTCAGGATGGCCCCGACTTCGTTTTCAATGATATTTTTCATGAATTAATCGACTCCTTTTCTTTTCCTTTTATTTGTACAAGAATAATGGCGGCAAACATCAGTACACATCCGGCAAGCTCGCGACCGTTCAGCATCTGGTGCAGGATGAGAAAACCCGCCAGAAGTGAGAACACGGATTCCGTGCTCATTAGCAGAGAGGCTGTAGAGGCAGGAAGTCCCCGCTGTGCAAAAAATTGCAGTGTGTAAGCTACACCGTTGGAGAGTATGCCTGCATACAGGATTGGCAGCCACGCCGCAAGAATCAGATGTATCTGTGGCTGTTCCAGCAGAAACATCGGGATCAGGGAACAGATGCCGCAGGTAAAAATTCGATGCATGCCAGTATGACATTATCCGCAATTGGTGCATAGTGATCCACGGCAAGAATCTGCAGGGAAAACATGAGCGCACAGCAGAGTGTATACAGATCTCCGCGCTGCAGACGAAAGGAACCTCCGGTCATACATAAAAAGATACAGTCCGCATACAGCAAGTGCTACAGAGATCCACACGCGGATACCGGTTTTCTTGTGAAAAAGTATACCGAGTACCGGAACAAGCACGATGTACATTGCTGTGATAAACCCGCTTTTTCCAACGGTCGTATATTGTATGCCGATCTGCTGCAGATTCGATGCGATACACAGCAGAACACCGCAGATGATGCCTCCGGGCAGTGCCTGTTTCCAGGAAGCGGATTTTTCCTCAGAAGTCCGGCCGGTTTTCTGCGCCCGGATAAAAATAAACGGAAGCAGTACGATCCCCCCCCGATCAGTGAGCGGGCAGCAGTAAAGGTAAAAAGGCTGCACATAGTCCATTCCCACACTCTGTGCAACAAAGGCAAATCCCCAGATAGCTGCAGTCAGAAGCAGCAGAAGGGAATGCCGCAGGGTATTTTTTTTCATAAAATTTCCTCGTAATGTGTAATAAAAAGCCAGATGCGATTGGGATACATCAAAAATGTACCGCAGGGCACAGGTTTTTCTACTTATTATAGAGTATTCAACGTATTTGTTCAAGTGCCAATAAATCCGGAAAACTTTTTGAAAATTTATTACAATATCATTATGTAAGAGAGAAATCTCATGGACGTCTTTGGGGAATAGAAAGGAATTACACGTGACAAAACAAAAGTTTGATGAGTTTGTGCTTGCGCACGGGAGATATCCTGTGGTTTTGCAGGATGACTGCAGGAAATGCCCATGAGGGTGATGAACTGTATCAGGATACCATGCTTACGCTGCTGGAACATTTAGACCGGCTGGATGAGAAAAATAACAGTAAAAGTTATGCACTTTCTGTGGCAATCCGGCTCTGGAAAAATCGCAGACGAAAATTTGCATGGCGGATGCGGATTGCACCACAGGAGAGCTACGAAGTACATATACAAAACGGCGGGGAAGCATCGGAAACCCGGAATGCAGATCCGGAAGTACAGGTATTGCAGGAGGAAACAATACATGAAGTGCAGAAACTGGTGCAGCAGCTTCCCGAAAAATACCGGCTGGTGGTGTATCTGTATTATTCGGCGGATATGAAACTGACAGAAATTGCGGAGTGTCTGCATCTTTCCGTCAATACTGTTAAAACCCGTCTGCGCAAAGCAAAATCATTTAAAGGAAAAACTGGAGGTTATCGGATATGAACGATGAGCAATTAGATAAGATTTTAAAAAAAGGCCCTTACACCGCAGCGGGAGATCAAAGAGGAGTAAATTGTACTCAAAAAAAGAGACGAAAGGAGGAAAAAAATGATGAGAAAAAAACGAATGAAAATGGCCGGTATTGCAGGTACCGTGGCGGCTGCACTGGCACTTGCCTGCATTGTTCCACAGACATCTTTTGCGGAGCAGCTAAAAAAAGATGTTTCAGGGTATTGGGGACAGCGAAGTGAATTGTCTGATTACGTTACAAGAGGAGTATTCAGTGACCAGGATGAACATATGATTTTTTTCGGTAGAGGAAATCCTTTCGGATGAAGTTGTTGTAAGTGCAGTTGTGCGCTATGAGGACAAAGGATGAAAACCGGCGAAAAATGGCTGGCAACCAAAGGACCGGCGGGATCGGAAAGCTATGATGAGAATGGAAATCTTCGTTCGACAAGACAGTTGCGTCTTAAGCAGAACGTGTATGAAGAGCATTTTGAATCTTCATCTATTTTTCTCAGAACACAAAGTGATAAGAATGTGCAGTATTTTGAAATGGACATGGATTTTCGACAATGGGTCCCATCGTCAATGAATTTGACATTGTGTTATGATTTGCCTACAAAAACGAATAATACTGCGACACTTGACGCGAGTTGTAATGTTCCTGTTTATGAATATACGTTGAAAGCAAAAAATCAAGAGCAGATCAGCCCGAAGTATTATGAGCCAAAGCGGATGCGGATAACACCATTGAGTGCTGTAATTTATGGAACAACTACAGAGTATTATAGAAAAATGCAGAAAAAATGCTGAATGGTCATTTGGATTAGAGAGATGGGGAAAAGAATCAGGAAAGTGTGGGAGAGGATCTTGGAAAAACCTCTTTGATTTACAAGGATGGAACGCGTAACTGGAATATTGCAGATCCTTATCCGATGGATATCATTAGTGATTCAAAGGCAAAGAAAACCTATTCCGACTGCAATGCAGTGTTACAGTCAGGAGCTTTCTATAGGGTGACCTCTTATCTAGGATTACAGGTGGCAAATAAAATTAATCCGGAAGATGTCAGAGGGATTGTTATGCGAACAAAGATCAAGGAGGTGACATATGAATTGACCAGGGAAGAGTGATGGAAACTTCTTTTGATAAATTAAAGTTTTAGGTGACGGTTTTCCGAAATTTTAATGCTTGAAATCAGAAAATGTCACCTATATAGTAAAAATTGCTTCTTCAGATACCGTTTTTTAGAAAAAGCGGTATCTGAAGAAGCAATTTTTGATCTATAGAGACTTTCCGGTATCTGAATGTTAAATTTTCAATATATAGGTACCGCAATGGTATTTTTTACATGAAATTTATTGGGATAGATACCACGATGACATCTTTCCTATGAATTTTGATTATATAGAACCCATCCTTTATTTATAAGTTTATAATGCCCGAACATATAAAGGCTTTAATAGAACTATTGTTTCACAAAATACCGGCAATGAAATTTCCACCTATTAGCATGTCAGGATTCCAAAGTATTTATCACTTTACCGTAAACGCTCATTGCACGCATTTCCTTCCGGGAGCGCCTTTAACTGCAAATTTTTCTGTAGAAAGAGAATGCCCCCCTTCTTCCGTCGCATCGAAAAAACTTATATTTAGAACAATCCCCGCAAATCCGTCCAACTGAAAACAAAAGGCCCCAGACCACGTAGTTAAACAGCAATTTAACTGGCTATAAAAATCCACGTATTGAGATTCAAGCAAAATTCAATCTTTCCATGGTACCGTAGAAAGAAAAAGGAAAATTATTCCTACAATACCTATTGACATGATAGGAATTAAGGGGTATGATAAACGAAAGTCAAGGGAGGCGGAAACATGAAGCGAAAATCATTTTCAATGGTAAAGAAAATAGCGGTACTGTCCATGGCAGCAATTATGTTGATTGGATGTACCGGATGCGGAAGCAAAAAAAAGTCATGTACGGACAATCACCAACGTCTCCTACGATCCGACAAGAGAATTTTATGAAGCATATAATCCTCTGTTTGAGAAATATTATAAGGAAAAAACGGGAAAAGAAGTGAATATTATTCAATCCCACGGAGGTTCCGGTGCACAGGCGCGTTCCGTTGTGGAGGGATGTAACGCCGATGTCGTGACACTGGCACTTGAGCATGATATCACACTGATCGAGCAGACCGGACTGATTGAAAAAGGCTGGGAACAGGAATTTGCCGATGACAGTTCCCCATACACTTCGACGATTGTTTTCCTCGTCCGGAAAGGCAATCCGAAACAGATCAAAGACTGGGACAATCTGGTGAATAAAAAGGTCGAGATCATCACCCCCCGGACCCAAAAGAGCAGTGGTGGTGCCTGCTGGAACTTTTTAGCAGCACTTTCCTATATAAAGGAGCAGACCGATGATGAGAAGGAACAGAAAGCATTTCTGCAGAAACTTTACTCGCAGGTTTCCGTCATGGATTCCGGAGCACGCGGTTCCACTACCACATTTGTGGAAAACCAGAAAGGGGATGTACTGATCGCGTGGGAAAATGAGGCAATTACCACGATGAAAAGTTATCCAGATGAATATGAGATGATTACGCCGAGTGTCAGTATTCTGGCACAACCGAGTGTGGCGATTGTGGATGACAATGCGGATGCCAACGGCACGCAGGAAGTGAGCCGCGAGTACCTGAATTATCTGTACACCGATGATGCGCAGCGGCTGGCGGCAGAGTATGGTTACCGTCCGAGCAATGAATCAATTCTGAAGGAATTTTCCGACCGTTTTGACCTGAATGTGAAATTATATACGATCAAAGATTACGGCGGCTGGAACGAAGCATATAAGAACTATTTTGACGATGGAGCAATGTTTGATGAAATCTACGGCAACGAATAAGACAAAAAAAGTACGTGTGATACCGGGGTATCACCTCACATTGGGAATTACAGTGACAATGCTTTCCCTGATTGTGCTGATCCCGCTGGCATCTGTGATGGTTTCCGCATTAAAACTGCGTCCGGCAGAGTTCTGGTCCCTGATCACGAAGCCGACCGTGCGGCATGCATTTGCGACCAGCATCGGATGTTCGTTTATTGCGGCACTTATAAACAGTGTGTTCGGTGTGATCATTGCCTGGGTGCTTGTAAGATATGAGTTTCCGGGCAAACGTATCCTCGATGGCTGTATTGAGCTTCCGTTTGCACTGCCGACTTCGGTAGCAGGTATCACACTTTCCAAAATGTATTCCGAAAACGGAATCCTCGGGACTCCGCTTGCAAAACTTGGCATCAAAGTATCCTACACACATCTGGGACTGGTCATTGCACTGGTGTTTGTCGGAATTCCGTTTGTCATCCGTGCCGTGCAGCCGGTGCTCGAAAAACTCGACGGACAGTATGAGGAAGCGGCATTTATGCTTGGAGCCAACCGGTTTCAGACCTTCCGCAGAGTGCTTCTGCCGGAGATGATGCCACCAGTTTTAACCGGATTTGGGCTTGCCTTTGCCAGAGGGATTGGTGAGTACGGAAGTGTCATTTACATATCCGGAAACAGTGCAAGGGAACATACGCAGGTGATCTCCTATGTGATCATGCAGAAGCTTGGGTATATTGATTATGCGAGTGCCACGGCAATCGCGCTGGTAATGTTGATTTTATCGTTTGTTTTACTGCTTGCTGTGAATATCGTACAGATGAAACAGGCAGCCAGAACCAACAATGTGTAAGTACAACGGGAAACCAGCCAGTTTGTTTTAAGAAAGGAAGTTCGTTTTTATGGAACAAAAGAAAAGTACGAAATACATCTTAATAGCCATCAGCGTTCTTTTCATATTTGTTATGCTGATTCTTCCCCTGTTTTCGATTCTCTTTAGTGCGTTGAAAGAAGGATTTGCTTTTTATCTGCAGGCGGTCACAACCGAATATGTGCGTTCGGCTCTTTTGGTTACATTGCTTGCAACTGTGATCGCGGTAGTTGTCAATACGTTTTTCGGAATCATGGCGGCATGGCTTCTGACAAAGTTTTCTTTCCGCGGGAAACAGGTGCTTGCCACGCTGATCGATATCCCGTTTTCGATCTCTCCCGTCATTGTAGGTCTTGCCTTTTGATGACCTTCGGACGACTCGGCTGGACGTATCCGGCAATCCGGGCGATCAACCAGTTTTTCGGAACAAACATCCGCATTACGTTTGCGTTACCGGGTGTGGTGCTTGCCACAATTTTTGTCACTTTCCCGTTTGTATCGCGTGAGATCATCCCGATCTTAAATGCACAGGGCAAAGACGAAGAAGAGGCTGCAGCATTGATGGGAGCCGGGGGATTTACGATTTTCCGGAAAATTACCCTTCCCCAGATGAAATGGGGACTGATCTATGGTATCATTTTATGTACGGCGCGTGCGTTAGGCGAGTTTGGAGCAGTCAATGCACTCTCAAAGACCAGAGGGCAGACATTTACCCTGCCGCTGGAGATTGATGCCTTATATATGTCGGGGACGGATACTTCCATCACCTCCGCATTTGCGGTATCTTCCATTCTGGTCATTATTGCGGTGATCGTGCTGATACTCAGAAACATTTTTGAATACAGAAGCAAAAACAGTAAAGGCATACAGTAAGGAGTCAGGCTATGTACGTGGAAATGAGAGATATTTGTAAAAAATTACGGAAACTTCCGGGCTTCCGACCATGTCAGCTTTGGCATTGAAAAAGGAAAATTAGTCGCACTGCTTGGACCTTCCGGAAGCGGAAAGACCACACTGCTTCGCATGATCGCGGGGCTTGAGACACCAAACAGTGGCGATATCTATATTGACGGGCAGCGTGTCAACGATGTGCCGGCGGCAAAACGAGGCATCGGTTTTGTCTTTCAGAACTATGCATTGTTCCGTTATATGACCGTCTACGACAACGTAGCTTTTGGTCTCGAACTTGCCAAGGTGCCGAAAGAAATCAAAAAGCGCGTGACCGAACTGTTGGAACTGACCGGATTAAGCGGAATGGAAAAGCGTTATCCGAACCAGTTGTCCGGTGGGCAGCGTCAGCGAGTGGCATTTGCCCGCGCACTGGCACCGAATCCGCAGGTACTTCTTCTCGATGAGCCGTTTGCGGCAATCGATGCAAAAGTCCGCACCGAACTTCGCAACTGGCTTCGCGAGATGGTTGTAAAGCTTGGCATTACAAGCATTTTTGTCACCCATGCTCAGGATGAAGCCGTCGAGGTGGCCGATGAGATTATCATCACAAACCATGGACATATCGAGCAGATGGGAACGCCGATGGAAATTTATAAATCACCGGACACCCCGTTCGTGGCACAGTTTATCGGCCGTTCCTCGATCGTAGAGCATTATGAGCGTCTGCTTGGATTTGATCCGGTCGAGGGCGCAACCCACGCAGTTATCCGTCCGGAATTTGTCCGCATGTCCAGAAGCGAGCCACCGCAGCACATGAGTGCCGCCGAGCGTGGAATCGTAAAAGATGTGATATTCCGAGGAAATCATCTGGATGTTGTCGTTGATGTGGGAGGTATCCCGATCGTCACCGAGCGCTCACTTGAAAAAGATCCGGTTGAAATTGGAGAACAGGTATATGTCTTAATTTACCGCCTGTATATATTTGATGAAAACCAGACCTATCTTGTAGAAAATAAGGAAATGCAGGAAGGCGAGGTCTTCTACATTTAATCACAAGGAAGGATTACTTATGAAAATCGAGGGAAAAAAAATACTCCATACGGATGTCCTCATCATCGGCGGCGGCACAGCAGGCTGCTACGCGGCAATGACCATCCGTGAACAATCCGATTATTCCATAATCATAGCAGAAAAAGCCAACATCAAGCGCAGCGGCTGTCTGGCAGCCGGAGTCAACGCGCTCAATGCCTATATCACCAAAGGTCATGTTCCGCAGGATTACGTGGACTACGCCACAAAAGATGCCGACGGCATCGTCCGGCCGGATCTGCTTTTGACCATGTCCGAAGGACTCAACCGTGTGACCGCCAAAATGGAACAGCTTGGTCTGGTCATCTTAAAAGATGAAAACGGCGAGTATGTGGCAAGAGGAAACCGCAATATCAAGATCAACGGCGAAAACTTCAAGCCGCTTCTTGCAGATGCTGTCAGCAAATTAGACGATGTGACCGTCATCAACCAGTTAAACATTACCGATTATCTGGTAAACAATAATAAGATCGAAGGAGCCGTCGGATTTTCCATTGCAGATGGTACGGCCTACGAGATCCGCGCAAAAAAAAGTGCTGATCGCAACGGGAGGAGCCGCAGGACTTTACCGCCCGAACAATCCGGGATTTTCCCGACACAAAATGTGGTATCCGCCGTTTAACACCGGAGCCGGATATGCCATGGGAATGGAAGCCGGAGCCGAGATGACCACATTTGAGATGCGCTTTATCGCACTGCGATGTAAAGATACGATCGCTCCGACCGGAACGATTGCACAGGGTGTCGGAGCAAAGCAGATCAACGCACACGGAGAAGTGTATGAGACAAAATACGGTCTGACTACTTCCCAGCGTGTGTACGGAACTGTTGAAGAAAACGTACAGGGACGCGGACCATGTTATCTTCGCACCGAAGGCATCTCCGCAGAACAGGATGAATCGCTCTTAAAAAGCATACTTAAACATGGCACCGGGACAGACACTCAAGTGGGTGGAATCCGGGAAAAATCCAAGCGAGCAGAACGTGGAAATTGAGGGAACCGAGCCGTACATCGTAGGTGGTCATACCGCCAGTGGTTACTGGGTAGACACCGAACGCGAGACAACGATCCACGGACTCTATGCTGCCGGAGATGTGGCAGGCGGCTGTCCACAGAAATATGTAACCGGCGCACTGGTGGAGGGCGAGATCGCAGCCCATTCCATCGTGCAGAAATTAAACGAAGAACAGGTGGCAGATACGGCGGCTTCTGATGAAGAAGCGGTTCTTGAAAATAAAATTGCCGAGTATGATGCATTTCTCACAAAGCAGGACCCGGCATTTACCGTTGAGGAACTCGAGGAAGCCATGCAGAAAGTCATGGACCAGTATGCAGGTGGAATCGAAACCCATTACCAGTTCAACGAAAAGCAGCTTGCCATGGCGGAAGAAAAAATAAAGAAACTGCAGATCCTTGCAAAAGGACTTGCGGCAGCCGATATGCATGAACTGATGTTTATCTATGAGCTGAAAGAACGGCTGACCGTGTGTCTGACCGTGATCGCACATCTGCGTGCACGCAAGGAGACACGCTGGCACAGTTTCGCGGAGAATCTGGATTATCCGGAGAAGAGTGATGCATGGCTCTGCTATGTAAACTCGAAAAAAGAACGGGGACCAGATTACGATGATCCGCAGAGATCTGGTGAAAGGAGGAGAAACCTATGAGCATCGCGATTGATTCCATGAAATGCAGGGCATGTGGAAAATGTCTGGATGTCTGTCCGGGAAGCCTGATCGTGCGCGGCGAACACAAAAAGCCGTGATCCGGTATCCGAAGGACTGCTGGGGATGCGCCTCCTGTATCAAGGAGTGTCCGTTTGAGGGCAATTTCCTATTACCTGGGTGCCGACATCGGCGGCATGGGAAGCCAGATGACCGTTCATACGGAAGGAGATCTGTTACATTGGCGAATTAAAAAAACAGATGGTACAATAGAAACAATTGTTGTGAATAAAAAGGATTCGAATAAATATTAAGGAGGAAGATCATGAGTCAATTATCTCATCTTGATGCACTCGAAGCGGAAGCAATCTACATTATCCGTGAGGTAGCGGCAGAGTGTGAAAAACCAGTAATGCTTTATTCCATAGGAAAAGGACAGTTCGGTAATGCTTCATCTTGCCATGAAAGCATTTTTATCCGGAGAAGCCGCCATTCCGTTTTTTTACATGTGAACACGACATAGAAATTCAAGGAAATGATTCAGTTCCGTGATGAGACGGCAAAAGAAACTTGGGATTAACATGATCGAGTATATCAACGAGGACGGTGTAAAGCGTGGCATCAATCCGTTTGATTACGGCAGCCAGTACACCGACATCATGAAGACACAGGCATTAAAACAGGCGTTGAATAAATACGGATTTACTGCAGCATTCGGCGGCGGACGTCGTGACGAGGAAAAATCCCGTGCAAAAGAGAGAATTTTCTCTTTCCGTAATGAGAATCATGCATGGGACCCGAAGAACCAGAGACCGGAGATGTGGAAACTTTATAACTCCAAGATCAACAAGGGTGAGAGCATCCGTGTGTTCCCGATTTCCAACTGGACTGAGACGGATATCTGGGAGTACATAAAGAGAGAAAACATCGATATCGTGCCGCTGTATTTTGCAGCAAAGCGTCCGGTGATTGAGCGTGACGGACAGATTATCATGGTGGATGATGATCGTCTGAAACTTCGTCCGGGTGAGAAAATTGAATACAAGAATGTGCGTTTCCGTACCTTGGGATGCTATCCACTGACCGGTGGAATCGAATCCAACGCGACCACATTAGATGAGATTATTGACGAGACCTTGAGTGCTGTGGAGTCTGAGCGGACACCCGTGTCATTGACAACGGGCAGCCGGCAGCATGGAACGAAGAAAGAGGGAGGGTTATTTCTAAAATGAGCGGATTATTGAAATTTATTACCTGCGGTAGTGTAGACGATGGAAAGTCCACACTGATCGGACATATTTTATACGATTCCAAACTGCTTTACGCAGATCAGGAAAAAGCACTGGAGCTGGATTCTAAAGTAGGAAGCAGAGGCGGTGCCATTGATTATTCGCTTCTTCTGGACGGTCTGATGGCAGAGCGTGAACAGGGTATCACCATTGATGTGGCATACCGTTACTTTACAACCGAAAAGAGAAGTTTTATCGTTGCAGATACACCCGGACATGAAGAATATACAAGAAACATGGCAGTGGGTGCGTCCTTTGCAGATCTGGCAGTTATCCTGGTGGATGCCAAGCAGGGCGTGCTTGTACAGACCAGAAGACATGCAAGAATCTGCGCATTGATGGGAATCCGTTACTTTGTATTTGCTGTAAATAAGATGGATCTTGTCGATTACAGTGAGGAGCGTTTCAAGGAGATCGTTGACCAAATTCAGGAACTTTCCAAGGAACTGCATTTAGCAAGTGTCAAGATCATTCCGGTATCTGCAACCGAGGGTGACAATGTCACCACCCATTCCGACAATATGCCATGGTACACGCAGGAGCCACTGCTTGCTTACTTAGAGAATATTGATGTGAGCGAAAAGAAGCAGGAAGAAGGCTTCTATATGCCGGTACAGCGTGTCTGCCGTCCGGATCACACGTTCCGTGGTTTCCAGGGACAGATCGAGAGTGGCGCTGTATCGGTCGGTGATACAATCGTGACTCTGCCAAGCAATGAGCATGTAAAAGTAAAGAGCATTTTAGTCGGAGATAAAGATGCACAGACTGCAGATGCAGGCCGTCCAGTTACCATCCAACTTGACAAGGAAGTGGATGTATCCCGCGGATGTGTTCTCGCAAAAGATACGAAGCTTCCGGTCAGCAAGAAATTTACCGCAACAATCCTCTGGATGGACGATGAGGAACTGACCGTCGGCAAAGATTATCTCGTAAAACTCGGTACACGTACGATTCCGGGTATCTTAAAGAATATCCAGTACAAGACTGATGTCAACACCGGTGAATTTATTCCGGTTGGCCGCCTGCGCAAGAACGAGATTGCGGTCTGCGATCTGGTATTGCAGGAAGAGATCGTCATTGATGCTTTTGCAAAGCATAAGACATTGGGAGAACTGATCCTGATCGACCGTATTTCCAACATGACCTCCGCATGTGGTGTTGTGGAAAATCCAACGCTCGATGAGACGAAAGACTTAAAATGCGCATTTGCCCACGGAAATCTCAAGGCAAACGGAGATATCTTCGAGGAATATTACTATGACCTTGAGGCGATGAACGTCTTTAAGGTACAGCCTTCCGATAAAACTTACACGATCGGTGATGTGATTCCGGTCAAGGGTGAGACGTATCAGTATCCGGACAGCTTTGATGTGGTTGTTCTGCGTGAGCAGGTAGCGGTATCCATCCGTGACCAGAAGGTTACTGCAATTATTCCGCTTGCTGACTTTGCATACAACGATGTGCCTATCATCAACGGCCGTGGATTTGCAGTTCATGTAACAAGTGCCGCAGATGTGGATGCGTTCAAGAAGGAGCTTTCCGCAGAGGGCAGTGAGATCTCTGAGAACTTCTTTAATAAGTGGGTTGATTTTGAGACTTACCGCCGCATCGTATTTAAGGATGAGCACTGGACAGAATAATCATTTTATTATGAGAATGGAATCCCTGCTGGTTTTAACCAGCGGGGATTTTTTTGATGGAAAAATAAGTGGAAATAAAAGGTTGACAATAGGGTATGATTGCGGTATATTAACTATAACATATTAAACCTATTAGATAAGTATGAATTAGGGGAAATGAAATGGGATTCAACACAGAACTACTACATGGTACAAAAACCGGAGATCCGGTGACCGGAGCCACACTTACCCCGGTGTACCAGTCCAGTGCTTTCTTTCAGCCATCGGCAGAGCAGCATGAGAAGCTGTTTCACAACAAAGCTGCTGGATATTCTTACACGAGAATCAATAACCCGACCATCGCAGCATTTGAAGAACGCATGACGGTTCTGGAAAAAGGTGTGGCATCCGTTGCCTGTGCATCCGGCATGGCGGCAATTACCAATGCCCTTCTGAATATCGTAGGAAGTGGTGATGAGATCATCACAAGCACCAGCCTGTATGGAGGAACGATTGATCTTTACCACGATCTGGAAGCGTTTGGGATTACAACAATTTTTGCAGATACGAATGATCTGGCAGATCTCGAATCCAAGATCACGGATAAGACGAGAGTCATCTTCGCGGAGACGATTGGCAATCCAAAGCTGGATGTGACCGACATCCCGGCACTTGCAGGGATCGCAAAGCGGCACAATCTTCCGCTCATGATCGATAATACGGTAGCTACCGCGTTTCTCGTTCGTCCGCTCGAACTTGGCGCAGACATCGTGATCAATTCCACATCCAAATACATCAACGGCAACAGCAGTGCCATCAGTGGTGTGATCACCGATGCGGGAAGATTCAAATGGGATCTGGAGCGGTATCCGGGCATGAAAGACTATAAAAAGTTTGCAAAATTTGCCTTTACTGCAAAACTGAGAAACGGATTGTTCCGCAACATGGGAGCCTGTATGGCGCCGCAGACTGCATACTATAATCTGCTTGGGATGGAGACACTGGGGCTTCGTATGGAGCGGGCGTGTGACAACGCAATGCAGCTTGCGGCTTATCTGGAAACCATTCCGGGAATCAGCGTAAACTATCCGGGACTTGCATCAAGTCCGTGGAACGGTGTGGCAAAGCAGTTGCTGGATGGAAGATTTGGAGCAATTTTAACCATTCGCGTGGGAAGCAAGGAACGCGCTTTCGCAATCATGAATGCGCTGACCATTCCGCAGATCGTATCCAACATCGGAGATACCAAGACACTGATCGTACATCCGGAATCCACACTGGCGGCACACTCAACCGAGCAGGAAAAGATTGACGCCGCCGTATTTGATGATATGATAAGAATAAGTGTCGGTATTGAGGATATCGAAGATCTGAAGCAGGATTTTACAGCAGCAATCCAAAATACCGTCGGATAAACAAAGAAAAATACACAAGGTTTAAAGGAGAGAGTAATGGCTGTTGATTATGCTACATTGAAAAAAGGCGGATTTATGCGCCAGAAACAAAAAAATAATTTTTCCCTGCGGCTGGCTGTGGTAGGTGGAAATCTTACAGCAGAGAATTTACAGATTATCGCAAAGGTTGCAGAAAAATACGGAGACGGACACGTACATCTGACTTCCCGTCAGAGTGTGGAAATCCCATTTATCAAACTTGACGATGTAGAAGAAGTTAAGGAAGTGCTGGCAACCGGGGGATGTAAGCCGGGTGTGTGTGGACCGCGTGTCCGTACGATTACAGCCTGTCAGGGATCGGCGGTATGCCCTAGTGGAAATATTGACAGTTATGATATTGCAAAAAAACTGGATGAGCGTTATTTTGCAAGAGAACTTCCGCATAAGTTTAAATTTGGTGTAACCGGATGCCAGAACAACTGCTTAAAGGCAGAGGAAAATGATGTCGGAATCAAGGGTGCATCCATTGTGGAATGGGAGGAAGCAGCCTGCATCAACTGTGGGATCTGTGAGAAGACCTGCCGCGTGGATGCAATCAGTACCGTGGACGGAAAAAATCGTTCTCAATGAGGAAAAATGTAACAACTGCGGACGCTGTGTAAAGGCCTGTCCGACCGATGCATGGAAAGCGACACCTGCATTTGAGGTATCTTTCGGTGGACTGTTTGGAAACCGCGTATACAAAGGCGAAGTATCTTCCGCTTGTGACATCCGAGGAACAGTTATTCCGCATTACCGATGCGGCAATCCAGTTCTTTGATGACAATGCCAATCCGGGAGAGCGTTTCCGCATGACACTCGAGAGAGTGGGACTTGATAAATTTGAAGAGAAGATAAAGGAGGCATACAATGGCTGATTTTACAATTGATGAAACTGTAGATATTACGGATGTGGTCTGCCCGATGACGTTTGTCAAGGCAAAGGTAGCCATGGAAGAGTTAGAGATCGGACAGGTGCTTTCCGTACATATGAATGATGGAGAGCCGGTGCAGAACGTACCGAGAAGTTTCAAGGAAGAGGGACAGCAGGTATTAAAGCTGATCGACAATGAAGATGGAACTTATGACCTTATTGTAAAGAAACTCGAAGAGTAGACAAGAGAGGTTAAGCGCATGGCAGCAAGAGTAAGTAAAGATAATTTTGAAGCGGAGGTTTTGCAGGCTTCTATACCGGTACTGGTGGAGTTTTATTCCGATTCCTGCATTCCGTGCAAACAGATGTCACCGATTCTTGGCGATATCGAAGATGATTATGAGGATCGCTTAAAAGTGGTCAAAGTCAATGCAAATTTTGACGGGGAACTGGCAGAACAGTATTCCGTTATGGTTTCTCCGACCATCCTGTTTTTCAAAGATGGAAAGGAAGCAGAGCGTGTGCGCGGTCTGATCAGGAAGCCGGAACTGGAAGAAATTGTGAAAAAATATATTTAGGAGGAGTTACCGATGAAAGTAACAATCGCAGGAAACGTAAAAGACATCAAAGAGGGAACCACGCTGGCACAGCTCGTTGTTGACGAGAAGGTTGAAAATCCGGAATATGTGACCGTTACCGTAAACGATGATTTTGTAGAAAATCACGATCTTGCAAACGTAACATTAAAGGAAAACGATGTAGTTGAATTCTTATACTTCATGGGAGGAGGAAGCTTCTAATGGCATTTACCAATGAACAGATGGAGCGTTACAGCCGTCACATCATCCTGCAGGAGGTTGGTGTGAAGGGACAGAAAAAAAAGCTCCTTAACGGAAAAGTTTTGATTATCGGTGCAGGCGGACTCGGTGCACCGGCAGCAATGTATCTTGCCGCAGCCGGTGTGGGAACCATTGGTATTGTCGATGCAGATGAGGTTGATCTGTCCAACTTACAGCGTCAGATCATTCACGGCACCGCAGATGTAGGAAAAGCAAAAGTAAAATCTGCAAAAGAGACCATGAACGCAATGAACCCGGATGTAACTGTAAATACATACCGTGAGTTCGTTACTTCTGAAAATATTATGGATCTCATTAAAGATTATGATTTCATCATTGATGGAACCGATAACTTCCCGGCAAAATTCTTAATCAACGATGCCTGTGTAATGGCAAAGAAGCCATTTTCCCATGCAGGAATCATCCGTTTCAAGGGTCAGCTCATGACCTATGTTCCGGGAGAAGGACCATGCTATCGTTGTGTATTCAAGAATCCACCACCAAAGGATGCAGTTCCGACCTGCAAGCAGGCTGGTGTCATCGGCGCAATGGGCGGTGTCATCGGATCCTTACAGGCGATGGAAGCCATCAAATATCTGATCGGTGTGGGCGATCTCTTAACCGGAAAGCTTCTGACTTTTGATGCGTTAAAGATGGAATTCCACACGATCAAACTGCCAAAGGCAGATCATAAAGTGTGCCATCTGTGGCGATCATCCGACCATCACAGAACTGATCGATTACGAGCAGATCGAGTGCCCGGATCATTGAAAGAGGTAAGGAGGAAAATTTTATGCTTACCATGAAAAAAGCAGACTATGAAAAAATCTTAGCTCATGCGAAGGAAAACCTTCCGGAAGAGGCATGTGGTCTGATTGCAGGCACCAAAGACGGAGACAAAAAGATCATCGAGAAGGTGTACCTTCTGGAAAATGTGGATCACACCAATGAGCATTTTTCCATGAACCCGAAGGAACAGCTTGCCGCAGTTAAAGATATGCGCACAAACCATCTGGTACCGCTTGGCAACTGGCATTCCCATCCGGAATCGCCGTCACGTCCGTCCGAGGAAGATAAGCGTCTGGCATATGATCCGACGGTCAATTACCTGATTCTTTCCCCTGATGGATATGGATCAGCCGGTGCTTAAAGCTTTTGACATTGACAAAGAGAAAAATGTGACGATTGAAGAACTGGTTATTCAGTAAAGGGTATCCGTCTGCGGATAGATTTTCTATCTGGGGTATCTCGCGTAAGCGATATCTCCTATGCAGCTTAGAAATTGTTGAATAGAAATGCTGCCTGTAACATATTGTTGTCAGGCAGCATTTTTCGGTAGTATGGTGCAAAGATTATCTTTTTACATGATCAGTAACAAAAATGCCAGACCGTAATAAGTCACAACAGCCACAAGGTCATTGACGGTTGTAATGAGTGGACCGGATGCAACCGCAGGATCGATTTTTATCTTATGGAAAAACATGGGAATCACAGTACCTACGAGGCTTGAGATCACCATTGCCACGAGAAGCGAGATGCCGACGCAGCCGGAGATGCCAAATGCTCCGATCCAGGTGTATCCCTTAAACAGGTGGATGTAGATGCCAAGCAGTGCAAGTGCCATAATACCAAGGATTCCACCATTTAAAAGACCAATTTTCATTTCTTTTACCAGTAAGAAAAGTTTTTGTTTTCCGGTGAGTGTTTCATCCATCAGGACACGGATGGTAACTGCCAGAGACTGGGTACCAACGTTCCCGGCCATGTCAAGCACAAGGGACTGGAAACAGATTACAATCGGAAGCACAGCCACAACATGCTCAAAGACACCTACAACAGAGGAAACGATCATCCCGAGGAACAGCAGGATGATGAGCCATGGGAGACGTTTTTTCATGCTTTGTACAGTGGTTTCTTTGAGATCTTCTTCGGCAGTGAGACCGGCCAGTTTTGCGTAGTCTTCCCCATCTCATTGTCAACCATCTCTACGATATCTTCGGATGTAATAACACCGAGCATATGACCGTCCTGCGACAGGACAGGAATGGAATCTTCCGAATAATCCATGATTTTTTCCATGCAGTCATCAATTTTTTCGTGATCGGTTACCGATGGATAGGAGTGGACGATAATATCATCAAGCACATCATGTTTTCTTGCAATAATAAGATCTTTCAGATCAATAGCACCGGCAAATTTCAGGGATTCATCCAGTACATAAATGGTTGAAATATTGTCATTGGTTCCGGCCTGACGTACCAGTTCGCTCATTGCCTGACGGACGGAAAGTCCCTTTGGAATGCAGATGTAGTTGGTTGTCATGCAGCTTCCGATTTCGTCATCGTCATAGGAAAGCAGCATTTTTTTTACATCTTTTTATGGCAGCTTTGTCCAGGTTTTCCACGATTTCATATTTCTTTTTATCGTCGAGTGTTTCGAGGACGTCAACGGCATCATCGGAATCCATCAGGGAAACTACTTTGGAGGGCATCTTTGACGGAGAGTTCGGAAAAAGTAGATTTGTGGTTCATCCAGATCGAAGATTTCCGCAATTTTCTGTGGTCCCAGAAGCGTATAAATACGTTTCCTTTCTTTTGGAGTCATAACCGTAAGCATATCGGCAATGTCGTTTTCGTGATAATTAGATAAGCATTTTAAGATTTCATGGTCATTCTGTTTGCTTCGGATCAGCTTTGTAAGCTCTAAATATTTCTTGTTCATATGAATTCTCCTTTCCTTGTGTGCAGTCATCATGTGCAACAAAAAGCTACATCATGCTGCGGATATGCACAATAGAAAAGGGCTCAGGTATACAGTTTTATATATTCAGGCACAAAAAAGCACCTACCGGTGCTTTAAACATCATGAATCGGCAAAATTCATTTTCCAGTGAAAACGATAATTTTACCAGTGAAAAAAGCATCGGCATTCAAATGTCTACTTCGCCCAAAACTATCGTTACTGTCCATGAATTTCACCTCCATTACTCAGATTTTTATGATTGTGGATTTAAATCCTTGGTTATGGTAGCATTTGTAAATGAATTTTTCAACCCGGAATCACGTAAAATTTTTGTAAAAGAAGGATATTTTGTCATTTTTAAAGAAAAGAAAATAGCGCATTGTATAGGGGTATGGTAAAATAGGAAAGAATAAAAAAATGCCATTATTTATGAAATAGATTTTTTGAAAATCAGGAGGAATAACATGTACGATTTAGTCATTATAGGAAGCGGTCCGGCAGGTCTTTCGGCAGCTGTTTACGCAAAGCGTGCCTGTCTGGATGTGGTTGTTTTAGAGAAAGAGCCGATGGGGGCGGACAGATGATTTATACGCAGGAAGTTGATAATTATCTGGGACTGCCGGAAACCAATGGGTTTGATCTGGCACAGAAATTTGAGCAGCATGCAAAAGCACTGGAGGTTCCGTTCATCAGCGATGAAGTGGATAACGTAGAGAAAAATACAGACGGAACGTGGAAAATCACCGGTGCTTCCGGAACCGTCTATGAGACAAAAACGGTACTGCTGGCAACCGGAGCCGGACACCGGAAACTCGGGGTGCCGGGAGAAGAAACACTGGCAGGAGCCGGGGTGTCTTACTGTGCAACCTGTGATGGAGCTTTTTTCCGTAACAAGACAGTGGCGGTTGTCGGCGGTGGAGATGTGGCACTGGAAGATGCCCTGTATCTGGCAGCCGGATGTGAAAAAAGTGTATCTGATTCACCGCAGACAGGAACTGCGTGGCACGAAGGTACTGCAGGAACAGGTGGCAAATGAGCCGAAGATCACCTTCCTGCCGGATACCGTGGTGAAAGAAATCTGTGGGGAGCAGATGGTCGATCATCTGGTAATTGCAAACACCGGAACAGGAGAAGAAAAAGAACTGCCGGTCAGCGGTATCTTTATCGCAGTCGGTATGAATCCGCAGACCGATGCGGTGGCTTCTGTGCTGGATTTAGATCATGGCTATGTGCGTGCCGGAGAAGACGGTGTGACGGAGCAGCCGGGGCTTTTTGTGGCAGGAGATGTCCGCACCAAGAAGCTGCGTCAGATTGTGACCGCGGTGGCGGATGGTGCCAACAGTGTGACAAGTATTGTAGAGTATCTCAAAACTTTATAAATTGCTGGTTAACTGCGGGGCTGGGAGCCTTTTTGTTTTCAGAGGGACGGATTTGCGAGGAGTCTGTTCTAAATATAAGGTTTCTCTATGCGACGGAAGAAGGGGGACATTCTCTTTCTACAGAAAAATTTACAAGTCAGCGCCGATGTTGATTTCAGGTTGGTTTGGCAAAGGTTTTACTTTTATGCTATTAACGTTACATGATGGAACTACGGCGCAGTTGTAAATTTGTTCTTCCGAAAGAAATGTACCCCTTCTTCCTGTGGATTGGAAAACCATAAGTAAAAGAATGATGTCCGCAAATCCTGTCTGTGGAACAAACATAAAGGCACCAGAACTTGCAGTTAAAGGCGCTCCCGAAAAGGATATACGAATCCCATAAACTGAACATAAAAATACCCTGTTAAATCACTTGATGATAAGGCCGGATATCTATAGATGAAAAATTAAAGTTTTAGGTGACGGATTTTCGAAATTTTAATGCTTGAAATCAGAAAATGTCACCTATATAGTAAAAATTGCTTCTCCAGATACCGCATTTTTCAATAAAGTGGTATCTGGAGAAGCAATTTTTGATCTATAGAGACCTTCCGGTATCTGAATGTTAAATTTTCAGCGTGTAGGTACCACAATGGTATCTTTTACATGAATTTTATTGGCATAGATACCACGGTGGAATTTTTTACTGAATTTTATTGGCATAGATACCACGGTGGAATTTTTTACTGAATTTTATTGGCATAGATACCGCGATGGCATCTTTCACATGAATTTTGATTATATAGCCCTCATCTTTCATTTATAAGTTCATAATGCCCGAGAATATAAAAGCTTCAATAGAACGATTGTTTCACAAAATACCAGCAATGAAATTTCCACTTATTTGCATGTCAAACTTCCAAAGTATTTATCACTTTACCGTAAGCACTCATTGTATGCATTTCCTTCCGGGAGCGCCTTTAACTGCAGGTTCTGGTGCCTTTATATTTATTCAACAGACAGGATTTGCGGAAATATGTTTCTCAATTATATTTTCTCCAGCCAACAGGAAGAAGGGGGGACATTTCTTTCGGAAGAACAAATTTGCAACTGCGCCGTAGTTACATCATATAAAGCTAATAGCATAAAAGTAAAACTTTTGCTAAACCAACCTGAAATCAATATCGGCGCTAATTTGCAAATTTTTCTGTAGAAAGAGAATGTCCCCCTTCTTCCGTCACATTGAGAAAACTTATATTTAAAACACTCGCACAAATTCGTCGTATCGAGAAAACTTATATTTAAAACATCTGCACAAACCCCGTGATAGTGCTATAATGATACAAAATTGTATGTCGGAACAGCAAAGGAGAAATGCCGTGCAGATACTTTTAACATTAGATAAAAAAGATTATGAAGAGGGAATGCCTGTGTTCGAAAAATACTCGACACGCGGCGTGATTATTCGTGATGGAAAAATTGCAACACAACATGGCAGTGCCGGAGATTATAAAATTCTCGGCGGAGGTGTGGAACCGGGCGAGAAGCTGGAAGATGCACTGATTCGTGAAGTGGGGGAGGAGTCCGGGCTTATTGTGATCCCGGAATCCATCCGTCCGATTGGAGAAATTGTGGAGCGGCGGCGAGATCTGTTTGAAAAAAACAAGATCTATGTCTGCCACTCCTGCTTTTTTTTTTTCTGTGATGCGAAAACAGAAATGACACAGACGCACATGACCGAAAGCGAGATCGAGAAAGGATTTCATCTGGAGTGGGCAACCGCACAGGAGATTATCGATGGGAACGAACCATTTTGTGAGACGCAGCCATGGAGTTTCCGGGATCGGGAATTTGTTAAAATGCTTGTGGAAAAAAAGATTCTCACCACATAGTTTTTACAAACAATTTACATAGGGAAGAAGTCTGTATTTACCCCCTGTTATTCTGTAGAAAAGTGGAGAATAGGATAGATATAACAGAAAGCAGGGAAGGTAAGTTATGGATGAATTAGAAAAACTCCGGAAGCACTGGCAAGATGATGATTTTCAGAGAAAACATGCACTGGCAAGAGAGATTGTGGTAAACCGGCTGCGGGAACTGAACCGGGAATATGAAGAAAAAAAACAGGACAGGGATTTGTACGTTTTATCGAAACACGGATGAAGACGCCGGAGAGCATTGCAGAGAAGCTGCAGCGCAAGGATTATGACGTGGATTTTGATACCGCAGTTACTGCACTGAACGATATTTCCGGGGTTCGCTGTATCTGCTACAGTGTCAAGGAAATCTACTGGATTGCGCGGCAGATCGGAAAAACAGACACATATACCGTAGTAAAGGCAAAAGATTACATTCGAAAACCAAAGAAAAATGGGTATGAGAGTTACCATATCGTTCTGGATATCCCGATGTCTTACAAAGGAAAGACAACTGTGGTTCGTGTGGAATTGCAGCTGCGGACGATGATCATGGATGCGTGGGCAGGAATGGATAACCGGGTTTCTTACAAAAAAGGAGTTCCGCCGGAAATGGAACGCCGCATTGAAAAATATGCCAGGATCGGAAGAAGACTTGATAAACTGATCCAGAAAACGCTTGATGATTCAAAAACCGTATAAAGGTATGGAATCTCCTGAAAATATGTGCTAAAATGCTTTTATATCATGAGCACAGGGATTAACCTGTACAATACCGACAGCATGGGGTTAGGAGATATACACAGATGATCGACAAAAAGAAGTTAAAAGATGTCATGAAGAAGCAGGATCTCAAGCAGGAGAAACCAACAGATCCAAGCATGACACTTGATGTAAAAAATGAAGATGTGGAAGCACAGATAGATCTATATCTGAAAGAAAAAACCGGTGAGAATTTAAATGCCCTGATCGAGCTGATGCGAACCAGACGTGTGCTTGTTCCGGCAAATTTAAATGATGAAAAGAAGCCGGTTCCGTGTCTGATCAACAGTCCGAAAAACGGAATGTTTCTTCCAATTTATACAAGTAAAAAGGAGATTCCGGAATCTCCGAGGAGTGAAGCAGTTATAAACATGCCGTTCCTTGCAACGAATAACATGGTTTTTCAGCAGGATGAAAAGGTATCCGGAATAGTGATCAATCCATTCACACAGAATCTGATTTTTAAACGTGCACTGGTGGAAAAAATTGAGGAAGTGGAAAAAGAAGCGTAAAGAGGGAGCGCAGCCAAAGAAGATGCAGCTTACACAGGAACAGTATCTGTTGTTTGAACGTAAGCAGTTTGAATTTGGTTTTATGCCAAAGCGCTTTTTTTTGCGCAGGGCAAACAGATGATGGATGACCTCTGCGAGAAGAAAGAAGAATATATGGATCAGTTTTTTGAGGAATGTTATCAGCAGAAACGTATGTATCCGTATCTGCCGGAAGATTTCTCCGTTATGGTTATGGATTTGTCCGACAGTTTACTGATTGTCCGTGTGGATCTGCCGGTACGCGATATGGGAGTTCCATCCTGTTTCCGTGTTTATTTTGCATGGAATGACGAAACGCAGGAGGGCAGATATTTTACGATTGAACGGACCCAGGATCCGGGAAAACATCTGCTTGGAGAATTCAAAAAAGACTGGAAGCATGTTGACTATGGAGAGGCTCCGGCAGAGGGAGCCGAGTTGCAGCGTGTGCTGGATATTATCCGGCAGCCGGGCGAAAATTAAAAGAAAAAAGTGTGTCAGGGAAATAAACCTGGCACACTTTTCTTTTTATGGTCTGGCAAGAATATCCGCAAAAGTAGCGCGGACAATCCGTGCCAGATCCTGAGGGTCAAGCCGGATGCTGGTTCCGATACGGCCGCCGCTTACATAAATTTCAGAATATTGCCTGGCAGAGGCATCGATAACGGTTGGAAATGCTTTTTTCATGCCAAGCGGACTGCAGCCTCCACGGACATAACCAGTGATTGCAGTTAAATCTTTGACATGGATCATTTCTACGGATTTCTCGGAAACTGCACGCGCGGCAGCTTTCAGATCAACCTCTTCGGCAATTGGAATGACAAATACGTAGTATTTTTTTGCTTTTGCCCTGCATGACAAGCGTTTTGTAAGTCTGGGCAACCGGGGTGCCGGTGGCTTCGGCAGAATGAATTCCATCTATAAATTCGTCACATTCATAAGTCAGCAGTTCATAGGGGATTTTATTTCGTTCCAGAATACGCACGGCATTGGTTTTTACTTCTTTTCCCATGATATTCACCTCCGCGCACAGTATATCATTTTTAGAGGAAAAAAAGTTGAACAATAAAAAAGGAAATGTTATAATGTTGCAAAAGATATTTCAAAAGGGGGCGTCATTTCATGAGAGAATTTTTGAAGCGGGCAAAGGCAGATTATCTGCTTTCTTCTGTTTTGTGTATTGTGCTTGGAATTATTTTTTGTTGTGTGGAAAGGCGGAGTCATTGATGTGATCGGAACACTTCTTTCGGTTGCAATGATCATCGTTGGAATTATTTATCTGGGAAGCTTTATTTTGAGCCTTGCAACATTTGGAGCATCAACGATTGTCGGAATTCTGGTACTTGCAGTTGGAATCTGGTTTCTCATCCAGCCGTCGCTGATTGTCAGTCTGGTTCCGGTTATACTGGGTGTAGGACTTGTATTTCATGGAATTCGTGCGGTGACGGAGGCTGTGAATGCCAAAAAAATACGGATATGAAAAGTGGGGCATGGATCTTGTATTTGCCATTATCTGTCTGGTCTGTGGTCTGGTCTGTGTTTTCTGTCCGCTTGGAGTATTGAAACAGTTTATTATGCTGGTAGGAATCGTGCTGATTATCAACGGAGCGCTGAATCTGTGGATTGCTGTCACAGCAACGCGTGCAGCGAGGGATTACAGACGGCGCACAGAGACTGTTGATACAGAGTTTGTGGAAAATGAAGGTGACCGTGATGAGACAGATGGAATTTAAAATGGAACGTCCGGGACTGACCAAAGTAGGGGATCATCTGAAGGTGACAGAGGGAAAACTTCCCACTTCCTATTATTATACCATTGAGCATGCAATAGCCATGTCAGGAAATTATGCGGTAGGGGAACGTTTAAAAAGCCGGGAAGGCGATGTGATTGATGTGAAGGAGACAGAAAAAGGGTACTTTGTGACCATGGAATTTGACGAATAAGGATAACAGACGAAATGGCAATACAGGGCAAAACCGATATTGACCAGCTGCTTGCAAAAAGTTTGAAAGAGATTGCTGTCAGGCGGCCGGTAGAAAAAATTACAATTAAAGAGATAACTGATAAAGCAGGGGTCATCCGGCCAACGTTTTACAATCATTTTCAGGATAAATTTGAGCTTATTGAATGGATCATCCGGACAGAACTGTTAGAGCCGGTAGAACCTCTGATCCGGAATGATATGATTATAGAAGCAATGGTTCTGCTGTTTACCAACATTGAAAAGGACAAGGCATTTTATTCACAGCTGGTAAAAATGGAGGGACCGGTCAAATTTCACGATATCGCAAAAAAATGTGTGCGGGAAGTATTGCTTGAACTGATTCAAAACGAAAGCAGCGGAAGGGTTTCAAAACACAAATGGCTGACGCCGGAGGTGATATCTTCCTATTATGCACAGTCCATGTGTTTTGCAACAGAGGAATGGATCAGCATGGGAATGACCATCTCGCCGCGCGAAATGGCCGAAGCATATCAGTATATGCTGACCCGGTCTCTGACCGACATCATCAAAGAATTATAAAAAGAATATGCGATGACATTTTGAATGATTTGTATACGAATTCATACAAATCACTCAAAATGTATAATCATGCAGTACATGACGAAAAGATTGAATATTTTCATATTCGGTCTTTTTTTTTATGATAGGCTGAGAGAAAAATAGAGGATGGTGAAAAAAATGATTAAATTTGGAAAAGGAGTCGTTAAATGTCGGTTTCTGATTTGATCCTGGCTTTTTTACTGCTGATTCCATCCGCGATCGGCTATATGAAAACCAGAATTAATTATGACATTTTGTCCTATCTGCCGGGACAGATTGAAACGATGAAAGGGCAGGATATCCTTCTGGATGAATTTGGAACAGGCGCGTTCTCTTTTGTAGTTGTTGAGGGAATGCAGGATAAGGATCTGCAGAAAATAGCAGATAAGATTGAGGATGTACCTCATGTAAAAAATGTTATCTGGTATGGTTCCGTTATGGATTTTAGTATTCCAAGAGAAGCACTTCCGGATGATATCTACAACTTTTTCAATAACAAAGACGCAGACAGCCAGCTGATGGCAGTCCTGTTTGATGAGTCCATGTCGTCGGACGGCACCATGGATGCGATCCAGACGATCAATGATCTGGTTGGAAAGCAGTGTTTTGTCAGTGGTATGGCATCGGTGAACAATGATATCCGAAAACTGGCAGAGAATGAGAGTGTGATCTATGTTCTGATTGCCGTTGTGCTTTCTCTGATCGTATTATCACTTACGATGGATTCCGTAGTTGTTCCGTTCCTGTTTTTGATCAGTATCGGCATGGCAATTATTTACAATCTGGGTTCCAACGTATTTTTCGGGGAGATTTCTTATATTACCAAGGCACTGGCGGCGGTACTGCAGCTAGGTGTTACAATGGATTATTCCATTTTCCTGTGGCACAGTTATCAGGAGCAGAAGGAGCGGTTTGACGGAGATAAAAACCGTGCCATGGCACATGCGATTTCCAATACAATTACTTCCGTGGTCAGCAGCTCCATTACAACAGTTGCCGGATTTATCGCACTGTGTTTTATGAGCTTTACCCTTGGAAAAGACCTTGGTATCGTTATGGCAAAGGGGGTTGTCTTTGGCGTTATCGGATGTGTAACGATTCTTCCGTCCCTGATTCTTGTCTGCGATAAGGCAATCGAAAAGACCAGACATAAAGTAATTCTTCCGGATCTTAGTAGAATTGCAGGGTTTATCACAAAACATCATGTGGTATTTGTCATTGCGTTTCTGGTTGTGCTGATTCCGGCAATCTACGGATATACACATACCAATGTATATTATGATCTGACTGGTACGCTGCCGGAGACTTTCAGCAGTAAAGTCGGAAATGATAAGCTGTCCGAACAGTATCATATGGGTGCAACCCACATGGTTCTGGCAAAAAGCAGTCTGTCTGAAAAAGACAGTATGAATATGATCGATGAGATCAAAAAAGTAGACGGTGTAAAACTTGCGGTTTCGATGGATTCCCCTGACCGACCGATGGTTCCGCAGGATGTCATTCCGGACGATGTGAAGGATATCTTCAAGAGTGGAGATTACCAGATGATGGTCATTGTTTCGGAATATGCATCTGCAACGGATGAAGTAAATAAACAGTGTGATGAGATCAATGCGATTATTAAAAAATACGATAATACCGCAATGCTGATCGGTGAGGCGCCATGTACCAAGGATCTGATTGAGATTACCGATGTGGATTTCAAAAATGTAAGTATTATTTCGATTGCAGCTATTTTTATTATTATTTTACTGACATTTAAGTCCATTTCACTTCCAATCATTCTGGTATGTGTTATTGAATTTGCAATTTTCATCAATATGGGTATTCCGGCATATACAGGAACGGTGTTGCCGTTTATTGCATCCATTGTAATCGGAACCATACAGCTGGGAGCTACGGTCGATTATGCAATTCTTATGACGAACAAGTATAAGAAGAACCGTTTCCGCGGTATGGATAAGAAAGAAGCAATTACCGATGCATTGAGCAAATCCATTCAGTCGATCATTGTCAGTGCGCTCAGTTTCTTTGCAGCAACGTTTGGTGTAGGATTATATTCCAACATCGATATGATCGGTTCATTATGTATGCTGATGGCACGTGGTGCGATCATCAGTATGATTGTCGTAATCTTTATTCTGCCAAGCATGTTCATGGTATTTGACCGTGTGATCTGTGCATCAAGTGCAGGATTTCGCAACAAAATCAAATAGGAGGATGGAATTATGAAATTATCAGAGTTAAAAACCAGATTGAAAAATAAATATGTAGTCCGTATTGTGGCAGGTGTGCTGACCATTGCACTTCTTGGAAGCAGCATGACAGCAGTTGCCGTGCAGGCAGATCAGAAGAAAGATGCTGCAGTTCAGACAGAGCAGAAAGAGGATTCTTCCGATAAGAAGGATGATATTGAGGATCTGCTTCAGGTATCTGTCAGTGATAAAGAAATCGGAAAAGATGAAAATGTTTACCTTATTTCCGATGCAACGGGAAGTGTGTATGATACCATTGTCACCGATCATCTGATCAATAAAAACCAGTCCGCCACACTGGAGGATCAGTCCAATCTGACAGATATCAAAAATGTGAAGGGAAGCGAGGAGTTCTCACAGAACGGAGAGAAGCTGACCTGGCAGGCAGATGGAGCCGATATTTACTATCAGGGAAAAACAGACAGTGAAGCTCCGGTTTCTCTGAAAGTTACTTATTATCTGGATGGAAATGAGATTGCACCGAAGGATCTGGCTGGAAAATCCGGAAAAGTTACCATACATTATGATTACACAAATAATTCTTCTTATGAAGAAACCGTAAACGGAAACAAGCAGACGGTAAAGGTTCCGTTGGCAGCCGTAACGGCACTGGTATTGGATGACAGTTTCAGCAATGTGGAAGTAAAGAACGGAAAAGTTTCCCAGAACGGGGACAGCAATGTGGTTATCGGCTATGCATTGCCGGGAATCAAAGAAAGTCTGAATGTGAAAGATTCTGATTTCATCGATGATCTGGAACTTCCGGAAGATTTCGAAGTGACTGCCGATGTAAAAGATTTCAAGCTGGATACGGCAATGACGATCGTGGCAAATGCCGGAAGCATGATTTCCATGAAGAGCGGGGATTCTTCTTCTCTGGATGATATGATTGATGACATGCTGGATGCAAGCAGCAAGTTAAAAGACGGATCAAAAGAATTATCCGATGGACTGGACACGTTACAGAAAAATCTTGCGGATTATGCAAGCGGCATGAATGAGCTGAATTCAAAGAGCGGAGATCTGGGCAAAGGTGTGGAGACATTAAACACCAGCGCAGAATCCATCAGCAAGGGAATCCAGACACTTGATAAAGCGTTAAATACAAAGATGAGTGATACAGAGAAACAGGCAGCGTCAAAGACAGCTTCCGAGACGGTGGCAAAAGAGTTTGCAAACGGAAAAACGCAGGAAGTCGCAAACCAGATCTATGCCGCACTCCGTTACAGCACAGGAAAAGATGGCCGCACAACGGATGGCGCATTATTTACTTCTCTTTATGATGGCGCTTATAGTGCAAATGCAGCAGAAACCGTGTATAATGAAGTGGTAAGACAGGTATTGCTGAAAGCTGCAGGACAGGCGGCAGACAGCAAACTTACTGCAGATCAGGCGGCTGCCGGCATTAAAGCAGCGTGGGCAAGGGCGCACAGGCAAACGATCAGACGTCAACGGTTATGTATGCCGTATCGGATGGTATGACAAGTGCACAGCTTGCGGAACTGCTGTATGCAAAGAGTGGGGCAAAGGACACACTCTTTCACAAGACACAGAGCACAATCAAGGCACAGCTTGCAGCAGGAAGAAACAATGAGCAGGTGACAGACGGTGTGGAGAGCAGCTTAAAGACACTGGCTACACAGCTGGCAGGAGCATGTCAGAATGTGGCCGTACAGGCAGCAAGTGCAGCCGCTGTTACAGGAGCAGAGAGTGCAAAGGCTACAATTGCACAGCAGATTGAAGCAGTACAGGAAAACGGTTACAGTCTGGTTACCGGTTCCGCAGCACTCAGTAAGGGAACACAGTCTCTGGCAGACGCAGTTCCAACACTGACGAAGGGAATCAAGGCACTCAACGATGCCACGGTAAAAATTGTGTCCGGTGTAGATAAACTGGATGACGGATCCCATACGCTGGCAGATGGCATGGTAGAATTCGACGAGAAGGGTATTTCCAAGATTGCGAACAGCTATAACGGAGATATCAAACCGCTGACCGACAAACTGCAGGCAATGCTTGATGCGGGTGAGGATTACCAGACATTTACAAAGGTTGCAGACGGTGTAAACGGAAGCGTAAAATTTATTTATAAACAGGATGCGATCAAGGGAGACAGTGAAAATAACAAATAATTTTGATGGTCGGAGGAAAAAGGATGAACTGGATGGAAAACCTGCTGATAGTAGCAGGGGGGGTATCTCTGGATATTTTTCGCAGCAATGGAATGTCAGGGATCACTGGTTGCAAAAATAAATAAAAAAAAAAATCTGACAGTGATCTGTGGAATCGTTGCGCTGGCACAGCTGATTACGTTATATCTGGGGCATTTTTTGTCCTCCCTGTTCTGCCGTTACCGGTCGGTGCCGGACGAAAAGCTGCTGGGACAGATTATATCCATGGTGATTTTTATGATTCTTGGCATCCGGCTGATGGTAAAAGCAATCCGCAACGAACATGTGGAAGAACATCTGGAACATCATCTTGGAATCCGGAGATTTGTCCGCATGGCATGTATCAGTGGAATTTACACGCTGCTTACGGGAATTGCATTTGGATTTCTGGAAACGAATGTGCTTATGATTCTGATCATGATTGTTGTATGTACCGTTGCATTTGTGATCGGCGGCATCTATACCGGATACCGTGTCGGATATGAAGCAAAAACCAAAGTATATATCGTTGGCGCACTGTTGCTGTGGGTGGCAGGACTGGATGTATTATTTGGAAGAATTTTATAAAGAGCGTTATTGTGGAAGAAAACCGGTCATATTCTGGCTGGTTTTCTTTTTTTCTTATATGTGTATAATAAACATGTATGAAAGCGTAAGGCAGGTGCATAAAATGGATTATACGGTTCTTGATCTGGAGATGACGGGACTGGCTCCGAAAAGGGACAAAGTAATAGAAATCGGGGCGGTTCGTACGGAACGGAGAGATTGCAGATACATATGGAACGCTCGTGCGTCCGGGAATGTCAATTCCGGAAACGGTAGTACAGCTGACCGGGATTACAGATGAAATGGTGGCTTTGGGGAAAGAAGAGAATGTGGCAATGCAGGAACTTCTGCAATTTATCGGGGATGATATTCTTGTGGGACATAATCTGATTTTTGATTACAGTTTTCTGAAGCAGTGGGCCGTCAATCAGAAAATTCCACTGGAATTGTCGGCCTGTGATACCCTGCGGATTGCGCGGGCACTCCTTCCGGGGGCACAATCGAAAAAACTGGAAAGCCTGTGCGAATATTTTCAGATTGAACGGGAACATGCACACCGGGCACTGGATGATGCAGTAGAAACCTATAAGGTATTTGAAAATTTAAAATCCATAGAAGGTGCTTCCACGGAACTGTTTGTCCCGAAACCTCTGGTGTATAAGGCAAAGAGACAGACGCCGGCAACGGAGCATCAGAAAGAACGGCTCAGGGAACTGATGGAACAATATGGAAGGAAAGACAGTATCAGCTGGGAGACTCTTACACGCAGTGAAGCCTCCCGGCTGCAGGATAAGATCAGGGCTGGAAACTTTTAAGTTTTTCCAGAATGATTTTTTGCGGAAACGGCGCAAGCTGCGCAGCTGCTTCCCTGCAGCTGCAAGATTCCGGAGAGATTGCCCCCGGTCTGATAGATGGCTGCCAGCTGTGTGTAGATGCTGCTGTTGTCGACATGACAGGAAACTGCAAATTCCAGCAGCTGGCGTGCCTGATCGGTATATCCGGCATCACTCAGTTCCTGGGCATAGATGGCAGCATTTCGTTCAAATGTGGAAAAACGGTCATCACATGCGCTGAGTTCATCCAGGTTTGCAACACCATATTCAAGTTTCAGGTCGGTGTTACTCATGGAAGAAAGATTCAGCATTTTCTGACCGCATAGTGTTTCCAGTGATTTTTTGGCATCGGTCGTAAGGTTTTGTGGTATTTTATCTTCTGTTATGATAAGATAATTAAGATTGCTGATATCTTTTTTGCGTGTGAAATTCGCACTGTGCTCCCGGTCCCAGAACTGTTTTTCGAGATTTTCCTGGGCGCGTTTATTTTTATGCATCAAAAAGTTAATATACAGCAGAAAAACGATAAAAATAGCAAGAAATACAAACATAATGGAAATCCTTTCTGATATTGTTGTGTATTCATTATAACTGATTTTGCGAAAGAGGTGAATAGTATGTATAATTTTAATGGTTCAAAACGAAAAAAGACAGCTGATTGCACTCATATCGTTGGTTGTTATCGCTGCAATGGTTGTTACAACACTGGTTTCAGCGCTGATTTATGGGTAGCGGCACTTGAAAAAGTGATTGTTTATGTTAAAATACAAGATAACGCTAAAATTATTTTAAAGGAAAGAATATGAAGAAGATAACAAAGTTAGGAATGGCTGCAGCAGTACTTTTTTGTGTGGTGGGACTCGGTTCTCATACACAGGCAGCGATGGCAGCAGAGGAGACTACCATTGAAAATGGAATTTCCATCGGAAATGTAAACGTCGGAGGAATGACAGAAAATCAGGCGATATCTGCGGTAGAAGAATACGTGGATGGGCTGATGGATACAACTTTTACGCTGAAAGGAGAAACCGGTTCCATTCAGATGACTGCGGAAGATATGGGAGTGACCGCGGATGCGGATACTGCCGTGCAGGAAGCTTTGGCGGTGGGACACGCCGGAAGTCTGATCAACCGGTATAAAACCCTGCAGGATCTCAAAAAGAAAAAAAAACTGGTTCTCGATATGCATCTGAGTGTAAACAAACAGGCGACGGCCGAAAAGATATATGATAGCGCAGATGATCTTGCCGTCGGGGCTGTTGATAATGGATTAAAGCGTGTCAATGGAAAATTTGAATTTGTAAAGGGAAAAAGGCGTCGAGGTGGATGTCGTAAATTCCGTGTATGCAATCAATGATTTTCTTGCACAGGGCTGGGACGGCTCCAATAATGAGATTGATCTGGTAACAAAGACGGTAGAACCGCGCGGGGATGAGAAAGAACTCGCAGAAATTACGGATCTGATCGGTTCTTATACGACAAACTTTGCAAGTTCGAGTGCAGGACGTGCAAAAAATGTCATAACCGGAGTGAGCAAAGTAGATGGTACAATCCTTTATCCGGGAGAGGAGTTTGATCTGGCAAAAACGGTCAGCCCGTTTACACAGGAGAACGGATATGAACTGGCCGGTGCCTATCAGAACGGAACGGTAGTGGAATCGTTTGGCGGTGGAATCTGTCAGGTTGCAACGACTTTATATAATGCAGTTATCCGGGCAGAACTGGAAATTACGATGCGTTTTAATCATTCCATGCTGGTTCATTATGTGGAACCGTCCATGGATGCGGCAATTGCCGGAAATTATAAAGATCTGAAGTTTAAAAATAATCTGGATGCGCCGGTATATATCGAAGGATATTGCAGTGGCGGTATCATTTATTTTAATGTATATGGAAAAGAAACGAGACCATCCAACCGGGAGATTTCGTTTGAAAGTGAAACCGTTTCAAAGACAGATCCAAAGGTGCAGTTTACAATGGATGCTTCCCTTACCGCCGGTTCGGTTTCTGTTACCCAGTCCGGACAGTCCGGATGCATTGCGCAGTTGTGGAAGATTGTGAAGGTGGACGGAAAACAGCAGAGCAGGGATCTGTTCAACAAGAGTAATTATCAGGCAACTCCAAAGCTTATTACCATTGGAACCAAAGATGCGACAAGCGAGACGCTTTCTGCTTTAAAGGCAGCAATTACAATCGGGGATGAAGCAAAAGTAAGAAGTGCGGCAGCCGGTTTAAAGACAAACGCGCAAAAAAGAAAGAAGAAGAGCAGAAAGAAGAAGAAAAGAAGGACGATACCGATAAAAAGGAGGACGCAGACAAGAGCGATACGAACAAGAAAGAGGATTCCTCCAAAAAGGATGAAAATAATAAAAAAGGAAGATACAAAGAAGGAAGATTCCAAAAAAACAGGATACCAAGAAAGAAACAACATCTTCAACAAATACATCCACGAAAAAAACACAATCGTCCAAAGAAAGTGAATAGAAAATAACAGTATGAAAGCAGGAAAATTATCCGAGTCCGTATTAAAACGCTCGGTTCTCCGACAACTTCATAATTCCGCAGCCCGGACACCGGGAGTAGGAATAGATTTCGGTACAGTGGATGCTTCTGATGGAAAGCAGATCGTTACTGCGGAAGCCTGCCGTGCATTTGACACGTTTCCGGAAGCCGGCGTTTATGCGGCATTGAATAATCTTGCATGCAGTGGGGCAAAACCATTGGGAATTACGATGACGCTTCTGCTCCCGACATCTGCAAGCGAAAAATGATCTGCGTGCATGGATTTCGGCAGTATCCCGTGTAAGTGAGAAAGAGCAGATTCCGGTTCTCGGAGGACACACGGAAGTTCTTCGGACAGTGACTGATTGTTCAGGCAGTGGGAGAAGCTGACAGGGAATTATTTGTCACAGCAGCAGGGGCGCAGCCGGATATGGATGTGATTGTGACCAAATGGGTCGGGCTGGAAGGAACAGCGATTCTTGCAACGGAACACCGGGAAGAGTTATCGGCCAGATACGCACAGCCGTTTCTTGACAAAGCGGCAAAATATATCGATTATCTCTCGATCCGTTCGGAGGCCGCAGTCGCCGCAAAGTCTGGCGTTGCTGCAATGCACGACCTCTCAGAGGGAGGCGTTTTCGGAGCTCTCTGGGAATTGGGGCAGTGTTCCGGCGTCGGACTGGAAATTGATCTGAAGAAAATACCAATTCGTCAGGAAACCATAGAAATCTGTGAATTTTTTGATTTAAATCCTTACAAGCTTCTGTCGGGAGGTCTTCTTCTGGCAGCGGCAGATGGCAATGCACTGGTGCATGCGATCCGTCAGGCTGGCGGGGAAGCTGTTATTATCGGAAGGACAATCGACAGCAATGACCGTGTACTTATCAATGGGGAGGAACGCAGATTCTTAGAAACAACACAGACAGACGAATTATGGAATATGGTAAAATGTAATTAGGAGAACAATAAAATATGAGAGAGAAGATTTTAACTTTTATAGAGAAAAAACAGCCGCATCGATACACAGGAGCTGGCCGTAATTCTCGGTGTAGATGAGACAGCAGTCATGAATGAGCTGGAAGCTATGGAGCAGGAGGGAATTATCTGCGGATATCATACGCTGATTAACTGGGACAAAGCCGGTGTGGAAAAAGTAACTGCACTGATTGAAGTGCGTGTGACACCGCAGCGCGGCATGGGATTTGACAAGATTGCAGAGCGCATCTACAACTATCCGGAAGTAAATTCAGTATATCTGATCTCCGGCGGATTTGACCTGATGGTTACATTGAGGGGAAGACACTTCGTGAGATTTCCCAGTTTGTATCCGATAAGCTTTCTGCCTTGGATCAGGTACTCAGCACAAAGACAAACTTTATTTTGAAGAAATATAAAGACCACGGAACTGTTATGGCTCCGAAAGCAAAAGATGAAAGGATTATGATGGCATAATGAGAAATCCATTATCAAAAACAATTACAACCATTGAGCCATCGGGTATCCGGAAATTTTTTGACATTGTCAGTGAGATGGATGATGCAATCTCTCTCGGCGTCGGAGAGCCGGATTTTGATACACCGTGGCATATTCGTGATGAGGGAATTTATTCCCTTGAAAAAGGAAGAACTTTTTATACTTCAAATGCAGGTTTAAAGGAATTAAAAATTGAGATTTCCAAATATCTTGACCGGAGATTCGGGCTTTCCTATGACTATAACAAGGAGATGCTTGTGACAGTCGGAGGCAGTGAGGCAATTGATATTGCCATGCGTGCCATGTTAGATCCGCAAGATGAGGTACTTATTCCGCAGCCAAGTTATGTATCCTATGTGCCTTGTTGTGTACTGGCAAATGGAACACCGGTTCCGATCGAACTGAAGGCAGAGAACGAATTCCGCCTGACGGCAGAAGAACTTGAGGCTGCAATCACGCCGAAGACAAAGCTTCTTGTTATGCCTTTCCCAAATAACCCGACCGGGGCGGTTATGGAAAAGAAAAGGATCTGGAAGCAGTTGCAGAAGTGGTAAAGAAACATGATCTGTTTGTCCTGAGTGACGAGATCTATGCGGAACTGACCTATCTGGACAATCATGTATCCATTGCCTCCATTCCGGGAATGAGGGAGCGAACAATCGTGATCAACGGATTTTCCAAATCGCATGCAATGACCGGATGGAGACTCGGTTATGCATGTGGATCGGAAGTAATCATCAAACAGATGTTAAAGATCCATCAGTTTGCGATCATGTGTGCGCCGACCACCAGCCAGTATGCGGCGGTAGAGGCACTGCGCAACGGGGATGAAGATGTTGCCATGATGCGGGAAGAGTACAACGGCAGACGCCGTTATGTACTGGAGCGGTTCAAAGAGATGGGACTTTCCTGTTTTGAACCATTTGGAGCATTTTATGCGTTCCCTTGTATTAAGGATCTGGGTATGACCAGTGATGAGTTTGCAACAAAACTTCTGCAGACGAAGAAAGTTGCGGTTGTTCCGGGTACGGCGTTCGGTGCTTGCGGAGAGGGATTCCTTCGTATATCCTATGCATATTCCCTGGATGATCTGCGGATTGCACTGGATCGCGTGGCTGAGTTTGTAACGGAGATTCGGGAGATTAAGAATTAAAAATGGCAGAGTTAAATATTGTATTACATGAGCCGGAAATTCCAGCAAATACGGGAAATATCGGCAGGGACCTGTGTCGCAACCGGTACAAAGCTGCATCTGATTGAGCCGCTTGGTTTTTCTTTATCGGAGAAACATTTAAAGCGTGCCGGCATGGACTACTGGAAAGATCTTGATGTCACCGTATATGAAAACTGGGAGGATTTCTGTAAAAGAAATCCGGGTGCAAAAATTTATTATGCGACAACAAAAGGACGTCATGTGTATTCGGATGTCCATTATGAACCGGACTGTTTCATTATGTTCGGAAAAGAGAGTGCGGGAATTCCGGAAGAAATCTTAAAGGCGAATCCGGATACCTGTGTGCGTATTCCGATGATCGGGGAAACCCGTTCTTTGAACTTATCGAATTCTGTTGCCATTGTGCTTTATGAGGCACTGCGCCAGAACGATTTTGACCATATGAAGCTGGAAGGACAGCTTCACAGACTGAGCTGGGACGATTAAAATGGGAATTATCAAAGCAAAAAATGTTGTACACGAATTTTTCCGCAGAGATGAGGAAGGCAATGTTGAGTCTATTACGACGGCACTCGATCATGTAAATCTGGATGTAAAAGCGGGACAGTTCATTGCCATTCTCGGACACAACGGATCGGGCAAGTCGACACTTGCCAAACATATCAATGCGTTGCTGACACCGACAGAAGGCGTGATCTGGGTGGATGGAATGGATGTACTCGATGAGGACAATACCATTCCGATCCGGAAAACTGCCGGGATGGTATTTCAGAATCCGGACAATCAGATCATTGCCAGTGTGGTGGAAGAAGATGTGGGATTTGGTCCCGAAAATATCGGGGTGCCGACAGAGGAAATCTGGACGCGTGTCAATCAGAGTTTAGAAGCTGTGGATATGGTAAAATACCGCAAACATTCTCCAAATAAACTTTCCGGTGGACAGAAACAGCGTGTTGCAATTGCCGGTGTTGTGGCAATGGAACCGAAATGCATTGTCTTTGATGAGCCGACAGCGATGCTTGATCCGAACGGACGCAAAGAGGTTATTGCTACCGCACATGATCTGAATAAGAAAAAAAGGGCGTTACCATCATTCTTATTACACATTATATGGAAGAAGTGGTTGACGCAGATTATGTGTACGTCATGGAGAAAGGAAAGATCGTGATGGACGGTACACCGCGCGATATTTTTTCGCGTGTGGACGAGCTGAAAGAACATCGTCTGGATGTACCGCAGGCAACGCTTGTGGCAGATGAACTGCGCAGCGCGGGCGTACCGATTCCACAGGGAATCCTTACGAGGAAAGAACTGGTGGATGCGATTATGTCCGTGGCAAATGCATAGGCAGGAGATAAAAGATGGCAGAAATCATTTTAGACAAGATCAATTACACATACAGCGACGGTACTGCTTATGAGATTCAGGCATTAAAGGATGTCAATCTGCAGATTCATCAGGGCGAATTTATCGGAATTATCGGTCATACGGGATCGGGAAAATCGACTCTGACTCAGCTGCTGAACGGACTGCTGCGGGCATCATCGGGAAGCATCTATGTGGATGGGCAGGACATCTATGATGAAGGGTATGATATGAAAGCCCTGCGGAGCAAAGTGGGGCTGGTTTTCCAGTATCCGGATCATCAGCTGTTTGAGACCACCTGTTTTGAGGATGTCTGTTTTTGGACCGAAGAATCAGGGACTGGATCGCAGGGATATAGAACTGCGGGCGTTTGAAGCTCTGCGCAACGTCGGGTTTCCGGAAGAGTTATTTTATCAGCCGCCGTTTGATCTGTCCGGCGGACAGAAGCGCCGTGGGCAATCGCCGGAGTACTTGCAATGAAACCGGATGTGCTGATTCTGGACGAGCCGACAGCAGGACTTGATCCGGCAGGGCGCGATGAAATCCTTGGACTGGTTTCTAAGATGCACAAGGAACTTGGAATCACGATTCTTCTGGTATCGCACAGTATGGAAGATGTGGCGGAATATGTGGATCGCATCATTGTGATGAATCACGGTGCCGTGATGTTTGATGCTTTGCCGAAGCAGGTGTTTGCGCATTATAAGGAGCTTGAGGCGGTAGGACTTGCTGCGCCGCAGGTGACGTATCTGGTACATGAACTTGCGGAACGGGGACTTCCTGTGGATACACAGGCAACCACGGCAAAAAAGAAGCAGCACAGACAATTCTGTCGGCACTTCGGGAGAAAAACGTCATTTAGTGTTTGCAGAGCACAGGAGAAATTTATGTTAAGAGATATTACTCTGGGCCAGTATTATCCGGCAGATTCTGTCGTACACAAACTGGACCCGCGTGTAAAATTATTTGCGACAATGATATATATTATTGCGCTGTTTACGTTCCAGGGCATTTTGGGATTTGCGATCATAACCGGTATGCTTATTTTTATGATCAAAATTTCAAAAAAGTACCGTTTTCGTATATCGTAAAAGGGTTAAAAGCCATTGTGGTGCTGCTTTTTGATTACGGCAGTGTTTAATCTGGTCTTTACACCGACCGGTACGGAGTACTGGCACTGGGGACCGTTTCATCTGACCAGTACAGGTATTATGAATGCGGTGCTTATGACGATCCGGCTGATCTATCTGATCATTGGAACGTCTCTCATGACACTGACCACGACGCCAAACCAGCTGACCGATGGACTTGAAAAAGCATTGTCTCCGCTGAACCGGATTCACATACCGGTGCATGCGATTGCGATGATGATGTCCATTGCCCTGCGGTTTATTCCGATTCTCATCGAGGAAACGGACAAGATCATGAAGGCACAGATGGCGCGTGGTGCCGATTTTGAGGACGGCAATCTGATCCAGAAAGCAAAAAGCATGGTGCCGCTTCTGATTCCGTTATTTGTATCGGCGTTCCGTCGCGCGGACGATCTTGCCATGGCCATGGAAGCCCGCTGCTACAGTGGCGGAGAGGGACGAACAAAGATGAAACCGCTGCGCTATCAGGGAACAGACCGCAAAGCCTATGTGATATTGATTGCATTTCTTGTGCTTGTGATTGTTGCACGAGTGCTGTTGCGCTGGCCACAGTAGCAGGACGGTGACCGCCGGCAGCAGCATATAAATCATCTGAAAACAGGAAATTTGACAGAACAGGATTAAGAAATATGAGAGTAAAAATGGTCGTCGCATATGACGGAACCAACTATAGCGGCTGGCAGATTCAGCCCAACGGTGTGACCATTGAACAGAAATTAAATGAAGCATTGCAGGCGCTTCTTGGGGAAGACATCCGCGTGACCGGCGCAAGCCGCACGGACGCGGGGGTACATTCTCTGGGAAACGTCTGTATTTTTGATACGGATACCCGTATGCCGGCGGAGAAGATCAGCTACGCATTAAACCAGAGGCTGCCGGAAGATATCGTGGTGCAGGATTCCTGCGAAGTGTCGGATACCTTTCATCCACGTTTTTCCAGAAGCCGAAAGACCTATGAGTACCGGATACTAAACCGGCGGTTCCGCATGCCGACCAGGCGGCTGGATACATATTTTTATCATTATCCGCTGGATGTGGAGAAAATGCAGGAGGCCGCGGATTATCTGGTTGGCGAGCATGATTTTAAAAGTTTCTGTGCGGTCAATGCACAGTCGAAAACCAGCGTACGGACGATCTATGCATGTACGGTCACGAAAGAAGCGGATATTATCACGATCCGGGTGACGGGAAATGGGTTCTTGTATAATATGGTGCGGATCATTGCAGGAACACTGATAAAGGTGGGAGCGGGAGAGTTTGCCCCACAGGAGATGCAGACGATTTTAGATGCCTGTGACCGGAGTGTGGCAGGACGACGGCTCCTGCACACGGACTGACAATGATCGGGCTGGAGTACGAATAAACCACGGAATAGGATCATTTTTGTGTTGATTTGTTGAATATGTCAAAAAATAGATTTTGATTGTGGATATAGATGGCATTTTTTACAGAACCTGTGGATAAAGGTGGAAAAATGGGGATTTACACGAGAAATCTGCTTGACAACAAAAGACCCGGGTAATATAATATATAAGTCTGTGATAGTACGTAAATGTGAGCCAAAAGCCCCGGCGAGCATTTAAACTATATAGAAAAGCAGAGCAGGAAAGAGCAGCGTCCGGACATACGAGGCTTGAAACTGTTCGCATTTTATTGATTTGAATATCTATCAAGGAGGAGAACCCATGAAAACATTTATGGCTAGTCCTGCTACCATCGACAGAAAGTGGTATGTAGTAGACGCTGAAGGCAAGACATTAGGACGTTTAGCATCAGAAGTTGCTAAAGTATTAAGAGGAAAGAATAAACCAATCTTCACACCACACATTGATACCGGTGATTATGTAATCGTTGTGAACGCTGAGAAGATCAAAGTAACTGGTAAGAAGTTAGATCAGAAGGTATACTACCGTCATTCAGGATACGTTGGAGGAATCAAGGAGACAACTCTTAAGGAAATGCTCAACAAGCATCCGGAGCGTGTCATCGAGTTCGCTGTTAAGGGAATGCTTCCAAAGGGACCTTTAGGACGTCAGATGTACACAAAGTTATTTGTATACGCAGGACCAGATCACAAGCACGCAGCTCAGAAGCCAGAAGCTTTAACATTCTAATCAGAGGAGGTAAACAACATTGGCTAATACAAAGTATTACGGAACAGGAAGAAGAAAATCATCTGTTGCCAGAGTTTATTTAGTACCTGGAACAGGAAAGATCACAATCAATAAAAGAGATATTGACGAGTACTTAGGTCTTGAGACTTTAAAGGTAATCGTTCGTCAGCCATTAGTAGCAACTGAGACAGTTGACAAGTTTGACGTTTTAGTAAACGTAAAGGGCGGCGGATACTCAGGACAGGCCGGTGCCATCCGTCATGGTATCTCCCGTGCACTCCTTCAGGTAGATAACGAGTACAGACCTACTCTTAAGGCTGCTGGATTCTTAACAAGAGATCCACGTATGAAAGAGCGTAAGAAATACGGTCTTAAGGCAGCTCGTCGCGCTCCGCAGTTCAGCAAGCGATAATCGACTGCTCAGACTATATCAAAATGGTTCAAAAACCCCGGAAAATCAAGGTTTTCCGGGGTTTTCTTATACCTAAACGGGCTGATATAGTTTGACTTGATTTGACCAAACGAGAGCCGTTTTCACCCAATTTTTAGTGGTTAAATATAGGACAATGCTTGCTTTTATCCGTGATAACAATACCGCCAAGTCCGTTACAGAAATATTTGACTGGTTGTATGGTTAGGAATAAAATCCATTCCCGCTAACGAGATTAACCTTACACCTCTATTACTGAAAAAATAAGAAACGTAGCGCCATTCGGAAGAAATACTGAACCGAATGAGGGGTGGAATTTAATCTTGCGAAAAAAAGAAATAAAATTCGACCTCCGCTTAACGTGACTCTTTTTTCAGAGGATTAAGATCTCAAAAAAAGAATATCAGCATATGAAGCATAAAACAACTTGTTTCTAATAGTAAATTCCAGTTTTGAAGAATTTTGCAAAACTAACTTCCATAAAAATCATGATATTTTGATTTGCCAGAATTTACTTTTGCAAGCGATTAGCTAAATCAGAACTTAAACTTGCAAACTGGAAGCTCGGATTCCAATTCACCAATGGTGATAAATATTTTGCGAAAAATGGATGAGAAAGAATTTATTTATAAATTTCGCAGAAAAACTGCAAAAACAAGCTATAAATATTGACCAAGGCATTTTTAACTGTTATAATAGTGGCTGAAAATACGAATACTGAGAATGGAGGTATTCAATTATGCTGATTCAGTTTACAGTGGAAAATCACAGGTCAATAAAAAACAGTGCCGTGATCAGTTTTGCGGCCTCTAAGGATAAGTCATTTGAAGAGTATCTGCTTCATCCAGATGAAAAGAAGAGATTGCTGCCAGTACTTGCAATTTACGGTGCAAATGCAGCCGGAAAAAGTAACGTATTACATGCAATGATGACGATGAAAGAAATGGTTGTGGGAAATGCTGCAAAAGTTTCTAAGGGACAAAAGTTGCCGTGGGAGCCGTTTGGAGGAACAAAGGTTCCGACTTCTTTTGAAATGGTATTTATTTTTCAGGGAGTTCGTTACACATACGGTTTTTCTTTTGATGCAAAGAAGATTTACAAAGAGTATCTTTACCATTGGCCGAATGGCCGTGAAGCCTTAATTTTTTCAAGAGAAAATGGAGTGTATGAGTTCCGGGAAAATGTAAATGAGCAGGTTACTCTGAGTAACCGAACACCGGACAATAAGCTTTATCTGGTATCCTCTAATGACTGGAATCTGCCTCAGACGGAAAATGCTTATCGGTGGTTCCTGGAAAAGTTGACATTCTTGATGGATGAAGAACCAGCTACCTCAGAAACTGTTGCCCAGATTGTCAGCGGTGATGATAAGAAAGCTCGAATCTTAAAAGAATTGATGCTTGCCGATCTTGGAATCACCGATGTTACAATCAAGAATACCTCTGGTAAAATACCGGTTATTACGACAACACATCGAATTATTAACGAGGACGGTACAACAGAATACTTTCAGCTTTTAATGGAGCAGGAATCTGTCGGTACACAACACTTTTTTGCCCGCATCGGAGGATGGTTGCAGGCACTTGAAAACGGCGCACTTTTAGTTGTTGATGAAATTGAAGATAGTCTGCATCCTCTTTTAACCAGAAGGTTGATTGAAATGGTGCAGGATAAGGCTGTCAATACAAAGGGAGCGCAGCTGATTTTTACAACACACGATGCAATGCTGCTTGACTTGAATTTCTTCCGTAGAGATCAGATTTGGTTTGCTGAAAAAAACGATGAGACTTGTGCAACAGAGCTTTACTCGTTGGCATCTTTCTCTCCAAGAAAAGGAGAAAATGTGCGTAAGGGTTATCTTCAGGGACGATTTGGTGCAATCCCTTTTATCGGAGGTGACGCCTGATGAGCAAGATGCGAAAAGAGTATGATCCGAACAAAGTTAAGCGGCGGAAGCGTAAACCGATTGTTTATATCATCTGCGAAGGAAAAGAAACAGAGACACTTTATTTCAAACATTTTCGTTCACGGAATTGTCTGGTGGATATTATACCGATCTCATCAAAGCACAAAGCTGGCGAGCATTTGGTGAAACACGCAAAATCTCTGATCTCTCAAGCAGATTATTATCCGAAGACGGAGATCAGCTTTGGTGTGTATTCGACTGTGACGATAATAAAGACTCTGAGCTTCAAGCTGCAATTTCCTATTCGGAGAAGCATGGGTACAAAATCGCATATTCCAATCCGGCATTTGAATATTGGTATCTGCTCCATTTTGAAAAACGGAATGGATATTTGAAAGATTCCGCTACGGTAATTGACATCTTGAAAAACAAAGGATATTTGGAAAATTACGGAAAAAGTGTGGATGTTTTTGAAGAATTGCAGGAACATCAGCCAGAAGCTATTCAGTACGCAAAAGAACGAGTGGAGAGATTAACCAGAGATCAGGTTGCTGTGATCTGCCGAGACAGTAATCCGGTAACGACAGTCTATGAGCTGGTTGAATTTTTGAATAGTAAAAGAACATAAAAGCACCATTACAAAGGTGTGCATAATGACAGAAAGCTGTCACTTCGACGATAAAGATTCGTTGGGTGGCAGCTTTTGTGTTTGGAGAGGAGAAAGCATTATGGCAACTACAAGAATCATGCCGCTTCATGTCGGTAAAGGCCGCACAGAGAGTCGGGCGATCAGTGACATCATTGACTATGTAGTAAATCCACAGAAAACAGATGACGGCAAGCTCATTACCAGTTATGCGTGTGACAGCCGGACTGTGGATGCAGAGTTTCTTCTGGCAAAGAGGCAATACATTGCCGCTACCGGACGAGTGCGTGGTACAGATGATGTGATTGCCTATCATGTGCGTCAGTCCTTCCGCCCCGGTGAGATTTCCCCGGAAGAAGCGAACCGGCTGGGCGTGGAATTTGCAAAGCGTTTTACTAAAGGCAATCATGCCTTGAGCTGGCTATTGTCTTCTATTTCTTTACTCTGCTTTACAGCATATGGATTTACCTGGACAACGCTGATTCCGTTAGAAACCATCCATGCAGCCAATGCAAACCAGTAGTGGCCTGTCGGTTCAAGACCCAGCACTATCTGTTTCTTATCGTTTTTTGCCGCAAGTGCCAGCACCCATGCCTTGGCATTCGCAAAGCCTTCTGAAGTATTGCTAAACTCGAATGCCCCGCTGCTTAGCTCTCTTCCTCTGACATCGATTGCCCTAATATAATGAGTCTCACTGCCTATATCGCATCCTACTATAAGCATGTCATCCGTAATGAAAGAGAGTTTATCGTTCTTGGCAAATTTACCGTTTGCTTCCAATTTTCGCCATGTATAGGATCTCAGTTCTTTTTTAATCACCTCTATTTTTATGCCCAATTCTTCTTTTGACAGAAGCTTTATTGCCTGATTTTCTACATTTACTTGCTTTTTTGTTCTTCTTGATTTAACATTCATCTTGAATACCTCTTGTGTTTTTAGATTTTACCAACTGGCAGGTCAGTAATAATCTAAATTTACTTGAGGTATTCTTTTTGGGTCAATTCCTTTTACTTTTTAAAGTATACAGGAAGCTCCTTCATCAGTACATATGGCACAGTTATGAAAAAGGGTGTCCTATATTATAGGGGATAAGAATCAAAGACGCGAATGGTAAGCTCGTAGCTATCTACGCAAAAACACCCTGAAGAACTATACAACAAAGAAACGTTTGCGTTGGAACAGATAAACTTGTATTGTTCGAGACAAAGAACTATAATGTACTCTGTGGAGGTGCATAATGGATTATATGACACTAAAAGAGGCCGCCGAAAAATGGGGCGTGACACCTCGTAGAGTAAATTACTATTGCGCTGCTGGGCGTATCCCCGGCGCTGTGAAAATGGCCGGTGTTTGGCTGCTCCCTAAAATTGCGGAGAAGCCGTTGGATATGAGAACAACGCAAGGGAGGCAACAAAATGAAAATTTTTATCATAGAAGATGAACCAGCGATCCGTGAGGAACTTACCCAACTTCTTGAAAAATACGGATACCAATGTGCCAGTAGTAGCGATTTTCAGCATATCGCAGAAACCGCCCTTTCGTCTGGGGCTAACTTGATTCTCTTAGACATCAATCTGCCCTATCAGGATGGTTTCCAAGTGTGCAGAGAAATCCGACAGAAATCCAATCTTCCTATCATTGTACTTACCAGCAGAAACAGCGATTTTGACGAGTTGATGAGCTTGAATATCGGCGCAGATGATTATATTTCAAAGCCGTACAATGCACAGATTCTTTTGGCGCGAATCCAAAAAACTTCTGGCACGAACTTATGAAATACAGGACAATGTGGTTTTGACACACAAAGGCTTAACTCTAAACCTGCTCAAAGCAGAAATCAGTTACCAAGGACAGAGAAAATCTCTTACTAAAAATGAAATGGGGATTTTGCGTCTGCTCATGGTAAACAAGGGAAATATCATTCCTCGTGATGCCATTATTGATGAACTCTGGCAGAGTGAGCAATTTATAGACGAAAACACCTTGAATGTGAATATCGTTCGTTTGCGGAAAACGCTGGCAGAGATCGGTTTGCCTGACTATTTGGAAACGAAGCGTGGATTGGGGTATTGCGTATGAGATTATCCGAGTATCTTTTAGATCGAATTTTTTCATTGATATGTATGCTGGTGTCGGCACTCCTACTGTTTGGCCTGCTTTGGCTAATTGAAACCCCTGCTACTTTTATTCTGTTTGCCGAAACGATCCTTATGGCAGCGTATATTTCCGCTTTGGTATATGATTTTTTCCGCAAACGAAGTTATTATAATCTACTTCTGAAAATGATGGAACAGATGGAAGAAAAGTCGCTTTTGGGTGAACTATTGACACAGCCTCATTTTTTGGAAGGTCAGATTTTAGTGGATATTTTGCGGCGCTGCAATAAATACCAGAACGATCAGATTTCCAATGCAAAACAAGCAAGTCGGGAATACCGGGAGTACATTGATTCATGGATACACGAGATCAAGACCCCTATTACCTCTGCACGCCTGATGATAGAAAACGAAAAAAATCCCACTACGCTACGCATCGACGATGAACTCCGCAAAATTGATACCTATGTGGAACAGGTGCTATACTATGCCCGCAGTACGGATGTGGAAAAGGATTTCAAGGTGGAAAAAACCACACTGCAATCTTTAGTTCATGCTGCGTTAAAGACATATTCCAAACCTCTGATCCAAGCAGGCGGAAAACCAGTGCTGAATGATCTGGACATTCCTATTGTTGCCGATAGCAAGAGTTGCACATTTGTAATCGGACAAATCATATCCAACGCGATCAAATATCGTAAAGACAATTTGCAAATTGAGTTTTCTACCAAAACAGATAAAAATAATATATCCCTTTTTATTTCAGATAATGGAATTGGAATTTCTGCTGCGGATTTACCACGCGTGTTTGACAAAGGCTTCACTGGAGAAAACGGACGCCGCTATTCCAAGTCAACCGGGATTGGGCTGTATTTGAGCCAAAAGCTGTGTAAAAAAATGAATATTGTGCTTTCCGTTTCCAGTGATCCCGGACAAGGGACTACCGTAACTATGGTATTTCGGGGCTGTAAAACCTCGCTTTTTTCAACCTTACATTCTGGTAAGGTAAATGTAATCTAACTTAATGGCACAGGATAAGCCCCTATGGTAGAGTAAAAATACAAAAGCAAAATGCTTTTTGAGAAAGGAGTCTCATAATCAATGGACGACACAATTTTACGGGTGGATGACATCCAAAAAATTTTACGGTAACAAGGGCAACCTGACAAAAGCCGTCGATCATATTTCTTTCTCTGTGCGTAAAGGTGAGTTTCTCGGTATTATGGGTTCTTCCGGCTCTGGGAAAACCACTTTGCTGAACTGCATTTCTACGATTGATACCGTTACCAGCGGCCATATTTATGTGGAGGGAAAGGACATTACGACGCTTCACGGATCACAGCTTGCAGACTTTCGCGGAAAAAAGCTGGGCTTTATCTTTCAGGACTTCAATCTACTGGATACTCTGACAGCCTACGAAAATATCTCTCTGGCCTTATCTATCGCAGGAACCAAACCAAGCGAGATTCAAAAATGTGTCCCGCAGATTGCAAAGGCGCTGAACATTCAGGAAGTATTGAACAAATATCCCTATCAGATGTCCGGCGGTCAACAGCAGCGGGTAGCCGCTGCAAGAGCAATGGTAACAAATCCAGCAATCGTACTGGCTGATGAACCTACCGGCGCTCTTGATTCCAATTCCTCGCGGATGCTGTTGACGATGCTGACGGAATTGAACGAACAGCTTGCGGCAACAATCCTAATGGTAACGCATGATGCTTTTTCCGCCAGCTATTGCCATCGCATTTTGTTTATCAAAGACGGGCAGGTGTTCAATGAGCTGCACCGAGGGACGGACACACGCAAAGACTTTTTTGCAAAGATTCTGGAAGTGGTTTCCGTCTTGGGAGGTGAGCAAAATGATCTCATTTAAGCTGATCTTCCGAAATGTTCATAAGAACATCCGGGACTATCTGATTTATTTCCTTACACTGACGCTTTCGGTCAGTCTGTTTTATGCCTTCAACTCAATTTCCGATCAGCCAGCTTTTTCTGATATGGGAATAACCGGTTCGCTTTTATACGACCAACTCGGCATACTGTTGTCGGCGCTTTCTGTTGTCATTGCGGTAGTATTGGCTTTTCTGATTATCTATGCCAACCAGTTTCTTTTGAAACGCCGCAAAAAGAAAGAATTGGGCGTATATATGGTGCTCGGCATGAAAAAAAAAGACGCATTTCCCGGCTGTTTGCCGGTGAAACTCTTTGTGTTGGTGTCATTGCTTTGGTTTCAGGTTTGGTTCTTGGGTTGCTCTTTTCGCAAGGACTTTCTTTGGTTGCATTAAAACTCTTTGCGATTGAATTGGATAAATTTCAAATCGTATTTTCTGCTGGAGCATTTCGACAGACAGTGCTTTGTTTTGCGATCATCTTCTTTATCGTAATGCTTTTCAATGTGTGGTCTGTAACCAATGTCAAATTGATTGACTTATTGACGGCCAGCAGAAAAAACGAAAGCATAAAAGCAGAAAATCGTGTTTTGCCGCTCTGTCTGTTTGTGCTTTCCCTGATCTGCATAGGGATTTCCGCTGTGCTGTTCAACAAAAACGGAATACTGCCATCTCGTGAAAATATGTCTTTTCAAATTGCGGGAGCAGCTTTGGTTGTTGGAACCTTTCTGTTGTTCAACTCATTATCCACTGTTTTCATCCAAGTGGTAAGAGCTGGTAAAGGGTTTTATCTGAAAGGTTTGAACACATTCCTTGTACGCCAAATCGGAAGTAAAATTCGCACGAATTATCTTGTGGTGACGATTGTTTGTGGCCTGCTGACCATTACCATCTGTGCTGTATCTATTGGGGCAAGCACAGCTCTTGCAATGAATGAATTATCAAAAGCTGCAACCCCCTATGATTTGAATGTACTTTCCAATGTTTCCACTGATGGAGACAGCAACATTTCCGAGTATCTTGCCACACATGATGTTGCAATGCGTGATTACGCCGAAAACATGGAGCAAATCAGCATTTATGAGGCCGATATGACCTATTCAGAGCTATTTGAAGGTCAGAATGTCGAGCTGTGGCCTATTGATGAGGAAGTTTCCAATAGCAAAGTTGCCATAATTTCCGTTTCGGACTTCAATCGTGCTTTGGCTATGCAGGGCAAAGAGCCAATCACGCTGAACGATGACCAATACTTGTTAAATTGTAATTACACTGGGACATATCAATATGTTTCTCTGGCCTTACAAAATCATTTGGAAATCACAATAGGCGGAACAACCTTACTGCGTGCATCCGATGAAGTTTTGCAAGAAACATATTTTATGACTTCTGTTGGAAACAATGATCGCGGAACAATCATTGTCCCAGATCATGTAGTGGCTGGCCTCGAAAAAGACATTAATGTGCTTTTGGTACAATATAAGCCGGATGCGGATTCTAATGAAATCCTGCAAAAGATGGTCCCTATTGGATTGGACGAAGCGCATGGTTATCGGTACGCAGAAAAGAACATGATGTGTGAAATGTTCTACGGACTCAATGCTTTGGTGAGTTTCCTTTGTTGTTATATCGGCTTAATCTTTTTGCTGATCTGTGCTGCTCTTTTGGCACTAAAACAGCTCACAGAAACGACGGACAATATTTACCGATATGGATTGCTGCAAAAGTTGGGAGCCAAGCGCAAGCAAATTAACCGCACACTTTTTACGCAGGCGGCTGTGTTTTTGCAATTCCGTTAACTGTTGCCGGAATATACTCGGCTTTCTTAATCGGCAAAGCAATGACTGTCGTTGAGGAATTTATGAATATCCATATTTCAACAAATATCGGATTGACCATTATTCTTTTCCTCATTGTTTACGGGAGTTATTTCCTTTGCAACCTATCTATCTTGTAAACGCATTGTTACAGAGCAAAAGAAATTGAGGTGTAAATCATGTTACCTGAAAATGTAAAATGGGAGGCTGTGTTTCAAAGTATCGTAGACACATGGCTCCCCCCTAATTGGCATGGTTGCCGCAATCGTTGTGATTGCTATAATTGTTCATGTGGTTAGGAAAAAAAGATAATGATTTTGTCAGTGCATATCCATCAGGTTTTTTGAACAAGCCTGGGTTATTTGAACGAAGGCAAAGCGTAATATACAAGCTGTACGATTATGCCGATTTTATAGAGCTGCGATTGGTGATAAACTTGTATTGTTCGAGACAAAGAACTATAATGTACTCTGTGGAGGTGCAGAATGGATTATATGACACTAAAAGAGGCCGCCGAAAAATGGGGCGTGACACCTCGTAGAGTAAATTACTATTGCGCTGCTGGGCGTATCCCCGGCGCTGTAAAGATGGCAACTATCTGGCTAATTCCAAAGGATGCGGAAAAGCCGATTGATGGTCGAACAAAACAAGGAAAGGCAGAAAAGTATGAGTAATATATTACTTCTTGAAGATGATCTAAGCCTGATTAACGGGCTTTCTTTTGCTTTCAAAAAGCAGGGATTTGAATTAAATATCGCCAGAACGCTCAAAGAAGCGGAGGAATTGTGGACAGTCGGAAAATATGATTTGTTGGTGTTGGACGTATCTCTGCCAGATGGGTCTGGCTTTGAATTTTGCAAAAAAAGTACGGCTTACATCAAAGGTGCCGATTATTTTTCTGACGGCTTCGGACGAAGAAACGAGTATCATTATGGGGCTGGATATGGGCGGCGACGACTATATCACAAAAGCCGTTCAAACTGGGGGTTCTCGTTTCAAGGATTAACGCCTTACTTCGACGTGCAAACTCTTTTCAGGCGGCAGACACGGAATTGCAGTCGAATGGCATCAAGGTTCTTTTGCTGCAAGGGCAGGTTTTCAAGAATGGAGCACTTTTGGATTTGACCGCTGCGGAATACAAGCTGCTGTGTTTGTTTATGCGAAACCCGAACATGGTACTTACCAAGGAGCAGATTTTAGATAAGCTATGGGACTGCGACGGAAATTATATTGACAGCAGCACCCTCACCGTGTATATGCGGCGGCTTCGCATGAAGATCGAGGATAATCCGAGTGAACCGCAAATGCTCCTGACGGTTCGGGGAATGGGATACAAATGGAACATTACAGGATGAGGTGCAGAATGAAAATACTGGCAAATAAAGAAATCAAAAATCTATTTCTTTTCGCTTTCGCTGATTTTGGGGTTCGCATTTCTCTTAGCTGAGGTTTTTCTATGGCTGTCTTATCACCGACTTTCCCTGTCCCTGCTAATCCTTTTTCTATTGGCTAATGGTGCTGTATGGGCAGCCTGCTTTGTGTATTTTAATCGGCAAAATCAGATCATGGAGCAGGCGGTATCGCAGATCAATGCGTATCTTGATGGAGATCGCAATGCCCGTATTGAATGTGACAATGAGGGCGAATTGTACCGACTGTTTCATTCCATCAATTCTTTAGCGGCAGTGTTAAATGCCCATGCAGATAACGAGTTACGAGAGAAAGAGTTTTTGAAAAATACAATCTCCGACATTTCACACCAACTGAAAACACCGCTGGCAGCACTCAATATTTATAACGGACTGCTTCAGGACGAGGATATAGAAGTGTCATCTGTGAAAGAATTTGCTAATCTGTCCGAGCAGGAGTTGGACCGTATTGAAGTGCTGGTGCAAAACCTTCTCAAAATCACAAAGTTGGACGCTGGTTCTATTGCATTTGAAAAGGAAATAGAAAATGTAGCGGATATGATGCAGGATTTGGAGCTACACTTTGCATATCGTGCCAAGCAGGAACAGAAAGAGATCGTCTTATCTGGTGCAGATGATATTTCCCTTTTCTGTGACCGTGATTGGTTGAGTGAAGCGATTGGCAACATTGTGAAAAATGCGCTGGACCATACAGAAAAAGGGCGATACCATTCACATCAAATGGAAGGCACTGCCCTCTGCTGTTCAAATCACAGTAAAGGATAACGGGTGCGGGATTCATCCAGAAGATTTACACCACATCTTCAAGAGGTTTTATCGCAGCCGTTTTTCAAAGGATACACAGGGGATCGGGCTTGGCCTGCCGTTGGCAAAAGCGATTATAGAAGCTCATGGGGGCCTAATAGAAGTGGAAAGTGAATTAGGAATTGGAACGAGTTTTATAATGAACTTCCCAATTCCTACAAAATTGTAGGCTGGTTGTAGGGTTACAGTAATATTAGGGTGCTATTCTTTCCATCGTAGACAGGGAACGAAAGTCCACCCGTTTACGACAGCAAAATTATTGAGAAAGAGGTGTTTGCACTATGAATTTATTAGAGGTCAAAAACATTTGTAAGACCTATGGCAGCGGAGAAACCGCAGTCAAGGCTTTGAAGGATGTCAGTTTTTCCGTTCCCAAGGGGGAATATGTGGCCGTCGTGGGGGAATCCGGTTCCGGCAAAAGTACGCTGCTGAACATGATCGGCGCACTGGACACGCCTACGTCAGGCAAGGTGCTGATCGACGGCAAGGACATTTTTTCCATGAACGACAAGAAGTTGACCGTGTTTCGGCGTAGGAATATCGGCTTTATCTTTCAGGCGTTCAACCTTGTGCCGGAGCTGACCGTGGAGCAGAATATCATATTCCCTGTGTTGCTGGACTACCAGAAGCCGGACAAAAAGTATCTGGAAGAACTACTGGCGGTGCTGAATCTGAAAGAGCGCCGAAATCACCTGCCGAGCCAGCTTTCCGGTGGTCAGCAGCAACGTGTGGCAATTGGCCGTGCGCTCATTACCCGGCCAGCCCTGATCCTGGCTGACGAGCCGACCGGCAATCTGGACACCCAGAACAGCAGCGAGGTCATTGCCCTGCTGAAAGAGGCGTCGAAAAAATACGAACAAACCATCATTATGATTACCCACAACCGTAGTATCGCGCAAACGGCTGACCGGGTATTGCAGGTATCGGACGGTAACCTCACCGATTTTGGGAGGTGCCGGGAATGAAAAGCTATCTTAGCCTTATTCCGATTTCTGCAAAGGTGCGGAAGAGACAGAATAGGATGACGATGCTGTGCATCATTATCTCAGTGCTGTTGGTTACGATGATTTTCAGCATGGCAGATATGGCGATCCGAATGGAAAAGACACGAGTGATCAAAGAACATGGGAACTGGCATATCATGTTGAAGGAGCCATCCGAGCAACAGATTGAGCAAATCGCACAGCGAACAGATGTGATGACGTCCTCCCGTTATGACGGACTGAACTTTGATTTATCCGAAGACTATACGATCAATGGAAAAAGCTGCGTCATCGTAGGTGGTGATAATGCGATTCTAACGGAGATCTATGACAATTTGACTGAAGGCCGATATCCTACAAAAGAGGATGAAATTTTACTTTCGAATCGTTCAAAAGAACTGCTTTCTCTGAAGATTGGAGAGGCGATTACCGTACATACACCAGCTGGAGATTTTGGCTATACGATTTCCGGTTTTGGAGGAGATGTTACCATTACCACAGATGCCGACATTGTGGGGGCTTTTCTAAATTGGGACTCCTTCCAAAGTCTTGCAAAAGCAGAAGGAAGTAAGCTTGCTCCCGTTTGTTTTGTGCGCTTTTACGAGAATATCCATATTCGTAAGGTGATTGCAGAGTTGCGGAAAACATATGGCTTTACAGACGAAACATTATCCGAAAACACGGCTTTGCTGGGATTGACGGGCTTCAGCAGTGATTCTTATGTCATGGGAATGTACCTTGTAGCTGCAATCTTGTTTGTTCTGGTTTTGGCTGCGGGAGTCTTTATGATTGCGGGAAGCTTGAACAGCAGAACCGCAGAGAGAACACAATTTTTTGGAATGCTTCGTTGTATTGGAGCAAGCCGGGCACAAGTTATGCACATAGTCAAGTTGGAAGCACTCTATTGGTGCAAAACAGCGGTTCCGATTGGCGTGATAGTTGGGATTGTGGGCACATGGATGCTTTGTGCACTGCTCCGGTTTGGTGCGGGCGCTGAATTTGTACAGATTCCGCTATTTGGGATTAGTAGTGTCGGTATCATCAGCGGAATTGTTGTTGGTGTTTTGACCGTGCTGTTATCTTCCATCTCTCCCGCAAGGCGGGCGGCAGGTGTTTCTCCGGTTGCGGCTGTTACCGGAAATCTTTCCGAAAATTGGAACACATCCCGGCCAATCAAGCAGAACTTTTTGAAAATTGAGATGGCCTTGGGGGATTCATCATGCCGTATCCTCTCCAAAAAATCTACTTCTCATGACTGGCTCCTTTGCACTCAGCATCATTATGATTTTGAGCTTTTCCGTTCTTATACAATGGGTGAATATGGCACTCAATCCCTTAAAGCCATGGGCACCAGATGTCTTTTATAGTAGTCCTGATAATCTGTGCGACATTAAACAAAGTTTTGCCAAAGAGGTGGAAAGCCGGCCGTATGTAAAGCGGGTATTTGGGCGGATGTATCAAAGCCTTCCTGCAGAATATGAAGGGAAATTGGGGCAAATTGATTTGATTTCTTATGAGAATCAGCAGTTTCAGTGGGCAGCTGAAGATTTGATTGCAGGTGATATATCGGCTGTCTCTGAAGGCAACGGTGTACTGACGGTTTTTGATAAAAAGCAATTCTTTGAAGGTTGGAGATACGATTCAGCTGGAGCAGACAGAGCTTACCGTGGCTGGAGTCTTGAAAGATAGTCCCTTTGATACATCGGATCAGCCAACTGTGATTTGCTCAGAGAAAACGTTCAAGGAAATTACAGGCAAAGATGCCTATGCTGTTCTTGACGTACAGCTGTCCAAAAAAGCAACAGAGCAGAATGTAAATGAGCTTCACGTATTGGCAAATGGACATTATCGCTTTTATGATCGACTGGCGCAAAACAAAGACACACAAAATACCTATTTTATGTTCTGCCTGTTTGTTTATGGATTTCTCGCCGTGATCACATTGATTACTATTATTCATACGGTAAACAGTATTTCTATGAGCGTGTCTGCAAGAACAAATCAATACGGAGCCATGCGTGCAGTGGGGATGGATAGTTTACAAATCAAGAAGATGATTCTCATGGAAACCGCCACGTACACTACGCTTGGACTCCTCGCAGGTTGTGGTCTGGGGTTACCGCTGCATCATTTTCTCTATTCGCAGATGATTACAAATTATTGGGGAACGGCATGGCAAATCCCTTTAACATCTATTGGAGAAATACTGGTGTTGCTTGTGTTCACTTCTCTTCTTGCACCTTTCGCTCCGGCAAAACGCATCTGTAACATGCCGATTACTGCAACCATCAATGAATTGTAATTCAATATTTTAATCTGCCGGACGACGGCAAAAGAAAAAAAGCCGTCGTAGAGCAGACAATTTGACACGCCCATTTGAAACGGCGGCTTTGATTTTCAGAGCCGCCGTTTCTTTGCGTTTGCACAAACCTATGACGACTTGCAGGGACACGGTAGCCGATTGGAGGTTATTTTGCCGTGCCCCTTTTACTTTTTCAAAGCTCACATGATCTACATCAGTTAAAAAAAGCATTGCTCCTCCTCCGGGCAAGTATAACATTGCATCGGCATTATCGTTCCATGTAATTCAGTATAATAATGGCTGTTCTTGGCGCGCCAGTTTTCCCTCACGGAAATCTGGCGTTTTTTGTTGCCATTTTTTCGGAGATGGTTCTGGAGGAAAAACAGTTTCAGGAGCAGGTCTATGCCGCTGTGATGAAGCTGCCGGAGAAACAGGCAAAAAGGATTTATGCCAGATACTACCTGGGAATGACGGTAAATGAAATTGCCGAAGTAGAAGGTGTAGACCCAAGCCGTGTCCGGGACAGCATCCGGCGTGGTTTAAAGCAGCTCGGAAAATATTTTTGATAAAGTTTCATTTGATGCGCCTGTTTTTTGCCTTTTTTGTCAGTGTTAATAAGAAGGACAAGTTTTCCTCCTTCATCAGTACATATGGCACAGTTATGAAAAGAGGTGTCCTATATTATAGGGCCAGAATCAAAGACGCGAATGGTAAGCTCGTAGCTATCTACGCAAAAACACCTGAAGAACTATACAACAAAGAAACGTTTGCGTTGGAACAGATAAACTTGTATTGTTCGAGACAAAGAACTATAATGTACTCTGTGGAGGTGCAGAATGGATTATATGACACTAAAAGAGGCCGCCGAAAAATGGGGCGTGACACCTCGTAGAGTAAATTACTATTGCGCTGCTGGGCGTATCCCCGGCGCTGTAAAGATGGCTGGTGTTTGGCTGATCCCAAAGAACGCGGAAAAGCCGATTGACGGAAGGACAAAACAAGGGGAAGGGGTTGCACCATGAATAAAATCCTGATTATAGATGATGACAGAGAACTGTGCGCTTTGATTAAACGTAGCGTACAAGCAGAAAACATAGAAGCTGATTTTTGTAATACCGGAAAAGAGGGCTTACAAAAATTAAGAGAGCAGGAGTATCAGCTTGTGGTGCTGGATGTGATGATGCCTGGTATGGATGGCTTTGAAACGCTGGAAGAAATCCGCAAAGAGAACAGTCTGCCGATTTTGATGTTCACATCTAAAAATGACAGCATTTCTAAAGTACGGGGCTTACGAGCCGGAGCGGACGATTATCTTACAAAACCGTTTGATATGGATGAACTGATTGCCCGTATTGCGTCTCTTATTCGCCGCTACACCCGTTTTAATCAGCAAGCTGGAGCCATACAAAAGCTAAATTTTGACGGATTGCAGATTGACCTTGAAAATCGTTCTGTTACGACGGCAAACGGCACTTTTGAACTGCCCCCAAAAGGAATTTGCTCTGCTCCTGTACTGTGCAAAACATCAAGGTAAAATTTTGACAAAACAGCAGATTTATGAGGAAGTTTGGGGCGAAGAATATTTCTATGATGACAGCAATATCATGGCGATTATCAGCCGGCTTCGTAAAAAATTAGAAGTCAATCCTTCAAGCCCAAAGTATATACAAACGGTCAAAGGGATTGGCTACCGGTTTAATAAGGAGGTGTAGTCAGTATGGAAATCATTGTATTCTTGTCCATTGTGATTGCTGTTGGGGCTGTATTGACTTCCATCGTTCTCGTTCGGCGTGTAAAAAAACAAATAGCAGAAATGACCGATGTGCTGGTTGATGTGAAAAACGGAAATGGCAACCGGCGTATTCTATCTGCAACAAATGAACTGACAGCACCTCTTGCCTATGAAATCAATGAGATTGTTGTGGCCTATGAAAGCAGACTTTCAACTGTACGGCAGACAGAAGAAACCAACCGCCAACTTATGACGAGCCTTTCCCATGACGTGCGAACGCCCCTTACTACTCTGATTGGGTATCTTGACGCTGCACACAAAGGACTGGTCACAGGAAAAGACCGGGATGGTTATATTGAAACCGCCCGCCGGAAAGCCCATGATCTGAAAGAATATATTGATGTACTCTTTGACTGGTTCAAGTTAAATTCAAACGAGTTTGACATCGATATTCCCGAACAGCCTGTCCGGGTAAGATTAGATATGGATAGCTATATGAGGATCATCAATAACCTTATTCAAAATGTAATCGCTCATAGCCATGCAGACAAAATTAAAATTTCCCTGTCGAAGAAGGAAAACAGTATGGAGCTGTTGCTGGCGGATAATGGAGTGGGAATTGCGAAGGAAGATTTGAAACACATTTTTGAACGGCTCTATAAGTGTGACAAAGGACGGTCTGAAAAAGGCAGCGGTCTTGGTCTTTCTATTGTCCATCAGCTTGTAGAAAAGATGGGTGGGAGTATAACAGTTGAAAGTTTGCCGGGAAAAGGAACTGAATTTATGTTGCTTTTTCCTTTGGAGAGTTAAGCGGGTTCTCGTCTTTATGGCGGGAGCCTTTGTTATTTTACTGGATTTCAAATTGCAAGGTTAATGCAAGGTTGCGGCAAGGTTAATGCAAGGTCGGCATGATAGAATACCTTACAGAACAGGAGGTTTTGAATATGGATACAAATTATATCATTGAAACAAAAAACCTGACGAAGCAATACGGCTCACAAAAGAGTGTGGCTGACTTAAATATTCATGTGAAGCGTGGGAGAATTTACGGTCTGTTGGGTAGAAACGGAGCCGGAAAAACCACAACTATGAAAATGCTGTTGGGTTTAACGAAGCCGACTTCCGGTGAGGTCAAAATCTGGGGAAAGTCTTTGCAGGGAAATGAAAAGAAATTGCTGCCCCGCATTGGCAGTCTGATTGAGTCCCCTGGTTTTTATCCCAATCTGACCGGTACGGAGAACCTGCGTATCTTTGCTACCCTGCGGGGGCGTACCAAACAATCATGCTATCAAAGATGCTCTGGATCTGGTAGGACTGCCCTACAAAGATAAAAAAGCTCTTTTCACAGTATTCTCTTGGTATGAAGCAGCGGCTTGCCATCGCCCTTGCCGTTATGCACGATCCGGAGCTTTTGATTTTGGATGAGCCGATCAACGGCCTCGATCCCATCGGTATTGCAGAAGTACGCTCCTTTATTCGGGAGCTTTGCGAAGCAAGAGGAAAAACTATTTTGATTTCCAGTCACATTCTTTCGGAGATTTCTTTGCTGGCTGACGATATTGGAATTATCGACCACGGTGCGTTGCTGGAAGAAGAAAGCCTTGCTGAGCTGGAGCAAAAAAGCAGTAAGCATATCCGTTTTACGCTCTCTGATACTGCACAGGCGGCAAGAATTTTGGAACGCAATTTCCATGAAAACCATTTCTCCATACAGGACGACCACAATCTGCGTCTGCACAACCTGGATCTGCCTGTGGGGAAAATTGTAACTGCCTTTGTAGAAAACGGATTGGAGGTATCGGAGGTGCATACTTGTGAAGAAAGTCTTGAAGATTACTTCAAGCGTGTGACAGGGGGAGAAGGAATTGCTTAAACTAATCAAATGCGAATTTTTGAAATTAAAACGGAAGAAATTTATTCCGCTGATTATTTTGGCTGCGTTCCTGTTTCCAATCCCGCTGACTTATCTGATGACAATGCCCTCTATGATGGAGCGATATACGGATCGGGCAGATGCTTTCGATGGACTATTTAACATGGTGTTGGGATATGGTATCCAGTTTTTACTGCCCTGCATTATCGGAGTGATTGCCGCTATTCTGTTTTTTATGGAACGCGACAACGATACATTCAAAAATCTGCGTACAATTCCCGTAACCAGCACGCAAATGGTGCTTGCAAAAATTATTGTCCTGTTTCTCTTTGAATTGTTTTTTGTGTGGCTTCTACCATTGCAACAATTCTTTTTGCGGATTTGGAACATTGGAAGTTTATGGAATAGGCTATAAATTGTTTTTAGCGGTTGAAACAGGAATTTTCATTACGGCAGGAACACTCCCGTTGATCGTTCTTGTTCTGCCTAAAACCATGTTATGGCTTCTGCCCACGCCACTGACTACATTTTGGAGTGCAGGAGATATGGCGGCTCATAAAGCAGGAAAAAATAGATTTATCTTTTTTATAGAGTTTGAAATTTTGCATTTATTAATGCGAAGTCCTGGAAGAAGTGTTTAGTAAAGAACAAATATATGATATAATCTGGAATGAACCCTATTCGGGTGATTACAATGTTGTTATGCGACATATCTGCAACATTAGAGAAAAGATAGAAGATGATCCTGGACATCCGGTATATATACAAACGGTGCGCGGTGTAGGATATCGGTTTAACGGAAATTTAGGCAGCGAGTGAAATCGCTGCCTATTATTATGGTTTTACAAAGAAGGAAGTTTGTTATGAGAAGATCTTTGTATTTTAGGAGCATCCTGTTTGAGATATTTGGACAGGTTTTGATGTATCAATTCCAACTCTTTTATTTCTTGCTTAAAAGAAACGTATTGAGTATTTGCATTATGTGCATCTCGGCAGTCATGTGTGTGATCCAAAGTGTATTTAAAGTCAAGAACTGCTGTTTCAGGAGAGCAGGCAAAGGAAGAAATATATAGTTTCTGGTCTGTTTTATCTGGATTGCAGATGTATTCTATTGCTTTATCAACGGTTGTTTTGATACCATGGATTTTTGTAACTGCCATATTTT
>VOFF01000073.1_pt1:50000-82001 | contig 82001 bp, 141 predicted proteins | sample 5384061 | NCBI WGS metagenome assembly VOFF01 (sample SAMN12384725, study PRJNA508395) | human gut metagenome | isolation source: healthy gut E | host: Homo sapiens | reverse complement strand
ATCATCTGCCGTCTCTCATCCCCCAGACGGAGGAGGCAGAAAAACATGCGGATGATGCAGACAAGGAGAAAGCCAAGGAAGAGGAGAAAAAAAAGGAAAGCGTGATCAGATCGAATGACATGGGGAAACCTCCAGGAATAAACTCATAATGTCAAAAACTCTTTACATTATGAGGATAGCATACTTCGATTAAAATGTCAAACATTTTTTACAGAATAGAGGGAGAAGGCAGCACCCGATTCGGGTACTGCCTTTCCGTAAGGGTTCCCAAAGGGGATTGCTGGGGGATCACTGGGTACCCAGCCCCATGACGTCAATGGAGTGGTGCATGTGAATGGCCATGGCATGCCCTGCGCCGGCGGCGTCGCGCTTTCGGAAGAAGTCCATCAGCAGGGCATGGTCCTTGCGGGTGTCCTCCGCCAGCTGGTCCTTGTGCTGGCCAGAGGCAATGGCGGCGGACACGGCCTGGTCGATCATGGGCAGCAGGCGCACCATGAACTCGTTGTGGGCGGCCCGGACGATGGCCGCGTGAAAGGCCCGGTCGGCCTGGGTACGGTCCTCGCCCAAGCGGATGCACCGGTCCACGTCCTCTCCCCGGGCCAGGATGTCCGCCATCTCCTCCTCCGTGGCCCGGAGGCAGGCCAGCCGGGCGGCCCTGGGCTCAAAGATGGCCCGCAGTTCAAAGAGGTCCTTCAGCTCCCCCGGACCTGATCCAGGTGGGAAAAGCCATAGTCGTTGACCTGGGCTGCCTGGTCGGTGACAAAGGTGCCCCGCCCCCGGCGGGCCTCCAGGATTTTTTTGGGAGACCAGGACATGGAGGGCCTCCCGCAGGGTGGTGCGGCTGACCCCCAGCTCCCGGGCCAGCTCCACCTCACTGGGCAGCTTCTCCGGGGGGGGACAGGCGGTGCTCCACCACGATCATGGTGTACAGCCGGTCGGCGGTTTGTTGGGATAGACTTTTTTTCTCCATAGGGACCTCCTTTTGGGGAAAACCTGCGGATTTCCCTTGACATTGCTCTCTATCCTATAATATAATGTCAGACAATTCAAGAGAGGTCATACAATTTTGTATGAGTTTTTTATAAGGAGGACAGCCTGATGCGTTCCGATCAAATCAAAAAAGGCGTGGAGCGCGCCCCCAACCGCTCCCTGTTCTACGCCCTGGGCTACACCAAGGAGGAGCTGAACCGGCCCCCTGGTGGGGGTGGTGAGCTCCTGGAATGAGATCGTCCCCGGCCACATGGACCTGGATAAAATTGTGGAGGCGGTCAAGGCCGGCATCCGGGCGGCGGGGGGAACCCCGGTGACCTTCCCCGCCATCGCCGTGTGCGACGGCATCGCTATGGGCCACGTGGGCATGAAATACTCCCTGGTCACCCGGGATCTGATCGCCGACTCCACCGAGGCCATGGCCATGGCCCATCAGTTCGACGGCCTGGTGATGATCCCTAACTGCGACAAGAATGCCCGGCCTGCTCATGGCCGCCGCCCGGGTCAACATCCCCACCATCTTCTGTTCCGGCGGCCCCATGCTGGCCGGTCACCTGACGACGGCCGGCGCACCTGCCTGAGCCACATGTTCGAGGCGGTGGGCGCCTACAAGGCCGGGCAAGCTGGACGAGGCGGGGGTGGAGGACTATGAGAACAACGCCTGTCCCACCTGCGGCTCCTGCTCCGGCATGTATACCGCCAATTCCATGAATTGTCTCACCGAGGCCATCGGCATGGCCCTGCGGGGCAACGGCACCATCCCCGCGCCCCTCTCTGCCCGCCGCCGCCTGGCCAAGCAAGCGGGCATGCAGATCATGGAGCTGATCCGGCGGGACATCCGGCCCCCCGGACATCATGACGCCGGCGGCCTTCCACAACGCCGAGACGGTGGACATGGCCTTGGGCTGCTCCACCAACACCATGCTCCACCTGCCCGCCATCGCCCATGAGGCCGGGGTGACCATTGACCTGGACGAGGCCAACGCCATCTCCTCCCGCACGCCCAACCTGTGCCACCTGGCCCCCGCCGGCGAGACCTACATGGAGGACCTGGACCGGGCGGGCGGCGTCTACGCGGTGATGAAGGAGCTGACCAAGAAGGACCTGCTGGACACCAGCCTTCTCACCTGCACGGGAAAGACCGTGGCGGAGAACCTGGCCCCGGTCCAGAATCTGGACCCCACCGTCATTCGTCCCCATGGAGAATCCCTACTCCGACGAGCGGCGGCATCGCCGTGCTCAAGGGCAACCTGGCTCCCGAGGGCTGTGTGGTCAAGCGGTCCGCCGTGGCCCCGGAGATGATGGTCCACGAGGGGCCCGCCCGGGTGTACAATTCCGAGGAGGAAGCCATTGCCGATATTTATGGGAAGAAGATCCATCCCGGCGACGTTGTGGTTATCCGGTATGAGGGCCCCAAGGGCGGGCCCGGGATGCGGGAGATGCTCAATCCCACCTCTGCCATCGCCGGCATGGGGCTGGACGAGGAGGTGGCCCTGATCACCGACGGCCGGTTCTCCGGTGCCACCCGGGGGCCTCCATCGGTCATGTGAGCCCGGAGGCAGCCTCCGGCGGGACCATCGGCCTGGTGGAGGAGGGAGATTTGATCTCCATTGATATCCCCAACTGCAAGATTCAGCTGGAGGTCTCCGATGAGGAACTGGCCCGGCGGAAGGCCGCCTGGGTCTGTCCGGAACCCAAGGTCAAGACGGGCTACCTGGCCCGCTACGCAAAGATGGTGACTTCGGCGGACAAGGGTGCCATTCTGGATTTTTAAAGGAATTGGCGGAGGCAGCCCTGTGGGGTGCTTCGCTGCCGTATTGTATTTGTATTGAGAAGGGAAGCGTTTCAAATGTTAGACATCAAGATCACCAAAACCACAGCCCCCAAGGAAAAGCCCAAGGGAAATCTGGGCTTTGGCCGGATTTTTACCGACCACATGTTTGTCATGGACTACACCCAGGGAGTGGGTTGGCACGACCCCCGCATTGTGCCCTATCAGGACCTCACCCTGTCTCCCGCCGCCATGGTGTTTCACTACGGCCAGGAGATGTTCGAGGGCCTGAAGGCCTACAAGGGGGGATGATGGGGCCAACTACCTTTTCCGCCCGGACATGAATGCCAAGCGGACCAACGACACCAACGACCGCCTCTGCATCCCCCCGGGTTCCGGAGGAGGACTACGTCCAGGCGGTGAAGGCCATTGTCTCCGTGGACCAGGACTGGATTCCCACGGCCCCCGGCACCTCCCCTGTACATCCGCCCCTTTATCATTGCCACGGAGCCCTTCCTGGGGGTGGATGTCTCGCAAACCTTCCAGTTTATCATCATCATTCTCCCCCTCGGGCGCCTATTATGAAAGCGGCCTGGAGCCGGTGGGCATCTGGATTGAGGACGACTATGTCCGGGCGGTCCGGGGCGGCATGGGCTTTGCCAAGACTGGCGGCAACTACGCTGCTTCCCCTGGCCGCCCAGGTGAAGGCCCATGACGACGGCTATTCCCAGGTCCTGTGGCTGGACGGGGTGGAGCGGAAATACATTGAAGAGGTGGGCGCCATTAACATCTTCTTCAAGATTGACGGCAAGGTGGTCACTCCCATGCTCAATGGGTCCATCCTGCCGGGGATCACCCGGAACTGTGCTCCAGCTCTGCCGGGACTGGGGCCTGCCCACGGAGGAGCGGAAAATCTCCGTGGAGGAGCTCATCCAGGCCCAGAAGGAGGGCAAGCTGGAGGAGGTCTTCGGCACCGGCACCGCCGCGGTGATCTCCCGGTGGGCAAGCTGCGGTATAAGGACGATGTCATGGTCATCGGCAACGGGGAGATTGGCCCTCTGAGCCAGAAGCTCTATGACACGGTGACCGGGATTCAGCTGGGCAGACTGGAGGACAAGTTTGGCTGGCGGGTCCGGGTGGACTGAGGCGCACCCCTGGAAAAACGAGAAAACACACCATTTGGCCGCCTGCGGGCGGCCAAATTGCTGCGGAGAAAACGATAGGAGGATTGACAATGGACCAACTGGTATCCCGCTTGCTCCTGTACGGAGACTTGGGAGAAGAGGCCATTCTGTCCAAACTGGCGGCGCTGTTCCAGGCTTGAAGGGAAGTAGTATGCCCCGGCAGACCCTGGTGCGGGGCATTTACCACCAGGTCAAGGGGCTGCTGGACCTGGCGACAGAGTATGGCTTTGACGAGAATCTGTGGCAGAACTACCTGACCTTTCTGCTGATGACCAACGAGAACTCCTTCAGCCTGATTACCGAGCGGGTGGGCGCCCAGGACGCTCGGTGAACCACTTTGCCCGGAACGATTTTCGGGTCTTTCGGGCCCTGTTCCACTACGATTTTTCTGCCGTGGAGGGGATTTGAACCTGACTGCTTTACCACCCTCAGCCATTACAAGGCCATTGCCAAGCACGGGCGGCGGTACAACCAAAACGTCAGTGAAAAGGTCCGGGACCTGAGCCGCCGTCTGGCCGCGGCCCCGGATGACGAGACGTTTTTCCGTCTGGTCACGGAACATTACCGGCAGTATGGCGTGGGGATGCTGGGCCTGAATAAGGCCTTCCGCATCCAGTCGGGGCCGGAGGGGATTGGGTTTATCCCCATCTACAACACGGACAAGGTCATGCTGCGGGACCTGGTGGGTTACGAGAGCCAGAAGGCGCAGCTGCGGCACAACACGGAGGCCTTCCTGGCGGGGCGAAGCGCCAACAACGCCCTGCTCTATGGGGACGCCGGCACCGGCAAGTCCTCCAGCGTCAAGGCTCTGATCAACGAGTACTATGACCAGGGCCTGCGGATGATTGAGATTTATAAGCATCAGTTCCGGGACCTGTCGGCGGTGATTGCCAAGGTGAAAAACCGGAATTACCGGTTCATTATTTTTTATTGATGACCTCTCCTTTGAGGAGAACGAGGTGGAGTATAAGTTCCTCAAAGCGGTGATTGAGGGCGGGGGTGGAGACCAAACCGGACAACATCCTTCTCTACGCCACCTCCAACCGGCGAAACCTCATCCGGGAGACCTGGAAGGACCGGGCGGACATGGAGCATGAGAACGACGTCCACCACTCGGACACCTTTGGAGGAAAAGCTCTCCCTCTCCGCCCGCTTTGGCGTGCGGATCAACTATTCCATCCCCAACCGGACCCAGTTCCAGGAGATGGTTCGGACCCTGGCCCAGCGGCAGGGCCTGACGGTGCCGGCGGAGGTGCTGCTGGCGGAGGCCAACAAGTGGGAACTGCGCCACGGCGGCGTCTCCGGCCGCACGGCCCAGCAGTTTATCAACTATATGGGTGGGGCCAGCGCCCCAGCATTTGCTGGTTCGGGGAACCAGATGGAAAAAGAGAATCTCCTTCCCCGGGAGAAGCATCTATTTGAAGAGGGTCTAAAAGCGAGGCCGCTTCTCTCTGAGAAACAGGGAGAGGTGGCCTTGTAATTTGGGTGTGTCGGATATGCGAATACGCTACACCTTGATGAAATCACATATAAAAAGTGTTTTCAATTATTCATTATACCGTAATTGAGGAAAACAATTTGAAATATAATAGATAAAATGATGAAAATGCGTTGCGAATTTTGCGAAATTATGTTATAGATAAACTATGACATAGAAAAATAAGGGGGGAACTTATGCGGTATCTATTTTACGGAATGTTTTTGATGATGATACTGGGTTTAGCGGCCTGTACACCGCAGGAAACAGCTTCTATTTCAGCAGAGCCTGTCCAAGACACTGCCGCAGTGGAACCAATCATGCCAGACAAGCCAGTTCTCACCTTAGGAGAAAACGGCCAAGGTACCTTAGCTACTCCGGTGAGCGTGGGTGAGGATTATGGGGTCTTAGTGACTCTGTCTTTCCAATACAGCGATAAGGAAGGGAAAAAGCAGATTACCGGCATCGGAGAGGCCACGGTAGAGAATGCGAAAGGCTGGTTCCATGTAAACCGGGTTGCAGAGATTGACCGAGAGCACATTTACCTCAGTGACGATGGTTGGCAAGCTACGGTACCTTTACTTATTATGTCAGCTTGGGCTCTGGATATGATGCTTATGACAGTGCGGCGGTCATCTCCCTGAATGCCGATATGCCCATGTCACAACCCTAAAGGACACCAGGGTATGGGAGTTCTCCCATGCCCTGGTTTTATATTTTTCAGAATAGGAAAAGACGAATCGGTGAATTTCCCCTTTAGAAGCAAAGGGATGAGCAGACAGCCTGGTCCAAAGAGCGGCGGATCAGGCTGTCTCTTTTTGTTTCCCGGCGTTCTGCCTTGCCCGGGAGAAAAGTGTGCTATCATTTTACCGCAAAAATGACGCGGGTGCAGAGAGGAGACGTAGGATGGAACGGCTGCTGATTTTGGAGGACGATCTGGCCTTGGGAGAGGGGTCCGGCTGGCGCTGCAGGGGGATGACCGGCCGGTGACCTTGTGCCGGACTTTGGCCCAGGCCCGGCAGGCGCTGGAGGAGGCCGGGCCCTTTGCCCTGCTGATCTTGGATGTGAACCTCCCCCGACGGCAGCGGCCTGTCCCTGCTGGAAGAGGTCAAGGGGCGGGTGCCGGTGATCCTCCTCACCGCCAATGATCTGAGACCGACATTGTGGCCGGGCTGGAGCTGGGGGCGGAGGACTACATTACAAAGCCCTTTTCCCTGGCGGTCCTCCGGGCCCGGGTGAATGCCCAGCTGCGCCGGGGGAAAAGGCGCCGGGAATGAGGTGGTGGAGACCGGGGAATTTGTCTTTGACTTTGGCCGGATGGAGTATCGAAAGAAGGGGAAGCTGGTGGAGCTGAGCAAGACGGAGCAAAGGCTGTTGAGGCTCCTGGTCCAGAACCGGGGGACCACCCTCAGCCGGGGGGACCTGGTGGACCGGGTGTGGACCGATGGTGCAGAATATGTGGAGGAGAATGCCCTGTCTGTCACAGTGAAGCGGCTGCGGGACAAGCTGGAGGAGGTCCCATCCAAGCCCCGGTATCTCAAAACCGTCTATGGGATCGGGTATACCTGGGCGGTGAAGTGAGATGGGAGTGACCGTTGTTCTGTGCGCGGTTTCCGCCGTCCTGGGGCCTTGGCCGGCGGGCTGTGGTTTCGCCGGCGGGAAAAGCGCACCCTGCAAAGCCTGGATGGGATGCTGACCAGGCCATCTGTGGGGAATTCTCCCCGACCAAGTTTGACGAGAGCCTCTTTTCCGCGGTGGAGAGCCGGCTGGCCGATTACCTGGAGGCCTCCGCGGTGTCGGCGCGCGGAACCTTCAGGCGGAAAAAGGACGCCATCAAGACCCTGATCGGGGACATCTCCCACCAGACCAAGACTCCCATTGCCAATCTTTTTGTTGTATGCCCAGCTGCTGGGGAGCAGCCTCTCCCCCCAGGGCCGCGACTGTGCCGCGGCCCTGGAGAGACAGGCGGAGAAATTAAAAACCCCTCATTGAAGCCCTGGTGAAGACCTCCCGCCTGGAGAACGGCATCCTGACCTTTCAGCCTGTGGTGGGGCCCCTGGCCCCTATGCTGGAACAGGCGGTGGCGGGACTCCAGCCCAAGGCGGACAGGAAGGGGATCACACTGACCCTGCTGCCCACCCAGGCCCAGGCGCGGTTCGACCCCAAGTGGACGGCGGAGGCGGTGTGCAACCTGTTGGACAACGGGGTGAAGTACACCCCCACCGGCGGGCGGTCACCGTGTCGGTGACCGCTTATGAGCTGTTCTGCCGGATTGACGTGACCGACACGGGGATGGGCCTGGCGGAGGAGGAGCAGGCCAAGGTGTTCCAGCGGTTCTACCGGGCTCCGGCGGCCCGGGACGGGGAAGGCGTTGGGATCGGCCTGTACCTGGTCCGGCAGATTGCGGCGGGGCAGGGGGCTATGTCAAGGTATCCTCCCCCAGCGAGGGCGGGGAGTACCTTCTCCCTGTTTCTTCCCCGGGAGGGGGGCTGCCGCGTCGGAGAGAATCTTCGAAACTGTTAGATTTCAGAAAGAATGTGGAAAGATTTCTTTGGTACAGTCTGTATTGTCGAAGGACGTACAGACTATTTTCTGTTTGGAACCATGGAGGAATTTGATATGACAATCTTGGAGACCAGAGACCTGCGAAAGGTCTACGGCGCAGGGGATACGGAGGTCCGGGCCCTGGACGGGGTCGATCTGACCGTGGAAAAGAAGGCGAATTCGTGGCGGTGGTGGGCACCTCCGGCTCCGGCAAGTCCACCCTGCTCCACATGCTGGGAGGCTTAGACCGGCCCACGTCGGGGTCTGTAACGGTGGATGGCCGGGAGATTTTTCAGCTTAAGGATGAGGAACTGACCATCTTCCGGCGGCGGAAGATCGGCTTTGTGTTTCAAAACTACAATCTGGTGCCGGTGCTGAACGTTTACGAGAATATTGTCCTGCCCATTCGTCTGGACGGCAAAGTAGAGGACCGGGCCTATGTGGAGCAGATCATCGCCACCCTGGGGCTGGAGAAGAAGCTCCAAAATTTGCCCAACAACCTCTCCGGGGTCAGCAGCAGCGGGTGGCCATCGCCCGGGCCTTGGCGGCCAAGCCCGCCATTATTTTGGCCGATGAGCCCACGGGCAACCTGGACTCCAAGACCAGCCAGGACGTGATGGGGCTGCTCAAGGTGACCTCCCAGCGGTTTGCCCAGACCATGGTGATGATCACCCATAACGAGGAGATCGCCCAGTTGGCCGACCGGACCATCCGCATTGAGGATGGACAGATTACCAGCCGGGGGGTGAGAGGGACATGATCCGCGTATCCAACAAAGCCTGCGTCCGGCATTTGGGACGCCAGTCCATGAAGGCGGCCAAAACCCGAAACTGCATCGCCGTGCTGGCCATCGCCCTGACCACGGTGCTCTTTACCTCCCTGTTTACCATCGCCCTGTCCATCAACGACGGCTTTCAGCAGTCCAATTTCCGGCAGGCGGGGGGATATAACCACGCCACCTTCAAATCATTGACCCAGGAACAATTTGGGGAGATCAAGGAGGACCCCCTGATTAAGGAGTGGGGCCTGCGCCGGTTCATAGGGATGCCCACAGAGGCCCCCCTTTCACAAGAGCCATGTGGAGATCGGCTACTCCGACCCAACCCAGGCCAAGTGGATGTTCTGCCAGCCCCAGGAGGGACGCCTTCCCCAGGAGGGCACCAATGAGGCGGCCACCGACACCCATGTGCTGGAGCTTCTGGGGGTGGAGCCTGTTTTGGGGGCGGAGACTACCCTGACCTTCGGGATCGGGGGCGGGCGCGGTGGAGACCACCCAGACCTTTACCCTCTGCGGCTGGTGGGAATATGACGAGGCCATCCCGGCTGACCATGTGCTCATTCCCGAGAGCCGGCTGGAGTCCATCCTGGCGGAGACGGATATGTCCCTGACAGGACGCCTCCGGCGCGGGACTCTGGGGCCTGGATGTGATGCTGGACAGCTCCCCTGCACATTGAACAGGATGTCCAGACCATTCTGGCCAAACGGCTATCAGGACCAGAACCGGCAGGAGGACAATTATGTGAATACCGGCGTGAACTGGGGCTACACCGGAGCCAAGATGGCCGAGAACATGGACCCGGCCACGCTGGCGGCGCTGGCGGCGGTGCTGCTGCTGATTGTGTTCACCGGATACCTGATTATCTATAATGTCTTCCAGATCTCCGTGACCAACGACATCCGATTCTATGGCCTGCTGAAGACCATCGGGACCACCGGGCGGCAGATCAAAAGCTCTGCTGCGGCAGCAGGCGCTGCTTCTGAGCTGTATCGGCATCCCCATCGGGCTTGTGCTGGGCTGGATGGTGGGCGGTCTGCTGGCGCCCATGGTGATCCAGCGGCTGGACGGGCGTAGTGAGTACCGTGTCCGTGCATCCCCTGATCTTTGTGGGCTCGGCCCTGTTTGCCCTGTTCACCGTGCTGCTGTCCTGCGCCAAGCCAGGCCGGCTGGCGGCGAAGGTCTCCCCCATTGAGGCGGTACGGTACACGGAGGGCAGCCAAAGCAAGAAGAAGGCAAAGCGAGGCAGCGGAAGGGTGTCGCCCTTTCCCATGGCCCGAGCCAACCTGGGCCGCAGCAAGGGCAAGACCGTGGTGACGGTGCTCTCCCTGTCCCCTGGCGGTGGTGCTCACCACCATAACGGCCACCTTTGTGGGGGGCTTTGACATGGACAAGTATCTCTCCAAAAGCATCTGCACGGACTTTGTCCTGGCGGACGCGGGGCATTTTCAGGTGGGGGACACCTTCCACGCCGGTATGGCCCTGCCCCAGGAGGTCATTGACCAGGTGACCAGCCAGGGCGGCGTGGCCGAGGGGGGAAAGGTCTATGGAATGACGACCGCAGTACAGGAGGGCGTGACGGAGGACTGGTTCCGTTCTGCCAACCAGCAGTGGTATACCGAGGAGCAAATGGAGAGCTTGATTACGGCATGGAACGGGATGCTGGGAACCACCTGCTGGACAGAGCACAGCTCTATGGCATGGAAGGCTTTGCCTTGGATCAGCTGGACGTGATGGAAGGGGACCTGTCCAAGCTGTATGAGCCGGGCGGGCGCTACATTGCCGCCGTGTATAACAAGGATGACTATGGCAAGTGGAGGCCAGACTCCCATTGGGCCAAGGTGGGGACCAGGTCACCCTGCGGTACGTGTCAGAATTTGAATATTACAGCCCCACCACCGGGGGAGGTCTTCGGGTCCGAACCCCCGGAGAAAGAGGCATACTTGTCCCGGGCGGTGGAATACCAAGAGGTTACCTATGAGGTGGCGGCGTTGGTAGCTGTGCCCAGCTGTCTGGGTTATGGCTACTATGGGGCGGATGAATTTGTGCTCAACGATGCAACATTCTGCCAAGATACGCAGAGTGACAGCGTGATGCTCTATGCCTTCAACACCCAGGAGGGCGGGGCGACGCCATGGAGGACTTCCTGGCCGACTACACGGAAAACCAGAATCCCCAATACGACTATGTGAGCAAGGTCACCTACCAGGCGGAGTTTGAGAGCTTCCGCGCCATGTTCCTGATGCTGGGCGGGGCGCTGAGCTTCATTGTGGGGCTGGTGGGCGTGCTGAACTTCTTCAACGCCATTTTGACGGGCATCCTGACCCGGAAGCGGGAGTTTGCCGTGCTCCAGTCCATCGGCATGACCGGGCGGCAGCTGAAGATCATGCTGGTCTGGGAGGGCCTCTTCTACGCGCTGGGGTCTATCCTCATTGCCCTGGTGCTGGCCCTGGTGCTGGGGCCGCTGTCCGCACCCACCCTGGAGAACCTGTTCTGGTTCTTCACCTATCATCTGACGGTGACCCCGGTTCTGATTCTGCTGCCGATCTTTCTGCTGCTGGGCGGCCTGGTCCCGCTGGCGGTTTACCGGTCGGTGGCCCGGTCCCGTGGTGGAGCGGCTGCGGGAGGCGGAGGGCTGAGGCGCTGCCCTGTCAAACTGCATAATCGTTCGGAACAAACCGGCCCTATCCCACAGGATAGGGGCCGTTGTTGATGGCGTTTTGGCAGTCTCGCCGGGAAGGTGCAAAGATTGCACGAAAAACGGAAGCAGGGGGAACACAAAAAACATGAAAAAAGTCCTGAAAGTGAAAAAGAAGCTCAGATATTTTTTTTCGGAGTGCTTGACATTTTGCAGGGGAAGTGCTACATTAGCTTTAGCACTCAGGGAGAATGAGTGCTAAAATGATAGAAGAGGCCAAAGGAGGCCTGAGAATGGAACTGTCGGAGCGCAAAAAACAGATCCTTCGCGCGGTGGTAGAAAACTACATACAGACCGCCGAACCTGTGGGCTCCAAAGCCATTGTGGTCAGCGCCGGCCTGAAGGTCTCCTCCGCCACCATCCGCAATGAGATGGCGGAGTTGGAGACCCTGGGTTACCTGGAACAGCCCCATACCTCCGCCGGACGGATTCCCTCTCCCAAGGGATACCGGCTGTATGTGAACGAACTCATGGAGGAGCACCGGCTGACCATGCAGGAGGCCCAAAAGATCAACGAAGCTCTCAACCTCAAAATCCGGGAAATGGACCAGGTGATGACGGAGGCGGGGGAAGATCATCTCCCAGCTGACCAAGTATCCCACCTTTTCCCCTGACCAAGGGGACCAGAAAAGCCACCATCGCCCGCTATGACCTGCTCATGGTGGAGGAATCGGCGTTCATCGCTGTGCTGATGACCGATGGCCAGATGGTGAAGAATAAGCTCTTCCGCCTGCCTACCCCCTGTCGGAGACCCAGCTGCAGCTGCTGGGCACCCTGCTGAATACCTCGTTTACGGGCCTGACCCTGGAGGAACTGGGGCCGGAACTGGCGCGGGTGGCCTCCCATGCCGGGGGGGCGAGGCCTACGGACTGATCAGTCTGGTGGTCTCCTTTCGCCATTGAGGTGCTGGAGGCGCTGGAGACCAATGTGATTCACACCGCTGGCATCCCCATCGCTGCTGGCCCACCCGGAGTACCAGAGCCTGGAGCGGGCGGAACCCCTGATGAACTTCTCTCCGAGATGGGAGAGGGGGTCAACCTGCCGGTGGTGCAGGGAGAAAACGTAAAAATTCTCATTGGCCCGGAAAACGTAGCCGACGCGCTGAAGGATTCCAGCGTGGTGGTGGCCAGCTATGACATTGGGGACGGCATGCAGGGGCGTTATCGGCGTGGTGGGCCCCACCCGTATGGACTATGCGGACCTGGCGGCCCGGTTGTCCTACTTTGCGGAAGGTCTTTCCCGCATGTTTGGCAAAGGCGAGATTCCGCCCCGCCGGGAGCGAACCTGAAGAATGAGGAGGATACCACATCCCATGAGCAAGAAAAAATAACGATCAGAATCAGGTCCCCGAGGAAACCAAGGAGGAGACCCCGGAGGAAGTGACCGAAGCCTCTCAGGAAAAGCAGGAATCCAGCCAGGGAGGAAGCCCTCCAGCAGGCCCTGCGGGAGCAGGAAGACAAATACCTCCGGCTGCTGGCGGAGTACGACAACTACCGCAAGCGAAGCCAGAAGGAAAAGGAAAACGCCTGGACCACCGCCAGGGCGGACACCATCAAGGAACTGCTCCCGGTGTATGACAATCTGGAGCGGGCGCTGAAGCAGGAGACCGCCGACGAGGCCTATGCCAAGGGCGTGGAAATGACCATGACCCAGCTCAAGACTGTGCTGGAAAAGCTGGGGGTGGAGGAGATTCCCGCCCAGGGCGAATCCTTTGACCCCAATGTCCATAACGCAGTGATGCACATGGAAGACGAGGCTTTGGGAGAGAATACCGTAGTAGAAGTATTCCAGGCCGGCTTTAAGCTGGGGGACAAGGTCATTCGCCACGCGATGGTCAAGGTGGCAAACTGACCGGCCCTGTCCGGGCGGACAGCCCCGAACCATTTCCAGATCACCATATAAATTTGATAAACGTGTAAACAACAGCCATCTGTTCTTGATAAGGAGGAACGAAATTATGTCCAAGATCATTGGTATCGACCTTGGTACAACCAACTCCTGCGTGGCCGTGATGGAGGGCGGCGACGCTGTCGTCATCCCCAACGCCGAAGGCAACCGCACCACCCCCTCTGTGGTCGCCTTCTCCAAGGACGGCGAGCGTATGGTGGGTCAGGTGGCCAAGCGTCAGGCGATCACCAACCCCGACCGCACCGTTATTTCCATCAAGCGTGAGATGGGCACCGACTATAAGGTGGACATCGATGGCAAAAACTACACCCCGCAGGAGATCAGCGCCATGATCCTGCAGAAGCTGAAGGCGGACGCCGAGGGATATCTGGGTGGCACAGTCTCTGAGGCCGTTATCACCGTTCCCGCATATTTCACCGACGCCCAGCGTCAGGCCACCAAAGACGCAGGCAAGATCGCCGGCCTGGAGGTCAAGCGGATCATCAACGAGCCCACCCCGGCAGCCCCCTTATTCCTACGGCGTGGACAAGGAAGCCGAGCAGAAGGTCATGGTCTTCGACCTCGGCGGCGGCACGTTTGATGTGTCCATTCTGGACATCGACGACGGCGTTATCGAGGTGCTGGCCACCGCCGGCAACAACCGCCTGGGCGGCGACGACTTCGATAAGTGCATCATGGACTGGATGGCCGCTGAGTTCAAAAAGACTGAGGGCATCGACCTGAGCGGCGACAAGGTTGCCATGCAGCGCCTGAAGGAGGCTGCGGAAAAGGCCAAGATTGAGCTGTCCGGCGTCACCTCCTCCACCATTAACCTCCCCTATATCACCGCCGATGCCACCGGCCCCAAGCATCTGGACCTGACCCTCACCCGGGCGAAGTTCAATGAGCTGACCCACCACCTGGTGGAGGCCACCGCCGGCCCCGTTAAGCAGGCTATGAGCGACGCCGGCCTGTCCGGCAGCCAGATCTCCAAGGTCCTGATGGTGGGCGGATCCAGCCGGATCCCCGCTGTCCAGGACGAGGTGAAGAAGCTCACCGGCAAGGAGGGCTTCAAGGGCATTAACCCCGACGAGTGCGTGGCCATCGGCGCGGCCCTGCAGGGCGGCGTTCTGGTGGGCGACGTGAAGGGCCTGCTGCTGCTCGACGTTACGCCCTGTCGCTGGGCATCGAGACGCTGGGCGGCGTGATGACCAAGCTCATCGAGCGCAACACCACCATCCCCGCCAAGAAGAGCCAGACCTTTACCACCGCGGCCGACAATCAGACCCAGGTGGAGGTCCACGTCCTCCAGGGAGAGCGGGAGATGGCCCAGTACAATAAGACCCTGGGCCGGTTCAGCCTGGACGGCATCGCCCCCCGCCCGCCGGGGTGTGCCCCAGATTGAGGTTACCTTCGACATCGACGCCAACGGCATCGTGAACGTCTCGGCCAAGGATCTGGGCACCGGTAAGGAGCAGCATATCACCATCACCTCCTCCTCCAACATGACCAAGGAGGATGTGGAGAAGGCCGTGAAGGAGGCAGAACAGTACGCCGCCCAGGACGCCAAGCGGAAGGAAGAGGTGGACACCCGGAACCAGGCCGACCAGATGGTCTATCAAAGTGAGAAGGCCATGGAGGAGATGAAGGATAAGCTGGATGCCAGCGAGGTCAGCGAGCTGGAGGCGGAGATCAACAAGGTGAAGGAGGCCCTGAAGGGCACCGATACCCAGGCCATCAAAACCGCCACAGAGAGCCTGACCCAGGCCTTCTATAAGGTCAGTGAGAAGATGTATCAGCAGGCCAACCCGCAGGGCGGCCAGCCTGGCCCCGATATGGGCGGCGCGGGCTTTGGCGGCCAGCAGGCCGGCGGAGCAGCCGGCGGCAGCGGGAACAAGGGCCCCGATGATGTTGTGGACGCGGATTACACCGTGGTTGACGACCAGTAAGAAAGCGAATCCAACGCAGCCAGCGGGGGACAGGATTTCCTGTCCCCCCTGCTTGTGTGAAAAAGGAAGCGGCGGGGCTGCGCCGGTTCCATAGAGCCTATTGTGAGGTGAGAAACCAATGGCAGACCAGAAGAAAAGAGATTACTATGAGGTCCTGGGGGTCAAGAAAGGCGCCTCGGACGATGAACTGAAAAAGCTTACCGGAAGCTGGCCAAACAGAATCACCCGGACCTGAACCCGGGCGACAAAGCGGCGGAAGCCCGGTTCAAAGAGATCAATGAGGCCTATGAGGTGCTCTCGGACAAGGAGAAGCGGGCCAAGTACGATCAATTTGGCTTTGCGGGGTGGACCCCAATTTTGGCGCCGGTGGTCCCGGCGGGGCTGGCGGGTTCGGCGGATTTGACGTGAGCGACCTGTTTGGCTCCTTCTTCGGCGGCGGCTTTGGCGGGTTCGGCGGGGGCGGACAGTCCCGGACAGGACCGGCCAAAGGGAGCACCGTGCGGGCCAGTTTGACCCTGACCCTGGAGGAGGCGGCCTTCGGCTGTGAGAAAGATGTGAACATCTCCACCTCCACCGTCTGCCCCAACTGCCGGGGAGAAGGGAAGATCATCCACCAGAAGTGCAAGGCCTGCGGCGGCAGCGGCGGCGTCCGCCGGCAGAAGAAGGTTCACGTGAAAGTGCCCGCCGGCATTGACAACGGCCAGGCCATTTCGGTCCGGGGCCAGGGGGATATGGGACGCAACGGCGGTCCTGCCGGGGATTTGATTGTGTGAATCAATGTGATGCCCCATGCCCGGCTCCGCCGGGACGGGCGCCCACATTTACTTGGATCAGACGGTTTCCATTCTCCAGGCTACGCTGGGGGGTGAAGTGGAGATTCCCTCTCTCTGGATGGCAAGATGAAGTGTAAGGTGGAGCCAGGCACCCAGCCGGGCACCACCCTCCGCCTGCGGGGGCAGAGGCGTGCCGGCCCTCAACGGCAGAGGCCGGGGGACCAGTATGTCACCATCCGGGTGGAGATTCCCCGGAACCTGAACGAGGACCAGAAGGAGGCTCTGCGGAAGTTTGCCGAGGCCATGGGAGAGCTTCCCGCCTCCAGCAGCGCAGGGGAAAGCGGGGAGCGGTCCGTGTTCCACCGTCGGAAGAAAAAGTAAGGCTCCGTAGACAGAAAGGAAAACAATATGTTTCTTGCCGATTGCCACACCCACTCCCTCTGCTCCCCGGACAGCAATGCCCCCATGCTCCAGATGGCCCAGAAGGCCTATGAATATGGTCTGCATACGCTGTGCCTGACAGACCACTGTGATCTGCTGAGCCTGGAGGGGGAGCGGACTCTGGACTATGATTGGACCCCTGTGCACCGGGAGCGGAAGGGGATGCTGGACGCCTTCGGTGCCCGGCTGGACCTGCCCATGGGGCTGGAGTTTGGCATGGGCCATCTGTTTCCCGAGGCATCTGAGAAAATTCTCGGGGGAGCCCGGGCTGGATTTTGTCATCGGCTCCTGCCACAACCTGGACGAGGCGGCGGGAGGACGGGACTTTTATCTGCTGCCCTATGACACCCTGGAGGACTGTTATCGGGCTCTGGACAACTACTTCCAGTCCATGCTGGCCATGGCCGCCAGCCCCTGCTATGATGTGGTGGGCCATGTGATCTATCCGCTTCGCTACATGAACGGCCCCTATGACACCCCCAGCCTGGACCGGTATCGGGATCAAATCCGGGAGATCCTTCGCCTGGCCATTCAGTCGGGCCGGGGCATTGAGTTCAATACCTGGAAGGGGCAGACGCTCCGGGAATGGATTCCCATTCTGCGGGATTACCGGGAGTTAGGAGGGGAGATCCTCACAGTGGGCTCGGATGCCCACGCGCCGGAACCTCTGGGCCGGGGGATTCGGGAGGCCTATGGCCTTATGGCCGACTGCGGCTTCCGCTATGTGGCCGTTTACCATGCACGCAAGCCGGAGATGATCCGGCTGAAATAACGGGGCAGGGCCCCGCCGAAAAAAAACAAGGAGGAGACGACCATGATTGCATTGGGTTCTGACCACGGCGGCTTTGACCTGAAGGAACGGGTGAAGGCCTATTTAGACCGGGAGGGCATCCCCTATCAGGACTATGGCTGCCACAGCAAGGAGAGCTGTGATTACCCTGTGTTTGGCAAAAGCCGCGGCGGAGGCCGTGGCCTCGGGGTTTGTGAAAAGGGCATCGTCGTCTGCACCACCGGCATCGGCATCTCCATCGCCGCCAACAAGGTGCACGGTATCCGCTGCGCTCTGTGCAGTGATCCCCTCTCCGCGGAAATGACCCGCCGCCACAATGACGCCAATATGCTGGCCATGGGCGCCGGCATGGTGGGGCCCAACTTGGCAGAGCGGATTGTGGAGGTCTTTCTCCACACGGACTTCGAGGGTGGACGCCACGCCCGACGGGTGGGGCTGATTACGGAGATGGAAGAGGCATAAATTATAGAAGACGGGTACACCCCCAGGCGGCTATGACCGCCTGGGGGTGTGGCATGGAAAAGAGAAAGAGGCACACCGTGTATAAAAAAAGACAAGTCCATCTCTGTTTTGATGCCAATAGCAGAGGGCTCCTCATGCAGACCTATCATGCAGAGATGGGCAGAACCATGGACCTTCTTTTTTTGGATGAGGACCTGTCCGTTGGGCGATTGAATCCCTTGACCCCTTCCTTTCGAAAGCGAATGTTGGAGGAACGGGGAATTCTGACAGAAGATTCTTTTTGTGGGGAATACCGCACGTTTCTTCGGAGAATAGAGGGACTGTCGCCGGAGGATTCCTGTTATGTCTGGTGCTCCAAGGACCCCTATGAGCTGACGGGGTTTGCGCTGGCCAGTACATATCTGGCCTCCAAACGAGAACAGGTTCTCTTTTGCGACAGTGGTCTGCTGCAAGACGTTGAACCCGCAAGGGCCCGGGCGGTCTGTGACGCGTTACTCTCCCGAGCTGCCGTGACCTCTCTGCGCCCTTGGGCAGCCCTTTGGAAGCGATTGCAGGAGGAAAACACGTCTCTTCGGATTGCTGTGGATGGGCTCCCTCGCTCCGTTCCAGAGACCTTTTTGATCCATGGATTCAAAGACTTTTGGCTCAAGAGGCGCCACAGGAGAGGGACAATTTTTCCATTGCCATCCAGGTGGAGGAAGAGTACCGTACCCGTTTCCACGGGAAGATGAACATTCATTTTCTGCTTCATCGTGTGGACGTTTTGAGACGGCGGGAGCTGTAAAAAAGAGGAGGAGCTCCTACTCGGAGGAGGCCTGCCGTTTTGGGACTGACAGCACCCCCCTGCACCGGAAGAATCGGAGCAGGGGGTGCTGTCAATAAAATATATACAAAAATAATGGGATTATATTGCGATTTCCACACGAAAATGATATATTATAGATAGAAGAAGAGGGTACCCACGCCAGAAGGACATGGCAGACATCATGACCCCGGAAAGGAGGGGACAATGATGAGGATCTACTCGATTCGGGAGAGACCGGAATACATTCCGGCCATGCTGGAAAGCTTGAAAACCATTGGCCGGCCTGTATGCCGTGGATTCAGAAGCACATGGAGCAGGTGCGCCAGACCGACGCCCCCCTTCCCGACGCCTACATTGCGGTGGAGAAGGGCAAGGTGGTGGGAGGATACACTCTGGCCGTGAAAGAGATTCTCTGGAGTGAGGACAAAGGCCTTTGGATTGCCACCCTCTATGTGGACCCTGCGTTTCGGGGCAGGCATCTCAGCCCGGTCCTGCTTGCTCATGCCCGCCGGCAGGGCGGCCGGCTGGGATTTGAGAAGATCTATCTGGCCACAGAGCACAGCAACTACTATGAGAAGTATGGATTTTTCCCCATTGGCCCCGACGCCTGTGCCTGGGGAGAGCCCACCCGGATGTTTGAAAATACCACACTGCCACCAAAAAGTGAGACGAATCGCATAGAAAAGATCCAAAAGCCCCGGTTCACCGAACCGGGGCTTTTTGGATCTGCTTTCTCTGTATCGTTAACAGATGAAAACGGGGGAGACCATAAATGGAATTACAGAAACAGCTCAGGCTCTTTCCGCGGCCAGGAATACAGGTCCTCCAACTCTGTTTTGTGATAGAGATAATTGGGGTCATCAAAATACTTGGCCTGTTTGGGACAGAGGCGGACGCAGCGGTTGCACTTCATGCACTTGCCGGGCACCAGGTGGGCGTCCTCAGGGTCAATGGCCCCCAGAGGACATTCCCGGCGCACAGGCCGCACTGGGTACAGGCGTCCGTGGTTTTGGGTTTCACAGGGAGGATATTGATGGGGTTTCCGTGGCGGTCCCGGGGGGTGTAGTAGGGACCCACGGGGTCGTTGCCCTTCACGGCAACCGGGGAAAGGCTTTCCAGGGAGGTAAGGGGGCCTCCACTTTGCGGAAGATTTGGTCGGCAAATCCCGAGGCAATGGTGAGATCGCTGCGGTCCGGCCGGCCGGCCGCCTGGGTGAGGGAGAAGGCGTGCTGGCAGGAGAATGCCCCGCCGGCCACCGTATGAAACCCGCCGGCCTCCAGGGTGTTTCGCAGTTCCATCAGGGCGTCGTCGTAGTTTCGGTTGCCGTAGCAGACCACGGGGACCGCCAGAGCCCCGTTGCCCTGGACGGCGGCCACGAAGCGGATGAGTAGGTTGGGAACCCGGCCGGCATAGACTGGCGTTCCGAATACCACCAGATCTCCCGGCGCAAAGGCTTTGGGCGTTTTTCGGGCCTGCGGGTGGGTGAAGTCATAGATTTCCATGGGGCAGGCAGTCTGCTGAGACAGCCGCCGGGCGATTTGCGTGACCACTTTTTTTGGTGGTGTTGGTGGCGCTGAAGTAGGCGGCCCACACGGTTTTGGTTGTCATGGAGGAGTTCCCCTTTCCTAAAATAGAGTGCGTGGTTGGTATCCATTATAAAGATTTCCTATAAAAAGTAAATATCCTGGGGGAAAAAGGCGAAAGGGAAATAACCTCTTCCGCCGTGTTGATTTTTCCCGGTATATTCCATATAATATAACCTAACCATAGCCTTGTCGAAGACTGCCGTTTTTTTTCCCAGCGGCGTGTTTTAGTCCCGGGGAAGAACGTGTTGCGTAAGATAGAAGCAAGCGGCCCCCAGAGCTCTGTGGGCCGGGAAAGGGGGGAACCATGGACCAAACCCATGCGACGGAAACCCATTTGGAGGAGACAAAACCGAATCCCAGAAAAAGATTCTCCTGCTGTGCTGTCTGGTGGCGGCCATCCTTGTGGTGGCATACTGCGTTCTGTGCGGCATGGCCGGAAGAGGGACTATTTATCCCAATGTTACCATCAGCGGGGTGAACGTGGGGGGACTGACAAAGCAGGAGGCTCAGACCGCCTTGGAGAAGGCGGTGCAGAAGCAGGCGCCGGACGAGAGCCGAGGGGTGGTTTTCGCGGTCCGCACCGCCGAGGGCGAGGAAAAAGGTTGTGGAGGTGCCTTTGTCCAGTGTGGCCACGGACTACGCGGCCTCCATCGACCGGGCCTGGCAGGTGGGAAATACCCTGTCCTTTGGAGCCCGGGGCGGTGTGTATCTGAAATGCCTGGTGCAGGGGGAAACGGTGCTGCCGGTGTACCAAGACAGTGAAAACCTGGATACCATCCTGGATGGGGTGGAGCAGGCACTGGGGCGGGACCCGGTGGAGCCAACTTGGGAGACCAACGACACCCACTTGATCCTCACCAAGGGCCAGCCCGGCAACCAGGTAGATCGAAAGGCCATTCAGGAGGCGATTTTTCAGGCCCTGGGGAAGAACGAAATGGTAGAGCTGAAAGGGGACAAAGCCCCAATTTACCATAGATTTGACCCAAACCCTGCCCGGGGAGCTGGACCTCACAGAGGTTTTGGGGAAGGTGGAGCGGAAGGTGCAAAACGCCCGCTTTGACAAGGCCAAAAAGGAGTTTCAGGTGGATCAGCCGGGGGTCTCCTTCGACGCGGCCCAGGCCCAGACCGTTTTTGATGGGCTGGACTGGGGACAGAGCCAGGAGATTCCCCTGGAGATCACCCAGCCGGAGACCACGGTGGCGGACCTGACACCGCAGCTTTATCAGGATGTGCTGGGCTCCTGCACCACAAACATCTCCGGCAGTGCCAACCGGGTGAGGAACATTCAGCTGGCCGCCCAGTATTTCAGCGGTACCGTTTTAATGCCTGGGGAGGAATTCTCCTACAACGGTGTTGTGGGACGGCGCACCGCGGCCCGGGCTTTTTGCCCGCCCCCGCCTACGTGGGCGGAGAGACGGTGCAGGAGACGGGGGGCTGTGTCTGCCAGGGCTCTTCCACAGTGTATCTGGCCGCGCTGCGGTCAAACCTGGAAATTGTGGAACGATATCCCCACGGCTATATCACCCGCTATGTCCCCGATGGGATGGACGCCACGGTTTACTATGGGGCGAAGGACTTCCGATTCCGAAACAATACGCCCTTCCCCATTCAAGTGGTGGGCTCTGTGTCCGGTCGGTCTTTGACGGTGAGTATCCTGGGAACCAAGAGCGACAACATCACTGTGGAGATGACCAACCAGACCGTCGGGACCACCGGCTACAAGACGGTCTATAAGGTGGACAGCAGCCTGCCTGCGGGGTCCACCCGGGTCAGTGTGACCCCCTACGCCGGGTACACGGTGAAGGTGTATCGGAACCTCTATGAGAACGGCAAGTTAAAGGACACCAAGCTGGAGAGCACCAGTGTGTATCGCAGCCGGGATAAGGTGGTTCTGGTGAGCCCGGAGGATGCCGCGCAGTATGGACTCTGATTCCAGCGGCAGAAAGGAAAACGTATGAAACAGAACTTGCCTACTCGCCGGGAGATGAAATTCCTGGCCAATCGTCTGATGATGCACCCGATCTGCATGCGGGTGACCCGCTTGCTGGTCTGTGTGCAGCTGGCTTTCTATGGCCTGCGCGTCTTCTGCGGCGGGACGCTGACCTATGGACTGGCCAAACTCTCTGAGTATGGGGATACGGCCAGCGGGATTTACTTTAACGCGGAGGGCTTCAGCATCCTCTTTCGGATGGATCTGACCCAGACGGTGCTGGCCATTCCCGTGACCTATCATCAGATCCTGGTGTTTTTGCTGGTCAATGCCCTCTTTTTTGTCCTCCTGGCCCCTCTGCGTCTGGGGGCGATGGAGCAGTATTGGGGTGTGCTGCGGGGCAGCACACAACTGAGTGTGTTCCGGTGTTTCAGTGGTTCCGCCAGCCCAAGCGCCTGGGAAAGGCTGTGGCGGTGGAGTTTGTGCTGAGCATTCTGGTGCGGCTGGCGGGGATTGTGGCCACCATTCCCAGCCTGTATCTCTTCTATGTCTTCTATACCAACACCCCGTCGGCAGACGCCTATACCACACTGAGTTCCCTGACGCAGATGGGGGCAACCCTTTTGGCGGTGGCGGCGGCGCTGTTTACCTTCTGGCTCCACAGTGTCTTTCTGCCGGTGCGGTACTGCCTGTGCGCCCATCCAGAGTATTCCCTGGGGCAGACCTTCCGCCGGGGACTGCAAAGCGCCAAGAAGGGGTTCGGGGGGCTTTCTTCCGGTTCCGGCTGAGTTACATTTTGTGGTTTGCGGCGTCCCAGCTCACCTATGGGGCGATGGACCTGTTTGTGACCCCTTACTCCTCCCTGGGCGGGATGGTGTTCCTCCAGGAGGCTGCCAGGGCCAGACAGGGTGGAACACAGACACCCCAGGCAAGCTAAGATAAAAAACCTCCGCAGCGAACATCGCTGCGGAGGTTTTTTATGGGGAAGCATCCTCTTTCCGGCGGAGAGCGCGGTAAAATCCAATGGCGACGATCAGAGAGATGGTGTCTACGATGGGCTGTACCCACATACAGCCGTAGAGGGGAAGCCAAGTGTCCAGGAGAAACAGCAAAGGGATGTCCAGGACCCCTTTCCGAAGAATGGAGCAGACCAGGGATTCCCGGGCTTTGCCCATGGCCTGAAACTGGATGATCATCGGATAGCACAGGGACATCATGGGCATGGCGATGACCATTCGCCGCAGAAATCCTGCGCTGTAATGAATGGTGGCCGGGTCGTCGATGAAGAGAGAGGCCAACTGTGGGGCGAAGAGCTCAAAGGTCACAAGACAGAGCAGGGCAAAGGCCAGGGAGAGGGTACAGCCCAGTCGGAAGGCGGCCCGGCGCTTTTCCTGCTGTCCGGCGGCATAGTGGTAGGCCAGCAGGGGAAGCAGACCATTGGAGACGCCGATGGAAAAATACAGGGAAGCTGATCCAGCTTTTTGACAATGCCAAGCCCCGCCACCGCCTCGGTGGCGTAGCGGGAGACAAACCGGGACTGGGCGGCCACCGCCACCACGGTAAGGGCATACTGCAGGGCGGAGGGGGAATCCGATGGCCAGGATCTTTTCCATACTTGCGGATAAACGGCAGGTGGCGGGGGTGGAGGTCAACGGCGGTCTCTCCCTGACAGCGCAGCAAATGGACCAGGAAGTAAAGGGTGGAGAGAACGTTGGACAGACAGGTGGCCATGCCGGCGCCCACGGCGCCCAACCCCAGAAACTGGGGCAGAAAACAACGGGTCCAGCACCAGGTTGGCGGCCCCACCCAAAGAAAGGCCGAAGGAGGCTTGCCCCTGCCTTGCCCTCCGCCCGGACCAGGTTGGCCAAAAAGGGTGCTGAGGATGGTGGCGGGGCCGCCGATCACCACCACCCATTGGGCGTAGCCCAGGGCGATGGGAAGGGTGTCCTGGGTGGCGCCGCAGAGAACGAGAATGGGCTGCCGGAAGCACCAGAAGAGAAGGCAGAAAAGGGCCCCGCTGAAAAGGCCGAACCAGAAGGAGATGGAGGCAATCCGCCGGGCTTCATCGGGGGCCTTCCGCCCCAGTGCCCGGGCCAAGGCGCTGGCGCCGCCCACGCCAAACAGGTTGGAGATGGCAGTGAGCATGAGAAAGGAGGAATAGACTACGGTGATGGCCGCTGTCTGACTGGGCTGGTTGAGCATGCCCACAAAATAGGTGTCCGCCAGGTTGTAAATCAAAGTAATCATCTGGCTGGCGATGGCGGGAAAGGTCTGCCGGAATACAGCTTGCCGAATGGGTAAGGCGTCAAACGCGTTGGTAGACTGCTGTAAAGAGGACATAAGGGTCATCTCCTTTTAAGAATGTTCTATCTTAATTCATTCAATCCACCATTTGAAAAACAATACCTACCACTGCGGCAACTGCGATGAAGAAGACAGAGGGAAGCTCTTTCAGCTTGGGAAGATTCATCGCAGTCAGCATGATTCCGAACAGCAGGATAGAGGGCCAGTGGAGAACAAGGCCCTGTTCCGTGCTGAACAATGAGACCGCGCACACAGAAAAAGCCGCTGCGCCAATCAGGCCGACGGAGGCGGGGCGCAGGGCGTAAAAGAGTCCTTTGACCTTCGGGTTTTGCCAAAGGGTATTGAGAATTTTGGAGACAAGAAGAATGATGATCACCGCGGGGTCACAAGGCCCAGGGGCGCGATGATGCTGCCGGGGATTCCCGCGGAGACATAGCCCACATAGGTGGCCATATTCACCCCGATGGGGCCGGGGGTGGCTTCGGAGATGGCGATCATGGTGGTCAGGTCCGCCGTGGTAAACCAGCCGGTTCGTGCTGACAGGTCAAACAGGAAGGGAACCGTGGCCATCCCGCCGCCCATGGAGAACAGGCCCACCAGAAAAAACTCCCAGTACAGGCGGAGCAGCAGGACGATCATAGAGGGCGCTCCTTTCGGATGCGGTGATACGCCAGACCGAACAGACCGGCGCCCACCACCAGAATGGCGGGAGAGAGGCCCACAAAAGCGGCCAGGATCAGCACAGTGAGAAAGACAAGAAAGGTGGGCAGATCCAGAACCGCCTTACGGTAGAGGCGGATGGTGCTGTTGATGATCAGGGCGCAGACGCAGGCCCGCACCCCTGTCAGCGCGTGCTGCACCCAGGGATTTTCCGCGAAAGACCAGAAGAAGGCGGAGATGATGGTGACAATGATCATGGGGGGCACCAGCACGCCAAGGGTTGCCAGGAGAGATCCCGACAGACCGTGGACCCGGTACCCGCAGAAGGTGGCGGTGTTCACGGCGATGACGCCAGGGGTGCACTGGGCGACGGCGTTGAGGTCCAGCAGCTCCTCATCGGTCAGCCAGCCCTTTTTTGGATACCAGCTCCCGCTGAAAAACGGGAGCATGGCGTAGCCACCGCCGAAACAGCTGGCGCTGATCCGGGCAAAGGTCAGAAAAAGATCCCAATTCTCGCGCATGCGGTCTCCTTCCCGCCCATCAGGCGCAGAGCGCCAGGATGACCTGGGCGTAAATCTTGGCGGCGGTGAGCAGGTCCCCCACATGCACCCGTTCGTCGGGGCCGTGGAGATTGGGACGAAGCCCGGCATACTGGCCCCAAAGGCCACCCCGCCGGGGATATCGTGGACATAGGTGCCTCCGCCGATGGCCAGGCACTGGCTCTTCCGGCCGCTGTACTGCTCATAGCATTTGGCCAGGACCTGGAGGAAGGGAGTCGGCGGGAACATGGTGGGGGGCGGGTCCAGAGGACCCTGGACAGTGAACCCGGCCTGGGTCAAGGCAGCTTGCGCCGGGCGGCAGATGGTCTCCTCGGTTCCGCACAGCGGTGCGGCTGTCGAACCGCCCCTGGCAGCCGGTGTCGTGCAGGGTCAGCATGGTGAAGGCCAGAGTCAGGGGACCGGAGAGGTCATCGGCCTGGGCGATGCCCAGGGCCTGCCCGTGGTGGTCTCCGTGGGGGAACAGGGCGTGAAGGGCCCGAAGAGCCCGGGTGGAGGGGCAGTCCGCCAGGGGCAGGGCGGCCAGCAGGGCCACCAGGGCGGTCTGGGCGTTGTGCCCCTCTTCCGGCGTGGAGCCGTGGGCGTTTTGCCCGCTGCAGAGGATGTGGACCCCTGGTCCCTTCTCCTGACAGGAGAAAGAGATGGCCTCCTCCAGCGCCAGGTCCCGGATGGCGGCTTCCACGGTGTCCAGAGACAGACCCAAAACCGTGGCCTGGGCCTTGGGAGGGACCATATTCAGCCGGGTGCCGCCGGTGAAGTCAGAGACCCGGGGCAGAGCCTGCTCCTGGGGCCAGGCAGCCTGAAAGGTGGGCTGATAGTGCCCTTTTTCAATGTTGATGATGGGGAAATCGGCGTCGGGAGAGATGGTATAGGGGGCATAGGGGTGCCGGCTGTAATACCATTTCACATCCCGAACCCGGTTTCCTCGTCCGTGCCGGCGATGAGACGGACATTCCGGCGCAGGGGATGCCCAGGTCTTTGACCGCTTTCATCGCCAGCAGGGCCGCTGCGACAGGCCCCTTGTCGTCGTCGGTGCCGCGGCCATAGAGAAGACCGTCCACCAGCTTGGGCACAAAGGCCTCGGTGACGGTCCATCCCTCTCCAGGGTCTACCACGTCCAGGTGTCCTAAGATGTGGAGGACGGTTTCCTGGTCGTTCAGGTCCACTGTGCCCACATAGCCCTCCAGATTCTGCCCTGACAGGCCCCAGGACCGGGCCAGGGCCAGCAGCTCCTCCAGGGCGGCGGCCGGCCCTTCGCCGAAGGGGCTTGCCAGGCAGGGCGGGGCCTAAGGTGCTGTCAATTCGAACCAGCCGGGAGACGGCCTCCACCAGCATCGGTTCCTTGTCTGCGAAGTAGTGTTGAATGGCTTGCTCGTGCATGTCAGGTGGCCTCCTCCTCTTGGGTTCCGTTGACCTCGTCCAGGTACTTGTAAATGGTATAGCGGGACACGCCAAGATGGGCGGCCACATAGGGCACGGCCCGGCGGTAGGAGAACGCGTCCATGTTTTTGAGGTACTCAATCACCCGGAGACGGTCTGCCTTATTCATTTCCCGGGCGGGCTTGCCCACCCGGAGAAGCGCACTGTCAAACAGCTCGCTGATCCCGTTGTCCCGGGGCTTATAGACGGCGCTGTGAAAGTCCACCTCGGTGTGCATCAGGTCCAGCAGGACCCGGTTGGCGTAGGCCAGAGGGGGTAAAATCGTAGTTGATGCCAAAGCCCAGGTGGTAATCTTCCCCTTTGATGGAGAAGGTGGAGCTTTTGGTCTGCTGTCCACTGGGCGTCACGGCCAACAGATTGACCACGTCGTTGTCCAGGTAGAGGTCCTGCTCCACCCCGGTGACGTCCCGGGTGGAACCCACCGAGCGGCCGGAGACGTGGCCGTTGTAGATGGCCAGCACCGGGTGAAGGGGGTCGGCCAAGTCGTGAATGACGGTTTCGCAGTTGGAGCCAAACATCTCGGCGATGCCTTTCGCCATCTGGTCCAGCATTGTGAAGGCTTCTTGACGAGTCATGGGGGATATCACCTCTTGGAAAAGTGGAAAAATAAACGCAAAATGCCCCTCCGGTATGGAAGGGCATTTTGGAAGGAAACGATTACAGGAAGTTCAACACCAGGGTCAGTACAATAAAGACAATGGCGACCCATTTGGTCCAGCGAGCTAACTTGGCATCAGCGGATTTTGCCTTGTTTTTGGACAGGAAAAGAATCGCTGGCACCGGAGATCATGCCCAGGCCAGAGTGCTTGCCAGACTGACCCAGCACAAACAGAATGAGGACGGCGCCTGACAGCACCTGAATGATCGAGAGGATTGTTACAGCCATAGTATATATTCCTTTCCCTTGCCTTATCCCATGAATGTAAAAAAAATTTCTGGAAAACGGCATCTCTTTCCCCATTGAAAGAAGAGTATTAAAATTGATTACAAAGCATGATACCATACTATTCTGTCATTTGCAAGGCTTTTTTCCAGGAAAAATGGGGGGTTACCAAAGGGTGAAGAGCATTTTGGCCACCTCCGCCCGGGTGACCGGGGAACTGGGCCGCAGCTTCCCATTGGAGCCGCCCACCACCTCCATGCCCACCAGCGTGGCCACGTGTTCCTTGGCCCAGCTGGGGACAGCGGCGGCGTCGGAGAAGGCGGACAGAGCGGCTGGGGATAGCCCTTTTCCGTCATCCGGCCCAGAATGGTCATGGCCTCGGCCCGGGTGATGGAGGCCCGGGCATTGGCCCGCAGGGTCCCGTCGTTGGCCCGGCTGCCCTGCATGATGCCCAGCTCGTAAAGGGCCTTTACCGCGTTCAGATCCCAAGAGGGGATGTCTTTGGTATCGGTGTAGGGAAGGGAGACCGACGCATAGGCGTTCAGGTCCAGTCCCAGCCAGTTGGCCGCCATCAGGGCAAAGTCCCCCCGGGTGATGTTGCGGTTGGGGTAGAAATTGGTGACGTCTCCGCTGGTGATCCCGGAGATGATGCCCAGCTCACTCAGGCGGGCGGTATAGGTCCGGGCCCAGTGGTTGGTCATGTCCGCAAAGGGGTTGGAGGAGGCGCCGGAGAGGGTCACGGAATCCCGGGCCAGATTGCCGCAGGTGTCGGCGGCGGTGACGGTGACCTGATGGCTGCTCTTGCCCAGGCCGGAGAGGGTGGCGGAGAGGGTGCCGGAGGCGGCGTCCCACTGGAAGGGGGACAGGCTGTCCGTCAACCTTCAAGGTCATCCGATCCGCAGCCAAGCCCCCCTGGAGATTGTCGGTGATCTTGGCGGTTGCCGAAGTCCCGGAGACGGAGAGGGGGAGACCGTGGGCGCGGTGGTGTCCCAGGTGTTTTCGTTGGAGAGGACCACCTGATCCAGCCACAGGGTGCCCTTTTTGGGAAGCGGACAGAGAGAGCGTCGAAGGAGACCGCCCCCCTCCGGGACCGCGGCGCTGACCTGTTTCCAGCCGGTAAAGTTTAAGGTGGCCAGGGATTGGGTGACGGGGGTGCGTCCTCATAGGAGAAGGCGGCGGAGAGAATGCTGCCGGACCCATCCCCGTAGACCCAAAGGGAGACATAACGGTCCGCCTGGGTCAGGGTGCGGGAGGCGGTCAGCTTGGCGTCGTTCTGATAGGCGACCTGGAGACTCTGGCTGCCATAGCGCACCTGGGTATCGTTCAGGGAAAGGGTGGCGTTCTGGGCGGAGAAACCAGGGTCGCTTCCTTCAAAGTCCGAGAGAAGGGTGTACTTGGCGGGGGCGGTCACCGAGACGGAGATGGTGACCGCGTAGTTGCCCGAGGCCACCTTGATTTTACCGCTGGCGGTGTTGCTTCCCGCGGTGAATAGGCCATCCGAGGTGATGGTGCCGATGGCGGGATCGGCGGTCCAGGCAAAGCACTCGTCCCCGCCGGTGAGGTCGATGGTTTTGCAGGAGGCGGCCGCCGACAGGTTGACCTTCTGTCCCGGGGAGAGGGAGAGGGTGGAGACGTTCTTTCCGGTGGCCTCATTGGTGACATAGATGGCGTCGGCCCGCAGAACGTTGATGTTTGTGCTGCCGGTTACTCCCCGCTTTCCGCGGAGACTTGGTAGACGCCTGGAGCCGCCGGCGCGGTAAAGAGTCCGCTGGCACTGACCGCGTTATCCGCCGAGGACCAGGTTACATCGCCGGGGAGGGTGTCCATGGGATACCAGCCGGTGTCCATGGCGGAGGCCACGCACTGGGTGGTGGCGCCGGGCAGAAGGGTCAGGCTTTTGGGGGTGACGTAGAGGGAACCGGCTGTCCCGGTGGGGTTCAGGTTGGACAGCAGGAAGATGGCGTTGGAAACAGAGCGGGGTTCCCTCTGAGGGGCTGTTGATGGTAGAGGATGTACCGAAGTCGGGATACGTAGAAACCAGCGTGGTAGAACCGCCGCCGTCCAAAAGAACCGCGTTTTCACAGCCCAGCTCCTGGAGCCGCTGGGCCGCCATTTGAATGGTGGCGCCGACGCTCAGGCCGCTCTGGCGGCCGTCGATGGTATAGAAGACAACGCTGCCATCCGGTTTCACTCCCACCGCGGTGCGGGGGGCGGAGGCCCTGTCGGAGATGCTGGTGTCCACCTTGCCGTCTTTCAGAATCCAATACATGGCGCCCACAGCGTGCTGGACGTTGTTCCAGCGGGTGTCTTCGCTGGAGATGTTGATGTCCACTGTATCGCCCACCTGGAGGGAGCGAATGGTCTCCTGAAGCCATTCCCCCGCTTTTGTTGGAGATAGACATGATGAACTTGCCATCGGGAATGGCGGTGGCGCCGGAGGCCTCGATGACCTGCTCCACGGTGCAGGAGACGGTGCCGCCGATCTTTAATTGATCCCCCGGGGGTGTTGGGGGCGAGGATCACATCCACCCCCTTTTGGGTGTTCTTGGTGGTGTTGCCAAAGTCATCGGTAAACAGATAGAAGCCGGTGTTGGTGCGGATCTTGTTGATGTCTGCGATCTTCGGGGACTGCCCCTTGAAATCCGCCATCAGGCTCAGGTTAGGGGTGCCGATGACGGCAGAGCCGTCGGCGTTAAAGCCGATGGCGTGGAGGGTAGGAGGCGGAGGAGCGGAGGACGCCGTCCGTGATCACAATGCCCAAGGGGTCTCCTGTGGCCATGACAAAGTAGTCACCGTTGATGCCGCTGAGAACGCGGCGCCTGTTCTTTCCAGGGCCTTGGCCATGGAGGTGACGGTCTGCTTGTCCGGGATGGAGCTGCCGAAGCTCACCACGGGGGAGATGCTGTCAGAGGGCTTGTAAGTGACATAATTTTCCGTCCGCAGGTCGGAACGGGAGGAACTCCACATGACTTCCCGCGTAAGCGTGGTGTCGTCACAAATGTCCAAGGTGTATCCATAGATTTTCCCGCCCAAAGCATCCGAGGCCAGAGCCGTGGAACAGAGCAGGACCGCGCAGAGCGCCAGTGCAGTGATTCGTCGAAGGATGGATTTCATAAGCGGTCTCCCTTTTGCGTCTTGTGTTGGTTGGATTTTTGACAATAAAATGGTTGCGTAGGATTTTTTTATTGTACCATAGGAGGAAAAGAAAATGCAAAGTGAAGAAGGACGAAGAGGCCAGGAAGAAGCTGGATGGCGGGAAGCAGTCTCTGTTCCCGGGGAACAGAAGGGAAGCTTGGACTTGACTCTACAATAATAGTAGACTGGATAATGGGCGGGCAAAGGAGATGGTGAGAGATGGAACAAGCACCCAACGCGCTGACCAAGGGAAGTGTGGTCAAGGCACTGGTGACCTTTACGCTGCCGTTTTGCTGGCCAATGTGCTCCAGTCCCTCTATGGGGCGGTGGACCTCTTTGTGGTAGGGCAGTACTGCGACGCTCAAAGTGTGGCAGCGGTGTCCACAGGGACCCAGGTGACCCAGATTGTCACCAGTTTGGTGACGGGACTGACCTTTGGGAGGGACCATCCTCATTGGGAAATACACCGGGATGGAGCGGTGGGCTAAGGTAAAAACGGCCATAGGGACCACCCTGTCCATTTTCGCGTTGGTGGCCCTGGCCCCTGACGGCGCTGATGCTGCTGTTTGAGGCGCCGCTGCTGACTCTGCTGAATACCCCGGCGGAATCCTTTGAGGCGACCATGGAATATGTGGCCATCTGTGCGTGGGGGAATTTTTTCATCTGCGGCTACAATTCGCTCAGCGCCGTGCTCCGGGCTACGGGGACTCAGTCCGTCCCATGTATTTTTGTGGGGGTGGCCTGTGTGGTCAATATCCTGCTGGATTTTCTTTTCGTCAAGTACGTGGGCCTGGGGGCAGGGGGGACCGCGTTGGCGACGGTGCTTTCCCAGGGGGGTCAGCATGGCCATTGGGATTGGGTATCTGAAAAGGAAGCGGTTTCTCTTTGATTTTAAGCCCGCCAGCTTTCGGATCGACCCTGCGATGGCCAAGGAATTGGCCAGGGTGGGTATCCCTATC
>VOFF01000073.1_pt1:0-45000 | contig 82001 bp, 141 predicted proteins | sample 5384061 | NCBI WGS metagenome assembly VOFF01 (sample SAMN12384725, study PRJNA508395) | human gut metagenome | isolation source: healthy gut E | host: Homo sapiens | reverse complement strand
GGTAAGCCGGGAGCTAAGGCGAGGCCGAAAGGCGTAGTCGATGCACATACGGTAGAAATTCCGTAGCCACCGAACGTTAAAAGGGACACATAGGAGATAGCCGAACCCGGGCGTTGGTTGACCCGGGCGTAAGGGACCGAACTTCAGTAGGGAAGTCCGCGATGCTCTGTGGCGAGAAAAGGCATGTGGAATGCTAAGGTGCCCGTACCGCAAACCGACACAGGTAGATGAGGAGAGAATCCTAAGGCCAACGGGAGAAAGGTTGTTAAGGAACTCGGCAAAATTGCCCCGTAACTTCGGGAGAAGGGGCGCCCTCTAAAGAGGGCCGCAGAGAATAGGCCCAAGCGACTGTTTACCAAAAACACAGGTCTCTGCTAAATCGAAAGATGACGTATAGGGGCTGACGCCTGCCCGGTGCTGGAAGGTTAAGAGGAGAACTTAGCGCAAGCGAAGGTTTGAATTGAAGCCCCAGTAAACGGCGGCCGTAACTATAACGGTCCTAAGGTAGCGAAATTCCTTGTCAGGTAAGTTCTGACCCGCACGAATGGCGTAACGATTTGGGCGCTGTCTCAACAGCCCACCCGGCGAAATTGTAGTACTGGTGAAGATGCCAGTTACCCGCAACTAGACGGAAAGACCCCATGGAGCTTTACTGCAGCTTAATACTGGAAATCGGTAAATCATGTACAGGATAGGTGGGAGGCATGGAAGCAGAGGCGTCAGCTTAGGTGGAGCCACCCTTGGGATACCACCCTTGATTGCTGGATTTCTAACCTGCGGCCGTGAATCTGGTCGGGGGACACTGTTAGGCGGGCAGTTTGACTGGGGCGGTCGCCTCCAAAAGAGTAACGGAGGCGCTCAAAGGTTCGCTCAGCACGGACGGAAATCGTGCATTGAGTGTAAACGTAGAAACGAGCCTAACTGCGAGACCGACGGGTCGAGCAGTAACGAAAGTTGGAGTTAGTGATCCGGTGGTATGCAAGTGGAAGTGCCGTCGCTCAACGGATAAAAGCTACCCTGGGGATAACAGGCTGATCTCCCCCAAGCGTCCACAGCGACGGGGAGGTTTGGCACCTCGATGTCGGCTCGTCACATCCTGGGGCTGAATTCGGTCCCAAGGGTTCGGCTGTTCGCCGATTAAAGTGGCACGCGAGCTGGGTTCAGAACGTCGTGAGACAGTTCGGTCCCTATCTGTTGCGGGCGAAAGAGATTTGAAGGGAGCTGTCCTTAGTACGAGAGGACCGGGATGGACTTACCGCTGGTGCACCAGTTGTTCTGCCAAGAGCACAGCTGGGTAGCTACGTCTGGACGAGATAAACGCTGAAGGCATCTAAGCGTGAAACTCCCCCTAAGATAAGATCTCTCATCCGAAATGGAGTAAGGCTCGACGTAGACTAGCTTGGGTAAACTGAAACTGAGAAAGTATGCGCCTTTAGCTCAGTTGGTAGAGCAACTGACTCTTAATCAGTGGGTCCAGGGTTCGAATCCCTGAAGGCGCACCACACGGCCCGTTGGTCAAGCGGTTAAGACGGCGGCCTCTCACGCCGCAAACATGGGTTCGATTCCCGTACGGGTCACCAAATTTTTTTCTTGACAAGACGCGAAAAAAATTTGATATAATGTTATTGTTGGACAGCGAGTTGAAGTTGATTGCGGTGAGGGTCCTTTTGCTTATCCCGAACACGGAAGTTTTTCGAAAGCTCAAATAGAGTTGGTGCTGATTGTTTGTGAGGGTCCACCCGTTCATGCCGGAAGCTGGGCTATGCGGGATTTGAATTGGACACCAATCGTCAGCTGAAGCCAGATGAAAAAGCCCTGTGATTTTTCGGTGGCCTATCAAAGTGTGGTGGGGGAAGGAACGATTACAGAACTGAAGACGCCGGAAGAAAAAGACAGCGGGCTTGCAGGTTATTATGAAGCACTATTCTGACCGGACAGATTGGACGTTCCCGGAAGCGGTACTCAACAGGACCTGCGTGTTCTGCTTAACTGTGGTGGAGCTCAGCGGGCGAGCCCATGGATGAACAAAGAAAAAGGCACAGGTCAAAACGACCTGTGCTTTTTGATTGGGTGTCTGTTTAAGGGGAGAGTGTCTCCACTAGCTGAATCACATACCCGTCGGGATCTTGTATGAAGTAGAAACGAAGGGATGGATTGGGGGACATAGGGGGCGGGCAGGAGATTCCGGCCGCCTCCAAGGTGGACAGAAGCTTGCGCATGTTTTCTGGCGCAAATCCCAGGGAGACCGGGGGCTGGAACCTCCGGCAGGGGCTCGGCGCTTTCAATGAGTTCCAGTTTCGTGCCGGGGTCTGTGCCTAACATGACGATTTGATGTCCAGGAGGACCAAAGCGATCATGGATGGGCAGTCCCAGCAGGTTGTGATAGAAGGCAAGGCTGTCCTCCAGGTTCCGTACACGAATGGTGGCCCAGGAAAAGGTCATAGAAACACTCCTCTCTGCCTATGATGGGATTGTCTTTAGTTTAGCATAGAAGTGCCATCCCGGCAAGAGCGTGTTACGATTCGTTTCTGGAAAACCAATGTTTACAGGCCTCCCACCATTCCACAGCTTTGAATCGGATGGTGTATGGCTGAGATTCCTCACTGATCAGTGCATACTCCTGGTGGGACAGACCGGCGGTTTGCAGAGATTCCTCTGTGACAGCGGAGAGACAGAGGGAGGGAAAGACCACACACCACCAGTTTTTTCCTGCGCCCTCACCAATGAGCACCCGAAGGGCCCTGATAATTTCCGGCGGGAAGGGAGACATTTTCATACTGCCGGGTGGGGAACCAAGTTTCCTCCAGACAGACCTTTACAGGGTAGTGATAGCCCCGGGCGGCGATTTCCTGGGCGGCGGTCTGGGCCAGTGCGTCCAGGTTGTCCTGTAAAATGGCGGCGGCTTGGGCTGCGGATTCCTGGCCGGAGAGCAGGGAGGCCGTTTGCGCCAGAATTTTATCCCGGACCTGCAGCTTGAGGGTCTGGTCGGCTTGGCTGTCTGAGTTGGCCAGGACATGGAGACGAATTACCTTTTCCGCCAACTGAGCTTGGGTGGCCTCGGCCCAAAGGGCAGTACACACGAGAAAGGCGAAGAACAAGGCCAGCACCCGACGCCAAGGAAAGGAAAAACTATGTAATGCTTTCATAAAAAAACACCGTCCACTTTCGTATTTGCTGAAAGTATGGACGGTGTTTTTTCGTTTTATACACGGGCAGGTCCCATTCCGCTGGGAAACGCATGGAGAAAAAAATTTTTTCACGACGCGCTCAAGGTATGCTGTTCTGCACCAGGGGCTCTGCCAGAAAGACCTCGTCGTAGTCCTCCCGCAGCTGTGCCCAAGCCTCTTGGGCCTGGGATGCCTGAGAGAAGATCCCGAACACGGTGGGACCGCTGCCGCTCATCGCGGCGCCCAGCGCACCGGCTTGGATCATGGTATGTTTGATTGCTTCGATTTCCCGGTGCTGGTGGGGAGGAAGAACTCCCTCAAAGACATTGAACGTCCGGCGGGCAATCCCCAGCAGGTCCCCTTGTGCCAAGGCGGCCAGGGTTCCCTTGGTATCCGGGCGGAGATGGCGCCTTTTTCTTGTCCCATTCCCGAAACAGGGCAGGGGTGGAGATGGAAAACCGGGGCTTACATAGGACGAACAAGCAGGCGGGCAGGGCGGGCAGCGGGGTTAACGTTTCCCCCGTCCCTGGGCCAGGGCGGTGCCGCCCAGCACGCAATACGGGACGTCGGAGCCCACCGCCGCGCCAATCCGGGCCAGGTCCTGGAGGGAAAGGCCCGCGTTGGTGAGGAGATTGAGCCCCCGGAGGACGGCGGCGGCGTCGGTGCTTCCGCCGGCCATGCCGGCGCACACAGGGATGCGTTTTTCAATGGAAATCCGCAGATCCGTCCAGCTCTGGCCGGTGGCCTGCCGAAAGGCCCACCGCAGCGGCCACGGCCAGGTTGCCCTTGTCATTGGGCAGAAAGCGCAGGCCGGACTCCGCCCGGATGCCTCCGGGAAAGCCCAAATGCAGATGAATTTCATCACACAGGGAGACCGACTGCATCACCATCTCCATCTCATGGTAGCCGTCGGGCCGGGTCCCCAAAATATCCAAGGTCAGGTTGAGCTTGGCGGGGGCGGAGAGGGTGAGAGAGCTCACTTGATTTTCCGGGCCTCCAGGTAGAACCGTTTATCGTGGGCCTCTCCCATGGAGAAGGTCTTTCGGGGCAGCGCGCCGCCGAAGATCACGGTGGGGAAAAGCTGGTCTTTTCCCATGCCGGGGAGGAGGAAGCCGATGCTGTCAGGCTGCTGCACCAACTGCTCCACCACGTCCTCGCCGTGGATGTAGTCAATTTTGCCTCCATGGGCCTCCAGATACTGGTCCAGGAAGGTCTGGAGGGTTCCTACCTCCAACTGAGCGGTGGGATGGGGGACGGTAAGGATTCCCCCTTTCCCCGGGCAGGACATAGGTGATCTGGTGGCCCTCCCCTGCCCCATAGTGGGCGCCGGGATATGCCGCCAGCAGGTCCGCCAAAAGCTGCTTGGGGATCGACCCCGAAGAGGACCCGGTGAATGGGCTCAAACTCCAGGGAGTCGTCGTGGAGGTTGACCAGCTCCACCAGGGCGTAACGGGCGGGGTGGGTTTGGCGCTCCGCCTCGACAGAGTGGGCTTGAGCTCCTCCCAGCAGGCCTTGGCGGTGGCCAGCGAGTGGTTGCCGTCGCCCATGGCGTAGGTCAGCACAGGCTTGCCCTCGGCGTGGTAGAATTGAGCGAAACGGGCCGGGTCTGCCAGGCCGGCCAGCTGCTTCTGCACCTTGTCGGCCTGTTCCTTGGAGAGAAGATACCCAGAGACCCGGCCACCCTGTTCCATCAGGGTGGTGCTGTAAATCATCTGCATCTGCTTCTTGCTCTCCTTCCGCAGGAAGGGCTCGATGATTTTTTTTTGGGGTCGTCGATGAGGACCATAATGTGGGGGCAATTCGATGGGCGCGTTTTTCCGGACCTTCATCCGGGGGGGGATGCGGGAGAACGGTGCCCTCGGTGGCGCGAATGGGGGTGCCGGACCCCTTCTCGTAGCTGTACTGCTCCAGATCCAGCTTGCCAATCAGGCCCAGACGGGTTTTCCCGTTGGAGAGTTTGCGTTCCAGAAAGATCATGGCATCCTCCAGCTCCCGCAGGCGGCCCTCTTCCAGGTACTGCTCCATGGTCTGATTGATTTTCTGAATCTCCTCCTCCACGTGCTCACTTTCCAGCTTGCTCTCCGGCAGGATCAGCCGGAGGGTGGAGGGGGCGTCACCGACGAATTGGTCTACTCGCTCCCAGTATTCCGGCTGGGAGGTGAATTGGTCGCAGGCCACCACGGCCCATTTGGTCAGGCCGCAGTCCTGAGGCAGCAGGATGTTGGCCGGGGAAAAGGCGGTTTCATGCATAGGGGTGTTCCTCCGTTCGTGATAGTGATTCGGGTATGTCGTAGGATAGGGACTTACAGTGCAAAGAGTTTTTTCATCAGCACCGGGGCGCCGGCGGGGTAGGCAGGACCCTTTTGGCCGGATTCTTCACAGTAGGGAAGGCCCAGACCCGTGTCTTTCAGGCTGTCATAGAGCAGATAAGGGACGGGGTCGGCGTCGTGTCCCCGGGTGGCGGTGAGGGTTTTGTGGTCGGAGAGAATGAGCAGCCGGTAATCCGTGCCCTCTTCCGCCAGGGCCTGGGTCAAGGGCCCCACCACCCGGCTGTCCAGCCACTCGATGCCTGGAGTTTGCCGGGGAGGTCCCCGTTTGTGGGTGCACTCGTCAGGGGCCTCCACGTGGACGGCCACAAAGTCCTTGCCGCTGCGCAGTTCCTCCAGGGCGGCGGCAACCTTGCCTTCATAGTTGGTATCCAGTTCTCCCGTGGCGCCCGGGACCTCCCGAATATCCAGACCGGACAGACGGGCGATGCCGAAGCACAGGGGCACCGCGGAGATCACCGTGCCGGTTTTGTGGTACTTTTCCCAGAAGGATTCCAGGGCCACGGCGCTGCCCTCCGCCCAGAACCATACGCCGTTGGCGGGGCGCTTTCCCTCCGCCCGGCGCTGTTCATTGATGGGGTGGTGGTCCAGGACCTGGTGAGCCAGCTTCATGAGAGATTTGAGCACTTGGGCGTTGTCGTTGCCCGAGGGGCAGGGGACCAATGACCTCCCCAGATGGTCGTGGGGGAAGCAGGGAGATCCCGGTGATGGAGGCCCCGGACTGCACGGCGATGTGCCGGAAAGAGGCGGCGGGGTGGACCACCATGCCGGCCTGCTGGGCGGCCTGCTGGAAGGCGGGGTCCCGGAAGAGGTCGGTAATCAGCTGGATAGACTGGTTCCCTTCAATGGAACCGCCGGAGGAGGGGAGAGGATACGCTTTTCCTCAAAGGGGAGGTCGCTGTCCTCATAGGTGACCATGTTGCACCGATAGGAAATGTCTCCGGGCTGGAGCTGGATGCCTGTGGCGGCAGCCTCCAAGGGGGAGCGGCCTGTGTAGCAGACATTGGGGTCTGCCCCCGAAAATGGACAGAATGGCGGTGTCGCTGCCGGCGGGCAGACCGGCGGGGCAGTTGACCACATTGCCCACCTCACCCTTGGCGGCCAACCCATCCATGACGGGGATGGCGGCGTGCTGAAGGGGGGTTTTGTTGTCCAGGGTGGGGACGGGATTGTCAGCCATGCCGTCTCCGATGATCAAGATGTATTTCATGGGTTCTCCTTTCCGGGATGGAAAATTTATGGGTCCTGGTCGGAATCGGGCTGGCCGATGAGTTCCTTCCAGTACGTTTGCTCTTGGATGGTGCCCGACTGGGCATCTAAAAAGCTCTAAAATCAAGGTGTTGGAGAGCAGGAAGCCCTGGGGGGTGAAATGCCACCGGTGATCGGACTGCTCAGCCCAGTGATGGCTCTCGAAAAACTCCAGCCGCCGGGCGATGGGCTCAAAATTCAGGCCGAACTTTCGGCGGCATTCCCATTCCTCGATGCCCCGCAGAGTGCGCATGCGGAGCATCAGGTACTCCCGGGCCTGTTCCGGCGGGGTGATGGGCTGAATCTCCTCCAGGCAGACCGGTCCCGATCAGGTCCGCCGAAATAGGCTTCCCAGGCCTGTCCAGGTTGTTGATTTTGGCCTGCCGGATGTCCGTGCCAAAAGCCCACCGCCTGGACCACCTGCTTGGGGGAGGATGCGGTGGAGGAGGCTCACCTTGTGAAGCTGCTGGGGGGTCCGCGGACTGCACCCCCAGGGAGCATGCGGTTGACCCCGAAGCTGCTGCGGGACGCAGGGACGGGCCATGGAGCGCCAGTCACGCTGTCTGGGTTGCACTCCACGGTGATCTCCGCCTGGCGGCTGACGGTAAACAACCGCTGAATCAGGGAGAGAATCTCCCGCAGGCGTTTTTCCCCATAGTAGGAGGGGTGCCGCCGCCAAAGTAGACGGTATCCGCCACCCAGCCCTTCATCCGGGGGCCAAAGGAGCGCAGGTGGGTCAGCAGCGCCCGCTGGTAGCGGTCCATCTGCTCCTCCTGACCGGCCAGGGAGTAGAAGTCACAGTAGTCGCATTTGCTCTTGCAGAAGGGAATGTGGATATAGATGCCAAAGGTGTTGGCCACAAAGATCACTCAATCCTGCGTGAATCCACACCTATTATACGCATCTTTGGCACAGATGGCAAGAAAGGATTACAGGGAGATTTTTTGGGTGGCGATCTCCTCCTGAAAGGCGCGGTCATGCTCCACAAAGAGCATGGTGGGTTGGGCTTGCCGGAGCAGGGAGGTAATCTGGAGCCGGGTGTGGAGATCCACGAAGTTGAGGGGCTCATCCCACACGTACAGATGGGCGGGCTGACAGAGACTGGCGGCCAGCAGAACCTTCTTTTTCTGGCCCGCAGAGAAATCTTCCATCTTTTTTCAAACTGCACCCGTTCAAACCCCATTTTTCGCAGAATCCCTTTGAAGAGACTCTCGTCCAAATGGTGTTTTTCCGCGAAATGGGACAACAGCCCGTTCAGGTGGGCGGTGTCCTGGGGGACATAGGAGACCACCAAGCCGGCACTGGTGGTGATGGTGCCGCTGTGTGGGATGGATTCCCCCAGCAGGACCTTGAGCAGGCTGCTTTTCCCACTTCCGTTTTTCCCATCCAGAACCACCGTTCTCCGGGATGGAGGGCAAAGGAGACCGGGCCGCAGACATCCCGTCCGCAATACTGGACTTTGACCTGGGAAAAAAGACCGCCAAAGGCCAGTCTCCCCCGGCAGGGCAGGGGAGAGAGTTTGAGGGATTCCAAGGGTTCCCAGTTCTGCAAAAAGGCCGGATTTGGCCTGGATTGCCTGCTGCTGCCTGGCTTCTATGGCCTTGGCGCGCTTCATCATCTTTTGGGCCTTGTGGCCGATGTATCCGCGGTCCACCGGCCCGGCGCCGTATTTCTTCTCCTCGATTCGGTCAGACCAGACGGAGGTCTGCCGGGCCGCCTTCCGCAGGCGGGCGATGTCCTTCTGGAGCCCTTCCTTTTGGGCCTGCTCAAAGGCCTGCTGCCGGTTAAAGTTTTCCAGCCAGGTGGAGAAGGTCCCGTTTTGCACGGTGATGTTGGCGCGGTTGAGGGATAGAATGTGGTCTACAGCCATCAAAAAGTGACGGTCGTGAGAGACTAAGATAAAGCCCTGCTTTCTTCGCAGGTAAGCAGAGACCAAGTCCCGGGCCTGGGTGTCCAAGTGATTGGTGGGTTCGTCAATCAGCAGGAAATGTCCCTCCTTGAGAAAAAAGAGCGCCGCCAGAAGAACCTTGGTCTGCTCTCCCTTGGACAAGGTGGCAAAGGACGGAAAAAGGACCTCGGGGTCCACGTCCAGGTAGGACAGCTCTCGGGCAGTTCCCATGACTGGGCCTGGGGACAGACCGACTGGAGGACATCTTGGGTCCATTGGGTTTGGTCGGCCACGGGGTAGGGAAAGTAGTCAAAGGGGACGGAGGAGACGATGGTCCCCTGATAGGGGTAGTTTCCCATCAGAAGCTGGAGGAAGGTGGTCTTTCCCCTTCCGTTTCTGCCCACAAACCCCAGTTTCCAGTTGGTGACGATTTGAAAGGACACCGAGTCGAAAATGCGGTCATGGCTTGCCGGGTAGGAAAAGGTGAGATCTTCCACTTTGATCATAGACATAGGCGCAGCACTCCTTTCTCTGGCCGTTGAAGAGGGAAATCCGCAAAAATAAGAGCCGCAAGAAGGAAGTCTTCTTGCGGCTCAGGACAATAAAAAACACCACCAGAGCGGTGGGGAAGGGAAAAGGTCCGGGGAGCAGATTCTTCACATTCTTGCTTTTGGCGCAGCAAGCCCTTTTTCCCTGGACATGCTGCGGATTCCGTTGGATTAGCAAGAAATTTGAATCATGGGTTCCCCTCTCATTTTCCATACGATGGGTTTAGCATAGCACAGAAAGGGCGATTCGTCAACCAGGCGGCGCCAACTGGGCGAGGAGAAAAACACCCCTGTCAGGCCCGGGGTGGGAGTTGCCAGAGACCCTGGTTTGGTGGTATAATCAACCCGCTTTCATCCTTTTTTTTTTCAGCCAGGCCTCAATGGGGGCCAGGGTATCAAAGTCGATAAAACTGGCGGCGTTTCCATAGCTATCCAGCAGGGCCTGGGTGTCGGCGGTGCGTTCGGTCACGGGCTGGCGGCGGAGAATGGCGCAAAGCCCCTTCATCATCAGCCGGTGCTTGGTGCTCAGCGCCTGGTAGTCTATGGCCCCCCGCAGAGGGACATGAGCGGTCCGGACAAAGATGCCGGGGAGAGCTCCTTGGCCAGGGACTCCCGAATGGAGAGCAGATTGTCCTCGTTGGCCGGGTCCGCCAGGCCCACGGTGGCCACCAACAGGCGGAAGGGATGGTCTGTGGGCAGGCGTCTGGCGGTTTTGGCCAGGCCGGTGGTTTTGCCGACGTAGAGACCGCCCACATAGACAATGGTGTCAAAAAGGGCCGAAGTCCCTTACCTCTGCGTAGGAAACGGCGGGGAGGCCTGTCCTCTCCTCCAGTGCTTGGGCATACTGCCGGGCAGCGCCGTAGCGGCTGCCATAGAGAATGATGCCATTCATCGGATAACCTCCTTTGGGATGCTGTCATAAGGAAAGTGTACCACAAAAAACGCGGCAACGCCAGAGAAAAAGAGAGGAGGTCTGTCTATGCGCCGTTTGACCCTGCGCCTGGGAGAGGCCCAGGCGGGGAGGACCGTTCACACCCTGCTCCGGCAGGAGCTTCTGCTGTCCGCCGCCAGTGTCCGGCGGGCCAAGACCCTGCCGGACGGCATTCTGCTGGACGGGCAGCCTGTGTTCACCAACCAAACAGGACGGGCGGGACCGCTTCTCTCGGTGGCGGTGGGGGACGTGGCGGGGAGCGAACAGATTCCGCCGGTTCCCGGTCCCCTGACCATCCGCTATGAGGACGAGGACCTGGTGGTGGTGGAGAAGGAGGGGGCGTCCCCGTCCACCCCAGCCAGGGGCACCATGGGGACACGCTGGCCAACTTTCTGCTGGCCCACTACCGGTACCAGGGGCTGGTGGCGGCCTTCCATCCGGTGAACCGGCTGGACCGGGGAACCTCCGGCCTCATGGCGGTGGCCAAGCACGCCCACGCCCACGAGCGGCTCCAGCACCAGCTGCGGACGGGGGGCTGGCGCGCACCTACCTGGCGGTATGCCAAGGGGTGCCGGTGCCCCGCCGGGGCTGTGTGACCAGCCCATTAGCCGGCTGCCGGGGTCGGTGCTGAAGCGGCAGGTATGCCCCCAGGGCGCCCGGGCCCGGACCCACTATGCCGTGGAGCGAACCGGCGCCGGGCGAAGCCTGGTGGCGCTGCGCCTGGAGACCGGGCGGACCCACCAGATCCGGGTGCACATGGCGTTTTTAGGCTGCCCGCTGGCCGGGGATTTCCTCTATGGGACGGAGCTGGAGGCTCTTCCCCAGCGGTTTGCCCTCCACTCGGCCGCCCTTCGGCTGCGCCAGCCCGTCACCGGGGAGGAGATTGCCCTGTCGTCCCCTCTGCCAGCGGCACTGTCTGCGCTGCTCATTGCAAAGTAACAGGAGAAATAGAGATGCTCAATACGTTATCTTTTCTTCCCATCCCCCTGCTCCAGTGGTATGGGGGAACATGCCCGGGACCTGCCCTGGCGGCAGGAGCCCACCCCCTATCGGGTGTGGGTGTCGGAGATCATGCTCCAGCAGACCCGGGTGGCGGCGGTGCTGGGGTATTTTGCCAAGTTCATGGACGCTTTTCCCACGGTACAGGATTTGGCGGCGGCTCCGGAGGACCAGCTGATGAAGCTGTGGCAGGGGCTGGGCTATTACAGCCGGGCACGAAATCTCCAGAAAGCCGCCCGGCAGATTGTGGACACCTTTGGCGGGGTATTTCCCACAGACTATGGGGACATCCGTTCCCTGGCCGGGGTGGGAGACTATACCGCCGCGGCCATTGCCTCCATCTCCTTTGGCCAGCCTGTCCCCGCGGTGGACGGCAATCTGCTGCGGGTGGCCGCCCCGAGTGATGGGGGATGACACGGATATTACCACCACCCAGGGCAAGCGCCATTTTACGGCGGCCTTGCAGGAGATTATCCCCTTGGATTTCCCTGGCCAGTTCAATCAGGCCATGATGGAGCTGGGGGCCACCGTCTGCCTGCCCAACGGGGCGCCCCTGTGCCAGCAATGCCCGGCGGAGGCATTCTGCCAGGCCAGAAAACAGGGGAGAACCAAAGACCTGCCGGTCCGCCCGGCCAAGAAGCCCCGGCGGGTGGAGGAGCGGGTGGTTTTTCTGCTCTTTCGTGGGGGAAGGTGGCCCTTCGACGGCGGCCGGGCAAGGGCCTCCTGGCCGGGCTGTGGGAGTACCCCAACGAGCTGGCCCCGGCGGAGGGCGCCATGGCGGACTGGGGGCTCACGGGAGAGGTGACCCATGGCGGGACAGGGGTGCACATCTTTACCCATGTGGAATGGCGTATGACGGCCCAGTGCTGGCAGGTGAACCAGGCGCAGCTGCCTGCGGGGATGGGTCTGGGCGGACCGGGATGCGCTGCGCCGGCAGTACGCCATTCCCAGTGCCTTTTCCCCCTTCCAGGTTTTGGTGGAGGAGGGACTGATGTGAGCAGGCTGTCCTATGATCCAACCCACTGTACCCTCTGTCCCCGCCGGTGCGGCGGGGACCGGACCCGGGCAAAGGGGTATTGCCGGATGCCGGACCGCCCCGTGGTGGCCCGGGCGGCGCTGCACTTCTGGGAGGAACCTCCCCTCTCCGGGACCCGGGGCGCGGGCACGGTGTTTTTTTCCGGATGCTCCCTGGGGTGCGTCTTTTGCCAAAATGAGGCCATCAGCCAGCGGGACTTTGGCAGAGAAATCTCTGTGGAACGGCTGCGGGAGATCTTTTGGGCGCTGATTGACGCCGGGGCCCATAACATTGATTTGGTCAATCCCACCCACTATGCTCACGTGGTGGCGGAGGCCCTCTCCCAACCGCTGCCCGTCCCCGTGGTTTGGAACAGCGGGGGCTATGACCGGGTGGAGACCCTCCGGGCGCTGGAGGGAACCGTTGACATCTATCTGCCGGACTATAAATATCCCGATGCCCGGGATGCCCAGTGCTGGGCGGGGGCGGCGGACTATCCCCAGGTCGCCCGGGCTGCCATCCAGGAGATGGTCCGTCAGACGGGCCCCTACGTCCTGGACCAGGAGGGCATCCTGCAAAGGGGGTGGTCATCCGGCACCTGCTTCTGCCGGGACGGCTGAACCAGGCCAAGGAAGTGATGGACTGGGTGCGGGCGACCTTCCCGCCCCACACCGTGCTCTTTTCCCTGATGAGTCAGTACATCCCCTGGGGCCGGGCGGCGGAATTTCCCCCCCAGGACCGGCGGCTGCGGAAGCGTGAGGCAAGGGCTGCCATGGCCTATCTGGAAAACCTGTCTCTGGACGGTTTCTTCCAGGGAGAGGAGGCCGCCCGGGCGGAATATATCCCTGCGTTTGACCTAACCGGCGTGTAGAGGAGAGGCAAGGGAGAACGGGCCCCCTCCGCGGCAGTTCTCGGTGAGACAAATTTTTTGAAAAAAAGCGTATAAGAATCCCTCCAGCTGTCAAGAATAGGCTTCGGAGACAACCTTTCCAAAGAGAAAGGCTTCGAGAATTCACGTACAGCGCATGGAGGGTTTCTTTATGAAACAAAAACCTACTCAGCACAAGCTGGGCGACTTCATGGCGGGGAAGGGCTTTTACATAGTCCTGTTCCTCTGCGTCGCCGCAATTGGAATTTCGGGCTATTATTTGTTCAGCGGGCTCTTTGCCGAGCCGGAGGGATTCGGGTCGGAACCCAGCTCCGTGGTCAGCGGACAGGCGGAGCTGGAAGGGGACCAGAATCCGGGGCAACAAACCGAGGAGACCACGCCGCCCGCCCAGGACGGTGCCGCCGCCTCTGCCACGGAGGAGGAGAAATCGGCGGAGTCCAAACAGGACACCGCTAGCCAGGAGAAGACCACCCCGATGAGGAGGCAGCCGCTTCTTCGGCCTACGTCTGGCCCATTGAGGGCAACGTGGATCGGGATTTCAGCTTGGAGGTCTTTGCCTACGACGCCACCATGGGAGACTGGCGGACCCATGACGCCTGGACATTGCCGCCGAGCTGGGGACCCCTGTGGCCGCCTGCGCCAAGGGGACGGTCACTGACGTGAGTACCGACGACATGATGGGCGTCACCGTCACCGTGGACCACGGCAAGGGAATGGAGAGCGTTTACTCCAACCTGGCCGAGTCCGTGAACGTCCAGCCGGGCACGGAAGTGGAGGCGGGCACGGTGATCGGCACCGTGGGCACCACGGCGGTCTCGAAAGCGCGGACGCCAGTCATCTCCACTTTTCCATGCGGGAGTACGGCGTGGCCATTGACCCGCTGAACTACCTGCACTGACCTTCTGAAAAAACACCACCGTGTTCCCAATCGGGGGAGACGGTGGTGTTTTTTTTGCTGCAATTAGAAGAAAAAAACGGGGGCCATTTGGAGGAAAACACCGAGGATTCTACTTGACAAAAGGAGGAATCAGAGGTATCATTCGATTAACAATTAAGTTAAATGTTAATTGTTTGCGAAAAAGAAAGGAGGATTACATGGGGGATCCAAGCTACCCTGCGGGCCCTGGCGGACCCCACACGGCGGGAGATTTTAAACCTGCTGAAACACGGCAAGAAGTCTGCGGGAGAGATTACCCAGGCGTTTTCCATCACTGCCGCCGCCATTTCCCGGCATCTGTCTGTATTGAAGGAGGCGGATCTGATTCGAGATCAGCGGGAGGGAAAATACATTTTTTTATGAGCTCAACACTTCTGTGTTAGAGGAGATTATGATTTGGTTTTTCGGAACTGAAGGGGAGGAAAAGAGGATGAATAATCTCATTCGGGAGAGAAAGGGAATGCTGATTCTGTCCCTGCTTGTGATTCTACTGCCCATGGGGTTGGGACTGTTCTTGTGGAATCAGCTGCCGGACCAGGTCCCGATTCATTTTGGACTGAACGGGCAGGCGGACAACTACGCCGGCAAGGCCCTTGTTGTCTTTGGGCTGCCTCTGCTTATGGCGGCGCTCCAGGTGTTGCTGCTGGTGGTGACTATGGCCGATCCCAAGGGGAAGAATATTGCGGCCAAACCCTTCGGACTACTGCTGTGGATTTGCCCTCTGGTCTCGCTGTTCTGCGGGACTATGACCTATGCCAAGGCCCTGGCGCTGCCGGTGGACATTAACCTGGTGGGAGGTCTGTTCCTGGGCCTGATGTTCTTGGTGGTGGGCAACTACCTGCCCAAGTGCAAACAGACCTATACCGTGGGCATTCGCCTGCCCTGGACCCTGGCTGACGAGGACAACTGGGCCTATACCCATCGGCTGGCGGGCAAGGTCTGGACCATCGGCGGCCTGGTGATTCTGGCGCTGACTTTCCTGCGGCTGCCCGCGCTCCAGTTCGTTGTGATTTTGGTTCTGGTGCTGATTCCCACAGCTGCATCCTTTCTGTATGCCCGGCGGCGGGAAACGAAGTAGGGAATAAAAACAAGAGGGACGTCTTTCTCAAAGACGTCCCTCTGTCTTACTGTCACGGGATTGCTGCCGCCGGTACTCAGTGGGGAGCACCTGAAAGATGTCCCGAAAGACGTTGGAAAACTTGCTCTGATTTTCATATCCCACCTGTTGGGCAATGTCGCCGATGCTCAGGTCGGTCTCCCGCAGCAGGCGGGCGGCCTCCCTGCATGCGGTGGTGCTTCATGTGAGAGGCGATGGGCTGGCCATAGACCGCTTTGAAGACCGCTTTCAAGGTGGAGGTGTTCAGGTGATACTCCTTAGCCAGGGCTTCGATGGTGGTACGTTGGTTGGGATGGGCCATCAGCTGGTCGTGAATGGCGCGGATGATTTCCACCTGTTGGGAGAGATACTGGTTGGAGGCCGTTCCCCGGCGGGGGGCCTGCTGGGAGAGATAGAGGAGCAGCTCCTGCACTTTCAACGTGTAGTAAGGCAGGCGGAGGGCCTCCGGCAGATCGTAGAGCGGAGAGAAAATATGGTCCAGCGCGGTCTGCGCGGGGAGAGACATGGGGTGGCCCTGGGGACAAAACCGCCGCAGAATTTCCTGGGGGAGACGCCGCCCAGGGCCAAGGCGGGCGGCAAAGCCTGGGACAGGGTGTCCGGGTTCAGGGAGATGGAGAAGCCCTCGTAGTATCCCAGGGGAAAGCGGAGGGTGGAGTGGGCGCAGCAGTCCATGGGGTGCAGGGAGAGATCCCCGGGGCCCAGATAGAGGGTGAGCCCCTCCTTCATCTCCCAGCCCACCCGCCCCCGGCGGCAGTGGGTGATTTCCAGGCCGGAGTCAGGGCGGCATGCCGGTGAGAAAAGGTCTCGCTTTGGAAACACAGATGGGAGAGGGTGAGGCCGGGAAACAGGGAAAAGGTTTCCACCCGTCCACGGCCGGCCCAGTGGGGCCCGGGGCGGTGGAGCCTGGGCACCTGAGAGACGGGGGACTCCAGCAGACAGCCCGGGGGCACCTCCGCCAGCTGGCGTTCTATGGATTGAATCCAATCCGCATGCATGGCCATGGCCTCCTTTTTTGAAATCTTTGGGCTATTCTATCACAAATGGGGCAGACCATACAATAGGACCAGGAGCCCTTTGCTCCATTTGGAAATCCTTTCGCTCCAAACGGGAGGAGAAGCGGGAAAGCCGTTGACATTTCTCAAAAGGGTGCTATGATGTGGACATAACAGTTGAACAAATGCTCAAATATATGATGCAGAGCATTTCTGGAAAGGAGAAACAAAGATGAAAAAAGACCTACAAGATTGATGTGGACTGTGCCAACTGCGCCAACAAGATGGAGGATGCCGCCAACAAAACCCCTGGCGTCAAATCCGCTGTGGTGAACTTTATGACGCTGAAGATGCATGTGGAGTTTGAAGAGGGGCAGGACCCCAAATCGGTGATGACTGCGGTCCGGGACAACTGCAAGAAGGTGGAGGACGACTGCGAAGTCTTCCTGTAAGCCTCCCATCCAGACTGTCATCGCCCTCCCGCTGGTCCACACGGCGGGAGGGCGATGGAACAGAAGAGGGAAAAGGAGTGTGTAAGCATGAATAAAAAACAAAGGGTGATGCTTTCCCCGCATCTTGGCGGCAGCCGCGCTGCTGATTCTGTTTCAGTTTTTACCCCTCACCGGTGTGGTGCGCTTTCTGGCCTATTTGGTGCCCTACCTGGTGATCGGGTATGATATCCTCCTCAAGGCGGGGAAGGGATTCGCAACCGCCAGGTCTTTGACGAGAGCTTTCTCATGGCGGTGGCCACAGTAGGGGCCATTGCCCTGGCCCTGTATGAAAAGAGCGGGGACTACACCGAGGCCATTGCGGTTATGCTCTTCTATCAGGTTGGCGAGTGGTTCCAGAGCTATGCTGTGGGGAAGAGCCGCCGGAACATCAGCGAGCTGATGGACATTCGCCCTGATTACGCCAACGTGGAGCAGGGACGGCAGAGTAATCCAGGTAGACCCGGACGAGGTGGAGATTGGAACGGAGATCCTGGGTGCAGCCGGGGGAGAAGGTTCCCCGTGACGGCGTGGTGGTGGAGGGAGTCTCCACACTGAACACCAGCGCCCTCACCGGCGAGAGCCTGCCCCAGGACGTCCGGGAGGGGGATGAGATCATCAGCGGCTGCGTCAACCTGACAGGCCTGCTGACCATTCGGACCACCAAAGAGTTCGGCGAGTCCACGGTCTCCAAGATTTTGGATCTGGTGGAAAATGCCAGCTCCCGTAAGTCCCGGTCTGAGGATTTCATTGCCAAGTTTGCCCGGGTCTACACCCCGGCGGTGTGTTACAGTGCCTTGGCCCTGGCCGTTCTGCCGCCCTTGGTGCGGATGCTGGGCCTGGGGCTGGCCCCCGCATGGGGGACTGGATTTACCGGGCCCTGACCTTCCTGGTCATCAGCTGCCCCTGCGCCCTGGTCATCAGCATTCCTCTGAGCTTTTTCGCGGGCATTGGGGGGCCAGCAAGGCCGGCGTGCTGGTCAAAGGGTCCAACTATTTGGAGACCCTGTCCCAGACCGGCTATGTGGTCTTTGACAAAACCGGGACCCTGACCCAGGGGGTCTTTGAAGTGGTGGGGATTCACCACGCCGCCATGGAGGAGCGCAAGCTTTTGGAGTATGCTGCGCTGGCGGAGAGCGCCTCCTCCCATCCCATCAGCAAGAGCCTGCAGAAGGCCTATGGCAAGGAACTGGACCGGAGCCGGGTCACGGAGGTGCAAGAGATTTCCGGCCACGGGGTTTTGGCCAAGGTGGACGGAATCTCGGTGGCCGCGGGCAACGACAAGCTCATGGCGCGCCTGGGAATTGCGGCTGTGCCCTGCCATCAGGTGGGGACGGTGATTCACCTGGCGGTGGACGGGGCGTACGCCGGACATATTCTGATTGCGGATGTGGTAAAGCCCACCGCCAAGGCGGCGATGGAAGCCCTGCGCGGAGCGGGGGTGGAAAAGACGGTCATGCTCACCGGGGATGTCCGCACGGTGGCCCAGCAGGTGGCGGAGGAGCTTGGAGTGGACCAGGTGTATAGCGAACTGCTGCCCGGGGACAAGGTGGCCAAGGTGGAGGAGATGCTGCAGCAGAAGCCGGCAAAAAAGAAGCTGGCCTTTGTGGGGGATGGCATCAACGACGCCCCGGTTCTCTCCCGGGCGGATATCGGCATTGCCATGGGGGCCATGGGGTCGGACGCGGCGATTGAGGCGGCAGATGTGGTTCTGATGGACGACGACCCCATGAAGATCGCAAAGGCCATCCGGATCTCCCGCAAGTGCCTGCGGATCGTCTATGAAAACATCGTCTTTGCCATCGGCATCAAGGGGCTGTGCCTGATCCTGGGCGCCCTGGGTATCGCCAACATGTGGCTGGCCATATTTGCCGACGTGGGGTTATGATTCTCGCGGTGCTCAACGCCATCCGGGCACTGTTTGTGAAGAGGCTATAATAGTCATCACGAAGAAGAAGAGAAACCGGCACGGCCTGTTTAGACCGTGCCGGTTTTTTTCTGGGGATTGCGCCGGGGCGGGTTCCGCCGCCTGTCCTTTGCGGCGGGCCATCTCCCCGCTCCGCCTCCTGCTCCACCCAGAGGAGGAACTCCAGACTGTCCATATCGTGGAGGGGGTTGATCCGCGGCTCGTCCTGGTCCGCTGTCTCTGCCTGCTCCTCCTGGCCGGGAACCAGGCCCAGGGAGAGCAGGTCGAAATCGTCGGGGGAGTGCAGGCCGCCAAAGTCCTTCGAAAATTGATCCATGGGAAACACCTCCTGTGTCGTCGCATACTACAAAAATGAGCGGCTTTATTGTATCATAAGATGGTTTTTTTGTCACGAAATTTGTGATTATGGTGAGAAGCGCGGGAGATTTTGTGGAAAAAAACAGGGATTTCCTCTTGACAAACCGGGAGAAATCACATACCATAAGACAAACCAGAGATAGAGGCGCGTTGCATCAAGAGTACCCGGTGCCAATGCCTTGCAGGGCAGGGCCGGGGAAAGGGGTGGACGCCGAAGGCGGTCTTCGCTGCAAAGAGGGCCGAACTGGGCGGGTGAACTAAGAGTTACCCGACTGTCGCAAATGGTAAATTTGCGGAGGGCTATCCTTGATATCAAGACCTCTGACGACCGTCATGGTCTGCCTTATGTTATCAAGCAGCTATCCCCGCATAGCTTGCTTGATTTTTTTGTTGCTTTTTTGGGCCGCAGGGAGATCGGGCAGGACATTTCAATATGCAGGAGGAACCTATCATGAAACAGAACCATCCCATCTTCCGCGGCATTGCCACCGCACTGATCACCCCACCACCCCCACCGGGATCGACTATGACCGCTTTGGCAGACTGATTGACTGGCAGATTCAGCAGGGGATCAACGCCCTGGTCATCTGCGGCACCACGGGGAGAGCTCCACCCCCGACCGACGCGGAGCACCGCCGGGCCATTGCCTTTGCCTGTGAGCGGGTGAATGGACGGGTGCCGGTTATTGCCGGCACGGGCTCCAACGAGACCGACTATGCGGTGGAGCTCACCAAAAGCGCCTGTGCCGACGGGGCCGACGCGGTCCTGGTGGTCACGCCCTATTACAACAAGACCACCCAGCGGGGCCTGGTGACCATGTACAACACCATTGCCGATGCCAGCACCAAGCCGGTGATCCTCTACAATGTCCCTTCCCGCACGGGCATTGGCATTGAACCGGCCACCTATGTCAAGCTGGCGGAGCATCCCAACATCGCCGCCATCAAGGAGGCCAACAGCGACATCTCTAAAATTGTGGAGACCTTCTCCCTGGTGGGGGACCGGCTGGACATTTACTCTGGCAATGACGACCAGATTGTCCCCATCCTGTCCATGGGGGGCGCCGGCTGCATTTCCGTGCTGTCCAACGTGATCCCAGCGGAGACGGTGGCCATTACCCAGCGGTTTTTCGCCGGAGATGTGGCCGGGGCGGCCCAGCTCCAGTGCAGATACATGCCCCTGATCCGTGCTCTGTTCTGTGAGAGCAACCCCATTCCCGTCAAGGCAGCTATGGCTGCCCTGGGGTATTAACGACAACTACCTCCGCCTCCCCTTGGTGCCCATGGAGGAAGACCACTATCAGGGGGATGCTCCAGCGGATGCGGGAGCTGGGGCTCCCGGTTTGAGAGAGGAGGAGACCATGGACATCATTGTAAACGGCGCCCGAGGCCGCATGGGCCAGGAGGTCTGCCGCCTGCTGCAGGAGGACGGACACCGGCTGGCCGCCGCGGTGGACCGTTCCGGCCAGGACGGCTGCTATGCCCATCTGGCAGACTACACAGGGCCCGCCGACGTGGTGATTGATTTCTCCAACCACGAAGGGGTGGAGGAACTCATGGCCTACTGTGTCCAACGGGGCCTACCCCTGGTGGCGGCCACGACAGGGTATACGCCGGAAGAGTTTCAGCGGATTCAGGAAGGGGCCCGGACGATCCCGGTCTTTCAGTCCTACAACATGTCCATCGGCGTGGCCCTGCTGGCCCGTCTGGTGGGCCAGGCCGCAGCCATTTTCGGCGGCTGTGACGTGGAGATTGTGGAGGCCCACCACAACCGAAAGGCTGACGCCCCCAGTGGCACCGCCCTTCTGCTGGCGGATGCGGTGAAGGCCCGGCGGCCTGACGCGGCGTATGTCTTTGGCCGCGCGGGGCACCATCCCCGCCAGCCCAATGAGATCGGGATTCATTCCCTGCGCATGGGCAATGTGGTGGGGAGCACGAGGTAATTTTGCCACCGACAACCAGACCATTACCTTAAAACACCAGGCCCATGACCGGGCGCTTTTCGCGGAGGGGGCCCTGGCTGCGGCGGATTTTCTCCAGGGGGCAGCCGGCGGGGCTGTATCACATGGAGGACCTGCTGGGACCGTGAACGGAGAGAGAAGGAAATGACGATGCTATATGACAACCTGGGGGTCAACGACCAGGGACATCTGACAGTGGGCGGCCTGGATACGGTGGCCCTGGCGGAGGAGTTTGGCGCCCCGCTGTATGTGTTGGATGAGGACCAGGTCCGGGCCAACTGCCGGACCTACCGCCAGGCGATGGCGGAATGGATGCCTGGGGGCTCCCTGCCCCTGTTTGCCGGAAAAGGCCCTCTGCTTCAAGGGCCTCTACCCTGTGCTGGAAGAAGAGGGCATGGGGGCGGATGTGGTCTCCCCCGGGGAGATTTACACGGCCCTGGCGGGGGATTTCCCGCGGAGAAACTCTATTTCCACGGGAACAACAAGACCGATGAGGACATTGCGTATGCCCTGGACTGCGGGGTGGGGTGCTTCATCGTGGACAATCACCAGGAGCTGGAGCGCCTGGAGCAGGCCGCCGGCGCCCGGAGTCACCGGCAGCGGGTCCTGCTGCGGGTAACCCCCGGATTGACCCCCACCCTCCAGGCCATCAACACCGGACGGATCGACTGCCAGTTCGGGGTTCCCATTGAGACCGGCCAGGCGGCCCAGTTTGTGGCGGACGCCCTGTCCCGGCCCCATCTGCAGGTGGAGGGGTTCCACAGCCACATCGGCTCTCAGATCTTTGAGGCGGCGCCCTTTTTGCGACGCGGTGGACATTTTGCTGGACTTTGCCCACGCCATGCGCCAGGCCCATGGCTTTGTGGCCCGAACCCTGAACCTGGGGGGCGGCTTTGGAGTGCGGTATCGGGAGAGCGACCCTACGGTGGATATCCCCGGCAATATCCGGGCCCTGGCAGACCATCTGCGCCGGGGCTGTGAGACCAAAGGGCTACCCGATGCCCCGGGTCCTTTTGGAGCCCGGACGAAGCATCGTGGCCAATGCCGGCCTCACCCTCTACCGGGTGGGAGGGGTCAAGACCATTGCGGGGTACCGGAGTTATGTCACCGTCAACGGCGGCATGACGGACAACCCCCGCTATGCCCTTTACCAGGCCCCTTACACGGTCCTCCCGGCCAGCCGGATGGGGGAGACAAGAGATTTTCTGTGCACTGTGGCCGGGCGGTGTTGCGAGAGCGGGGACCTGATTCAGGAGAAGGTCTCTCTGCCGCAGCCGGCGCGGGATGACCTTTTTGGCGGTACTCACCACAGGGGCCTACAACTTTACCATGGCCTCCAACTACAACCGTCTCTGCCGCCCGGCGCTGGTGATGGTCCGGGGGGCAAGGCCCGGCTGGCGGTCCGCCGGCAGACCTTTGCGGACCTGGTGGCCTGCGACCTGTAAAGGGTCTGCACGGACAGGGGGGAAGAAAGCCATGGAAATTCGACGGGCTGCTTTGGCGGACATTCCCGGGTCTGCGCCTGCTGCGTGGCCGCGTTCAAGGACTATATTCCTCTCATCGGCCAGACGCCGGGCCCTATGCTGGAGGACTACTGCCAGGCAAGGAAGGAGCATTTCCTGTTTGTGGCGGCCCAGGGGAGATCATTCTGGGCTACCTTCTCATCAAGGATGGAGATGGGGAGGTCATGTGGATGGATGTTTTGGCCGCCTGGCCCAAGGGGACCGGCGTGGGGAGAAGACTCATGGACCATTGCGAGGGCCTTCCTCCGTGCCCGGGGTAAAACGGAATGCCGTCTCTATACCCATGTCAAGTATCAGCGGACCCTGGAAATTTACCGCCAACGAGGCTATGTGATCTATGACCGGGTCCAGGAAAAGGGATTTGACCGGTATTACATGCGCAAACAGCTCAAATAAAGGGACTGTCTTGATAGAACGGCCAAACATCCCCGCGTCAGCGGGATGTTTGAGAAGAGAAGGCAGAATGAGAAAACGCTCTGTGAATGGATATCCATTTACAGAGCGTTTTTCTTCTGCACGGTTCAGAGTTTCTGCGTCTATAAAAACACGCGGCTGTGGCAATCACGGGGACATATGACATTCCCCTTGGCAGGCAAGGGATCAGAGAGAGGGGCTACCAAAATTTTCACGAAGTTTCTCTAAGAATACTTCTGCTGCGGAGGAGAAAATCTGATGTTTTTTCCAGATGATATTTAACCCAGAGTGAAGTCGAGGTTCCAGCGGTCGAAAACAGAGATTGCTGCTTTCTGTGGTATTGGCTATTTTATCAATCGTGACGGCACAACCCAGCCCTGACGCAACCATAATGGCAGCATTATAAACCAAGTTGAAAGTGGTCACAATATCCAGTTTCTCAAAATCTTCACCGAACCAGGCTGTAAACTCATTATTTTGCCGGCTCTTGGAAATGGCCTGCCGGGAACAGATTAAGGGGACGTGCAGCAGATCCTCTTTTCGGATGGACGTTTTTTTTCTGCGAAGGGGCTGTCACGCCGCACAATGACACCCCAGGTGTCTTTGGCAGGAATGTTGATGTAGTCATATTTGGAGATGTCTGCTGGCTGAATTAGGATGCCAAAGTCCAGCAATCCTTTGTCCAAACGTTCGGTTACGTCTTCCGCGTTTCCGCTGTACAGATGATAATGGATGCCGGGATGGTCTTCCCGTATCTCCTTTGCAATTTCTGCAATATGCTGAATCGCCTGGGTTTCTCCGCTGCCGATATAAATATCTCCGCTGACCGTACTTTCCATCGCGTGAAATTCTGCTTCTGTTTTATCGACCATAGAGAGGATTTCTTCCGCACGCTTCCGCAAAACCATACCTTCCGCGGTTAAGGTCATATGATGACTTCCACGGATGAATAACTTCTGGCCCAGTTCATTTTCCAAATCGCGGATCTGCCGGGAAAGCGTTGGCTGTGTGACATGGAGAACATTTGCGGCGCTTGTGATGCTGCCTTCTCGGGCAATTGTCATAAAGTAACGAAGTACCCTGAGTTCCATGGTGCCACCTCCTTTGTGTGTGTACGAGTATAACATGTTATGATATGCCCGTAAAGCAAATGAATGTGTTTATTTTAGGTATTTGCTATTTCGTTAGGGGCAAAGTTATAATGAAAAAAGCCCCCAAACGGTGGGGGAGGGAAGGAGATACCGGAGAAGGTAACGAATGTTCTCAGCTGGCAAGCCGGGCGCTGAGGAAGCACAAAAATATCTGAAACAGCAGCAAGCAGGCGCGCGCAGGCACAATTCCAGCGGCTTTCTTTGCGTAGAACATCATTTTTAGATGGGGTTCATGTAAGGCAAAAACAGGACTGCCTGGAGTATCTGCTCCACAGCATGAGAAAAGGAGAACTTTGGGAGGAATTTATGATGCACATGGCATTTCACTTCAATAATCCTACAAATTTGATTTTTGGGCGTGGGACACGTATGGAACTTGGAAGGCAGAAGATGCCGGGGAGGAAAGCCTTGCTACTACTCTCCAATGGAAACTCTACGAAGGTCAACGGTTCCTTTGACTGCGTAACCCAACAGCTCACAGAGGCCGGCGTTGCATATACAGTGTTTCGTAAAATTATGGAGAATCCGCGGAAAGAGGTGGTTATGGAAGGCGCTGCCTTTGCAAGGGAACAGGGCTGTGATTTTATCCTTGCGCTTGGCGGTGGTGCGGTCCTGGATGCGTCCAAAGCGATTGCCGCAATGGCGACAAATCCCGGTGATCTGTGGGACTATGTAAGCGGCGGAACCGGAAAAGGAAAGCCCCTGGTGAATCCAGGACTTCCCATTGTGACAATTCCCACTTCGTCCGGCACAGGTTCTGAGATCAACTGTTGGGGTGTTATCTCGAATTTGGATACGCACGAGAAAATTGGGTTTGGGGCTCCGGGGCTGGTTCCGGTTCTTTCCATTGTTGATCCGGAACTGATGAAAACTGTTCCGCCCCAATATACGGCCTACCAAGGGTTTGACGCGCTTTTCCATAACACGGAGGTTATGATCTCCAACGGTGTGAACATTATCAGCGAAACCATTGCCCTTTCTGCAATCGAAAGGATTGCAAAATATCTGCCTCTTGCGGTAAAGAATGGGGGGGAGGATCTGGAGGCCCGGGAACACGTGGCCTACGGAAGCACCATTGCCGGCATTGCCATGCAGCTTACCAGCACCACCGCGCAGCACGCCATGGAGCATGCCATGAGTGCATACCATCCTAATCTGCCTCACGGCGCGGGGCTGATTATGATATCCAAGGCATTTTCGGAATTTTTATTGAGAAACACGCCTGCGATGGCCAGTTTATCAAAATGGCCCGTGCGATGGGAATCCCAGAGGCGGACAAGCCGGAGGACTTCATCACAGCATTGGTAAAGCTTCAGAAGGATTGTGGGGTGGACGATCTGCGAATGAGCGATTATGGGTTTGCTCCAGACGAGTCCATGAGGCTGGCAGTCAATGCGAGAGAAACAATGGGCGGCTTATTCCTGGCCAATCCCTGTGAAATGACAGACGAGGAGTGCGCGGACATCTTTGAGAAATCCTATCGCTGAAACCAATCATACGTGGTTCTCTTGGTGGGCTTCCAACGGAGCAGAAACCGGTGTGTTTGGCGTTGGAACGGGAGGATAGGTAAAATGGAGTAGATCAGCAGGGAAAGAAGAGGGAAAACCATGATTATTGATCTCAAAAACGGTAAAAACGGCACGGCTCCGGTGGTCAGACTGAACAGTGGGCACATGCTTCCTGTGGTGGGACTTGGAACCTATGCTCTGCACGGAGATGCCTGCGTCAATGCGGTGTATCAAGCAGTTCAAAGTGGATATCGTCTCATAGACACGGCTTCATTTTATGGAAATGAACGTGAAGTGGGGGAAGGGGTCCGGCAATCCGGGGTTTCCCGTTCAGAAATCTTTTTGTGCAAACAAAGCTGTATCCGAACCAGTACAGCCACGCGGAACAGGCGATAGATGAGGCACTGAGCAAGCTGGATATTGGATATATTGACATGATGCTCCTGCACCATCCCGCATCCGATGATGTGACGGCATACCAAGCCATTGAGCAAGCGATCCGGGAGGGAAAGGTACGAACAGCTGGGATTTCCTGTTATTATATCCGCGAGATGGATGCTTTCCTGCCAAAGGTATCCATGAAGCCGGCACTGATTCAAAATGAAATCCATCCCTTCTATCAGGATCGCCCTGTGGTGGAGCACATTCAGAAAAAGGGGGATTGTTGTGCAGGGATGGTATCCTCTGGGGGACGGGGGGCTTCACCGGGGCTCTGCTGAATAATCCGGTGTGCAAGGAAATTGCCGCATCCCATGGGAAAACGGTGGCGCAGGTGATTCTCCGGTGGAATCTGCAAAAGGGTGTGGTGGTGATTCCTGGCTCCAGTGATCCAGAGCATCTCCGGGAGAATCTCCCCTTTTTGACTTTGCGCTGACAGAGAGGGAGATGGAGCGGATCGCGACGTTGGACAGGAAGGAAAAAGCATGACTGGTACTGACACTTGGGACCATTCGTGTGCTGCGGGAAACCGGAAGGAAATTCTCAATGCGAAGGAACCGGCGTGATTGTACACGCCGGTTCCTTCGCACATTTTGCTGCGTTTTTATGGGACGCTGTCTTTAAGTGTCCAGTTCCTTTTTGGCTGCAGCTTCGTTCCGCCGCAGAAGGAAGAGGCCCAGGCCCAGGCTCAGCAATTCTCCAATGAGGGCGGCGGTCCAGATCATGGCGCTGGCGCCCAGGGAGGTAGAGGACCATGAGGGCGGCCGGCAGCAGGAGGAACCCGCGCCCAGGGAGAGCAGGGCGGAGGCGCCGGCCTTGCCCAAGGCGGCGAAGTAGCCGGCCAGGACAATGGTGAGGCCCGCAGGCAGATAGGACAGGGCGTATTGACGCAGGGCGGAGACGGTCTCGTCAAAGAGGGCGCTGTCTCCGCTCAGCAGCAGGGAGACGATGGTGCCGGGGGCGGCCTGGCAGAACAGCTCCACCAACACGCCGATCACCAGGACGGAGAGAAGGGCCTTTCGGAGATAGACGCGGATGGAGGGCCGGTCATTTTCTCCCCACGGCCAGGCTGACCAGGGGCATCATACCCTGGGCGATGCCCTGCATCACCATGGAGACCACCAGGCTCAGGTAGGCGATCACCGCGAAAATGGGCAGGCTGCTCTCTCCCAGCAGCTGGGTGATCACGTGGTTGTACAGAAGGGTTAAGAAGCCCAGCATCAGCTCAATGGAGCAGTCCGCGATCCCCAGGGGGAGAATCCGCCGGAAGTCTTTCAGACGAAACCGGAACCGGCGGAAGCGCAGGTTGGATTTTCCCGACAGGAAATAGATTAAAAAGAAGATCAAACTGCCCAGCTGGGCCAGCCCTGTGGCCAGCGCGGCGCCCCAGACGCCCCAGTGGAAGACCATGATAAACAGGTAGTCCAGGCCCACGTTGATGAGAAAGCTGATGCCCACGCCGAACATGGCCAGCTGAGGCGCGCCGTCCACCTTCACCATGACCTCCAGACAGTAGGAGAGGATGAAGCAGACGGAGAACAGGCAGACCATGTGCAGGTACTGGGCGGAGTAGCCCACCGTCTGGGGACCGGCCCCCAACAGAACGGCCAGCGGTTCCGAGAACAGGGAGACCGCCACGGTAATCACCGCGAGATGGCCACGATGGCCACCACCGTCTGGGTGAAGATTTTTTCCGCTTTCTCATGGTCCCCATGCCCCAGGGCGAAGGCGCACAGGGTGGAGGTGCCCATGGAGAGCAGGATGGCCGTACCGGACAGGACGTTGATAAACGGAAGGGCGATGTTGACGCCGGCCAGGGCCAACTCGCCCACGCCCTTGGAGACAAAGATACCGTCCACGATGGTATAGGCCGAGAAAAGCACCATGGCGGACACGGACGGAATGACATAGTGTAGAAAGGTTTTCCAGGAATGACGCGGGGTAGACAAGCGAATTCACCTCAAATCAAAGTTCGGTCCTTGCGGACGGGATTTCTGTTTGCTATACTAAGGATAAACTATGGAGTAACCCCAGAGTCAAGGGGGTTCTTCCTTTTTTTTTTTCAGGAGGCTGCAAAATGGAGAAACACCGGTTCAAAACGGCGGAATTTGCCGCCCTGTGTGGGGTGAAGAAGGACACCCTGCTCCACTATGACCACATTGGTCTGCTCAAGCCCCAATGGGTGGGGGGGAGAATGGCTATCGCTACTATTCCGCCCGGCAGATTCCCACCTATGACCTCATTGCCACCCTCCGCCGTCTGGGGACCCCTCTGGCGGAGATCCGGTCGTACCTGACCCGCCGGAGCCCGGAGGCCCTGATGGACCTGCTGCGGGAAAAGGGAGGCGGACTGGGAGGCGGAGCGCCGGCGCCTGGCCCGTATGGGGGCCTTCCCTGCACAACGCCAAGGACAAAATGGCGCTGGCCCAGACCGTCCGGCCGGGGGAGATTCGGCTGGAGACCTTCCGGAGGCCCACTGTGCGGTGGTGGAGGCGCCGGATTTTGCACATGCAAAATTTGAGGAGGCGGTTTACCTCCTCCATGTGCGGCAGCTGATTACCTGGGCCTGGGAAAACGGCAGCCCCTCCCAGGCCCCGGGGGACATCATCTGCCGGGAAAGCCTGGAGAGGGGGATTTTATGGAGGACTACTATTACTGTCTGGTCCCCCTGGGAACCACTGGCTGGCCCCCTCCGGGTCCGCCCAGCTGGGACGTATGCGGTTCTCTACCACCAGGGCTCCTATGCCTCCGAATATGGCGCCTGCCGCCGGCTTCGGGACTGGGTGCTGGCGCAGGGGTATGCCATCGACGGAGACCTGTATGAGGAGGACCTGGTGAATGACATTGCCTCAGAGGACCCGCGGTCCTATTTGTTGAAGCTGAGTTTGAAGATACAGACGCCCTAAAAGAAGCCCGCCACCCGGCGGGGGCTTTTTTGTGCTTTTGCAGGGCAGGGAACGTGTTCTGAGAATTTGAAAAAGGTGTACTTTTTCAAATTACTTTATAGGAAAAGTACCTATTAAAATAATACATGCATTTTTCCTTTTTTTGCAAGATTTTTGGGGAAATGGGGCAATTATTTTTTGCCTGAAAAAAGTACACTTTTTGAAAATGTGGGGGGTGATTGCTCTGCTTTTTACACCCGCGAACCCCAAATAAAATCAGAAAGGAAGGAAAACAAACCAATGAAGAAACGACTTTTGTCCGGTTCCTGTGCCTGTGCATGCTGCTGACCCTGGCCCCGGTTGCATTTGCGGCGGAGCCTGCTTCTACGGAAAATGAGCCAGTGGCGAGTACAGAACCGGCAACCCTCAAGAGCCCACCACGAACGATGATTCTGCATCTGTGGAGGGAAATCAGGGCACAACGGAGTCTGCGAAGGGTACCAAGGACAACCCCTTCACCACTGTGGAGGAGTACAACGCCGCAGTGAAAGAGAATGACAAGAACGGCGAAGATGTTTACTTGACCATCCAGGGAACAGAGGGGAACCCCATTATCTTCGGCACTAAGAATACCGATGCTGATACCCTTGCAGACAATTCAGCACAGTATGACACGTTTGCCCTGACGAACACGCAAAGCAGGGCCAAGCCCCCCAAACTGCACCTAACCCTGGAGTGGTGTGAGTTCTATGGCAATACGGCGAATGATCAGAGAAACTCGTCGTTTATGTACCTGCCCAACTGCCAGTCCCTGACGATTGACAACTGCAAGTTCGATACTGGTACGAGCAGGCTGAAATACGGTATCAACTGGAACCTGTGCGGTATTCAGAATTCTGTGGTGTCCATCACCAACTCCACCTTTACTGGAAACTATACGAAGAATGCCATCAAGCTGAACCAGCGCAACGGCGCGGATGATGTGGCTACCGATGTGAAACTGCCAGACAGTGCTGATACTCCGGCTGCCAGCATTAAGAGTGTCAATATCTCCGGCTGTACCTTCTCTGGCACCAATGCTATCATTCAGTTGGGTAGCCAGGGAAAGGGGACAGATGGCGCTGCCGCCCCTCTACGGGCGCATTCCCGGTGACCATCTCCAATGTAAAAGCCGGAGAGGGAGAAGCAGCGTCTGATGTTAAAGTGGAACTCGCTTATCTGGCGGCGAACGAGGAAGCCATTCCTTCCGTTGAACTTTCCGCAAATGAAACTGCCACAAAGACCGAAAAGGGCGACCTGGGAACCGATGCTGACTTTGTGGCCAAGGTGGGAGAGGGATGGCTATATCTCCTTGAAGACCGCACTAGATGCCGCCATTGAAAGCGGGGGCGAAGTTACCCTGCAGCAGGACGTAAGAGAAGATATTAAACTCTCCGCAGGAAGCACCCTCACCATCAATGGTAACAACAAGACCTTGTACGGCACCATCAGCTGTGCGGTAGATTCGGGTGAAAATGCTAACCAGACCAACACGACCCTCACGCTGAATAACTTGAAGTTAGACGGAAGCGGAGCGGGCGAAAATAGCAACAAAAAAAGTCAAAAATTTTGCTGTTAATTCTGGGGGAGCAAAATAAAGATGTTGTCAGTGGCCTGATCCTGACCATGAACAACTGCGAAGTCCAGAATTACATAAAGCAATGCCTGTATCTGACCAATGCAAAAGAACTGAAGATTGATGGCTGCAAATTTACAGGAGGCGGCGCTTTTGGCTATATAGTTGATCTAAATTTGGTCGCTGTTCAGAACGCCGAAATCTCCATTACCAACAGTACTTTTGAACGCGGTCCACTCGTCTTGTCCGCTATCAAAGTGTGTGCTCGTGGTAAAGATGACGGAACAAACCCCAATGATATCACAGGCGCACAAGCCAGCATCAAATCTCTGACTATTGAAGGGTGTACCTTTAGCGGGAGCGGAAATCAAAGTGATATTGCCCTTGGTGTGACCACGAAGAACGGCAGTGAACCGAATAAAAGTGGTTCGTTCCCTGTTAAGATCGTGGATAATAAAGGCTCGGGAGAAAATGGCGCGTTGGGAGTTTCCTTGAACTATAAGGGCAAAACGGCCGAAAAGGAGAGCGTTTCTTCCGGGGAGCCTATGTTGGGGACGCACAGCAGACCCGGTAGCTGGCTACACTATCACCACAACTGCCAGTGAAGGCGGCACCATCAATCCCAGCGGCAAGGTGGCTGTCGCCGAGAACGGTAGCCAGGACTTCACCGTCATTGCCAACAGCGGATATTCCATCTCCAGTGTGACTGTTGATGGCGGAGCAATTGTGGAGCGAAAGGCGGAGGGGACCTACACAGTCAAGAATGTGACAAAAAACTGTACCGTCACTGCGACATTCTCGAAAAACAGCTCTTCTGGCGGAGGCGGCGGTTCCGTCACCACCAAGTACACCCTGAGCTTTGACACCAACGGCGGCTCCGCCATTGCCAAGGTGACCAAGGAGAAGGGGACCACCGTGGACCTGGAGCAGTATGTACCCACCCGGGAGGGCTACACCTTTGCCGGCTGGTACAGCGACGAGGCCCTGACCCAGAAGGTCACCTCCGTGAAGCTGAACGGCAACACCACGGTGTACGCCAAGTGGACCGAGAACGCCGTGACACCCACCCTGCCCTTCACCGATGTGAAGAGCGGCGATTGGTTCTATGAGGCAGTCCAGTATGTCTACGACAAGGGTATGATGACCGGCGTGTCGGCGGACCGGTTTGCCCCCCTGCCTCCACCACCACCCGTGGATGATTGTCACCATCCTCTACCGGCTGGAGAACGAGCCCGCGGTGTCCGGCGGCAGCGCCTTCACCGACGTGGAGAACGGCGCCTGGTATGCCGATGCCGTTGCCTGGGCAGCGGCCAATGATATTGTCAACGGCACCAGCGCCACCACCTTCGCCCCCAACAGCCCCATCACCCGGGAGCAGATGGCGGCGATCCTGTACCGGTATGCCGCTTACAAGGGCTGACGTGAGCCAGAAGGCGGACCTGTCGGGCTACACCGACGCCGCCTCCATCAGCGGCTACGCCAAGGACGCTTTGGCCTGGGCCAATGCCCAGAAGCTCATCACCGGGGTGACGGACACCACCCTGAATCCCCAGGGCAGCGCCACCCGCGCCCAGGTGGCCACCATTCTCATGCGGCTGTGTGAGACCGTGGTGAAGTGACAGACAGGGGAGAGAAAATAGAGAACAAAAACCGGCGAACCAAAAACTCTGGTTCGCCGGTTTTCCGTTTTCCAATTAAAACCGGGCATGCCCGGTGCACCGGGCTTCCTCCGCGACGGCGTGGGGGCCACGGCCTCCGCTGCGGCCCGGTTGAGGGGGAGGGAAGAATGCAGGTGGGGGAGAGCTGCTCCGGGGGACCAAGTCCGCCAGAGCCCGGGCGGCGGCGTGCTTCATCCCCTCGGTGATCTGTACCGCGCCGCAGGACAGCGCGCCTTTGAACAGGCCGGGGAAAGACCAGCACGTTGTTGACTGGTTGGGAAAGTCCGACCGTCCCACCACGGCGGCGCCGTGGGCCAGGGCAATGTCCGGCATGATCTCGGCACCGGGTTGGCCATGGCCAGGAGAATGGGGTCCTTTGCATGGACTCCACCATCTCCCCGGTGACCAGGCCCGGCCGGGAGACGCCGATGAAGACATCAGCGCCCACCAAGGCGTCCGCCAGGGTGCCCCGCTGTCCTGCCTGGTTGGTGCGGGCGGCCAGTTCCGCGTGGTGGGGGCGCAGGGTGGGGTCCCCGGCGCAGAGAATCCCATCCTTGTCACATAGGATGAGGTTGGAATACCCCAGGTCCAGCAGCAGCTTGGCGGCGGCGCCCCCGGCGGCGCCGATGCCGTTCAGGACCACCTTGACCTGTTCTTTCTTCTTCCCCACCACCTTCAGGGCGTTGGTGAGGGCGGCGGTGATGACCACGGCGGTGCCGTGCTGGTCGTCGTGAAAGACGGGGATGTCACACCGCTCCTTTAAGCGGCGCTCCACCTCAAAAAGCAGCGGGGGGCGGCGATGTCCTCCAGGTTGATGCCGCCAAAGCTTTTGGAGATCAGGGCGATGGTTTGGACCATCTCTTCTACGTCCTGGGTGTCCACACAGAGGGGAACCGCGTCCACCCCGGCAAACTCCTTGAACAGAACGCATTTCCTTCCATAACGGGCATGCCCGCCAGAGGACCGATATCTCCCCAGGCCCAGCACCGCAGAGCCATCGGTGATCACCGCCACCAGGTTCCGCCGGCGGGTGAGCTGGAAGGAGAGGGCAGGGTCCTTTTGAATCTCCAGGCAGGGGGGCGGCCACACCGGGGGGTGTAGGCCAGGGAGAGGTCCTCCTGGGTCTGGATGGGGCAGCGGGAGACCATCTCCAGCTTGCCCTGGAGGCGGTAGTGCAGAGCCAACGATGCAGCGCGGATGTCCATGGGGGGGTACGGTCCTTTCTGTCTTAAAATCAAGGTCAAATCATGGTCTCCGGGTGGAAGGCCGCCTCAAAGGCCTCGGGGGTGAACAGCCCCAGGCGGACGGGCGGCCTCCTTCAGGGGAGAGGTCTTCCTGGTGGGCCAGCTTGGCAATTTTGGCCCCGTTTTCATACCCCACCAGAGGGGTCAGCGCGGTGACGGTCATCAGGGAGCGGTGAAGGTTTTCCGCCATTTTCTCCCGGTTGGGGGTCAGGCCGGACAGGCACCGCCGGGTGAAGGAACGCATGGCGTCCGACAGGGAGCCGGACGGACTGGAGGTAGTTGTATCCCATCACCGGCAGATAGACGTTCAGTTCAAAGTTGCCCTGGGAGGCGGCCACGCCCATCACGGTGTCGTTGCCCATGACCTGCACCGCCACCATGGTCAGGGCCTCGCACTGGGTGGGGTTGACCTTGCCGGGCATGATGGAGGAGCCGGGCTCGTTTTCCGGGATGAAAATTTCCCCAGGCCGCACCGGGGGCCGGAGGCCAGCCAGCGCACGTCGTTGGCGAGCTTCATGAGATCGGCGGCCAGGGCCTTCAAAGCGCCGTGGGAAAATACCAGCCCGTCCCGGGCGGACAAGGCGTGGAATTTGTTGGGGGCTGGGCGGAAGGGCAGGCCGGTCAGCCGGGCCACCTCTTCTGCCGCCGCAGCGTCAAAGCCCGGCGGGGCGTTGAGCCCCGTCCCCACAGCGGTTCCCCCAAGGCCAGCTCATACAGGCCTGCCAGTGAGGCGCGGATCATGTCCCGGGCGTGCTCCAGCATGGACCGCCAGCCGCTGATTTCCTGGCCGAAGGTGATGGGCACCGCGTCCTGAAGATGGGTGCGGCCGGTTTTGACCACGGTCTGGTTGTCTGTCTCCAGGCGCTGTAGACAGAGCAGCATCTCGGTCAAGGGGCTCCAGCCGGGTATGCAGGGCGGTGACCGCCGCGATATGCAGAGCGGAGGGAAGGTGTCGTTGGAGCTCTGAGACAGATTGACATGGTCGTTGGGATGGAGCAGCGTCTCCCCCAGCCTGGGCGTTGCCCACGTGGGCGATGACCTCGTTGCAGTTCATGTTGGTCTGGGTGCCGCTGCCTGTCTGCCAGACAGACAGGGGAAACTGTTCTGCCAGCTCCCCGGCCCGGATGGCCTGGCAGGCGGACTGAATCAGCTGGTACCGGCGTGTGTCCAGGGTGCCCAGGCGGTGGTTGGCGGCGGCGCAGGCCTCCTTCAAGACGCCAAAGGCGTGGATCAGGTCAGGGGGCATCTTCTCCTCTCCAATGGGAAAGTTTTCAAAGCTCCGCTGGGTCTGGGCGCCCCAGAGTTTGTCCGCGGGAACCGCGACTTCACCCATGGTGTCATGTTCTATCCTCTGTTCCAAGGGGGATTCCTCCTCTTCAAGCGGTGGGGTTTTCTTGGGCCGGCGGCCCTGCGGGGCGCTACCGGGTCCAATGGATCTGCTGAAAAATATCAGTAAAAAGAATGATTGCGGATGACGATGCCCGCCCGGGCGTCAAAGACCAGGGGGGCGGTGTTGACCAGGACCAGCTTGTGTCTCTGGTAGGCCTGCATCAGGTTGGGGACGGGAAACTCTTTAGAGCGGACCCGTCGATGATGAGCACGTCGGCGGCCCGGACATAGTCCAAGGCCTTTTCCAACAGGGCCAGATCATAGGGTTCCTCTTTTAGAACAATGGCCGGGCGCACATAGTCCCCGCACATATCCACATTGCAGTAAGGGATGTGGGTGGGGCTGTCGGCGATGTAGAAAAAAGTCCAGAAACTTTTTCACACTTGGCGCACCAACTGCGCATCACAGAGCCGTGAAGCTCCAATACCTCCCGGCTGCCCGCCTCCTGATGGATTCCGTCGATGTTTACCGTCAAAATGGCCCGGAGTTTGCCGGCCTGCTCCAGATGGGCCAGGGCCTCATGGGCCGGGCTGGGCTGGGCGGTGAGCACAGGGGCCAGGATTTTTCCCCGGTAGTACCGGTAGAAGTAAAAGGGGTTGCGCTGGAGAAAGGTCAGGCGGAGAATTTCGTCGGGGGCGTATTTGTACCGTGCCCAGTCCGCCTGCGTCATGATTCGATAGTCGGGAAAGCCTGCCTCCGCAGAGAGATCGGCGCCGGAGATAAAGACAATGTTGTCGCTTTCCTGTATCCAGTTTTGCAAAATATTGAGTTCAATGTCCATCGCGGAAAAACCTCCCTTTGGGGGAACGCTGCCGGGGACTCAGAGACCCACGGTGATCTGGGGAGAAAACCTCACCAATGGGGGCGTTGATGGTCAGGTTGGCCATGGTGTCCGCGCTGGTCTGGCCTTTGTTGATGAGCACCAGCTTATTTCCTGTATAATAGTTAATTAGTCCCGCGGCGGGATAGACCACCAGGGAGGTTCCCCTGATGATGAGCATGTCAGCCTTGCGGATGGCATTCACCGCCCCGGAAATCACATCGGGGTCCAGTCCCTCCTCATAGAGCACCACATCGGGGCGGACGATGGCGCCGCAGTTGGGCTCAGTGCACCGGGGAATGCCGGTGGTTTCCAGCAGAAAAGAGACGGGATATTTTTTCTTGCAGCGGGTGCAGTAATTGCGCAGGGTGGAGCCATGCAGCTCATAGACCACCTTGCTTCCGGCAGCCTGATGGAGACCGTCGATGTTTTGGGTGACCACGGCCTTGAGCTTTCCCGCCTGTTCCAACTCCGCCAGTTTCCGGTGGGCGGCGTTGGGCTGCGCCCCCTGGATGAGCATTTTTCCCGATAAAACCGGTAGAATTCCCCGGGGTTTTGGGCAAAGAAGGAGTGACTGAGAATGGTCTCCGGGGGATAGGCGTAGGACTGGTGATACAGGCCGTCCCACACTGCGGAAGTCGGGGATTCCGCTTTCCGTGGAGACCCCGGCCCCGCCGAAAAGACGATGTTGTCACTCTCGTCGATCCATTGTTGCAGGGTAGTGATGTTTTGCTCCATAATAACCTCCTTGCGCGCAGAGGCGCTGCGTCCAGGTGAATGGTGTGTGGCACGGCGGCGGGACCGGGCTTACCGACGGTCGTCGGGCCGGCGGCCCTGCTTTTTCCGGGGCGCTGCCCTGGCGAGGGTCCCGGGGAGGGACGGGCGGCGCTGGGGGGCGTTTCGGGCGGGATCAGCCTGCCGGGCCCGGCGTTCCCATTCGGCCTGCCGGCGGCGTTCCCGGTCGGCCTGTTCCTGCCGGCGCCGTTCCTCCCGCTGCCGGGCCTGCCGTTCCTCCCTGCCTGCGGCGGGCCAGTTCTTCCTGGCGTCTGGCTTCCCGTTCCTGGCGCTGCCGGCGCCTCGCTCCTCCCGCTGGCGACGGGCTTCCTCTTCCTGTCGGCGGCGGACCTCGGCCTGGCGCTGGCGCTCCTCCCGTTCGGCTTGCCGGCGCTGGCGTTCCTCGGCCTGCCGGGCTTCCCGCTCTGCCCGGAGCTGGCGGTTTCGCTCCTCCCGCTCCAGTCGCTCCTGCTCCCGCTTGACCTGCCGTTCCTGGGCTTCCTGGGCCCGCTTGGCCTGTCGCTCCTGGGCCTCCTGCTGGCGGCGGAGCAGCTCTTCCCCTGCGCTGCTGCTCCCGGGCCTCTTTTTCCAGTTTGGCCTGGGCCTCATCCTGCTGCCGGGCCTCGGCCTCCCGCTGGCGGAAGGCGATCTTTTCCTGCTGGCGCAGCTGCCGTTTGGCCCGCCGCTCCTCCTTGGTCCGCTCCTGGAACCGGCGGACAAGTCCCACGACAACCAGGGCCAAGGCGATCAGCAGCAGCAGCCGGACATAGATGTTTCCCAGAACGGTGTTCACACTGGAGACAAAGGCCATAAAAGGGGAGAAGGACACGTCGCTCACCGCGGCCATGTCCACCGTGGCGTATTCCTCCCCGGCGTAAATCACGGTGACGGTGCCCAGGACATCCCCCGCTTCAATGGGGGCGGAGGCCACATCCCGGTGGAAGCGAAGGCGGAGCTCCAGCCGCCTCCGGGTCATAGGTCCCGGGGACCATGACCTGAACCGACCGGGTGGGCCGCACCACCACGTGGCTGGCCTCCGAAGAGAAGGGACAGGGAGCTCCTGCAGGTAGGTCTCCGCATCCAGCAGGGTGGCGTCGGAGAAATTGGTAAAGCCCCAGTTGAGCAGCCGCTTGCTCTCGGTGAACTGCTTGCGCTGGACATTGCCCCGGCTGTCCGTGGGGTTTTGGGCCCCAAAACCACGGAGACCAGTGTGTGCCCCTTTTTTCTGGACCGCGGCCACCAGGCAGTAGCCCGCCTCTCCGGTGCTGCCGGTTTTGATGCCGATGGTGCCGCCCATGGTGTAGCCGTAATGCTTGGCGGAGGTCAGCAGACCGTTGGTGTTGAGCAGACTGCGGGCCTTGGACAGGTTGGTGGCGGGGACGGTATAGCGGCCGGTGGAGACGATCTCCCGGAACGTCGCGTGGGTCATGGCCTGCTTGGACATGCGGTAGATGTCCCGGGCTGTGGAGTAGTGGTCGGCGTTGTGCAGGCCATGGGGATTGACAAAGTGGGTGCCCGCCATCCCCAACTCCTGGGCACGCTGGTTCATCAGCTCCACAAACGTGGGGATATCTCCACTGACGCCATGGCCAATACATTGGCCGCCTCGTTGGCGGACACCAGCAGCAGGCAGTAAAGTAGATTCTTCACCGTGATTTTCTCGCCGGCCTGAAGATTGGCGGTGGAGGAGTCCTCCGTGATGTCCGCCAGGGCGGCGGCGTCCACGGTGATCTCGGTGTTCAGGTCCAGCTCCCCCGTCCAATGGCCTCCAAGGTTAGCAGGGCGGTCATAATTTTGGTGATACTGGCGGGATAACGCTGTTCATCGGCAGCCTGCTCGTAAAGCACCTGATCGGTGTCCAGGTCGATGAGAAGCGCGGCGGTGGCGTCCACCGTCATGGACTCCACCCCTTCGTACTCGATGGCGCTGGCAAAAGGGATCAGCAAGCCCGTGAGCAGTGACAAGGTCAGGAAAAAGAAATGGCGCGAATCAGCGTTTTTTTCATAGGAAACATCCACATCCCGTGTTATAATCATTTTGTATCTTCACATTCCAGGCCAAGGACCGGGGAATGGAATGAAATTGAAAGGAAATTCACTCATTATCATAACAAAGCTCGACACAAGACGCAATGGGGGAGGGGAACAATGGCCGGAAAATTTGCGAAAATTTCATGGTTGGAGGGAGCAGTCCTTCTTCTGACCGCCTGTTTTGCGGCGGGGACCCTCCTCTGGTTCCATACGGTGCAGCCGGAGGAAGTCCAGGTGACGAAGAATCCGACCGCCCAGACCAGCCAGCCGGCGGAGGAACCAGAGGCGCCGGGAATGCTGGAGGGAGAGGTCCTGGACCTGAACACGGCGACCCTCTCCGACCTGATGCGCCTGCCGGGCATTGGGGAGAAGAAGGGGAGCGCCATTCTGGCCTGGCGCCAGGAGAAGGGCGGGATTTTCCGCGGTGGAAGAGCTGCTGGAGGTCAAGGGCATTGGGGAGGCCACCCTGGGCGGCTGCGCCCCTATGTGACCGTTGGGGTTCCGGCGGTGGAGAAAGGAGGAGACCATGGCACGGATTCTGGTGGTTGACGATGAAAAGGTGATGGTGAAAGGCATCCGGTTTAACTTGGAGAACGAGGGATATACCGTGGATGTGGGGGTACAATGGCGTCAGGCGGTGGAGCTGGCCCGGGCCAACGAGTACGACCTGATCATCCTGGACCTGATGATGCCCAAGATCGACGGGCTGCAGGCCTGTATGGAGATCCGGGCATTCTCCACCGTCCCCATCATTATGCTCACCGCCCGGGGGAGGACACGGACAAGCTTCTGGGGTTTGAGTACGGGGCGGATGACTACATCACAAAGCCCTTTAATATTTTGGAGGTTAAGGCCCGGGTCAAGGCGCTGCTGCGCCGGTCCGCCGCCACCCGGCGGCAGGCGGGCTCGGACCAGCGGCTGACCTTGGGGGACTGACCCTGGACAGTGCGGCCCGACCACCTGGAAGGACGGCAACCCCGTGGAGCTCACCGCCCGGGAGTTTGATCTGCTGGAGCTGCTGATGAAAAACCCCAACCGGGCTTTACAGCCGGGAACAGTTGCTGAACCTGGTATGGGGCTACGAGTATACCGGGGAGTACCGGACGGTGGACGTCCATATCCGCCGCCTGCGGGAAAAGGTGGAGCAAGACCCTGCCCACCCCGCCCACCTGTGCACCAAATGGGGGTGGGGTACTATTTTAAGGAGGCGTGATGGGACGGCGCGGAAAAAAAAGGGGGCCCCATGGGGGGAAAGTGGAACATCAGCCACTCCCTGCAAATGCGTCTTGCCCTGGGGGTATTCCTGTCTCATTGCTGTTTTGCTGGTTCTGATGAATACCTATCCCCTGATTATGGGACAGAATCTGATGTTTCGTTCCCAGCAGACCGCCCTGGCCAACCAGCTGGTTTTGATCACCAACACCCTCACCACCGCCGACGAGCTCACGCCGGAGACGGTGGAGCAGGCCATTGGCCAGCTGGAGGAGCTGGAGGTCCGGCGGGTTCTGGTCACGGACGGGGCGGGACGGGTTCTCTACGATACCGGGGAGCCCTCCGCCCTGGGGAAATATGCCCTCATTGGAGAGGTGGTCTCCGCCCTCCGGGGCAACGACGCCTTTTCCAGTGAGTACCAGGACGGGGCCTTCTCCAGTCGGGCCGCCTCCCCGGTGATGAATCGAAACCAGGTGGTGGGGCGGTCTGTCTGTATGACCAGGACAGTGACCAGGGGCATTGCTGGAGGAGATGCAGCGGAACCTGCGGCTGATCTCCGTGGTGGTCTGCCTGGCGGTACTGGTTCTGTTTGGGGCCTTTTTCCACGTTCCTTTCCCGGCGGGTCAGGACCCTCTTGGGGGAATCCGCACGGTGCGGGCCGGGGAGTACACCCATCGGATCTCCATGGATGGACACGATGAGCTGGCGCAGTTGGCTGAGGAGTTTAACCAGCTGACGGGACGGGCTCCAGGTCACGGAGGAGGAGCGCCGGCGGTTTGTCTCCGATGCGTCTCATGAGCTGAAGACCCCCCTGGCGTCCATTCGGCTGCTCACCGATTCCATTTTACAGGATGCCTCCATTGACCGGGACACCGCCCGGGAGTTTGTGGCGGACATCGGGGAGGCGGCGGACCGTCTCATCCACATCAGTCAGGAATTATTGGAGCTCAACCGCCTGGACGAGGGGCGGGACATGGCCCAGGAGCCGGTGGACTGGACGGAGCAGGTGGAGAAGATCGGGCGGATGCTGGCGCCGCTGGCGGAGGAGGACCGGATTACGCTGGAGACCGACCTGGGGGAGGACTGTATTGTCCGGTGTAACCAGGAGGACGCCAGTCAGATCCTGCGGAATCTGATGGAGAACGCCATTAAGTACAACGTCACCGGCGGAGAAGTTTTGGTGACCACACGCCGCCAAGGAGCGCGGGTGCTGCTGTCCGTGGCCGACACAGGCGTGGGCATTCCCGAGGCGGACATGCCGCGGATTTTCGAGCGCTTTTACCGGGTGGACAAGGCCCGCTCCCGGGCCGCCGGCGGCACGGGGTTGGGCTTGTCCATTGTCCGGGACGCGGTGCGCCACCATGGCGGCACCATCACGGTCCAGGCCAGGCAGCCGGCCGGCGTGGTCTTTACGGTGATTCTTCCGGCGTGGAGAGAGGAGGAGAGCGGGGATGAAAGAAAGATGCGCCGGGGCCCTGCTCTTGGCCCTCTGCCTCTTCGCGCTGGCGGGCTGCGGGGGAAATGCGAAGGGAACCGAATACGCGGTGTACTACTGCAACCAGGCCGCGGGGAGGAGGCCGCCCTGGTGGCGGAGAAGCGGGTGCTTCCCCGGACACCGAGCCGGTGGAGGGGCTTCTGAACCTGCTGCTGAGCCCGCCCCAGAGCGAGAATCTGACGATGGCCATTCCCAGCGGGGTGACGCTGCGGAAGTGGACCCTGTACAACGGACTGTTGACGGTGGATTTTTCCAGTGGATATGGGGTGCTCTCCGGCATTGACCTGACTTTGGCCGATTACAGTGTGGTGCTCACTCTGACCCAGCTGGAGGGGGTGGAGGCGGTGATGATTACCGCCGAGGGAGAGATGCTTTCCTTCCGGGATCACCAGCGCTTGACCGCGGAGGAGGCCTGGTCGGCGCTCCAGTCAGGTATGTCGGAGGAAACAGCCCAGGATGTGTCCTAATTTTTTGAGGAGACGAACTACAATTAGACTTGCGATAGTTGGCCCCTTGTGCCGCCCCCCTGTTTCAGGGGGCTTTTTTGTGAAAAATAAAAAAATACCGTTTAGGCCGCACATTTTGCCGGGGACGGCCGTTATACAAAGTGGAAGGAGGGAGACCCTGCCATGGACTTGGAAGATCAATATGATAAGCTATACCGGTATTGCTATTTTCGGGTCAGGGACGTCCAGACCGCCGAGGACCTGGTGCAGGAGACCTTCCTTCGCTGGCTGGACCATTATCCCGGCCAGCGGGAGCGGGAGGCGCTGCCCACCCTGTACACCATTGCCCGGAACCTGTGTGTGGACGTGACCCGGCAAAGGGAAACCCTCCCGCTGCAGGAGACCGACCAGGTTGCCGCGGACCCCGCGGGCACGCTGGTGGAGCGATGGGACTTGAACGGGCCCTGGAGACGCTCACCCCCAGGACCAGGAACTGCTGCTCCTGCGCTATGCCAACCAGGTGCCCCTGCAGGCGCTGAGCCGGCTGACGGGGCTGTCCCGGTTTGCCATCTATCGAAGGTGCGGCAGGCTGCTGACCCAACTCAGAGAGGCATTGCGAGAGGAGGAGAGAACATGAACCGAAGACTGAAGCGTGCCCTTGCTGCATCCTTTTCCCCGCCGCCCCCCAGAGAAAAACGGTTTTTCTCAGGACCCTGCCCCAGCCGGACCTCTCCCCCTGGGGACCTTTCTTTGGAACCAGATCCCCTATCTGCGGAAGCGGACTTGGCTGCTGTCCTGCGGGTGCTGCTTCCGGCGGTTTGGGGCGGGAGCTGTATGAATCCCAATGTTCTCTGGATCACTGCTGCGCTGCTGCCCTTTGTGGCGCTGCTGGCGGTGACAGAGGGGACCAGGTCTGCGGTATACGGCATGGAGGAGCTGGAACTGGCCACCCGGTTTTCTCTGAAAAGTGTCCTGCTGGCCCGGCTTTGCCTGGTGGGGAGCCTGCACGCCGCCCTGCTGCTCTGCCTGACCCTCCTGTGCCGGGGGGACTGGGGCGGCCTCCTTTGGACGGACCGTGGTGTATCTTTTGGTCCCCTACCTTCTCACCGCCTATGGCGGGCTGTGGCTGTCCGCCGGCTGCGGGGCGGGAGATGGTCTATGGGGCGGCGGTGCTGGCAGTACTGGTAAGCGGCGGCTATCTTTTTGGCGGTGGGGTGGATGCAGACACTGTTTGCGCCGTGGAATTTTCCAGGATGGCTTTTGGCGGCGGCAGTGCTGTCGGCGGCTCTGGCCAGGAACTGGCCCTAACCAAGAAAGGAGTGGAGGAAGCATGGAACTTGTCATTCGAGCGCTGAGCAAACAATACCCCATAAATTGGCGGTGGACCGGGTTAGCCTGACCCTGACGCCGGGGATTTACGGACTTTTTTGGGCGCCAATGGCGCGGGAAGACCACCCCTGATGCGAATGCTCTGTGGCATTTTGCATCCCACAGGGGGGGAGATTTCCCTGGACGGCCTGGGGGTTGCACAGGAGGAGTACCGGGCGTGCCTGGGCTATCTTCCCCAGGACTTCGGCTATTACCCGGGGTTCACAGGGGAGGAATTTCTATGGTACATGGGGGCGCTGAAGGGGCTGCCCAAGGCCCAGGCCAGGCGCCGGGCCAAAGAACTGCTGGAGCTGGTGGGGCTGTCCCAGGCGGCGAAAGGGAAGATCAAGACCTACTCCGGCGGCATGAAACAGAGATTGGGCATTGCCCAGGCTCTGCTGGGCCACCCGAAGCTGCTTGTTCTGGACGAGCCCACAGCGGGGGCTGGACCCAAAGGAGCGGGTGCGCTTTCGTGGGCTGATTGCATCCCTGGGGAAGCAGAGCATTGTCCTGGTGTCCACCCACATTGTCTCTGACCTGGCGCACATTGCGGATGTGATCCTGCTGATGAAAGACGGACGGATCATTCACCAGGGCCCGGCATCGGAGATCGCGGACCTGGAAGGATTCTACCTGGAAGCGTTTGGAGAGGAGGGAGAGCATGGCGGAACTGTATCGCTTTGAGCTGAAAAAAATGTTTGCAGCAGAAGGTGCTCTGGATCACAGGGGGAATTTTGCTGTTGTGCCTGTGTCTGTGGGGGGCGGCAGCCTGCCTGCAGACCACGGACAGCGGGCTGCGGGGCGAGGAGATCATCCGTCTTCACCGAGAGGGCGGCGCCGCGCTGGCCGGTGAGACCGTGGACCAGGATATGCTGGACCAATTTCGGCCGGCCTATGAAAAAATGGTTTTTGCAGGGGACGCCAGGGAGCTGATGGGCTGCATCGACATTTATGAGTTTTTGGGCCATGTGCTGGACACTGCGGCCAGCGCGGAGATTCTGGCCGTGGATCAGCAGATGCTGTATGACCGGCTGGAAGATAAGCTGCGCACAGAGGCGGAAAAGGGAAGCGCCACGGAGCAGGCGGCCTCTTACTGGCAGAGCAAGGTCCAGCAGCAGCTCTCCCAGCCGCTGGTCTATGGAGGGTATCATGAGGGGTGGAGCCAGATGGCCTCCCTGATGAAGGTGATGACGTTCCTGGAAGTTCTCTTTCTGTCGGTGGCCCTTTCCGGTATGTTTCCCCCAAGAGGCGCAGCACCGGACTGATCAGCTGATCCTGTCCAGCCGCCGGGGCAGAACGGCCCTGTACACCGGGAAGCTCTTGGCGGGCCTGACAGTGGGGGTGGGCTTTGGCCTGCTTCTTCTGGCCACTCTGCTGGGGGTCACCGGGCTGGTCTATGGGCTGGAGGGCTTCAGGGGTCTCCGCGCTCTTTACCCTGCTGATGCCCTTGGGAGCATCCATCGGGCAGGTGACGCTGATTTTGTTCGGCGCCTTTTTGGCGCGGCGGCGGTCACCAGCCTGGCCGCGATGGTGCTCTCCCAAAGCGACCCGGAACAGTGTGGCTACCATGGGAATCTTGGTGGGGATTCTCCTGCTGACCACGCTCATCACCGCGGTGCCAGAAAGCCCCAGGCTGCTCTCCGTGCTGTGGTATCTTCTGCCCAGCAATTTTGTCTCACTGCAGGGGCGTTTCGCTATGATCTGCTCTCAGTGGGGGCCTTTCCTGACCACTTGGCAGGTTACGCCGGTGGTTTACCTCCTTCTCACGGCTCTGCTGGCCTTGGGGGGACGGCGTTTATACCGCCGGTGCCAGGTGGGCGCCCGGTAAAGAACAGCAAACGCGGCAAAGGAACCAGTTCCTTTGCCGCGTTTGCTGTGATGGGATTACAGCGTCCACTTGCGCTGGTCTGTATGGAGCAGGTGATGGGCGGGTCTCCGACAGGGGATGGCCCAGGTATTCCTGGTAGAGGGTCTGGATGGTGGGATTTTCATGGGAGAAGCGGATGGGGCTCTCCTGGTCCAGGGCGTACAGACGCTGCCCTCGCTGGGCGGCGTGGTCCTCCCCGTCGTGGATGGGTTGCCCGCCGCCGCCGGCACAGCCGCCGGGACAGGCCATGACCTCCACGAAATCGTAGGAGACCTGTCCGGCCCGGGAGGGCGTCCATCAAAGCCCGGGCACTGCCCAGGCCGGAGGCCACCGCCAGGCGGAGGGTGGTCTCCCCAATGGAGAAGGAGGCCTCCC
>VOFF01000121.1_pt1 | contig 82157 bp, 142 predicted proteins | sample 5384061 | NCBI WGS metagenome assembly VOFF01 (sample SAMN12384725, study PRJNA508395) | human gut metagenome | isolation source: healthy gut E | host: Homo sapiens | reverse complement strand
GGGCGCAGCCCACAAAAATGGTGTTGCCGTACAGCCCTTCCACCTTATCCTTGATGGGCAGGATGACAAACAGGGGAAGGGTAGCCACAATGATCATCAGGATCAGCCGCCCGTTGGGGGGCAGTCGCTTCATCTGCCTCCGTTTCTCCCGGGAGAACACGCAGGCGATGAGATGGAAAAACTCCTTCACCAACGCCACAATGTCCTTCCAGTAGTAGACAAAGACAGCAATCAGGGTGCCCAAATGGAGGAGCACGTCAAAAAACAGGCTCCCCTCCGCGGACACCAGCCCGAAGAAGTTCTGGAACAGAGACAGGTGGCCGGAACTGGAGATGGGCAAAAACTCCGCCACGCCCTGAACCAGCCCCAGGAAAATGGATGAAAGGACACTCAAATGGATCTACCTCTTTCTCTCTCAGTGGGTGTACAGGGCCTTCATGCCCTTATAGGTCATATAGCAGTCCAGCTTGGAGACCGTCTCAAAGGGCGCGTGCATGGAAAGCACGGGCACCCCGGCGTCGATGGTGTCAATGTTTCGGTTGGCCATGTAGCAGGCCACGGTGCCGCCGCCGCCCTGGTCCGTCTTGCCCAGTTCCGCCAGCTGCCAGATCACCTGGTTCTCTTCAAAAAATCCGCCGGACCTTTCCCACCAGCTCGGCGGAGGCGTCGGAGGCCCCGGACTTGCCCCGGGCCCCCGTGCTACTTACTGAGGCAGACACCGTAGTTGAGAAACGCGCTGTTGCGCTTCTCATAGACCTCGGCGAAGTTGGGGTCGTAGGCCGCGGTCACGTCAGTGGACAGGCAGAAGGACTTCTCGTAGCAGGCCTTCAGGGCGGCCCCCTGGCTGTCGCACAGATCGCTCATAAAGATATCAAAGGCCGCTGACTGCATACCGGTGACGCCCTTGGAGCCGATCTCCTCCTTGTCCGCCAGCACACATACGCCAGTCAGCCGGGGCGCTCCCTCCAGATCCAGCAGGGCCCGCAGGGCGGCGTAGGCACACACCCGGTCATCATGGCCGTAGGCGCCGATCACCGAACGGTCCAGGCCGATGTCCACTGCCTTGGCCGCCGGCACCGCCATGAGCTCGGCGGAGAGGAAGTCCTCCTCCACGATGCCGTATTTCTCCTGGAGAATCTCCAGCATGGCCAGCTTCACCCGGTCACTCCCCTCTTCGGTGCCAAAGGGGCGGCTGCCCACAAAGAGGTTCAGCTGCTCGGCGGAGACGATGGACCCCATGGTCTTCTTTGCCTGGTCGCCGGCCAGATGGGGCAGCAGGTCTCCCACGGTGAACTGGGGGTCTCCCGGCGCCTCTCCAATGCGCACCGGCACCACGGTGCCGTCCCGGCGCACCACCACCCGTGGAGGGCCAGGGGAATGTGGTCCACTGATACTTCTTGATCCCCCCCATAATAGTGGGTTTTGCAGTAGGCCATCTCCTTCTCCTCATACAGAGGATTCTGCTTCAGGTCCAGGCGGGGGGGAGTCGATGTGGGCCGCCCCGATCACCGCCCCCTGGTTCAGGCTCTCCCGGCCGATCACGGCCAGCAGGAGGGACTTGCCCCGGTTGTTCCGGTACACCTTGTCCCCGGGCCGGAGTTTCTCCCCCGGACCAGGGGGGCGGAACCCCGGCGGCTTCCGCCAGGCCGATGGCATAGTCCACGCACTCCCGCTCGGTCTTGCCCTCATCCAAAAAGGTCTTATAGCCGGCGCAATAGGCCTGGATGTCCTCCTCCTCCCCGGGGCCAGACGGTCATAACCGTTGGTGGGAGCGAAGAAGAGGTCTTTTTTTCCGCTGCTGGAGCAGCGTCGGTTCTTTTTTTCTCGTCCATTATTTGCTCTCCTCTAACATCTGTTGGAAAAGTGCCCGAGCCCGCTGGCAAAGGTCTCCACCGTGTCGGTCTCGGTGCTCTCCAAGGTATCATCACAGTGCGCCTGGAACCAGGCACTGGGCTTCTGGGCCGCCACCCGCATCCGGGCATAGTCCTCGGAAATTCCCTCCCGGGCCATGATCCGCTTCACCCGGAGTTCCTCCGGCGCGGTGATGGCCAGGGTACGGTCACAGTAGGCCGCCAGAGGGCTCTCCAGCAGGGCGATGGCGTCAATGCCCACTGCGGGAACCCCCGCCTGACGGGCCGCCGCAATGCGGCGGGCGGTTTCCTGGGCCACATATTTATGGGTGATGGCGTTCAGGGTCCGCCAGGGCCTTCTGGTCCTGAAAGACCACCGCGCCCAGCTTCTTCCGGTCCAGGGTTTCCCCGTTGTACACCGGGCCAAACCGGGCCTCCAGCTCCGCCCGCAGGGCGGAGAGGACCGGGTCAGATCGTGGTACACGGCATCGGCGTCAATGATCTGCCCTCCTAAGCTTCGCAGGGCGTTCAGCGCGGTGGTCTTTCCCGCGCCGGTGGGGCCTGTGATTCCAATGACTTTCATGGCTTCCCCCAGTCCTTTCAAAAGTCCAGGAGTTCCTGACCGGGGATGCCCCCCTCCCGGAGGATCTGGGGCGCCGGCCCGGTGAGGTCCACGATGGTAGACTCCACCCCCACCCGGCAGGGGCCGCCGTCCACGATCCCCCAATGTGCCCGTCAAAATAGTCCAGCACCTCCTGGGCGGTTTTGGGGCTGGGCTGGTCCGAGGGGTTGGCGGAGGGGGGCCGCCAGGGCCACGCCGGCCTGGCGGAGAATGGCCTGGGTCAGCGGGTGGTCCGGGCAGCGGACCCCCAGGGTCCCCGACCCGTCATTGACCAGGGCAGAGACCACCCCTTTGTCCTCTAAAATCATGGTCAGGGGCCCCGGCCAGTAGTGCTCCGCCAGGGCATAAGCCTGGGGCGGGATGTTCTGGCAGTAATTCTCCACCATCTCCATACCCGTCACCAGGACCGAGAGGGCCTTTTCCCGCTCCCGCTGCTTGACCTCATAGAGAACCCACACCGCGGCGCTGTTCTCCGCGTTCACGGCCAGGCCGTACACCGTCTCCGTGGGCAGGGCCACCAGCCCGCCCTTCTGCAGCATGGCCACCGCTGGGGCCACATCCTCCATGGTGTAACGTATGGTTTTCCGGCTGTTCATCCGTCTTCACTCCTTTTCAGTCTCTCCCTCTGCTCGGCCAGGCTCAGGCCCTCCACCAGCTCCTCCAGCTCGCCATTCATCACCGCGTCCAGCTTATAGAGGGTCAGGCCGATTCGATGGTCGGTCACCCGGCCCTGGGGAAATTATAGGTGCGAATCCGCTCATTCCGCATGCCGGACCCCACCTGGCTCCGGCGCTGGCCAGCCACAGCCTGGGCCTGCTCCTGGATCGCCTGCTCATACAGGCGGGCCCGGAGGATGGACAGGGCCCGATCCTTGTTCTTATACTGGCTCCGCTCGTCCTGACACTCCACCACCGTACCGGTGGGCAGATGTGTGATGCGGATGGCGGACTCTGTCTTGTTGACGTGCTGCCCCCCGGCCCCGGAGGCCCGGAAGGTGTCAATCCGCAGGTCCGCCGGGTTCAGCTGAAACTCCACCTCGTCCACCTGAGGAAGGACCGCCACAGTGCAGGTGGAGGTCTGAATGCGCCCGCCGGACTCGGTCTCCGGCACCCGCTGGACCCGGTGGACGCCGCTCTCATGCTTGAGCTTGGCATAGGCGCTCTCCCCCTCCACCAGGCAGGACAGTTCCTTGATGCCCCCCAGTTCCGTTTGGCTGACGTTGTCCAGCTCCAGCTTCCAGCCCTGCTTCTCCCCGTACATGGCGTACATTCGGTAGAGGTCCGCCGCAAAAAGGGCCGCCTCCTCTCCCCCCCCACCCCCGCACGGATCTCCAGAAAGACGTTCTTTCCGTCCATAGGGTCCTTGGGCAGAAGCATCTGGCGGAGGGTCTGCTCCAGCTGGTCCAGCTGCGCCTTCACCTGGTCGTACTCCGCCCGGGCCAGCTGGCGGCACTCCGGGTCGGAGAGCAGGTCTGTAAGCCCCGCCAGCTCCCGCTGGGCCCCTTGGTAATGATGGAAGGTCTCCACCAGAGGGGTCAGCTCCTTTTGCTCCCGGTTCAGGGCCGCCACCAGGTCCGGGTTCTCATAGGTCTCCGGCTGGGCCAGCTGGGTCTCCAGCTCCTCCAGCCGAAGGGCGGCCTGGTTCAGCTGTTCCCACATTACGACCCCTGCTCCCGCGCTTCCTGCTCCGCCTTTTTTCTGGGCCTGTTCCTCTGCCTCCCGGCGCTGATAATCCAGGAGCATGGCCTCATACTGCATCATCATCATGTTGTACTCAAAGGCCGCGGTCTCACTCTCAGACAGCGGGTGGTATCCACCTTCTCCTTCTGGGCAGAGACATCCTCCTCGGTCTCCACCAGGGTTCCCTGGGCCGCTTTCTCGTCCATCAGGCGGAAGAGCTCCTGCATCTTGTCCTCGGTGGACGCCTCGGGACGGCGGTTGGTTTCTTTCTCAGACATACTGTGTTTTCTCCTTTCTATCGTTCATCGGGTGCAGGGGTCATGTCCCTTCCTCTGCCGCAATGGCCTCGGACAGGGTTTCCCAGGTCTCCATCAGGGCATCGTACTCCGCGTTGTACGCCGCCTCCTGCTGGAGCAGCTCCTGGAGCTTTTTGGTAGTCGGAGGCCGCAGCCTCCTTTTTGGACATTGAGGGCCTCCAGCAACTGATCCAGCTTTTCCATCCGCTTCTCCGCGGCGGCCAGCTCCTTTTTCAGCTGTTTGGTGCCCCCGGACCGTTTGGGTTTCTCCTTTTTGCTTTCTCCTCTTTCTTGGGGACGGAGTCAGCGCCTTTTGCCGCTCCCGATAGGCCTGATAGGCCGTGTAATCCCCCCGAAATCCTGGATTTTCCCCCCCTTCCAGGGTCCAAATCCGGTTGGCAAACCGGTCAATGAAGTACCGGTCGTGGGAGACAAAGAGAAGGGTCCCGGAGAATTCCTCCACCGCCTCCTCGATCCACTCCCGGGAGGCGATGTCCAGATGGTTGGTGGGCTCGTCCAGGATCAGGAAGTTGATCTCGTCATCCATCAGCATGCACAGCCGCAGACGGCTCTGCTCCCCGCCGGAGAGCACCGACACCGGCTTGAACACATCCTCCCCTGGAACAGGAATTTCCCCAGACGGTCCCGGGCCTGCTGGGCATTGCACCCCGCCTCGTAGAGCATGGTGTCGTAGAGGCTGCGCTCCGGGTGGGAAAATCGAATCTGCTGGGGCAGGTAACCCACCTTTACGGTGAGCCCCTGCTTCACCGTGCCACCGTCCTGGGGCTCCTCCCCAGGATGATCTTCAGCAGGGTGGACTTTCCTGCCCCATTGTCCCCAGCAGGGCGATGCGGTCCCCATCCTCCACCCGGAGGGTCACATGGTCAAAGAGAACCTGGCTGCCGAAGGCCTTATTCACCTCCCGCAGGGAAAGAAGATCGTCGGCGTGAAACTCCGCCTGGCCAAACTTGGCCTTTAATTTCTTCCGCTCCTCTGGACGGGCGGTCTGGTTCAGCCGGGCAATCCGTTTTTCAATGGAAAAGGCCCGCTTGTTCAAGTGCTCGGTGTTGTGCTCGTGCATGATCCGCGCCGTCTCCGACAGGCGTTGGATCTCTGCCTGCTCTTTTTTTGTACTGGCGCAGCTGCTCTAGTACCGCCGTTCCTTCTCCACCGCGTAGAAGGAGTAGTTGCCGGCGTAAAACTCCGCCCGGCCGTTCTTCAGCTCCACCACCCGGGAGATGGTTCTGTCCAGAAAATACCGGTCGTGGGAGATCACCAAAACGGTCCCCTTATAATGGCTGATGTATTCCTCCAGCCACTCCGTGGCCTGAAGGTCCAGATGGTTGGTGGGCTCGTCCAGCAGCAGGATATCCGTGTCCTCCAGGATCAAACGGGCCAGGTTGATCCGGGTTTTCTCTCCCCCCGGAGAGATCGGCAAAGTTTTTTTGTCCCGGAAGGCCCGCTCAATGCCCAGACCGGCGCAGATTTTCTCCAGCCGGGTCTCGATCTCATAGCCGCCCCCCGCCTCATAGGCCGCCTGCAGCCGGTCATACCGGGCCAGCAGGTCCTTGTCCCCCGCTGCCCAGCTGGTCTGAAATCTGATGGAGCTCGGCCTCCATGGCCTTCAGGTCATCAAAGGCTGTGCGCAGCATCCTCCACCGTATACCCGGCGGGATAGACGGGGATCTGGGAGATCAGCCCCAGGCGTTTGCCCCGGGAGAGGATCACCTCGCCGCTGTCGGCTTCCTCCTGGCCGGTGAGGATACGGAACAGGGTGGTCTTGCCAGCGCCGTTGTGCCCCAGTAGGCCCACCCGCTCCCCAGTGTCCACCTGGAAGGTGAGCCCATCCAGCACCGGCTGGCCCACCTCATATTCTTTCTTTAGGTCTCGTACCGCAATGTCAATCATGAATCCTGTTCCTCTGTTTTCGGGCCCAATCAGCCCCATCCCCCAAGTTTTTTCCATTGGGAGTGGCGCTGTGCCCGGAAGTATGATATGATAACGCCAAGCAGCCGGTGTTTCCCGCTCTGGCGGGGAACACCCAGAATAGGAGGCATTACGTATGATTTCACTTCAGTGGCAGGACGGCGTCCTGTCCCTTTTGGACCAGGCGGCCTACCCGCAGCAGGAGCACTGGATCACCTGCTCCACCGTGGAGGAGACCGCCCAAGCCCTCTCCTCCGGCGCCATTTTGGAGGAGAAGATCGCTGCGGTGGCTGGGGTCTACGGCTACTGTCTGGCCGCCATGGCCCACCAGGAACTCCAGCAGACCCCCCCAGTTTCAGGAGAAACTGGACCAGGCCAAGGCCCTGCTCCTGGCCAGCCGCCCCGGCTCCCGGGAGCTGGCCGCCGCCCTGGATTTTATGGAGCACCCGCCAGAAGCCTATACCAAAAACGTGGACCAACTGACCACTCTGCTGGCCACCGCTGTCACCTATGACCGGCAGCAGGTCATCGCCGACCGGAACATCTGCCGCAACGGCACCGACCTCATGGGGGAGGGGACCCGCCTTCTCCTCCGAACCGACCGGGGAGCCTTCCACTCCGCCTCTCCCTGCGGGGCCTGGGCATCGCCCGCCGGGGCTGGAAGCGGGATGTGCTGGAGCAGGTCACCCTCTGCGAGGGCCGCCCCTCCCTGGCCGCCGGCACGCTGCTGGCCCAGGAGCTGTCCAAGGAAAACGTCCCCTGCACCCTCATCCCCGACCACGCCGCCGCCACCTTCCTGGCCCGCCAAGGGGCCCATTTGGTGCTGGCCGACGGAATTCTGGCTGCGAAAAACGGGGATCTGAAAGCTCCGGTGGGAACCTATGAACTGGCCATCGCCTGCTACTTCCACTCGGTTCCCTTCTACGCCGTGCTCCATGCCGACGACATTGACCTGACCGCGGAAAACGGCTCTGTTTTCGGGCAGGAGGAAGGCGATCCGCCGCCGTGACAGAGGGTCTGGACTGCGGACAGGCCCAGGGATGGACCCCCGCCTATGACGTGGTCCCCGCCTTTCTCATCACCGGCATGATCACCGACCGGGGCATCGCCTGTGCTCCTTATGAGGAGACCTTGGAAGAACAGGTAAAGCATGCCCCCCGAAAGATGATCGTCCACTTTGATGCTTAATGGCTTAAATTCTTTCCCAAACTTCTTGGGAAAGAGCAGAACCTTCCTGAGTTTGGCCGGGTCTTCGGACCCCATTTTTTTTATGCCTTGGGGGCCAGGCGCTGGATTTCCCGAGTGAGCTCCTCAAAGGCCATGCCCCGGGAGGCTTTTAACCAGGATCACCGCCCCCGGCCGGACCAGGTTGGGCAGAAGCTCTTTGGCCGCCGTCCGGTCCCTGGCATACAGCGCCTGGGTGATACCGGACTGGTGAGCCGCGTCATAGATATTCCAGGCCAGCTCCCCACGGCCAGCAGGCGTCAATGTTGCCCAGCGCGCCGGCGCACTCCCCATGCTCCGGTGGAGTTCCGGGCCCAGGTCCCCCAGCTCAAACATATCCCCCAATACCGCCGCCCGATAGGCGCCCTCGGTCTGGGAGAGGATTTCCAGGGCCGCCCGCATGGACTGGGGGTTGGCGTTGTAGGTGTCGTCCAGAATAGTGATATCCCCCCCCTGGTGAATCACATTCATCCGCATCCTGGTGGGGACAAAGGCCTCAATCCCCGCCTTCATCTCCTCCCCGGTCATGCCGAACCGCTCCCCAATGGCGCAGGCCATGAGCACCGGGTAGATCATGTGGCCGCCCAACGCGGGCACGGTCACCGAAAAGTCGTTCTTCGGGGTAATCACCCGGCAGCGCAGCCCCTTGGACCCCAGCTGTCGGATTTCCTTCGCCGCATAGGGGCCGGTCGGTCCGCCCCGCAGAACACCACCTGGGGAGAGAGTTCTCCTCCAGAGGGGCGGAGCATGGCGTCGTCCCCGTTGAGGACTGCCATCCCCTCCGGCGTCATCCGGTGGAAAATTTCCTTCTTCGCCTGCAAAATGCCCGCCCGGCTGCCCAGGTTTTCAATGTGGGCGTCGCCGATGTTGGTGATCACCGCCACATCAGGGGGGGCAATCTGGGTCAGATAGTCGATCTCCCCGAAGTGATTCATCCCCATCTCCAGCACACAGATCTGGTGCTGGGCGTCAGACGGAACAGGGTCAGGGGAAGACCCAGCTCGTTGTTGAAGTTTCCCTCCGTTTTCAAAACCCGGAACTTCTGCCCCAATACCGAGGCCACCATGTCCTTGGTGGTGGTTTTGCCTACGCTGCCAGTGATGCCGATGACGGGGATGGGAAACTTCTCTCTATACGCCCTGGCCACCTGGCCAATGGCCAGCATGGTGTCCGCCACCTGGATATAGAACTTTCCAGGCAGCAGCACTTGGGGACCTCCTCGGTCAGGCAGCCGGCGGCGCCGGTCTCCAGCGCACTGGCAATATACCGGTGCCCGTCTGTCCGCTCTCCCCGCAGGGCCACGAAAAGGTCTCCCTCGTGGACGGCCCGGCTGTCTGTCTCCACGCCTGTGATGGTCCTCTCCGCCACAGCTTCCTCTCCCAAGAGCCTTCCGCCGGTGGCGGTCAAAAGCTCCCTGACTGTCATAGGTTCCATTGCGCGTTCTCCTTTTTTTCTGTTGGTCTCTCAGCCCTTCCGCACCCGGAGAGACTCCTCAATGATCCGCTGGCACAGGCTGGCATAGTCAATGCCCACCGCCGCGGCCTCCTTGGGCAGAAGGCTGGCGGGAGTCAGCCCCGGCAGGGTGTTGATCTCCAGGCACCAGGGGTCCCCTCCTGGTCCACAATGAAGTCAGCCCGGGAATAGACCGACAGCCCCAGGGCGTGGTAAACCGTCAGGGCCGCCTGCCCCACCCGCTGTTCCCACGCGGGGGGGGGATGGGGGCCGGGCAGACCTCCAGGGCCGCGCCGGGCTGGTACTTGTTCTCGTAGTCGTAGAAGCCCTCCTTGGGGATGATCTCGATGGAGGGCAGCGCCTGTCCGGCCAGAATGGCCACCTGAATCTCCCGGCCGGCCACATACTGCTCCAGCACGCACTGGCCGCCGAAGCGGAGTCCCTCCATCAGGGCCCCGTGGAGCTCCTGCCTGGTGTGGGCGATGGAGACCCCGATGGAGGAACCGCTGGCCACCGGCTTGACCACGCAGGGCACCTGGGTGGCCGCGGCCAGGTCCTCCACCTCCTGTTCGGTGTAGCTCACCCGCTGCCACTGGGGGGGTATGCACCCCTAAGTGGGCAATCAGACGCTTGGTCAGGTCCTTGTCCATGGCCAGGCCGGAACCCAGATAGCCCGCGCCCGTGTAGGGAATGCCCATCAAGTCAAAGGCCGCCTGCACCCTGCCGTCCTCTCCGCAGGAGCCGTGAAGCGCGAGAAAGACCAGGTCCGCCAGCCGGCACAGCTCCAGCACGCCCTGGCCAAACTGGCTGGGGCCTGCCACTTCCGGGCGGCCCGAATCTCCGCCAGGTCCGGTGCTTTGGGGTCCACCTGCTTCCACTGGTCGGTGAGGGGGCGTCAAAATAGTCCGCCACAGGGCCCGTGTATGCCTCCAGGCCGAAGTACATATCCACCAGGGCCGCCTGGTGCCCCAGCCCCCAGGGCATGGGCGATCATGGTGCCCGAGGACAGCGAGACATTTCTCTCCGGGCTCAGTCCTCCGGCCAGCACAACAATTTTCATAGGCGCTCCTTTCCCCAACAAAAACACGCTGGAAGGGACTCCTTCCTCTTCCAGCGGAGACATTCTGGTATATTTTATAGATTATAACATAACCGGGAGAAAATCTCAACCAAAACCGGCCCTCTCCCTCCCCCAGAAAGCGCCAGATTCCAAGGCTTCCTGTGGAAAAAAACATGGTTCCACCTTTTCCCTATAAAAAACGAGCGTGCCGAATCTGCCTCCGGTACGCTCGTCTTTTCTTTCGGTTGGGGGGATAAAAATTACTCCTTTGTAGCCGATTGCCTTGGGCTCGGTCTCGCAAGCGTCCTCGCAGCCGCCGCAGTCGATGCAATCCGCGTTCACAACGCAAACTTCCTTGCCATCCACGGAGCCCTCAGTGATGGCGCCGCTGGGACATTCTTCCATACATTTCTTGCAGAAGGTGCACAGTTCGGGATTGATAGCGTACATAGTTAGGTACCTCCAATAATTTTTTCTTGGCAGGCTACATTGTATCACATTTTCTAAAAAATGCAATTCTAAAATCATAGAAATTTTTTGGTTATTTTTATAGATTTCGGGCATGATTTTTATGGACTTTGGCCCTAAAAACACCTTGGAAGGATTTTCTCTATGCAAAACATCTCGAATCCCCCGGCCGCCGGCACCCTGACCCCGGCCCTGGAAGGAGCCCCCTGCTCCGCCAGCCACGAAAACCGAAGCATCCCCGTCATTTCGCCGCCCCAGGGGGAGAACACCCCAGGGCCCAGAGAGGAGGGTTCCCCATCAAAACCGTAACCTTCACCGCCCACGCCCAGGGCAGCTTAGGAGCCGCCGGGGCCCTGTCCCAGCGCCTGGGACATGATTACGTAGGCAGCGAACACCTGCTGCTGGGTCTGCTTCAGGAATCCCGGAGCACCGCCGCCCGCATTCTCTCCGCCCAGGGTCTCACCCGGCGGAATCTGCAAAACCTGTTGGTCACCGCCCTGGGCACCGGCACGCCCCTGGCCTGCCGCCGGCCCCTGACCCCCCGCCTGGAACGCATTGTGGAGGCCGCCGTGGCCGAGGCCCAGCGCCTGAGCCACGACCAGGTGGGCAGCCGCCATCTGCTGCTGGGCCTGCTCCGGCAGGGGACCGGAGGCGGGATCAAGCTGTTGGTTCAGGCCGGCCTCCACCCCAACCAGCTCTACCGGCAGACCGCCCTCTCCCCTGGGCGGGAGCGGGTCCTACTATCCCTCGCGCCGGGGAGAGGCGGACTACGCGCCGCCCGCCTCCTCCCCCCGCCACCCGGCTGCTGGACCAGCACGCCCGGGACATGGTCCAGACCGCCGGCGCGGCGGCTATGACCCCGTCACCGGCCGGGAGGAGGAGATTCGCCGGGTCATCCAAATCCTCATCCGCCGGGGAAAAACAACCCCGTCCTCCTGGGGGAGCCTGGGGTGGGCAAAACCGCCGTGGCCGAGGGTCTGGCCCAGAAAATGGCGCTGGGGCAGGTCCCCGACGCCCTCAGCCAGAAACGGCTGCTGGCCCTGGACCTGCCCTCCGTCATCGCCGGAACCAAGTACCGGGGGAATTTGAGGAGCGCATGAAAAACATTCTGGGCGAGGTCCGCCGGGCTGGGGACGTAATCCTCTTTCTCGATGAGCTGCACACCATCGTGGGGGCGGGCAGCGCTGAGGGTGCCATCGACGCGGCCAACATCATCAAGCCCGCCCTGGCCCGGGGCGGCATTCAGCTCATCGGCGCCACCACCACGGAGGAGTACCGCCGGTTCATCGAAAAAGACGCCGCCCTGGGCGGCGGTTCCAGCCGGTTCGGGTGGAGGAGCCCAGCCAGGAGACCACCCTGGAGATTCTGCACACCCTCACCCCCCCCGCTACTGCCACCACCATGGCCTGACCTTTGAACCTGCCGCCTTGGAGGCCGCCGTCTCTCTCTCGGTGCGGTATCTCCCGGACCGGCGCCTGCCCGACAAGGCCATCGACCTGCTGGACGAGGCGGCCTCCCAGGCCCGGCTGCAGGCCCTGGAGCCCCCGGCGGAGCTCAAGGCCCTGGGCGGCGGTTACAGTCCGCCGCCCGGGAACGGGACGACGCCATTGCCGGCCAGGACTACGAGAAAGCCGCCCAGTACCGAGACGCCGAGTCCGACTTCCGCCGGGAGTTGGAACTGGAACGCTTCCGCTGGCAGGCCGGGCAGAAAGATCCCGTGGTCACCGCCCAGGACGTGGCCCAGACGGTCTCCCCAGTGGACCGGGATTCCCCTCACCTGCCTGACCAAGTCGGAAAGGCAGCGTCTTTGGACCTGGAGAACGACCTGCGCCGCCGGGTCACCGGCCAGGAGGAGGCGGTGGCCGCCGTGGCCCGGGCCATCCGCCGGGGCCGGGCAGGGCTCAAGGAGCCTGACCGCCCGGTGGGCGCCTTCCTCTTTCTCGGCCCCACCGGCGTGGGCAAGACCGAGCTGTGCAAGGCCCTGGCCGCCGCCCTCTTCGGCACGGAGGAGGCCCTGCTCCGGTTCGACATGACGGAGTTCTCCGAAAAGCACACCATGAGCCGCCTCACCGGCTCTCCCCTGGTTATGTGGGACATGAGGATGGCGGCCAGCTCACCGAATCGGTCCGGCGGCATCCCTACTCGGTTCTCCTGTTCGACGAGCTGGAGAAAGCCCACCCGACGTGTGGAGCCTTCTGCTCCAGATCATGGAGGACGGCGTGGCCACCGACGCCCAGGGCAAGCGGGCGGACTTTCGCAACACCGTCATCGTGCTCACCTCCAATGTGGGCGGGGAACGGCTCTCCGCCGGCACGCCCTTGGGCTTTTCCACGGGAGAGGCCTCCGACGCGGCAGAGACCGCCGCTCTCCAGCGGGAACTTCGCCAGGTCTTCCGGCCGGAGTTTCTCAACCGTCTGGATGAGATCGTCCGCTTCCGCCCCCTGGGCGCGGGAGAGATGGACACCATTGCCCGGAAACTCCTGTCCGGCTTCGCGCAGCGCCTGGCCGCCACTGGGGTGGACTTTCTCCCCTCGGACCAGGCCATCCGGCTGCTGGCCCAAAAGGGGCTGGACCCCGGTACGGCGCCCGTCCCCTCCGCCGGCTGATTCGGAACCAGGTGGAAAACCCCCGCGGCGGAGCTGCTGCTCCGGGAGGACATCGCCCCGGGAGAAACCCTGTACCTGGAGGAAAAGGGCGGTCAGCTGGTCCTCTCCCCCCTTTCCTGAGTCCCTTGGGGCATTTTTCTAATTTTTCCTTGTGATTCTCTCTCACCTCTGGCACAAGTTTTCTGTTGTTTTTTCGACAAAGTGTACGTTATAATAGGGAACGCACATTAAATATATATAAAAAGAGGCTGCAAACGCACGTTCCATTTCGAGGTGAGATCATGGCATTGCGTATCGGAATCGACATCGGCTCCACCACCGTCAAGGTGGTGGTGCTGGACGAAGACAACAAGCTATTGTTCCGCTCCTATGAGCGGCACTACTCCAAGGCCCGGGAGCGCACCTGTGAGACCCTGCTGCGGGGACTCCATCACCCTTCTGGGGGGACAACAGGTTCAACTGCTCATTACCGGCTCCGCGGGACTTGGCGTGGCCAAGGCCGCGGGCCTGATTTTGTCCAGGAGGTCTACGCCACCGCCGCCGCGGTACGGGAGTTCATTCCCGGTACCGACGCCGTCATTGAGCTGGGGGGGAGGACGCCAAGATCATCTTCTTCGGCGGCGCTCTGGAGGAGCGGATGAACGGCTCCTGCGCCGGCGGCACCGGGGCCTTCATCGACCAGATGGCCACGCTGATGAACGTATCCGTGGATGAGCTGGACGAACTGTCCCTGCGGCATGAAAAGATCTATCCCATCGCCTCCCGCTGCGGCGTGTTCGCCAAGAGCGACATCCAGCCCATCCTGAACCAGGGCGGGCGGAAGGAGGACGTGGCGGCCTCCATTTTCCAGGCCGTGGTGGACCAGACGGTGGCCGGCCTCACCCAGGGCCGCCAGCTGAAGGGCAGGATCGTCTTTCTGGGCGGCCCCCTCCACTTCCTCAGGGCCTGCGGGAGCGGTTTGTGGAGACCTTGAAGCTGGACGGCGATCACGCGATTTTTCCTGAGGACGGCGACTGCTTCGCCGCCATGGGCGCTGCCCTGTGCACCGAGGACAGCCAGCCCCGGCCCTTCGAGGAACTCCTGGACCTGCTGGAGCACGCGGCCACGGTCTCTACCCCCGGTGGACACCATGGACCCCTCTGTTTACCTCCCAGGCCGACTACGAGGCGTTTTCCGCCCGGCACCAGGCCATGGCCGTCCCCCACGGTGGACCTGGCCACCTACACCGGGCCGGCTTACTTAGGCATTGACGCCGGGTCCACCACCACCAAAATGGTGCTCATTGACCCGGACTGCAATCTTCTCTACTCTTTTTATCACTCCAACCAAGGAAACCCCGTCAGCATCGTTCTGCCCCAGCTGCGGGAAATTTATGCCCAGTGCGGCGGCCGGGTGACCATCCAGGGCGCCGCGGTCACCGGCTACGGCGAGGACCTGATCAAAAACGCCTTCGGCTGTGACCTGGGTTTGGTGGAGACCATGGCCCACTACAACGCCGCCGCCCACTTCCAGCCGTGACGTGGATTTCATCATCGACATCGGCGGCCAGGACATGAAGTGCTTCAAAATCCGCAACGGAGCGGTGGACTCCATCATGCTCAACGAGGCCTGCTCCTCCGGCTGCGGCTCCTTTATCGAGACCTTTGCCCGGGCCCTGGGCTACTCCATCGCCGACTTCGCCAAAATCGGCCTCTTCGCCCCCCACCCGGTGAACCTGGGCTCCCGCTGCACCGTGTTCATGAATTCCAACGTAAAGCAGTCCCAGAAGGAGGGCGCGACAGTGGCCGACATCTCGGCGGGGCTCTCCGTCTCTGTGGTGAAGAACGCCGTCTACAAGGTCATCCGGGCCGCCTCTGCGGACGACTTGGGCCGGCACATCGTGGTCCAGGGGGGCACCTTCCACAACGACGCGGTGCTCCGAGCCTTTGAGCAGGAGCTGGGCCGCGACGTCACCCGGCCTACCATCGCGGGCATCATGGGCGCCTTCGGCGCCGCCCTGGCCGCCAAGGACGCCGGTCTGACCCAGTCCACCCTGCTGTCCGCCGAGGCCCTGGCCTCCTTCACCCATGAGGCCCGGCCCGCCACCTGTAAGCTCTGCACCAACCACTGTTCCCTGACCATCAACCGCTTTGACGGCGGTCGGAGATTCATCTCCGGCAACCGCTGTTCCCGGCCCCTGGGCCAGGAGAAAGTGGACATTCCCGACCTGCTGAAATTCAAGTACCAGTATCTTCGCTCCCTCCAGGGCAAGGGCGAGCGGGGACGGCTCCCGGGGCCGTATCGGCATCCCCTTCGGTCTGAACATGTACGAGAACCTGCCCTTCTGGTTCGCCTTCTTCACCCGGCTGAACTTTGAGGTGGTCCTCTCCCCGAGTCCACCCGGAGCCTGTACCTCAAGGGGCAGCAGACCATCCCCTCTGATACGGTCTGTTACCCTGCCAAGCTCCTTCACGGCCACATCATGGCCCTGGCTGGAGGAGGGCATCGACACCCATTTTCTACCCCTGCATGTCTTATAACAACGACGAGGGCATTGGTCGGACAACCACTTCAACTGTCCGGTGGTGGCTTACTATCCCGAGCTGCTGGGGGTAAACATCCCCGCCCTGGAGGACATACAATACCTCCATCCCAACCTGGGCCTGCACCGGCCCAAGGATTTTGAGAAGAAGGGCGCCCAGCTGCTGGAGACCGAGTTTGGGATTCCCAAGCGGGCCTCTGTCAAGGCCATCCGCAAGGCCTACGCCGCCTACGAGGACTTCCGCCGGCTGGTGCAGAAGAAGGGTGAGGAATACATCTCCTTTGCCCGGGAGACCGGCCGGAAAATTTTGGTGGTGGCGGGACGCCCCTACCACATCGACCCGGAGATCAACCACGGTATCAACGATCTTATCACCTCCTACGGCTTTGTCCTCATCACTGAGGACGCGGTGTTCCAGCACATGGACAAACAGTCCCGGAAGGTGCTCAACCAGTGGACCTACCACGCCCGGATGTACAACGCCGCCCGGTATGTGTGCACCCAGGAGGACATGGAGCTGATCCAGCTGGTCAGCTTCGGCTGCGGCACCGACGCCATCACCACCGACGAGATGCGCTCCATTCTGGAGGAGGCCGGGGAGCTGTACACTCAGCTGAAGATCGACGACATCAGCAACCTGGGCGCGGTCAAGATCCGCATCCGCAGCCTAATGGCCGCCCTGGATGCCCGGGACGCCCGGAACCAGAAAGGAGGCCAATGATCCCATGGCAAAATTGGAATACGACGAGACTGGCCGCCTGCCTGTTTGTTTACCCAGGAGATGCGCAAGGAGTACACCATCCTCATCCCCAGATGCTGCCAGTACACTTTGGCTTCTTCGCCAAGCTCCTGGAACGCACCGGCTACCACGTGGCCATTCTCAACAACGACGGCCGGTCCGTGGTGGACAGCGGCTTAAAATACGTACACAACGACGCCTGCTACCCCGCTGTGCTGGTCATCGGACAGTTTATGGACGCCATCAAGCACGGAGGCTACGACCCCCACAAGGTGGCCCTGTTCATCACCCAGACCGGCGGCGGCTGCCGGGCCAGCAACTACATCCATCTGCTGCGCAAGGCCCTGGACAAGGCGGGGCTGGACTATATTCCCGTGATCTCCGTCTCCTTCGGTCTGGAGAAAACCCCGGCTTTCACTGGACCGTGGGGGCTCATCCGCCGGCTGATCTACGCCATGATGTACGGGACCTGATCATGAACGTGGCCAACCAGGTGCGGCCCTATGAGGTCAGCGCCGGGGACACCACCGCCAAGGTGGAATTCTGGACCAGCGAGCTGCTCAACCGCTTCGACCGGGGAGAGGGTATGTCCCGGAAAAGATGCAGGGGCATCTTTGAGGAGATCTGCGCGGATTTCAAGTCCATTCCCGTGACCGGCGAGGAGAAGGTCCGGGTGGGCGTGGTGGGGAAATCTACATCAAGTTCTCCTCCCTGGGCAACAACCAGCTGGAGCAGTTTCTCCTGGACGAAGGGGGCTGAACCGGTGGTCCCCGGTCTGACAGACTTTCTGATCTTCAAGATTTACAACCGGGTCTCCGACGTGGAGATGTTTGGCGGGCAGCCGGGCCAAGCAGGCCCCAGCAAATTCTTCATGGGATATGTGGAGAAATGCCAGCTGGACATGATCGGCGCCCTGAAAAACTCCGGCTTCCGGGCCCCCGGCACCTTTGCTGAGCTCCATCAGTTGATTTACGGGCTACCTCAACGACGGGTGCAAAATGGGCGAGGGCTGGCTGCTCACCGCCGAGATGCTGGAGCTCATCCACTCCGGCACCAATAACATCGTCTGCACCCAGCCCTTCGGCTGCCTGCCCAACCACATCGTAGGCAAGGGGCATGATCCGGGTCCTGAAAGACGACTACCCTGACTCCAACATTGTCGCCATCGACTACGACCCCGGCGCCACCAAGATCAACCAGGAGAACCGCATCAAGCTCATGCTGGCCAACGCCAAGCGGCGGGCGGCGGAGGAGAAAAAAAGGCGGGCCAGTCGGCCGCCGTCCTCTCATCATCCACCCATGTGGTGCACAACTGAAACAGGACAGAGGCGGTCAATCCTTGGGATTGGCCGCCTTTTTCCATCACAGCCCTTCGCTGTCCCCCCCTGCAGAACGGAAAAAGAGGGAATACAAAAATGATTCTTAGACAAGAACTTCCAAAGGACTATGAGACGGTCCATCACCTTATTGCGGACTCCTTCGCGACAGCGGAGCACTCTGACGGAAATGAGGCAGATTTAGTCGCCGCTTTAAGAACGGGGCCTTCCTTTGTTCCCGCCTTGTCCCGTGTCGCCGAGGTTCAGGGCGAGATCGTAGGCCATATTTTATTGACAAAAGCCCATGTGGGCAGCACCACGGTGCTTGCCCTGGCCCCGCTGTCCGTCAAACCCCAATTCCAGCGGCAGGGCATTGGAAGGGCCCCTCATCCTGGACGGGCATGCCGTCGCCAAGCGCCTGGGCTTTTCGTATGTACTGGTCCTGGGAAGCCGGGCTTATTATACAAGGTTCGGATACGCCCCAGCGGCGCGGTTTCACATCGAAGCCCCCAAGGGGGTCCCTTCCGACCATCTCATGGCAATCTGCGTGTGGGAAAACCCAGGTCCCATTCACGGAACCCTGATCTACGGGAAAGAATTTAGCCTGTAACATCTATTAGAACCTACGCCTCCTCCTCAAAAGAACCAGCTACCCATGACCAGTGTAATTGGGAGGTGTACTGGAACCCTTGGTCGCTGTGGAGGTGGAGTTCTGCAGCGACCCTCTTTTTTCTCCTTAAGCATTGCCTGGCGGATGGTATCCAGCACCAGGTGCACCGTCTGCTGTGTTGCGGTCTTATAAGCCACAATGCTGTTGTCATAAAGATCCCGGACCATGGACAGATATAATACGCCCTGTTTGGTTTGAATATAGGAAATATCAGTCACCCATTTGTGGTTCGGTGCCTCAGCGTGAAAATTCCGGTTGAGAAGATTCTGGTATTTGTGCAGCTGCTGGCCCATCTGCTGCCACTTCCTGCGGCGGCGAATTTCAGCCAGCAAGCCATATTTCTTCATGACATGGAGGATGGTTTTCGGATTGTGGTGGATCCCCACATTTCGTTCCAGCCATTGCCACATCCGTCGGTAGCCGTAGGTATGAAAGCATTTGACTTGTTGCTGCCGGATTGTCTGGGCAAGGGAAGCATTCTTTTCAGGATGCTTCATCCGCTTTACAAAGCTGTAATAGCCGCTTCTGGACACTGCAAAGAATTGGCACATGACGAGTACTGGATACTGTTCTCGATGACGGTAAATCACCGCGTACTTTGCCTTCGCGCTCACTTCCTTTCTGTGGATCGCAGAAAAATCCCGCAGCAATTCGTTCTCCATCTTCAGACGTTTATTTTCCTTTTCATAATCCTCTATTGTCTTTATTTTGCCCGGTCGGCCTTTGCGTAAAGGTGCCGCCTGCCTCAGCTTTGTCTCGGGCCTGAGGCCGCACCAGCTCTGTACCGTATAACCGCTGATTCCATATCTGCGGCTGATTTCTCTTTGACTTTGGCCTGCCTGAACTTCTTTGCGTACCTGTTCTTTTTATTTCTTCACTATACCGAATCATTCCTTTTTTTGCCTGACATAACAATTCCCCCTGATGTAGTACTTTTTTTTTTCCTACATCAGGGGGCTTTTTGTCTATTGTACGTTTTTATGGAGCAGTCCACCCCGGGCAGGGGGCTTTTTTAGTTCTTATGATAACAGAGTTGTTAACTTAAATTGCCAATGGTAATGACATACATATTTTCGCTTGACAAAATATCTGCACAAAGATATCTTCCTGTTTTTTCAAACCCGTCGGCAATCTTGACAAAGATTTTAGCACTTCCCGTTTTTTTCGCATACTAATTGAGTATAAGCATACGCAGCTACAGCATGTGTACCATAATAAGAGTGCCCTGTTACTGTTAAATAGATCGGTTTATATGCATTTATTGCATTAACGATTGTCCCACTATATGCAACGTTTTTTTTTTTGACACTCGTCGAAATCCCATATTTTTGGAAAGAATCCTTTATGTAAGTTGCTGTTGTTGCATGTGGTGTTCCTTTGCTTGTATAATATCCTTTTTGACTTTCCATAGTCCGCAACTGTTTTAAATATAGCCTTGCCGGATGTGGAAGTTACCTTTGAATGATTTCGATATTTTCCAACCATCCTGATTAAATTTGTAATCGCTGTCGGACCACAGTGACTTGAATATGTAGTTCCATTGACTGTTTTAAAATCGGATGTCCTCCAAAATTCGCAGTAATCCTCGAAAGAGTTCTTCCAGGATTTAGCATAGAATGGACCCCCATAATATTTATTAGCCCAAGCGATAGGATCCTTAATAGGATATTCATAATCTCTAAAAAGAAGCGGGCAGATACTTTTCACTTCTTATACTTTCTAAGGGGTTTCTATTTGATTCTTTTGAAGAGTTTTTCCATTCACTGCAAAGAATGTCCCATCTACAGACTCCTTAAAGTAGTTTAATCCTCCTGTATATATAATCTTTTCACCAACACTCAGGTTAAAAGGCTCATATACTGGCGTAGCAGTATCCGAAAACTCAAGTATCACATTCTCAACATCCGGATAAGCCGATACTACAATATACCCACTCTCTACCCCACTTGTCGCTAACTCAAACGAATAAGCCGAAATTTCTTCCTCCAGATTGTACATTATCACACTGTTAACAATTGCAGTGTTAGTGTCCCAGCAACATCCTGCTTCATCTTGATAGTCTCTCAGAAAATACGATGCAATAATCTGTGCCACTTCCTCTGTAATCATCGGTGCCTCTGATTGAATCTCTCGCTCCGCTGCATAAGCATTTATTCCTAAAATGCTTATCATCATAGCACACGCAACAATACATGATAATAGTTTCTTCATAAGTTCTCCTCACTTTTCACTCTGATACTCTGCTCTTTGAGATTTTTTCTCATATTTTGTATATAATCATACTTTTCTTTATATGTCAATATTTTTTAAGTAGTTGTTTTTTTAAAATTCTATGTTATTATTATGTTATACAATATAAAACACTATCATTATAGGAGGTTTTTTATGATGTATTGGTTGAAGCTTGTTTTCTTCTTCCTCCTATGCCTTCCACTTTGCGCTTGCACCTGCACGCCACCAAATCCTGGCATTGACAGTGATGAAGGATATTTTTCTGGGACGCTCCTTTCCCTTACTCCTGAACAAGCTGTAGTACAATTGGATACAACAGATTCCACAATAGAACCCACGTTGATCCAGTCTTATTCTGAAATTCAGTTTTTTCCTCATCTGGATGGAGAATTCTCACCTCTAACCCCCAAAGTTGGTGATCGCATCTCCGGTTCCTATCCTATGTCCCATCCCATCAAACAAATAACAGATACTCGAGTAGAAATCGACATCTATAACTGGGAACTGGATGATCAAAGATTAACAGGCACCGTACTTCGCATAGAAGACAATTGGGTGGTTCTGACCCCCGCAGAATCCGATCCCTTCGCAAAAAAAAAACGGATGAGGTTTGGCTTTCCCGCACAGAGTTGCTCTCTGCAAAGTCAGGAAATGAGGTTCGTCTTTCTCTTGGGGATCAGGTAGAAGTCTTTTACGTGCGCGAGTTATCTACTTTCTTTCCCCGGACATGATCTATCTCTCCGGCCCCGGCCACGGCGGCAACGCCATGGTGGCGCAGGACCTACCTGGAGGGAACCTACAGCGAGCTCTATCCCAACATCAGCCAGGATTTGGAGGGGATGCAGAAGCTGTTCAAGCGCTTCTCGTTCCCCGGCGGCGTGCCGAGCCACGTCGCGCCCGAGACGCCCGGCTCTATCAATGAGGGCGGCGAGCTTGGCTACTCGGCTTGGCGCACGCCTTCGGCGCCGTGGCGGATAACCCGGATCTGATCGCTGCCTGTGTGGTGGGCGACGGCGAGGCCGAGACCGGCCCGCTGGCCACCTCGTGGCACTCCAACAAGTTCGTGAACCCCATCACCGACGGCGCTGTGCTGCCGATTCTCCACCTCAACGGCTTCAAGATCGCCAACCCCACGCTCTTTTCCCGCATGAGCCATGAGGAGGTCGAGTGCTTCTTCCGCGGCTGCGGCTGGGAGCCGTACTTTGTAGAGGGCGGAGTGAGCCGGAGCTGATGCACCAGAAGATGGCCGCGGTGCTGGACCGGGTGATCCGGGAGATCAAGCGCATCCAGCAGCACGCCCGCACCACGGGGACACGACACCCGCCCCCACTGGCCGATGATCGTGCTCCGTACTCCGAAGGGCTGGACCGGCCCCAAGGAGGTGGACGGGCTGCCGGTGGAGAACTGCTGGCGAGCCCATCAGGTGCCTATCTCCATGGGGGACAGACCCGACCGGCACCTCCAGCATCTGGAGGCAGTGGCTGCGCAGCTACCATCCCGGAGGAGCTGTTTAACCCCGACGGCACGCTGGGCCCCGAGCTGCAGGCCCTTCGCCCCCCACGGGCCGCCGCATGGGCGCTAACCCTCATGCCAACGGCGGACTGCTGCTGCGGGACCTGCGGACCCCCGATTTCCGGGACTACGCGGTGGAGGTTCCCGCCCCCGGCGAGGTGGAGGCGCAGGATATGTATGTGCTGGGTACCTACGTCCGGGACGTGATGAAGCTGAACATGGAGTCCCGCAACTTCCGCATTTTCGCCCCCGACGAGACGGCCTCCAACCGCCTGAGCCCGGTGTTCGAGGTCACCGGCCGCCGCTTCCTGGAACGCCGACCTGGCAGAGGGCGACGAGTTCCTCGACCCGGACGGCCGCGTCATGGATTCCATGCTGTCCGAGCATTTCTGCGAGGGCTTTTTGGAGGGCTACCTTCTGACGGGCCGCCACGGCTTCTTCGACAGCTACGAGGCTTTCATCCGCATCGTGGACTCCATGTTCGCCCAGCACGCCAAGTGGCTGAAGATGTGCAGCGAACTGCCGTGGCGGCAGGATATCGCCTCTCTGAACTATATTCTCTCCTCCAACGTCTGGCAGCAGGACCACAACGGCTTCACCCATCAGGACCCCGGCTTTCTTGGACCACGTGGCCAACAAGAAGGCGGACGTGGTGCGCATCTATCTGCCGCCGGATGCCAACTGCCTGCTGTCCTGCTTTGACCACTGTATCAAGAGCCGCAACTATGTCAACGTCATTGTGGCCAGCAAGCACCCCGGCCCCAGTGGCTGACCATGGAGCAGGCGGTGAAGCACTGCACCCAGGGGCCTGTCCGACTCCCAGTATGACATGCTCTTTACCCAGGACAAGCCCATCATCTTCACCTTCCACGGCTACCCCACTCTGATCCATGAGCTCACCTACCGCCGGAAGAACAAGAATCTCCACGTCCGGGGCTATATCGAAGAGGGCACCATCACCACCCCTTCGACATGCGGGTGCTCAACAACCTGACCGTTTCCACCTGACCATGGATGTCATCCATCTGCTGCCGGAGAAGCTGGGCACCCGGGGCGCTTTCCTCATCCAGCAGTTGCAGGACAAGCTGGTGGAGCAATGAGACCTTGAGAATCCTTTCCCCAGGGAAAGGAGACTGAAGGAGGAGGGATCTCTGGAGAATCTCAATATTTTGAGTACCGAAGGTGCAAGGCTTCCCAGGAAGCCGAATCTCTCAGGTAAAAGGACAGAGCCGAGCATCCCCTCCGCGGAGGTCGTCTGTCCGCCGGAAGAAGGATTCGGACTGTCTTTTTCTTCAGAGCCGCTGGGCCTTTGGACCGGCAGGCTCTTTTCATTTCAAGTCTTGAGGAGGCAGTCCCATGGAAACACTGCTGCACATTGTGCAAACCATTAACTTTTTTACCTTTCCGACTACATCCTGGTGGTCCTTCTGGTGGGGACGGGGGGTCTTTTTCTCCCTTCGCACCCGCTTTGTCCAGGTCCGCTGCTTTGGGGAGGGCATGCGCCGGGTTTTCGGCGGCTTCTCCATGCGCGGGGGCCGGCAGAAGGGGGGCCTGTCCTCCTTTCAGGCCCTGACCACTGCCATCGCCGCTCAGGTGGGTACCGGCAACATCATTGGCGCCTGCGGTGCCATCCTGCTGGGCGGGGCCGGGGGCCATCTTCTGGATGTGGATCATCGCCTTTTTCGGCATGGCCACCATCTACGCCGAGGCCGTTCTGGCCCAGGAGACTCGGGTGGTCCATGCGGACGGCACCGTCTCCGGCGGCCCTGTTTACTACATTAAGCGGGCTTTTCAGAACAAGTTCGGCACTTTCCTGGCGGGGTTCTTTGCGGTGGCCATCACCTTGGCCCTGGGCTTTATCGGCTGTATGGTTCAGTCCAACTCCATCGGTCAGACCTGCGGCAACGCTTTCGGCATCCCCCTTGGATCATAGGCGCCGTGGTGGCCGTGGCCTCTGCCTTTGTCTTTCTGGGCGGGTGCAGCGGGTGGCCTCTGTGACGGAGAAGCTGGTGCCCATCATGGCGGTGCTCTACCTCCTTGGGGGGGCTGGTTCTTCTGCTTCTGCGGCTGCCCTACCTGCCGGAGACCTTCGGCATGATCTTCAAGTACGCCTTTTTTTCCCCAACGCCATTCTGGGCGGCGGCTTGGGGTACGCCTTAAAGACCGCCATCAGCCAGGGGGTCAAGCGGGGGCTGTTCTCCAATGAGGCGGGCATGGGCTCCACACCTCACGCCCACGCCATGGCCAAGGTCAAAAACCCCGCATGAGCAGGGTGGGTCGCCATGATCGGGGTATTCATCGATACCTTCGTGGTGCTGACCATGACGGCGCTGGTGGTGATCTCCACCCTGTATGCCGGCAACGGCCCCTTGGCCGGCGGGGCGGCAGAGGGCATTGACCAATCCAACATGGCGCAGCTGGCCTTTTCCAGCGTCTTTGGGGAAGGGCTTGGCAGTATTTTCGTCGCTGTGTGCCTCCTTTTTCTTCGCCTTTTCCACCATCCTCAGCTGGAACTTCTTTGGCAAGCTCAACGTGGCCTATCTCTTCGGCAAGCGAGCCACTGCCGTCTACTCGGTGCTTGGGGTGGTGTTCATCTTCTTGGGCTCGTGTCTGTCCAATGACCTGGTGTGGTCCCTGTCCGACCTGTTTAATCAGCTCATGGTCCTTCCCAACGCCCCCTGGCTCTGCTGGCTCTGTCCTCCCTGGTGGTGAAAGCCGCCCGGCGGCGGACCACGAAAACGCCAGCCTCTCACCATTGATTCCATATTTTTTCTTTCTTTTCGCCGCCCCCTGTCTGGGAGAGACCCTCCCGGACAGGGGGCGGCACCCTTTGACAACGCAATTCCATTCAGCTGTGTACCCCCATCCTACCTAATCCCTTGCCGGGCGCTTGCATTCCCCCCGCGCTTCCTTTATAATAAGGAAGCAGCTATCTTTTCTATTGTAAGTGTAATATTTTTCTGTACTTTCCAAAAAGATACCATGAAAGCAAGGAGGATCTGGTATGCAAAGCCCTGCTCTGTCAGCCGCGTGCCCAGCCTGTCCGGTGGAAACCACCTTGACCCTGATCAGCGACAAATGGAAGGTTCTGATCCTGCGCGACCTGCTGCCGGGCACCAAGCGGTTCGGCGAGCTGAAAAATCCATCGGACACGTGACGCAGAAGGTGCTCACCGCCCAGCTCCGCGAGATGGAGGCCAGCGGACTGCTCACCCGCACCGTCTACGCGGAGGTTCCCCCCCGCGTGGAGTACACCCCTCACCGACCTGGGGCGCAGCCTCCGGCCTGTTCTGGACGCCATGGAAGCCTGGGGAAAAAGCCTACCAAAAAAAAAATGCCCGCTGATGCGGGCGTTTTCTCTCAATGGGCCGTTGCTTTCAGACCAATGATGCCGACGAGCAGCAGGGCCGCGAAAAACATCCGGGCCGCAGTGGCTGGCTCTTTGAAGATCACAATTCCCAGCACCACCGCACCCAGGGCGCCAATTCCTGTCCAGACGGCGTACGCTGTCCCCATGGGCAAGGTCTTCACCGCCTGGGCCAAGAGCCAGACGCTGGCAGCCATAGCCGCCACAGTCAGAACGGAATATCCAACCCTGGTAAAACCATCCGACAGCTTCATCGCAGTCACCCAGACCATCTCCAGGCATCCGGCCGCCAACAGGCAAATCCACGCCATCACGCCTTCCTCCTTTTCCCATCAATAAAAAATGCGTTTCTTTCTGTACCTTCTACGGCCTAATGGTACAGAAACAAACGCAGCACCCGCCCGGCGGCGAGTGATCGAGGGCAGTGTATCACAGATTTCCTGTCTCGTCAAGGGCGTGTAATCCAGGGTGTCAGCTCCACATGTTTTGTGTTATAATAGATGTTATCGCATTTGACCACATCGGAGGGATTCCATTGCAGCTACAACATTCGCAAGGCGCCAATCTGGGCCAGGACAAAATCAGCCGCCTTCTCTTCCAGCTGGCCCTGCCGGCCATTCTGGCCCAGCTCATCAACCTGCTCTACAATATCGTGGACCGTATGTACATCGGCCACATTCCCGATGTCGGCCCCAACGCGCTGACCGGCGTGGGGGTGACCCTGCCGCTGATCATGCATTTCCGCCTTTGCTGCCCTGGTGAGCATGGGGGCGCGCCCCGTGCCTCCATCATGATGGGCAAGGGAGAGCCCCAGCAGGCCGAGCGCATTCTGGGCAACTGCGCCTCCATGCTGGTGATCACCGCCCTGGTTCTCACAGTGGTGATCCAGTGTTTCGGCCAGGACATTCTGATGATTTTCGGCGCCAGCGGCAACACCATCTCCTACGCCTGGGACTACATGAAAATATACTCCCTGGGTACCCTGTTCGTCCAGCTTGCTCTGGGTCTCAACGCTTTCATCAACGCCCAGGGCTTTGCCAGAACCGGAATGCTCACCGTGACCATCGGCGCAGCCTGCAACATTATTCTGGACCCTATTTTCATCTTCGCCCTGGGAATGGGCGTGCAGGGCGCCGCCCTGGCCACCATTCTCTCCCAGGGGATTTCCTGCGCCTGGATTCTCCGCTTCCTCACCGGGAAAACAACCACACTGCGGCTGCAGCTCCGGTACGCCCGTCTGCGGGGCTCGGTCATCCTCCCCTGCATCGCCTTGGGCATCGCTCCCTTTATCATGCAGTTTACCGAGAGCATCCTGAACATCTGCTTTAACACCAGCCTGCTCCGCTATGGAGGAGACATCGCCGTGGGGGCCATGACCATCCTGGCCAGTGTCATGCAATTCTGCATGCTTCCGCTTCAGGGGCTTACCCAGGGGCCCAGCCCATCATCGGCTTTAACTTCGGGGCCAACCAGCGGGACCGGGTCAAGGAGGCCTTTCGTCTGCTGTTGGCCTGCTGTATGGTCTTTGCCGGGCTCATCTGGTTTTTGTCCATGTTTGTCCCCCAGCTGTTCATCTCCATCTTTACCAGTGACCCGCAGTTGGCGGACTTTACCCGCTGGGCCATCCGAATCTACATGGCGGTCTCTCTGCTCCATGGCATTCAGATCTCCTGCCAGCAGACCTTCATCGCCTTGGGCAACGCCAAAACCTCTGTCTTTCTGGCCCTCCTGCGCAAGGTGATCCTGCTGATCCCCCTTGATCTACATTCTCCCATATTTCCTGGCCGACAAGGTGTTTGCCGTGTTTTTGGCCGAACCTGTGGCCGATTTCATCGCCGTCAGCACCACAGCCACCCTCTTCTACCGACAGTACAAAAAGCTATAAAAACCTCCTCAAGCCGTCCGCCTCAGACCGCAGCGTCCCGGGGCGGGCGGTTTTTCCTTTGACAAACGGCACAAGACGTGGTATCGTATTTTAAGTTAGCAAACGCTAACTTAAATCATCAAAGGAGGTATCCTATGGATCACGCGGTTCTCCACGCTTTTTTCTCACCCTCCTGGCCGGGCTGAGCACTGGGATTGGAAGCTGCATCGCATTTTTGACCCACCATACCAACAAAAAAATTCTTGTCCGTCAGCCTGGGCTTTTCCGCTGGCGTCATGATTTATGTCTCCATGATCGAGATTTTTTTCCCAGGCCCAGGATGCGCTCCAGGCGGAACTGGGGGAGAAATGGGCAGCTGGAGCACGGTCATCGCCTTTTTCGGCGGGATGCTCCTGATCGCTCTCATTGACAAGTGCATTCCCTCCGAGGAAAATCCCCATGAGGTCAAGTCTTTGGAAGCGGACACCGGCCACACAAACCAAGCTGATGCGCATGGGGGTGATGACCGCCCTGGCCATCGCCATCCATAACTTTCCCGAGGGACTGGCCACCTTTGTCTCCGCCCTGCAGGACCCCAGCATCGCCATCCCCATTGTGGTGGCCATCGCCATTCACAACATTCCAGAGGGCATCGCGGTCTCGGTTCCCATTTATCACGCCACAGGCTCCAAGGGCAAGGCCTTTCGGTACTCCTTCCTCTCCGGCCTGGCCGAGCCTGTGGGCGCGCCCTCATTGGGTGGCTGCTCCTCATGCCCATTATGAGCGATCTGGTCTTCGGCATTCTCTTTGCCGGCGTGGCGGGCATTATGGTGTTTATCTCTGGATGAGCTGCTCCCCTCGGCACGGGAGTACGGGGAGCATCATCTCTCCATTTACGGCCTGATCTGCGGCATGGCCGTCATGGCGATCAGCCTGCTCTTATTTTTATAAATCCCCATCGGCTTACCGCTCCAAATGACAAGACCAAAAGCTTGCAAAAAAAATCACAGAGCTGGTGGCAGCCAGCTCTGTGACAATCAAAGAAGCCATAGACGCCAGCCGTTTGTCCACAGAGTTTTTTTGATGAAATGAAGATTGTCAACGGTTGAGATGTTCTTCTATCCAGAAGAGAACAACCTCACGAAGTAATTTTACTTCCTCCGAAACAGCCTTGGACGCAATATCGGCCGACTCGGGGAGGCAAATTCTTTTTCAGGGAATTTTCTGTCCGGGTATTAAACACATCGAAAAAAATGGTTGAGATCGTCCATAAGAGAAAAATCCATGTTTGCACCTCCCTTCTCCTGTGATTCTATCACGGACAGAAGGAGGGGGCAAGAGAGGAATTTAGTTAGAAAGGAGGTTCCCCATCGGAAGAGGACCATAGAAGTCCCGAAAACAATTTTTATTTGATTGCAGAATTCTGGTATACTTACCTCAGTACGAAGTGTGTTGCCTCTGGGGGCCATGTGCAAGTTAGAGCCGGAGGACGTGGCTGCCATAGTGACCTTGCTCAAGATTGTCCGGGCATCTGGAAACCCAGAACACATTGATAACGGATGGATGGTGCAGGGTGTCTGGCCTGCGGCGGGGAGGTCAGCACGCATTAAAATTAACGCTTGCGCCAGTCTTACCAGATGAATCGGGTCAAAAAGGAGAATCCATGATGAACAAAACTGATCTCGAAAAAGATTTTGACAGAGCATACGCTTTGGTTGCACAACGAAGGGGGAAAACGAGCAGACCTCAGAGGGGCAGACCTCGGCGAGGCGGACCTTAAAGGGGCAAACCTCAGAGAGGCAGACTTCAGAGGCGCAAACCTCGGTGAGGCCGACCTTAGAGGAGCAAACCTCAGAGAAGCAGACCTCAGAGAGACAACCCTCGGATGGGCAAACCTCAGAAAGGCCAACCTTGGTTGGGCAAATCTCAGTGAGGCAGACCTCAGAGGGGCGGACCTCAGAGGCGCAAACCTGGGAGGGGCGAACCTCAGAGGGACAAACCTGGGAGGGGCCAGACTCAGCGAGGCAAATCTGGATTTTAGCGTTTTCCCTCTCTGGTGCGGGGCACTTAGTGTGCAAGCAGATGAAAGAATTGTGAGACAACTCATATACCACACCCTGAGACTGGCTCAAAACGCAAAAATGGATTGCGCTCTGAAGGCAGCTTTATTTACCAAAGAGCTCATAGCGCAAGCGAATTTGTTTCACAGGGTAGAATCTGGGGATGTTGAAAGGATAACAGATGAAAGTCTCGCCTATCATACCCGCAAGCCGGGGGCGGCGGAAGAGCCGGAGCCCCTGGAGAAAAAAAGATTGAGCATCCATAAAGGAATATCTATCAGCGCAACGGATCGATCCTCCGGGAAACACTGCAAGTATTTTTTGACCATCCGGACACAGCGTTTTGTTTCACGCGGGACACGGACACCCGGTCCTCTCAATTTGAATCGGAAGTAGTTTTCTACCCATCTCTCTGTAAGTTGAATCACAAAAATTAAAAGAAAGCGACCTAACACAATCTTTAGGTCGCTTTCTTTGGCAGCGGGAGAAGGATTCGAACCCTCACAAACAGAGTCAGAGTCTGTCGTGCTACCCTTACACAATCCCGCTATGGCATGTCGCGTTTTTAACTTGGGCAACTCACGCGAGCAAAATTTATTATAGCATCGTTTTTGAATTTGTCAAGGAGAATTTTTCATTTTTGCAAAAAGTTTTTCTCCCCTGTCCCTTCGGCGCTTTGCCGGACGGGGGCCCCGTCCGGCAAAGCGCTTTCTCAAGCCAGAATTTTTTTTTTCCTGGAACCGCTGGAGCATGGCGGCCACCTGCGCTCGGGCTGCCAGTCCTCTGGGATCCAGAATGCCTTTTTGCCCTTGCCCTGGATCAGTTCCATCCGGTTGGCCCAGGAGAGGGCTTCCCTGGCGTAGGTATGGATCTGTCCGGCATCCACAAACTGCGTCAGGTCTCCCCCGCTGAGAGACCTCACATCCTTTATACTCGGCGTAACGGTACAGGATTGCTGCCAACTGTTCCCGGGTTACCCGGTCCTGGGGACCAAAGGTAGTGGCACTATACCCATTGACAATGCCGTTCCACGCCGCCCAGGCCACCGGCGCGGCATAGTAGGCGTTGGGGTCTACATCTCCAAAGGGGGGACCAGCTGGCCGCCTCGGGGCTTCCCTCCATGCGATAGAGAATGGTCACAACCATGCCCCGGGTGGTGGGTGCATTGGGCTGAAAGGTTGTGGGACCTGTGCCGTTCATCAGACCGTGCGTGTAGACATAGACCACACTGTCATAGTACCAGGCTGTCTCTGGCACGTCCGTAAAGGGAAGGGGCCCTGTTCCGGTGTCTCCTGGACAAACTGCGCGGTCACCGTCACCGCCCCCTCCGGCATGGAAAAGGTATACACCCTCTCCGCTGTTTTCGCAGGGGAAAGGGCGCGCCCCCGCTGGCGGCGGTCAGCTTTTCCAGCCGGAATCCCCTCCGCAGGACGCACCGTGAGGGTCACCGTGGTCCCCGGCTCCGCCGCCTGGCAGTCCGTGGCCACCGCTCCGTTCACCATCGCGGCAACGGTGATGGGATAGACCGGAACCTCCCGGATGGTCAGGGTGCCTGGCACATAGGTGATGTTGGGATCATAGTTGTCCCCCGCCGGGGCGACTGCGCCGGCCGCCTGAATGGGGACCACCCCCCCGGCAGGGAGAGGTTGGGGGCAGCACCGTAGGAGAGGGTGGGGGCCTTGGCCAGGGTGTCCCGCCCCACCAAACCGGAGACCGTGTAATCCGCCTGGGTCAGGGCTGGAACCGGATCGCCCACAGCGGCGGTTTTGTTGTGAACCTGAATGGTCAGCTTTGCCGGGCGAATGGTCACCTCTATGGGGTCTGCCTGGATGCTTTCATAGCGGTCGTCTCCGTCTTTCTTGGCGTATACCAGCACGCTTCCCGTCTGGGTCCCTTGAAGAACCCCGTTGCTGTCTATGGTGGCCGCTCCCCGCCCGCTGCGGGGCTCCACCCAGAAGGTCACCTTTCCGGTGCCGGCCCCGCCAGTGGTTTGGAAGGAGATGCTCTGCCGTAGGTCACCGCAGTGGGACCCTGGAGGGAAAATCCAGGCTGCCCCACCCCGCCGCCGTTCCCAGGCGGCTGGCTTTCCATCCACCACCGTCACAGTCAGGTAGTCAATGCCGCTGTCCCCGGAGTACTCGTCTATTCCGTCTCCGTTTTCATCCCAGCCAGTCATCGTCACCTGCAGCTTGACGGTCCCAAGTGTCTGCCCCGCTGTGAGGGTTGTCCCCTGCAAGGTACAGCCCAGGGCCTCGCCAGTCAGCTGAAACCGTGCCTCCCCCTTCCAGGCGTCCGTGAAAAGGGTTCGCAGGTCCAGGGAATGCCCCTTGGCCAATGCAGCAGACTTTTGGAAGTCCGGCAGTTGGGGGTGATTTGTCCCGTGGTCTTTAGTACCAGGTCCGACGTCTCCAGCCTGTAATTGTCCCCATCCGGGCCACCAAAGTGCAGTCCAGACACCGTGACCGTTTTTTCCCTGCCCACGAAACAGGTGTCATAGGCCGCTGTACAGCGCACCTCCACCTGGTCCCCCGGCAGCACCTGGACGGAAACCGTTGGGGAAGCCTTCGTTGTTCCATCATATTCCTTCTGACAGCCCGCTTCGATTTGAAGCGCCTGCGCAGATACTGTTCTGGGCAGAATGGTAAACTTTGCCTCCCGGCTGCCGTGGTACGCGCCGGTCCCTGTTGCCATCACCACAGCGGTCCCAGCATCCAGATTGTCTGCATAGGACAGCCGGTAATCGACCCCCTCCCGCAAAGGCACACCGTCCAAATGAATCGAAACCTTTGGCTTCTGCTCACTCCCGTTGTACTCCACAGGCCCGGAGCGGACGTCCATCTCCGCCTCCGCCAGGGACTTTCCCTCCCGCACCGTCCCGCGGACGCCGGCGGCACCCCCCAGAGAGGAAACCAGCAAAATGACCGCCATCCCAAGGCCCACGTTCCGTCGGATTCTTTCTCGCATGGCTCCGCCCTCCTCTGGCATTTTTGGGTCAAATCGGGTCCTTTTTTGTCATGATATCAAATTTTTTGCCATGAAGTCTACCGCTTTTTCTGTCATCCTGTCAGCATTCCGCGCCGTGCTCCTAAATCCAATCTCCCTCAGCTTGACAAGTCAAACCAGGATACTATAATAAGAAAGGATCTGCGGAGGGGCTTGTGTTCCTCCCGGTTCCCCCTGCAAATCCCAGCACAGAAGACGAACGGGTGATCCCCCATGGATGTTCGCGACAAACAGTCGCTCCCCCTTTCCGCCAACCAACATGTGGACTTTGTCGCCATTGATTTTGAGACAGCCACCAGCGACCCCAACAGTGCCTGCGCGGTGGGCCTGGCCTTTGTGGTGGGGCTGAGGGTGGTCGCCACCACCCACCACCTGATCCAGCCGCCAGGCAACAGATATGACCAGGGCAACATTCATGTCCACGGAATTTACCCGGAGGACACGGAACACGCCCCGGATTTTCTCACCGTCTGGCAGGAGCTGCATCCCCTCCTGGCCGGCAAAGCCCTCATCGCGCACAATGCCCGGTTTGATATGTCCGTCATCAAGGCCTCTCTGGCGGCCTACGGCGACCCCTACGTCCGGCAATACGCCGATTTTAAGTACATCGCCAGCATTGCCATGGCCCGGGACTCGGTCCCCGGCCGGAAGAACCTGGCCGCCTGCGCCCAAGCCCTGGCCATTCCCTCACCCACCACCATAACGCGGAATGCGACGCTGTGGCCTGCGCCCAGATCGCCATCGCCTGCATCCAGGCAAATCACTGTCTCAACTTAGGGGGAATTCTGTTTCTCCCAGCCCCATATCCGCATTCAGGAGGTGGCCGATCTGGCCCTTCCTGTCGCCCCCCAGCCCCCGTCCCAGCGGCGTAAGCCACGGGTTTCGCCTGCGTACCGTCCTCCCATCCGGCCCAAAGAAATCCGGCCCCAGGTGAGCTTCTTCGACCCGAAGCACCCGCTCTATCAGAAGGCGGTGGTCTTCACCGGGGAACTCTCCATCGACCGGCGGGAGGCCATGCAGCGGGCGGTCAACGTGGGGGCGGTCATCAAAACCGCAGTCTCCCGAAAAACCGATTTTCTTGTGGTGGGACGGCAATACGATGGACCAGGAGGAACCGACACCGTCAGCAACAAGGAGGAAAAGGCCAGGGCCATTCTTGCTGAGGGAAGTCCAACCTCTGCCTTCTCACGGAAGCAGAATTCTTTTTTCGTCTTTTTACAGGGCTCTCTGCACCATACTTTGCCTGCAGAACCCCGCGCCGCCGCAACAAAACCCTGATAAAAAACGCCGTGGACCTCTGTGCCGTTGTCCACGGCGTACTTTTTAACGTATAAAAACAACAAGCGCCCTCAATCCAAAAAATTGAAGGCGCTTGGTACGGCAGGAGGGACTCGAACCCCCCGACCTACTGGTTCGTAGCCAGTTACTCTATCCAACTGAGCTACTGCCGCATGTCAACTGACAGCTTTTAGATAATAGCACACGGAGAGACAAAATGCAAGTCTTATTTTTCATTTTTTCAAAATTTTTTCCTTCCCCGGCCAGGGAGAGCAGCCCCGAATATCCCGGGGCTGCTCTCTGCCGGTGACGCAGGAACGTGCGCAGGCTATGGTACGTGTCTTAGCAGCCGCAGCCGCAGTTGTTGCCGCAGTCGCAGCCGCAATTATTCCCGCAACCACAGTTGTTGCCGCAGCCACAGCCGCAGCCACACCCGCAGTTATTCCCACAGCCGCTGTTCGAACCACAGCCGCAGCAGAAGATGATGATCAGGATCAGAATGATCCACAGGCAGCTGTTACCACCCCAACCGTTGTTACAACACATAGACAATTACCTCCTGTCAGAGATGGAGACCGTCTTGCGATCTCAGTCCATCTTATGCCGCAGGTGCCTGGATGTGCGCCCAGGTTGGGAGCGTTTTTTATTTTCTCACTTGGCATCTTCCGGCGGTTTCCGCCCCGAATGGTAAGCGCGTCGGCTTACAACATAGGTCCTCAATGTCCGACATGGTCGCCGCAGGGGAGTTTCAGCGCACCGCCGCACTGGGCGCAGAACAGCTCCACCGAACTGTAATTGATCTTCAGCTTCCACTCCCTGCATCCGCAGGTACAGGAGATGCCGCCCCGCCGGCCAATGTCCCGCAGTTCTCCCAGGATTTCCTCCATCACCAGGTCGTTGAGAAAGGTTCCCTGGGCGCCCGCCTCTGACTCCAGCACATCCACCGTCTCCTCCAGCCGCCGCATGGCGGCAAAGACCGACGCCTCTTCCCCCACATAGCAGCAGTCCAGCCCGGAATTGGCGCAGGAAAAGGCCAGCGTCTTCTCCTGGAGGAACGCCGCTGTGGAGCAGGACACGGTATGCTCCTGCTCACAAAACAGGCAGGGCACCGTCAGGCGGACCTGGTCCCCCCATCAGGGAGACGGTAGGGGCGGATTTCCCGCAGGGACAGGGCAGCCGGCTGCCGGATGCCGCCAGCTGAAACACCGTCCTCTCCAAGATCACCGGCTGCCGGCAGACTGGACAAAGAAAGGCAATGGATCGTTTTGCGTCTTCTATCATAAAAGCCACCTCCGTGGTGTTTGGTTTTCGCGGACGGGTTCATTATACCATGTCCCTGCGCCAGGGAACAGAGAAAAAATCTTGGATTTCCGGTCTTTTTCCTCTGCTTGCTCTTTGGCGGCAAATTCGGTATACTAAGCTGCGAGGTGATTCCCCATGAAGCGACTCATCGCGTCCGATCTCCATGGTTCCGCCCGGTTCTGCCGGCAGCTGTTGGAACGCTATCAGCAGGAAGGCGCCCAGCAGCTTATCCTGCTGGGGGACTTGGTCTATTCCGGGTCCTATGCTCCCCAGTATGAATACGACCCCCATCAGGTCATCCAGCTGCTCCGCCCCCTGGCCCGGGAGATTCTGTGGGTAGAGGGAAACTGTGACCGCGGCGCGGGCGCCCTGGGGCCGGCGTTTCCCATGTACGCCGGTTCCGCCACCGTTTCCTGGGAGGGCCTGTCCGTCTTTTTGACCCATGGCCATCGGTATGGCCCCCCACAATCCGCCCCCCCATCGGGGCCGCCCAGGTCCTTTGTCCGGGCACACCCACATTCCCTCCTGGCAGTGGGTGGGAGATCTGTTCTGCGCCAATCCCGGCTCGGTCTCTCTGCCCCAGGGGCGGGTCCCCCACAGCTGCCTGCTCTATGAGGACGGCTCTTCCGCTGGCTGACCTTGGAGGGAGAAACATTTCACTGGGAGGTTCTGCCGCCACCCTCCAAGGAAAACATTCTATCCGATTGAAACAAGCCCTGCTTTTGCAGGGGCTTGTTCTCAGGTTATCCGGTTTTCTCCCGGCTCCTCCACAGCTGCCGCCGCCGGAGCGCCACGGAGAGGGCGATGCGCTTCTCCTGTCCCCCTCAAACAGGATGGTGGCAATGTCCCCCCTGCCGGCTGACCACTTTCCCGCTGCCAAAGGTCCGGTGGGTCACGGAAACGCCGGGGAAATACCCTGTTCCGTCGGGTGCCCCTTCCGCCCGACTGTCCTCCGCCGGCTTCGGACGGGCCCGGACCGGCTGGGACTTGGCTTTTGGGGGAAAGAGGGCCTCCGAAAAGGCGCTGGCCAGGCCGGGCTTTTGAAAGCGAAACACCGCCAGTGTCTCCTTGGCTCGGGTCATCCCCACATAGAAGAGCCGGCGCTCCTCCTCATAGGCCTCCACCGCCGCCGGGTCAGGGTTCCTCCCCACCGGCGCCTCCACCAAGGGCAGTAGTCCGTCCGCCACATCCATCAGGATCACCCGTTGGTATTCCAACCCCTTGCTGGCGTGAATGGTGGAGAGGATCAGCCCCTGTGCAGGCCCCTGTCTCTCCTGCCGCACCAGCGTCCGCAGTTCCTCCAGGCGGTCCAGAAGGGCCCCCAAATTGGGCACATGGCGTCCCAGTGCCTCTAAAATATCCAGCTTACCCAGATCGCCGCCCCGCTCCTTCAGGTACTCCCCCATACCCCATGGCGTGGCGGAGCCGGTCCACGGCCCAGTCCCCCCCACTCCTCCCGCAGCCGGGCAAAGTGGACGGAGAGGGCCCGGCATTGGCCCCTGCTCCACTGGGACAGGCCGGGACACTGGGACAGCACATCCAGCAGGCTCTCCCCGCCACGACCGTCTGAACCGCCCATTGCGCGGCGCCCTTTGGTGATCCCCGCCCGCAGCTTGTAGTACATCCGCAGAAAGCACGCTCCATCCGCCGGGTTGACCGCAAAGGTAAAAAGTCCGCCATATCCCGACCACCCGGTGGGTGAAAAAGGTTCCGTCCATCTGCCGGCACCGGCAGGCAATGCCCTGCCGGTCCAGCAGGTCCAGCACCGGCAGGGCGCTCTCATTGTTTCGGTATAAAACAGCGGTCTCCTGTGGGCAGTCCCGGGCCAGACGGGCCAGATAGGCATACTGCGCCGCCCGGTCATAGACCCATAGTTCCTCCAGGGCAGGTCCCGGGCCCCGGGCTGCGGTCATGTGCTTGTCCTGCCGGTTGTGATTCTGGCGGATAAACCCATCCGCCGCCGCCACAATGGTCTGGGTGGAGCGGTAATTCTTCTCCAGGAAAAGGACCCGCCCGCCGGGGTAATCCCGCTCAAACCGCAGCAGAGCCCCAGGTTCCGCCGCCCGAAACCCATAGATGCTCTGGTCCTCATCCCCCACCAAAAAAGAGGTTTCGCCGCCTTCCCGCCAGCAGACGGAGAATGGTATGCTGAATGCGGGGAGGTATCCTGGGCCTCATCCACACAGAGATGGGTGTATTTTTCCTGAAAGTAGGCCAGAATCTCCCCCATGCCGCCGGAGAATCTGCGCCGCGTACACCATCTGATCGTCATAGTCCATCCTGCCCCCGCTGCCGGAGCACCCGGCAATAGGCCTGATAAACCTGGGCCACAGGCAGTTCCCCGGTGGACAACGCCTCCATCTCCTCCCGGGACATCTGCCGGTTCTTTCCGTAGGTGATGGCGGTCCGCAGCCCCTTGATGGTGCTCTCTGTGGCAAAGGTCCCAGTGCACGCCCGGAACAGTTCCCCCACCAGGGAGGAGAGTGTCCCCTCGTCGGTGACCAGCTGAAAAGCCCGTCGGCCCATGGCCCGCTCGTAATACTGAATGATCCGGGCGGAAAGGCCATTGATGGTGCGAAACTCCAGCCGGCTGGCCCGGTCCTCTCCAAAGGTCCGGGCAAACCGGGCGCGCATATCCTGGGTGGCCGCCACCGTGTAGGTCACTGTGAGAATCCGCTCCGGGGAATCCCCCGGCAGTCCATCAGATAGCCCAGGCGGTGGATGAGCACCGTGGTTTTCCCGCTGCCCGGCACAGCCAGCAGGAGCACCGGCCCGTCGGCAGCCTGGACCGCCGCCGCCTGCTGCTGATTCAGAGCCTCCCCCCAGGTCTGCTTCCACACCGCGTCGTCCACGTGCCCCGCCCCCTTGCCAAAAATCGTTCCCTCCTACTATACCCACTTCCCGCCAGGATGTAAAGAGGGCAAACACCCCCGCCGGGCAGGAAACCCAACGGGGGTGTTTGCTGTTCAGGGCCGCTCCACGCCGCAGGGATAGGCATTCTGCCGGGTCCACCGGTCCAGCAGGACGCTCTCTCATAGAAGCGGTAGCCGCCGGAGAAGTTATAGCAGTCATACCCATCCTGGGCCAGAATCCGGCAGGCCAGATAGCTGCGCAGGCCGCTCTGGCACATCACGTAGACGGGTTTGCCCGGGGCAATCTCCCCAGATGGTCCCGCAGCTCATCCAGCGGGACATTCACAAAGCCCTCCGCGCAGCCGCCGCTGTACTCCCCGGGGGTCGGCGTCCAGCAGGGTTACGCTGCGTCCCGGGGCAGCCCAGCCACGTCCTCCCAGTGGAACTGCTTCACCACCCCCTGCTCCAGGTTTTCCGCCATGAATCCCACCAGATTCACCGGGTCCTTGGCTGAGGCGTAGGGCGGGGCATAGGCCAGGTCCAGGTCTTTCAGGGCAGTGACCGGCAGCCCGGCCTGCATGGCCGTGGCCAGCACGTCAATCCGCTTGTCCACCCCCTCATGGCCTACAATCTGAGCCCCCAGCAGGCGCTGGCTCCCCTTCTCATAGAGGACCTTCATGGTCATGAGTTTTCCTCCCGGATAATACCCGGCGTGGGACAGCGGGGACAGTACGATCTTCTCATAGGACAGGCCCGCCGCCTGGGCGCCTTTTCATTCAGGCCTGTGGCGGCCACCGTCAGCTCACACACTTTCACAACGGAGGACCCCCTGGGCGCCTAAGTAGCGGCTGTCTCCGCCGCAGATGTTGTCCGCCGCCACCCGGCCCTGCTTATTGGCCGGTCCCGCCAAGGAGATCAGGGTGTTCTCCCCGGTCACCAGGTGTGGAATCTCCACCGCGTCCCCCACAGCGTAGATGTCAGGGACGGAGGTCTCCATCCGCTGGTTGACCACAATCCCGCCCCCGGCTTCCCAGGGCCAAGCCGGCTTGCTTCGCCAGGGCATTCTCCGGTGTCACCCCCCGATGGCCAGGATGGCCAGGTCCGCCAGGAATGGCCTCTCCCCCCTCCACCAAGGCAGAGATGGTCTCCCCCCTCCTGCCGGAAGCCGGCCACCGCAGTGTTCAGCCGCAGATGCATTCCCTTGCGGCGCAGGTGGCTGTGGAGGAAGGTGGCCATATCATAGTCCAGCGGGTTCATCAGCTGGGGAACCGCTGCAAAATCGTGACCTCCACTCCCATCTCCGCCAAATTTTCCGCCATCTCCAGGCTGATGAAGCCCCCGCCGGCCAGCACCGCGGTTTTGGGCCGGTTCCGCTCCACAAACGACCGAATCCGGAACGTGTCCTCCACTGTCCGCAGGGAAAACAGCCGGGGACTGTCCAGCCCAGGCAGCGGGGGGCCGGGTGGGGGGCGGCCCCCGGGGCCAGGAGAAGCTTGTCATAGCCCTCCACCGTAACCTCCCCCGTCTCTAAGTTCTTGACCGTGACCTGCTTGCCCGCCGGGTCAATGGCGGTGGCCTCGTGGCGCACCCGCACGTCCACCCGGAAGCGGTTCCAAAACCCCTGGGGCGTCTGCAGGGTCAGTTCCTCCGGGTCCGTGATGACCCCGCCGATATAGTAGGGCAGGCCGCAGTTGGCATAGGAGACAAACCCCGAACGCTCCAGGATGACAATCTCCGCCTTCTCGTCCAACCGGCGAATCCGAGCCGCCGCCGTGGCGCCGCCCGCCACGCCGCCAATGATGATGACTTTCATCGCTCAGTTTCCTCCTTCCGTCTTTCCCCGGTAATCCCGGATTCCACCAATGTTGCTCACATGGGAATATCCCATCCGTCTCAGTGCGGTCACCGCCCGTCCGCTGCGGGCGCCGCTGTAACAGTGAACATAGAGGGGGGTACTCTGATCGGGCACCATCGTCCCGATCCGGGTCACCTCCTGCAAGGGCAGATTTTGACTGCCGGGAATGTGGCCGTGGGTGTACTCCTCCCGGGTCCGCACATCCAGCAAAACTCCCTTGGGGTCCGCCTGGTACTGTGCCAGGCCGGCATTGATGTCCGTTTGAAAGAAAAAAATCCAGAAATCCCATGTGTGGTCTCCTTTCTCCGGCGTCTGTCTGTTTGGATGGTTCTATCTTACCACCTTTTTTCGACACGAACTGTAATCAAGTCTCCTTCGGCCAGAAAAAACAGCGGCGTCCATTTCCCCACCGAAACAGACGCCGCTGGTCTCTTTTTATCGGAGAAACCACGCCTTCATCGTACGCAGCACCGTGACCAGCTCCTCTTCCTCAATGATGTACGGCACCATAGCATAGAGATACTGCAAGAACGGCCTGCTGAACACCCCCCGCTCATAGGCAAACTGCTGGTATCCCCGCAGCACCGCCGGGTCAAACACCTCTATGCAGACACAGCCGCCCATGATGCGGATCTCCCGAATGCTCGGATGGGAGAATCCCGCCAGTTCCCGCCGGGTGATCTGTTCCATGCGGCGAATCTTCGCCAGGTAATCCTGCTCCTCAAACAGCGCGATGGACTGGAGCGCCAGGCGGCAGGCCAGGGCATTGCCCATGAAGGTGGGCCCGTGCATCAGGGCGTGCTCTGGACAGTCGTCATAAAAGCCCTCGTACACCTTCCGGCTGGCCACCGTCACCGCATGCCCCAGATATCCTCCGGTCAGCGCCTTGCCCAGCACCAGAATGTCCGGCTGGACCAGGTCCGCCACAAATCGGTTTCCCGTCCGGCCAAAGCCGGTGGCCACCTCGTCAAAGATCAGCAGCACCCCATACTGGTCGCACAGGGCCCGGGCCCGCTGGAGAAAGGACACATCATACATCCGCATCCCTCCGGCCCCTGGAGGAGAGGGCTCCACCAGAAGACAGTTCAGGCGGTCATGGTAGGTCAGAAAGGCCTCCTCCAGCGCCGGAATCTCCGTGGGAATGTGCACCACATGCCGGCTGGGTCCGTAGGCCTGGAGGACAAAGTGGTAATCTGCGTCGTCCCCCGGCCTCCATGGTCTTGAAGGTGTCCCCGTGGTAGGCGTGCTCCAGAGCCAGAATCATGGTGCGCTGGGTCTGTCCCCGGTTCATAAAATATTGCAGAGCCATTTTCAGAGCCACCTCCACTGCCACACTGCCGGAGTCGGAAAAGAAGCTGTACGCCAGTTCCCCGGAAGCCATTGCCCCAGCTTTTCCGCCAGCTGCTGGGCCGGCGCATGGGTCAGGCCACCCAGCATAACATGGGAAAACCGCCCCGCCTGGTCCACCAGCACCTGGTTCAAGGCCGGATGCTTGTAGCCGTGGATCACGCTCCACCAGGAGGAGACGGAGTCAATCATCCTGCGCTCCCGGGTGTACAGATAGACCCCCCTCCGCATCGACAATCTCATAGGGTGTCTGCATGGTTTTCATCTGCTGGTAGGGATACCAAATCATCGCGTTTCTCTCCTCTCCTCATCCATACAGTGCTTTCAGTTCCTCCACGGTGCAGTCCAGTGCCGCGGCCCCTTCCGGGACACAGGCCACCACCCGCGCCCCGGACACCAGCTCACACAGGGCCCGGTTGTCCTCGTGCATCAGGTTCCCCGGCTGAAAGCGGTTCAACACGATGCCCTGTAAGGGAATCCCCCCGCCGGTGCAGGTAAGCCGCCGTCAGGCCAACCTGGTTGATGGTGCCCAGCCCCGCCTCTGCCACCAGTAGGCAGCCCAGCCCCAGCCCCTGGACCAGATCCGGCAGCCAGATGGGGGGGCTCCTCCAGGCGGATGGGACAGAGAATGCCTCCGGACCCTTCCATGGTGACCCAGGAATAGGCCGCGCAGAGCCGTGCAAACCCGGCATAGACCACCTCCGCCTGCACCGGTCTCCCCTCCCACCGGGCGGCCAGATGGGGTGAGACCGCCTGCTCGTAGACATAGGGGCACATCTCCTCCACCGGCTGGGGAATGCCGGAGAGCTCCTTGACCCGCAGTGCGTCCCCGGGATACAAGGTGCCGTCGGGCCCCCGGTCGTTCCCACTCATGGCCGCCTTATAGTAGGCCGCCGTTTCCCCCGCTCTGATGCAGCTTTTTCAGGATCAGCCCGGTCACGTAGGTTTTTCCCACATCGGTCCCTGTCCCTGTGACAAACAGTTTCTTCGCCATGGTCTCACTTCACCTCGTATCCCAGTTCTTCCAGCAGGTTTCGGTCCGTCTCCACAGTAATCCCCGCAGTGGTCAGCATGTCCCCAGAGATCACCCCGTTTGCCCCGGATTGAAAACAGCCCCTTCCCCGGTCCGACAACAGCCCCCGGCCTCCGGCCAGGCGGATCACCGCGCCCGGCAGCACCAGACGGTATACCGCCACAATGCGGCGCAGTTCCTCCTGCGATAGCCTCTCCTGCTGGGCCAGCGGCGTCCCGGGTATGCCCTGGAGCAGATTGAGGGGCACGCTGGAAATTCCCAGCTCCCGCAGGGTCAGGGCCATGTCAATCCGGTCCTCCGGGGTCTCCCCCCATCCCCACAATCCCCCCTGCACACCGTCAGGCCCGCGGCCTGGGCCGCGCGGATGGCGGTCAGCTTGTCCTCAAAGGTGTGGGTGGTGCAGACCTGGGGAAAATAGCACCGGGAGGTCTCCAGGTTGTTGTGTACCCGCTCCACCCCCGCCTCCTTCAGTGCCCGGTATTCCTCTTCCCTCAAAAGGCCAAAGGAAACGCAGAGGGAAATCTCCGTCTCCCGGCGCACCCGCCGGATGGTCCGACACATCTCCTCCACCTCCCGGCCGGACAGGCGCCTGCCCGCAGTGACAATCCCAAAGCGAGGTACCCCTTGGGCCTGCCACCGCTTGGCCTGGGCCAAAATCTCCTCCTGGTCACACAGCGGGTACACCGCCGCCTCTGTGTGATAGTGGGCAGACTGGGCGCAAAAGCGGCAGTTCTCCGTGCAGCGGCCGCTCTTCCCATTGACAATGGTGCAAAGTGAAAACGCCTGGGCGTGGAACCGCGCCCGCACCGTGTCGGCCATGGTGCACAGTTCCTCCAGCGGCTGCCCATACAAGGTCATGGCCTCTTTCTTGGTCAGCTGCCCCCGGCAAGGACCTTTCGTCCCAAAGTCTCTGTTACCGTCATGCTTTTCTCTCCTTTGCTATGCCGGGAAGCAGGCGCATGCCCAAAACAGCCCCCACCACACACAGCACCAAATCCCCGGGGACGGCCAGCACAAATCCATACAGAAACAGCGGCCAAAACCCAATGGGGGTGCCCAGCGCCTGACAGATGCCGTAGTAATAGAGCATCCCAAACAGGTAGACAACCCCAAGCCCCACTAAATTGGCTGCCAGCAGCCGCCGGAAGGTCACCGGCCCGCTTCGGGCCATTGTCCCTGTGACAAAGGCGCCTGCGGCAAATCCGGTGAGGTAACCAAAGCTGGGCTGAAGCAGGTAGCTCAGCCCGCCTCCCCTGGGCAAAGATCGGCAGCCCTGCCAATCCCAGCGCCAGGTAAGCGCAGACCGCCAGCGCCCCGCGCCTTCCCCCAACAGAATCCCCGCCAGCATGGTAAACAAATACTGCAGGGTAAACGGAACCACCGGAACGGGAATCTTGATCCACGCCCCCGCCGCAATCAGCACCACAAACATGGCGCACAACACCATTGTCCTGGTCTTTTCCCGGTGCAAAACCATCCCTCCCTTGTGTCACTCGCCATTCTCCGGCTCATGGGGACAAGGATACCACAGCCCCTCCATTCGTCAACTAAATTATTTTATTGGGTGACAATTCTACATCCTCTCTTCCCCTCTTTCCCCGCATTGTCCATAGAATTTTTTCAAAGACCACCCCGGCCGCCGGAGCTATGCTCCAGCGGCCGGGGTAGTCTTTCTCACAAATGTTATGAAATTTTCTTCCGAAACAGCCCATGGCGGTTGCAGTACGCCAGGATTTGTCCCGGTCCCAGACGGGGAAGCGAACCGCCGCCGCCTGCTCCGGATAGGTCTTTTGGAGCAGCACCCGGTCCGTGGTCAGGTAGGCCATGAATGAGAGGAAATGTCCCTTGGACATGGGATGGTCCAAGGTAACGTAATAGTCATCCTCCACCTGCTCCAAGGTGATGGCGTGCTCCCCTTCCGCCTCCTCCGCTTCCGCCGGCGGAAGCGCCACCCCACAGCAGTGAAAACTCCCCTGCCCCAGGGCATAGACCACATTGCCGCAGACAGGACAGACATACCACTGACTGCGCAGCAGATTGCCGGCCCGATTGGCGTTGGTCCGGTACTCCCCGGACAGCAGTTCCGCCACCGAGACCCCCAGGGCCTTGGCCAGGGGCTCCAGCAGAGAGAGGTCCGGCAAGCCCTTTCCCCGTCTCCCACTTGGAAACCGCTTTGTCACTGACCAGAATCTGTTCCGCCAGCTGTTTTTGGGTCAGCCCCTTCCTCTCCCGCAGGGCCTTGATGGCAGGCCCTGTTACATAATGCGCCATGGTTTCTTCTTCCTCCTCCTTGGTGTTTCTGGGCCCATGATACCCCAACCCCGGCCCCATGGCAACCTACGGACCGTAGAGTGCTTCCCCAGAACCCCCACAGCAAAGCCCGGCAGGTCAATCCCTGCCGGGCTTTGCTTCACTGGTCCGCCGGCCCCAGGAGCAGGGGCTGTAGCTGTTCTCCCCGGAGGGCGGCGGTCACCGTTTCGGTCACCTTGGTCATATCCGCCACCAGAGAAGTGGGCTTTCCCACCGGGTCATCCTGGCGGAAGGGGACAAAATAGTAATGCTTCCGGCACAGGAGTTCCCCGATGTTTCGGGCCGCCCCGCCCAGCCCGTCGTTGGTGGACACCGCCACCACCACAGGCCGGCCGTTCCGCAGGTGCGCCTTGGCCGCCATGGTCACTGAGGTATCGGCAATGCCGTTGGCCAATTTGGCCAGGGTATTGCCTGTGCAGGGGGCGATGACCAGCACATCCAGCAGATGCTTGGGCCCGATGGGCTCCGCCTCCCGCACTGACTCCACCGCGCCATGGCCGCAGATTTCCTCCGCCGCCTGTCGGAAGTCCGCCGCCCGGCCAAACCGGGTGTCTGTGGCCCCCGTGGTTTCCGACAGGATCGGGACCATATTGGGGTATTCCCTTGCGGTCTCCTCCATGGCCCGGATGGCCTTCTCTAAGGTACAAAAAATGATCCGGTGAGGGCAAATCCCACCCGTGCATCCCCCATGGTTCTCACGCCTCCAATTCCCAAAGAATGTGATAAACAGAATCCCGGATGGCCGCTGCCGCAGTGACAGGGGCGTCCGTCCGGGCAGCCCTGGCGCCTGAAGGACCCGCAGGCCCAGTTCCTTGGCCGCTGCCCGGTCCACGCCCCCGGCGCCGATGCCAGGTCCAGCAGAAAGGCCCCTGGGTTCACCCACTGCAGCCGCCGGCGGTCCAGCACCTGGGCTGGGATGGTGTTGACAATCAGGTCAAACCCGCCCAGCTCACAGGAGAGGGTTTCCAGCCGGCCTGTCTCGTGGCCGTAGGCTGCCGCCCAGGCCAGGTCCTCATACCCCTGCGCGGACACCGTCACCTTGGCCCCCAGGGCTCCCATCCGATGGGCAGTCAACTTTCCCACCCGCCCAAATCCCAGGATGAGAACCCGGGCGCTGTGCAGGGTAAAGGGGGAGTTCCTCCATGGCCACCTGGACCGCGCCCTCTGCCGTGGGCACCGCGTTGGCCACCATACACTCCTCCCGGGCATAGTAATCAAAGACCCGCAGGCCCCGCTGCTCCCCCCGCCGCTCTCACCGCCGGGGGACACCAGACCCCGCAGAGGATCTGTCCCGCCTCCATGTAATCCAGCACCTGGGACAGGGTGACCTCTTCCTCGCTAAGCGGGGTGTGTAAAATCTCCTCCCGCTGGGTTACCGGCAGGGGGAGGATCACGCAGTGAGCCAGCGCCAGCCCAGGACCCAGCGGCTCCGGCGCCAGGCCCTCGCCTTCCAGCGCGGCAATATGAACGGTGTGTCCATCTTCCCGGAGCAATCTTGCCAACGCCCGCTGGCGCAGGTCTCCGCCCACCACCCAAATATTACGTTCTCGGTCCATCCAATCCATGAAACCGCCCCCTTCCCTCCGGTTCATCCTATGCCGGCGGGAGAAAAAGGTGTCGCCGCTTGTTTTCTCCCCCCCAGAGGAAGTATCATAAGAGAGACTACCTGTCCAGAAAGGATGGTGCCTCTCCATGAAACGAATTCTTTTGGTGGAGGATGAGCAGGCCCTTGCCAGGCATCTCACCCGCCTGCTTCAGGCGGAGGGCTTCACCGTGGTCCATGCCGCCACCCAGCGTGCCGCCGTAGCCTGTCTGGAGGAGACCCCCTGGACCTGGCCCTGGTGGACATCTCCCTGCCGGACGGAAACGGCTTTGCCGCCTGCACCGCGATCAAGCAGGCCCAGGCGATCCCCGTGCTCTTCCTCACCGCCTCGGCAGACGAGGACAGCGTCGTCACTGGGCTGTGCCTGGGGGCGATGACTATATCACCAAGCCCTTCCGCCCACAGGAGCTCCTGGCGCGGATCACCGCCGCCCTGCGGAAATCCGGCCGCGCCCCCTCGGTCTTTTCCCTCCATGGCCTGACGGTGGACACCGCCAGCGGCATGGTGCAAAAGCAGGGGCAGGAGGTGTTTCTCTCCCCTCTGGAGTACCGCCTACTGCTGATCTTCCTCAATAACCCCAACATGATTCTCACCCGGGACCGGCTGCTGGACGAGCTGTGGGATGCAGCGGGCGAATTTGTCAATAACAATACCCTGACGGTCTACATCAAGCGGCTGCGGGAGAAGATTGAGCCAGAGCCCAGCGCCCCGCAGATCATTTTGACCGTCCGCGGCACAGGCTACCGGCTGGGAGGCGGACATGGTTCGAAATAAGGAACTGCGGCAGCTGGCCCTCGCCTGTGCTGTCATCGCCGCGCTCTCCGCCGTCGGAGGCTTTGCCCTCCACCCGGCGGCCGGTTTCCTGTCTCTGGTCTCTTCCGCTGCTCTGGGCGGCGTGTTTTTGGGGTTTACCCGGGCCCGCTACCGCCGGATTGCCCAGTTGGCGGAGGAGGTAGACCGTGTTCTCCACAACGCCGACACCCTGTCCATTCAGGACGCCGAGGAGGGGGAGCTCTCCATCCTGCACAGCGAGCTCACCAAGATGACCCTTCGTCTCCGGGAACAAAACGCCGCCCTGCGCCGGGAGAAACGGCACCTGGCGGATGCCCTGGCGGACATCGCCCACCAGCTTCGCACCCCCTCACCGCCGCCAATCTGACCCTCTCCCTGCTCAAAACCACCAAGGAGCCCCAGGAACGCCGCACCCTGCTGCGGGAAACCCAGGTCCTGTTCCGCCAGATGGACTGGCTGCTCAATACGCTTCTCAAGCAGTCCCGGCTGGACGCGGACATGGTGGTCTTTCAGCGGGCCCCCGTGGCCGTGGACGACTTGGTCCGCGCCGCCCTGCGCCCCTTCCTCCTCTCCTTTGAGCTGCACAGCATCACCCTGAAACCGACCTTTCACCAGGGGCCACCTGGATGGGAGACAGGCACTGGCTCACAGAGGCCCTGCAAAACCTCCTGAAAAAACGCCCTGGACTCCATGCAGGACCACGGCTGCCTCCAGATCCGCTGCGAGGACACCCTCCCTGTTCACCCAGCTCACCCTCCACGACAGCGGCCCCGGCTTTGCCCCGGCGGACCTGCCCCATTTGTTTCACCGCTTTTACCGGGGCACGGGTACAGGCAACACCACAGGGTACGGCATTGGCCTGTCCCTCTGCAAAACCATCATCACCCAGCAGGGCGCGGTTCCCTAAGTGACGGATCTCTCACCAAACTGTCACAGGATTGTCAGGCAACCGCGCTATGATAGGGACAGATTCCAGCAAAGGAGGTCCACAGTATGGAATTTCTGGAAGTCCAAAATCTGTGCAAAACTTACGGCAAAGGGGGACAATCAAGTGACCGCCCTGGACCACGTCTCTCTGACCATTGCGAAGGGGGAATTTACCGCCATCATCGGCTCCTCCGGCTCCGGCAAATCCACGCTGCTTCACATCATTGCCGGGGTAGACATCCCGACCAGCGGGACGGTTTTCCTCAACGGGCAGGACGTGTACGCCCAAAACAGACAGCAGCTGGCCATTTTCCGCCGGCGGCAGATCGGTTTGATTTACCAGTTTTTCAATCTCATCCCCGTGCTGAACGTGGAGGAGAACATCACCCTGCCCATCCTGATGGATCACAGGAAGGTCAACCAGGAACGGCTGGAGGAGCTGCTGACCCTCCTGGGCCTCCAGGACCGCAGAGGCCATCTGCCCAACCAGCTGTCCGGCGGACAGCAGCAACGCGTCGCCATCGGCCGGGCGCTGATGAATTCTCCCGCTGTCATGCTGGCGGATGAGCCCACCGGCAGCCTGGACAGCCAGAACAGCCAGGAAATCCTTCGCCTGCTGAAGGAGAGCCACCGCAAATACCACCAGACGCTGCTGCTGGTCACCCACGACGCCTCCATCGCCCTCCAGGCTGACCGCATCCTCACCATCGCCGACGGCCGGGTGGTCCGGGATGAAAGGCGGGTGGTCCGCCCATGAACGTCTTTCACCACGTGGCCCTGCAAAGCCTGAAACGAAGCCCCGCCCGCACCCTGGTCACCATCGTGGGCATTGCCCTGGCCGCCGCCCTGATGACCGTTGTGGCCGCCTTCGGGACCTCTCTGCTCCACTTCCTGGTCATCAGTGCCGAGAATAAGTACGGGGATTGGCACGTCTCCTTCGATGCCGTGGACACCGCCTTTGTCCAGGCCAAGCCCAGGACCCTCAGGTTGCCCACACCGCCGTGCTGGAAAACCTGGGGTATGCCACCCTGGAGGGGTCCAAAGCCCCGAAAAGCCGTATCTCTTTCTCGCCGGTTTGCCGGCCGCTTCCTGGGATACGCTCCCGATCCGCCTGCTCTCCGGCAGGCTGCCGGAGAACGACGGAGAGGTGCTGGTACCCTCCCATCTGGCCGTCAAAGGGGTGTCTCCCTTTCCGTGGGGGATACCCTGACCCTTTCTGTGGGCAGCCGGCAGGCCGGGGGGCATCTCCCTCAGCCAGGCCGATCCCTACCGCCCGGGAGAGGAAACCCTGGTCTCCACCACAGAGAAAACCTACACTGTGGTGGGGACCTGCGGGAACGGCCCACCCTGGAACCCCACGACGCCCCGGGATACACCCTGCTCACAACAGCGGCCCCCCAGGGCAAGCTACCTCCCTCCGTCTGTTCGTCACCCTGTATCACCCCCGCCAGGCGCAGGACTACGCCGCCACCGGGTACAGCGGCCAGGCTTTGTACAATGAGCCCGTGCTGCGCTTTCTGGGGGCATCGGAGAGCCCTGTATTTCAAACCCTCTTGGTCTCTGTCTGCGGCAGCCTGCTGGCCATTGTCATGGTGGGGGCGTTTTTCCTGATCTATAACTCCTTTCAGATCTCCCTCAGCAAGCGCATGCAGCAGTTTGGGCTGCTGGCCTCCGTAGGGGCCACAGAGAAGCAGCTGCGAAGCTCGGTCCGCTTTGAGGGGCTCTGCTTGAGTGCCGTGGGCATTCCCCTGGGCATCCTGGCCGGGATCGGCGGCACAGGGCTTCTGCTTCCCGTAGTCTCCCAAAAATTCAGTGCGATTCTGCACAGCTCGGCCCCCCTCACCCTTTCCCTCTCCCTTCCCGCCCTGGCCGCAGCCGCGCAATCTGTCTGGCAACCGTTCTCTTTTCCGCCGCGCTTCCCGCCAGGAAGGCCTGTCCAAGCCCATTATGGTATGGCTTCGGCAGACGGAGGAGATCAAGGAGGACGCCAAGGCGCTGAACGCCGCCCCCCTGCTCCAGCGCCTGTATGGCCTGGAGGGCATGCTGGCCCACAAGAACTTCCGGCGGAACCGAAAACGCTACCGCAGCGTTGTCCTCTCACTGACCTTGAGCATCGTCCTGTTTGTCGCAGGCACAACCTTCAGCACCACCCTCAAACGCCTGGCGGACCAATACACGGTGGATTTTGACTATGACCTCTGCCTGTCCACCCAGGCCATCCCAGAGGACGGCCTACATACCCTCTATCCCCGTCTGTCTGCTGCCGCCGGTGTAACCGAGAGCTCCTATCAAGCCGTGTCCACCTTCTCCTGTCCTGTGGCGGGCAGAGACCTCTCTGCCGCCTACCGGGCGGCTACCGGCACAGCCCAGGAGGAGACCCTTCCCCTGACGCTGGAGGTACAGTTCATTGAGGACAGCCTCTACCATGCCTTTCTGGCGCAGCTGACGCCTGCCCAGGCAGAGCAGATGACCCAGCAGGACAGTATGCTTGTGGTTGCCAAGGGGAAATTCCAGTCCACGGGAACCATCGACCTTTTTCCGCCTCCACCCTGCCCCTCTCCCTCTCCACAGCGTCGGGCAGCCGGACCATCCAGGCTGTCTTTGTGGACACCTATCCAGAGGACCCCCTCCCGACACAGACCGCGCAGTCTGCCCCTTATGTGCTGTTGGCGGTGGCACCCTATCAGCAAAAGGCGCAGTTTGATCTGCTGGACGCACCCACCAGCCTGGGCCTCACCTTCCGCTCTGCCACCCCCCTGCCCAGACCGTGTCGGAACTGGAGGCCATCCTGCAGGAGGCGGGCTTTGCCGGCCAGTATACCATGTACAACCTGTATGAGGCGGCGGCCCAGTTCCAGGACGCCACCTTCGTGGTGGACGTGTTCACCTATGTCTTTGTTCTGCTCCTCTTCCTGATCGCCGCAGCCAATGTGTTCAACACCATTTCCACCAATATTAAGCTGCGGCGGCGGGAGCTGGCCATGCTCCGCTCGGTGGGCATGGCGGAGGGAGAATTCCACCGCATGCTGCGGTTTGAGTGCCTCTTCTACGGGGGGACGGACCCTGCTGTTCGGTCTCCCGCTGGCCACACTCTTCGCCTGGCTCATCCAACGGGGTCTGGCATCCAGCGAGCAGTTGGAGCACTTCCCCTTTCTCTTCCCCTGGGCCAGTCTCCTCCTCAGCGCAGTCGGCGTGTTTGCCCTGGTTTTCCTTACCACGTGGTATGCCGCCCGCCAGCTCAAACAGGAGAACATCCTGGATGCCCTCCGAGACGAGATGACCTGACCAGGCCCCTTTTTCCCCGCTGAAAAGGCCCCCGGAGGCGTCTTCAAAAGAAGACGCCTCCCGGGGGCCTTGCTTTGTGGTCGTTTTTTCCAGGACCCATTTCCCGCTTATACCGTCGGGTCCTCATTGGGGGCAAAGCCCCCCTCCGGAATGACGAAGATATCCGAGGCGCCCTCCTCCTCCGGGTCAAACAGAGGGAACCCGCCCTGGACCAGGAAGGTTCGAATGGCCTCCTCCGCCTCCGTATAGTCCAAACCGGGGTCGGAAAAAGAGTTCACAAAGGTCTCCAGATGGGCCAGCAGGCGGTCTGCCCGGCCGCTGTACTCCTGGTCGATGCCAAACTCTTTGTTCATGCTGGCCCGGAATTGCCTGGCGCTCTCCGTGTCGTAGACCGGCGTCAGGAAGAGGTTAAACATCCCCAAACTCTCATAGTCATAGAAACCATTGTACTTGGCCAGGTCCGCCGGCTCTCGGACCTCCGGGCACAGGAAAGCCGTCTCCGGCAGTTGGCCGCCGTTGGCCTCCCGCAGGGCCCGCCTCCTCCGCCGCCGGGTAACAGTCCATGCAGCAGGCTTTCTCCAGCCATTCCTTCACCATGGCCACTGCATCCTCCACACGGCGATAGCTGGTGAAGCGGGTGACATTCCGCTCCTCCCCGCTGGTGGCATACATCAGCAAAAAAAATGATCTCCCATCGTTGCTTCTCCTTTGCGTTATGGTTCCTCCAGGGTACAGCCCAACAGCCGGACTTCCGGCTCTAAGCGCACGCCGGTCTGCTGAAACACCCGGTCCCGGACCAGACGGATCAGCGTCAAAATATCCTGACAGGTGGCCTGGCCGGTGTTAATCACAAAGCCCGCGTGCTTCTCCGACACCTGGGCCCCGCCCACCGTTGTCCCTTTCAGACCGCACTGCTCAATTAAACCCCCGGCAAAATGCCCGGCCGGGCGCTTAAACGGTGCTTCCCGCGCTGGGATACTCCAGGGGCTGCTTGGCCCGGCGGCGGCGGGACAGGTCGGCCATTTTCTCCCGGATGGCCGCAGGGTCTCCCCGGCGCCAGCGTCAGGTGCGCCCCGGTAATCAGCCAGGGCCGCCGGAGAAAAAATGCTGCTGCGGTAACCCAGTGCCAACGCCTCCCTGGACAGGCGGCGGGGCATACCCTCCTCGTCCAGGCAGTCCACCCAATCAACGACTTGGGACATCTCCCCCTCGTAGGCACCGGCGTTCATAAAGACACCGCCGCCCATGGTCCCGGGAATCCCATGGGCAAACTCCAGCCCCGTCAGGCCGTGATGGGCGGCAAACACCGCCGCCTGGGCCAGGGTAACCCCGCTGCCCACATAGATCGCGGTCCCCTCCGCCCCGCTCCAGCCGGTTGAGGCCCCCGCCAGTTTGATGAGAAAGCGGTCCACCCCTCATCCGCCACCAAAAGGTTGGAGCCCTTCCCCAGAAAGAAGGGGGTGACCCCAGCCTGGAACGCCATACGCAGGAGCTCTCCCAGGTCGGCCTCGCGCCGGGGCAGGGCCATCAGCGACGCCAGGGACCGCCCACCCGAAAGGTGGTATGCAGCCGCATCGGCTCTTGTTCCCGCAGCTCCAGGTCCGGCAGCTGTGCTTTGAGTTTGGATTGGAGTACCTTTAGTTCCTCCATGAGACCCCTCCCTCTTTTCTTCCATTCTTTATGGGTATTATAGCAGATTCCCCGGAAATAGTAGTCCATTTGAAAAATTCTCCCCACCTGCCTTCCCCGACAAAAAACGGCCGCGGAGTTTCCGCGACCGTTTTTTCGCAAGAGAGGGAAATTCCCTCCGTTATACTTCTTCCAGGGACATGGAGACGATCTCGTCTTCCTCCATGGCGGCCGCCAGGGAGGCTGCCTCGTCCTCGGGCAGCTCGACCGCTCCGTCCTCTCGTGTGTCCTGCACCGCGGCAGCCACGGCGGCATAACCGGTCCGGGGCGCCTCCTCCTCCCGGGGATTCACCTGGCGGTACATCGACAGACCGGAACCGGCGGGGATGAGCTTGCCGATGATGACGTTTTCCTTCAGACCGATCAGATGGTCGACCTTGCCCTTGATGGCCGCGTCGGTCAGGACTTTCGTCGTCTCCTGGAAGGAGGCCACGGATAGGAAGGAATCGGTGGCCAGAGAGGCCTTGGTGATGCCCATCAGGAGGGTGGTAGCCGTGGGAAGGACCAGCTCACTGCCGTCCTCATGGGTCTCGCCCGCATCCATCCGGGCCTGGACCTCTGCCTTGGCGTCCAGATACTCCATGAGCTCCACAGTGGCGCCGGAGAGGAGCTGGGAGTCTCCCCGGCTCTTCCACCCGGACCTTCCGCATCATCTGGCGAACGATAATCTCAATGTGCTTGTCGTTGATGTCAACGCCCTGCTGGCGGTAAGGCTTCTGGACTTCCTGGATCAGGTAGTCGTGGACCGCAGAGACCCCGCGAATCCGCAGGACCTCATGGGGGAGACAGCGCACCCTCGGTGAGCTGATCCCCCTTCTGGACCCAGTCGCCGTCCTTGCAGCGGATGCCGGCGCTGTACGGCAGGGCATAGCTGACCACCTCGCCGTCGTCGGCGGTGATGGTGACGTTGCAAATGGTGATGCGTTTGCTCTCCTCCAGGTGACCCGGCCGCTGATCTCCGCCAGCTGGGCCATCTTTTTTTTTTGCGGGCCTCGAAAGCTCCTCAACACGGGGCAGACCTTGGGTGATGTCGCCCCCGGCCACGCCGCCGGTGTGGAAGGTCCGCATGGTCAGCTGGGTGCCCGGCTCCCCGATGGACTGAGCCGCGATGATTCCAACGGCCTCGCCCTCGCCCACAGGCTCGCCAATGGCCAGGTTCACGCCGTAGCACCGGGAGCACACGCCGTTCCGGGCCCGGCAGGTGAGGACCGAGCGAATCTCCAGGCTCAATGCCCCGCGCCTCCAGGAGGCTGGCGTCCTCGCCGGTGAGCATGTGATCCTTGGAGAACAGGAGCTCTCCAGTCTGGGGGTCCACCACATCATGCACGGGGTAGCGGCCTTTCAGGCGCTCGGCAAAGGTCTCAATGACCTGCCCGTTCTCGCTGATCTCCCCGACCGTGATGCCCTCGGTGGTGCCGCAGTCGTGCTCCCGGATGATGACCTCCTGGGACACGTCCACCAGGCGGCGGGTCAGGTAGCCCGAGTCCGCCGTCCGCAGGGCGGTATCCGCCAAGCCCTTCCGGGCGCCTCTGGAGGAGATAAAAAGTACTCCAGAACGGACAGGCCCTCCCGGAAGTTGGCTTTTACCGGAATTTCGATGGTACGGCCCGAGGTGTCAGCCATAAGGCCACGCATACCGGCCAGCTGACGGATCTGAGCCATAGAACCACGGGCGCCGGAATCGGCCATCATATAGATGGTGTTATAGCGGTCCAGTCCCGCCTGCAGGGCCTCGGTCACATCCTTGGTGGTCTGCTCCCACGCCTCGACCACCAGACGATAGCGTTCGTCGTTGGTGAGGAAGCCCCGCTTATACTGGCGTTCGATCTTGACGATCTCCTGCTCCGTCTGGCGGATCAGGGGGTACTTCTTCTGGGGAACGGTCATATCGTAAATGGAGACCGTCAGCGAGCCCAAGGTGGAGTAGTGGTACCCGCGGGCCTTGATGATATCCAGCACTTCCGCCGACTGGGTAAAGCCATGGCGGAGGATACACTTGTCAATGATTTTGCCCAGTTGCTTTTTGCCGCAGACGAAGTTGATCTCCGGCTCAAAGCAGCCGTCGGGGTCATCTCGGTCCACAAAGCCCAGGTCCTGGGGAATGCCCTCGTTGAAAATCAGGCGGCCCACGGTGGTGCGGACCAGCTTGTGGCGCGTTTCCCCGTCCACCGTGGCGGTCATCCGCACCAGGATGGGCACGTGAAGCTCCAGCTGTCCCTCGTCATAGGCCAGACGGGCTTCCTCCGGGCTGGCAAAGGCGTGGAGCACTTCCTTGGGGAGCTCACCCGTGCCGGAGACCCGGCGGGCCTCATAGGCCGAGGTGGGCAGGAGCCGTTCCGGGGTCTCCACCCAAATGTGGTCGCTCTCACACAGGGTTCCCGCCTCCAACGCGGCGGCGGCATCCTCCGCACAGGCATAGATATAGGCGGGGTCGGCGGGGGGGCATCCTTCTCATAGGTGAGGTAGTAGGAGCCCAGCACCATGTCCTGGGTGGGGACCGTAACCGGTCCGCCGTCCTGGGGCCGCAGCAGGTTGTTGGCCGAAAGCATCAGGATACGCGCCTCCGCCTGGGCCTCGGCGGACAGAGGCACGTGTACTGCCATCTGGTCCCCGTCAAAGTCGGCGTTAAACGCAGTACACACCAGGGGGTGCAGCTTGATGGCCCGGCCTTCCACCAGCACCGGCTCAAAGGCCTGGATTCCCAGGCGGTGAAGGGTGGGGGCACGGTTGAGCATGACAGGATGCTCCTTGATGATGAAGTCCAGCGCGTCCCAGACCTCGGCGCGGCCCCGGTCCACCATCTTTTTGGCGGACTTGATGTTGTTGGCCAGGCCATCCTCCACCAGCTTCTTCATGACAAAGGGGCGGAAGAGCTCAATGGCCATCTCCTTGGGCAGGCCGCACTGGTAAATTTTCAGTTCAGGACCCACCACGATAACGGAACGGCCGGAGTAGTCCACCCGCTTGCCCAGCAGGTTCTGCCGGAACCGGCCCTGCTTTGCCCTTGAGCATGTCGGACAGGGACTTCAGGGCCCGGTTGTTGGCGCCGGTGACCGCACGGCCCCGGCGGCCGTTGTCGATGAGGGCATCCACGGCCTCCTGCAGCATCCGCTTCTCGTTGCGTACAATGATGTCCGGCGCGTTGAGCTGGATCAGCCGCTTGAGGCGGTTGTTCCGGTTGATGACCCGGCGGTACAGGTCGTTGAGGTCCGAGGTGGCAAACCGGCCGCCGTCCAGCTGGACCATGGGCCGCAGGTCTGGCGGAATCACCGGCAGTACGTCAATGATCATCCACTCAGGCTTGTTGCCGGACAGCCGGAAGGCGTCCACAACCTCCAGCCGCTTGACGATGCGGGCCTTTTTTCTGTCCCGAAGCGTGCTGGAGCTCCTCCCGGAGCTGAACAGACAGTTCCTCCAGGTTGATGTCCGCCAGCAGCTTTTTTCACCGCCTCGGCACCCATCGCGGCGTCGAAGTCGTCCTCATACTTCTCCGCAGTTCCCGGTACTCTTTCTCCGAGAGAATTTGATTCTTGGTCAGCGGCGCATAGCCGGGGTCCGTCACAATATACGAGGCAAAGTAGAGCACCTTTTCCAGAATCCGGGGGACAGGTCCAGAAGCAGGCCTATCCGGGAGGGGATCCCCTTGAAGTACCAGATGTGGGAAACCGGCGCGGCAAGCTCAATGTGGCCCATCCGCTCACGGCGGACCTTGGCGCGGGTAACCTCTACGCCGCAGCGGTCGCAGATTTTACCCTTATAGCGAATCTTCTTGTACTTGCCGCAGTTACACTCCCAGTCCTTGGTGGGGCCAAAGATCTTTTCGCAGAACAGGCCGTCCTTCTCGGGCTTCAGAGTGCGGTAATTGATGGTCTCCGGCTTTTTCACCTCGCCATAGGACCAGTCACGGATCTGTTCCGGGAAGCGATACCAATACGAATGGCGTCAAACTCAGCATAACTCATATTCATCGTCCTCCCTTTCGTTATTCTTCATAATCCCCATCGCCGTAGTCATCTTCAGCGGTGTCACTATCACTGTCGTCGCCCACGGTGAGGTCATCGTCGTCACTGGATTCCTTGATGGTATAGCCCGCTGCGGAGAACTGCGCGTCCGCGTCCTCCCGGTAAGGCTCATAATCATCATCCCGAATCTGGTTGATATTCTGATAGCCTTCTTCCTCATCGTCCCGCAGCTCGATCTCCTCTCCCTGGGCATCGAGCACCTTGATGTCCAGGCAGAGGGCCTGGAGCTCCTTGACCAGAACCTTGAAGGACTCGGGAATGCCGGGAGAGGGCACGTTGTGTCCCTTGACAATGGCCTCGTAGGTCCGCACACGGCCGGTGACATCGTCGGACTTGACGGTGAGAATCTCTTGCAGGGTATAGGCCGCGCCGTATGCCTCCAGGGCCCAGACTTCCATTTCCCCGAGCCGCTGGCCGCCGAACTGGGCTTTGCCGCCCAAAGGCTGCTGGGTCACCAGGGAGTAGGGGCCGGTGGAGCGGGCGTGAATCTTCTCGTCCACCAGATGGTGGAGCTTGAGGAAGTAAACGTAGCCCACGGTCACCGGGTTCTCAAACATCTCCCCGGTGCGTCCGTCATAGAGCTTGGTCTTGCCGTCGGCCAGGCGGAGCCGGCCTTCCTTCCGCCAAATGCGGATCTGCTGTGCATCGGCCATCTCCTCCTGATCCAGGCGGCGCACATCGGTTCCGTCCTCTGTGACCAGGTAGAGCTGCTTTCCGGCGATGGTCTCATTGGGATAGACCTCCCGGAACAGGCCCGCCTGGGCCAGCAGTTCCATAATGTCCTTCTCATCCGCGCCGTTGAAGACCGGTGTGGCCACCTTTCCAGCCCAGCGCCTGGGCGGCCCGGCCCAGGTGAACCTCCAGCACCTGTCCAATGTTCATACGGGAGGGCACGCCCAGGGGATTGAGCACGATGTCCAAGGGGGTTCCATCGGGGAGGAAGGGCATATCCTCCTGGGGCATGATCCGGAGACCACGCCCTTGTTGCCGTGGCGGCCGGCCATCTTGTCGCCCACGGAAATTTTCCGCTTCTGGGCGATGTAAACCCGCACCACCATGTTCACGCCGGGGCCCAGCTCGTCGCCGCCCTCCCGGGTAAAGACCTTCACGTCCACGATGATGCCGCTCACCGTGGGGCACTTTCAGGGAGGTGTCCCGGACCTCTCTGGCCTTTTCGCCAAAGATGGCCCGGAGCAGGCGCTCCTCTGCGGTGAGGTCGGTCTCCCCTTGGGGGTCACCTTGCCCACCAGGATGTCCCCGCGTGGACCTCCGCGCCCACCCGGATAATGCCCCGCTCTCATCCAGGTCTTTCAGGGCGTCGTCGCCCACGTTGGGGATGTCACGGGTAATCTCTTCCGGCCCCAGCTTGGTGTCCCGCGCCTCCACCTCGTATTCCTCAATGTGAATGGAGGTAAAGACATCGTCCTTGACCATTCTCTCATTGAGCAGCACGGCGTCCTCGTAGTTGTAGCCCTCCCAGGTCATAAAGCCCATCAGGATGTTCTTGCCCAGGGGAGATCTCCCCCTGGTTGGTCGAGGGGCCGTCCGCGATGACATCCCCCCCGGCTTCACCCGGTCCCGGAGGGACACAATGGGCCGCTGGTTGATGCAGGTGCCGTGGTTGGAACGGAGGAACTTAATAAGGGGATAGTCCACCACATCCCCTCCGTCATCATACCGAACCGTGACATTGGTGGCGGAGACCCGGGTCACTTCCCCATCCCCCTCGGCCAGAACGGCAATTTCAGAGTCGATACAGTTTTTTTATGCTCCATCCCTGTGGCCACAATGGGGCCTGGGTGGTCAGCAGGGGCACCGCCTGACGCTGCATGTTTGATCCCATGAGGGCGCGGTTGGTATCGTCGTTTTCCAGGAAAGGGATCATGGCCGTAGCCACGGAAACCATCATCTTGGGCGACACGTCGATGTAGTCCACCTTTTCCCGGTCCACTTCAATAATCTCGTTGCGGTGGCGGCAAGTGACACGGGCGTTGGCCAGGCAGCCGTTCTCATCCACAGGCTCCGTGGCCTGGCCCACCATGAACTCGTCCTCAATATCCGCCGTCATGTACTCCACCTCATTGGTGAGGAACCCTGTCTGCTTATCCACCTTACGGTAGGGGGTCTCAATAAAGCCAAACTCGTTGACTCGGGCGTAGGTGGCAAGATAGGAAATCAAGCCGATGTTGGGACCTTCGGGAGTCTCGATGGGGCACATACGGCCGTAGTGGCTGTAATGGACGTCACGGACATCGAAGGATGCCCGCTCACGGCTCAAGCCGCCGGGGCCCAGAGCAGAAAGACGGCGCTTGTGGGTCAGCTCGGCCAGGGGTTGTTCTGGTCCATGAACTGGGACAGATGGCTGGACCCGAAGAACTCCTTGATGGCAGCCGTCACCGGACGGATGTTAATGAGGGACTGGGGGTGACAATATCCAGATCCTGGATGGTCATGCGCTCACGGATCACGCGCTCCATACGGCTGAACCCGATGCGGAACTGGTTTTGGAGCAGCTCGCCCACGCAGCGCAGGCGGCGGTTGCCCAGATGGTCGATGTCGTCGGCGGTGCCCACGCCGTGGGCCAGACAGTTGAGGTAGTTGATGGAGGCCATGATGTCCTCGACGAAGATGTGCTTGGGCACCAGGTCGTCCACGTGGTCGGCCACCGCCTCCTTCAGGGCGGCCTCGTCCTGGCCGAACTGGTCCAGCAGCTGGCACAGGACCTCGAAGCGAACCTTTTCGGTGACGCCGCACGCTTCGGGGTCGAAGGAGACAAATTGGGCCATGTCCACCATGCGGTTGGAGAAAACCTTGACGCTCTGCCCGTCCACATCCACGATGGCCTCAGACACCCCTCGGTTCTCCAGTTCCTGGGCCTGGGCCCGGGTCAGGGTCTGGCCCGCCTCGGCAATGATCTCACCGGTGCGGGGTCCCCCACCGGGGCGGCCACCTTCTGGCCGGAAAGCCGGGCCACAGGGAGAGCTTTTTGTTGAATTTATACCGTCCCACTGCGGACAGGTCATAACGGCGGGCGTCAAAGAAAAGGCTGTTGATGAGGGACTCCGCTGAGTCCAAAGTGGGGGGTTCTCCGGGCCGGAGCTTGCGGTAGATCTCCAGCAGGGCCTCCTCCCCTGGGTCTTGCAGGTGTCCTTCTCCAGGGTGCTCACCAGCAGGGGCTCCTCTCCAAACAGCTCCAGGATTTCACTGTCGGTCTGGGGACCCACCGCCCGGATCAGGCAGGTTACCGGGATCTTGCGGTTCTTGTCGATGCGCACATAGAACACGTCGTTCAAATCTGTCTCATACTCCAGCCAGGCGCCCCGGTAAGGGATGACCGTTACGGCATAGGTGATGTTGTCCGCCTTGTCCGCAGTGCGGGTATAGTACATGCCGGGGGAGCGGACGATCTGGGAGACGATGACCCGCTCGGCGCCGTTGATCACGAAGGTGCCGGCCTGGGTCATGAGGGGGAAGTCTCCCATGAAGATCTCCTGTTCCTTGATCTCCTCGGTCTCCTTGTTGCGCAGGCGCACCTTGACCTTGATGGGGGCGGCGTACGTGCAGTCCCGGGCCTTGCACTCCTCCACATCGTACTTGGGCTTTTCATCCATGGTGAAGTCGATGAAGGAGAGCTCCAAATTTCCAGCGTAGTCACCAATGGCGGCCACATCCCGGAACACTTCCTGGAGACCAGTGTCCAAAAACCACTGGTAGGAGTTCTTCTGGACCTCCAGCAGGTTGGGCATCTCCAGGATCTCTTCGTGGCGGGCATAGCTCTTGCGCAGGGTCTTGCCGTAGTATACATCCTTTACCATTGCTCTTGACCAGTCCTTTCGTTGAAAAGGTGTCGTATCCTGATTTCTTGCGATCACGCGGGGGCGTGGAAAAAAAACTTTTCTCAACCTGTTGTCTTTTTTTTTCGTTGATTTCTGCTATACTGTCCCCAGAGTGGGAGGAAATTCCTTCCTTCTCCGCAGATAATATCAAGGTATTCTACCACTTATGCCGGGGAAAGTCAATCCTTTCTTCGGTCTTTTTTGTGGGACACCTTTCTTTGTCAGAAAACACGGCGGCGGCACCTGATCGGGTGCCGCCGCCGTATTTTTCGCTTCCCTCATCCGTTTTTCCTGCTGGCATACTGGAGAATGATCTCCGCACAGGCCTGCTTGCCCACTGGGCTGCTGTTCAAGGTCAGGTGGTAATTTTTCAAGTCGCCCCATTTGGCCTTTGTCAGGTAATGGTAATAGGACTCCCGGGCCGCGTCGGCGTGGCGCACCCGGCGGACCGCCTGCTCATAGCTTTCCCCGTAGGTCTCCATGGCATAGCGGACCTTGTCCTTCTTTTCCGCATACAGGAAGACATTGACCAGGTGGGGAAAATCCCGGAGGATATAGTCCGCCCCCCGCCCTACAATGACGCAGGGCCCCTGCTCCGCGATCTTGCGAATGGTTTGGGCCTGGGCCAAAATTGCCTGGTCATAGGCGGAGGCAGAGCCGCTGGGGAGAAACCAGTTGAGGAGGGTTTTTCCGCTCTCATGCTCCTCGGTCCCCCGGATCATCTCCTCCGAAAGGCCTGTCTTTTCCGCTGCCAGCTGAATGATTTCCTTGTCATAGTGGGGAATCCCCAGCAGATCGGAAATTCTTTTGGCCACACTTCTGCCCCCCGGCCCCGTATTCCCGGCCGATGGTAATGATATGCTTCCACTCTCCCACCGCGTAACCTCCTCTCCCGCATGCGCAGGTTACCGCCAGCTTTGAATCTGGGCCCGCACCTGTTCCTCCGCTTTTTGCAGCTCTTCTTCCACGGGATAGCCGATCACGTCGGTGCACTCAGCGGCCACATAGTCCATTTTTTTTGAAGTCCATCATATTGCCCAACAGTGTCTTCAGATAGTCAAAGCCACAGTTCCGGTCCAGAATGGGTCCGCCGGCTGTGGTCAGATAAAACAGACGATCCCCTTTACACAGACCATGGGGGCGTCCGTCTTCTCCATAGGCAAAGGTCAACCCACTAACGGAGATATGCTCCACATAACACCGCAGCAGCGCCGGGAACTGGTACTCCCAATAAGGCGCCCCCACCAGGATCACATCGGCGGCGGCAAACTGCCGGGCATAACGGAACATGGGATGGTCAAACGCCTGGGCCACCTCCAGCGCATGGCGCTGGGCCAGCGTATCACTGTGCAGGGGCAGCAGCGCCTCCTGGTCCAGGCAGAGCTCCTCCACCTCCGCGGTGGGGAAGGTGGTGTGAATCGCCTCGATGGCAACCCGGCACAGCCGGAGGGTCCGGGACGCCTCCCCCGGATACAGCAGTTGACAAACAGTACCTTCATATCTGTCTCGCCCTTCCTTTCCTGTTTTTTTCTTCTATGGGGATTTTAGCATAGTTTTCCCCCGGTGCAACTCTAAGCGCCCCGGCCCACGCGCTGTAATTTTCTGGCCGCGCCGCTGTCAGGGGGCACATGGCCATTTTGTTATGCTTTGGTATAGCAAAAAGACCCGCTGCCACAGCCTCGGCAACGGGTCTCTTTCTCTTTTTTAAACCAGCTGGATAATAGCCATCTCGGCCGCATCGCCCTTTGCGGGGCCCATGCGCACGATCCGGGTATAGCCGCCGTCACGGCTCATGTATTTCTGGTTCATCTCGGTGAACAGCTTGTGTGCCACGTCCTCCTTGGTGATGAACGCCAGAGCCTGACGGTAAGCGGCCAGATCATTCTTCTTGGACAGCGTGATCATCTTCTCTGTCAGCGGGGCAACTTCCTTGGCACGGGAGACGGTGGTCTTGATCTGACCGTTCTCCAGCAGGTAGGTCACCATAGCGCGGAGCATGGCCTTCCGCTGATCGGTCCGCTTGCCAAGCTTACGATTACCGGACATGTTGGTTCAACTCCCTTCGGTATTGATGGTTCAGCAGTGCCGAACCTTGGGTCAATTGTCGTCGCTGGCCAGGGAAAGCCCCATCATGGCCAGTTTGTTGATAACTTCTTCCAGAGACTTCCGGCCCAGGTTCCGTACCTTCATCATCTCATCCTCTGTCTTGGAGATCAGGTCCTCCACAGTGTTGATGTTGGCACGTTTGAGGCAGTTGAAGCTTCTGACAGACAGATCCAGCTCCTCAATGGTCATCTCCAGCACCTTGTCACGGATGTCGGGAGACTTTTCCACCACCGTGGACTTGTTGCCCATGGTCTCGCTGAGATCTGTAAAGAGCATAAAGTGGTCGCAGAGAATCCGGGCCCCCAGGGAAACGGCGTCCCGGGCGGCAATGGTCCCGTTGGTCCAAACCTCCAGGGTCAGCTTGTCAAAGTCGGTCAAATCCTTTACGCGGGTGTTTTCCACCGTATAATTGACCTTTTTGACAGGGGTATAGACCGAGTCCACGGGGATCACCCCGATCACCGTCTGGGGGGTCTTGTTCCGGTCTGCGGGGGACATAACCTCTGCCGTGGGACAAGGTCAGTTCCATATTCAGAACCGCCTCAGGCCCCAGCGTTGCGATGGGATGCTCGGGGTTAAGGATCTCCACCTCGCTGTCAGCTTTGATATCACCGGCAGTGACAACCCCCTCGCCGGAGGCCTCAATGTACACTGTTTTGGTACCCTCGCTGTACAGCTTGGCAATGATCCCCTTTACGTTCAGGACGATTTCTGTTACGTCCTCTTTCACACCGGGGATCGAGCTGAACTCATGCTGCACCCCTGCAATCTTGATGCTGGTGACTGCAGTGCCGGGCAAAGAGGACAGCAGAATCCGGCGAAGAGAGTTGCCTAACGTGGTGCCATAGCCGCGCTCCAACGGTTCGACAATGCACTTGCCATAGGAGTTGTCTCCCGGCTTCTCGATGCATTCGATGCGCGGCTTTTCGATTTCTACCATTTGTTACCCTCCTTCTTACGTCGGCAGACCGGCGGCCTGCCGTATCGTCATTCCGTTTTCCTGCCGAGGGTAGCGTATTATTTGGAGTACAACTCGACGATGAGGTGTTCCTCAATGGGCATGTCGATGTCTTCACGGGCGGGCAGCTTGGTCACCGTGCCCTTCAGGGCGTTCTTTTCCCGCTCCAGCCACTGGGGCGGGGTGACCATCACGGCATCCTCACCGGTCAGTCTCTTAAACTTCACGGAGGAGCGGCTCTTCTCCGCAACCTCCACCACATCACCGGGCTTCACCAGATAGGAGGGAATGTCCACTCTCTGGCCGTTGACGGTAAAGTGGCCATGGTTCACCAGCTGGCGGGCTTCCCGGCGGGTCATGGCGAAGCCCAGGCGATAGACCACATTGTCCAGGCGGCGCTCCACCAGGATCAGCAGGTTCTCGCCGGTCTTGCCGGACATTCGGGTTGCCTTCTCATAGTAGGAGCGGAACTGCTTCTCCAGGATGCCATAGACAAACTTGACCTTCTGCTTCTCCGTCAGCTGCAGGGCATACTCGCTCTTTTTTTCTTTCTCATCTGACCGCCGGGGTTACGGTTGGTCTCCTTCTTGCTGTAACCCATAACGGTAGGAGAAATACCCAGCGCCTTGCAGCGCTTGGCGATCGGCTGTGTATTCTTTGCCATAGTTGCTTTTCTCCTTTCCTTCGATCAGACGCGGCGTCTCTTGGGGGACGGCATCCGTTGTGAGGAATGGGAGTCACGTCCTTGATGAGGGTGACTTCCAGGCCCACGGCCTGCAGCGCGCGGATCGCGGCCTCACGGCCGGAACCGGGGCCCTTCACGTACACTTCCACGCTCTTCAGACCACAGGCCTCAATGGCCGCCTTGGCTGCGGTCTCGGCCGCAGTCTGGGCTGCATAGGGGGTGGACTTTCTGGAGCCGCGGAAGCCCAGGCCACCGGCGGAAGCCCAAGACAGGGCATTGCCGTTGGTGTCGGTCACGGTCACCATGGTGTTATTGAAGGAAGAGCGGATATGCACGGCGCCCTTCTCGATGTTTTTGCGTTCACGGCGTCTTCTGACAACCTTCTTCTTGGGGTTAGCCATAGCGATTCTTCCCTCCCTTACTTCTTCTTGTTGGCGACCGTGCGCTTCGGGCCCTTGCGGGTGCGCGCGTTGGTCTTGGTGCGCTGACCGCGGACCGGCAGGCCCTTGCGGTGCCGCATGCCGCGGTAGCAGCCGATCTCGGTCAGGCGCTTGATGTCCATCGCCACATTGCGGCGCAGGTCGCCTTCGACCATGTAGCCATGGCCGATGACATCACGCAGAGCAGCTTCATCCTGCTCGGTGAGGTCCTTGACCCGGGTATCGGGGTTAATGCCCGTCTCCGCCAGGATCTTGTTGGCGCTGGTGCGACCGATGCCGTAAATATAGGTAAGGGCAATCTCGATTCTCTTATTCTTCGGCAGGTCAACGCCGGAAATTCTTGCCATACTTCTTCAGCGCCTCCTTCTTAACCTTGTCTCTGCTTGTGCTTGGGGTTGTCACAGATTACCATGACTTTGCCCTTACGCTTAATGACTTTGCATTTCTCGCACATGGGCTTCACGGACGGTCTGACTTTCATAACTTTTTACCTCCTGTAAGCCTGTTGCTTTACTTGGTGGATTTGCTTCGCCAGGTGATCCGGCCCCGGGTCAGATCATACGGCGACATCTGCACCGTTACCTTGTCCCCAGGCAGAATACGGATGAAATTCATCCTGAGCTTTCCGGAAATATGAGCCAGAATGATATGGTCGTTTCCGATGTCAACCCGGAATGTGGTGTTGGGCAGCGCCTCAACCACGGTTCCCTCCAGCTCGATCATGTCGCTTTTTTGCCAAGCGTCATACCTCCTTCATCTCACTGAACCTATTCCGGAAGGCGGCCAGCGCCCTCCTGATGTCACTGTCCAGCACCGGCTCGCCGTCTTGCAAGCGGCCGGCAACCGGGTGCGTCCAGACCCCGCGGAAACAACGTGCTTTCGCCGTTTTTTTGGGAGTCTCAAGTTTTCTGCATTTTCCGTCCACCAGCCAGAGAAAGTCGCCCTCCTCCCGGAGGACCAGAAAGAGGTCTCCTCTGTCATGGCCGGCAACGGACCGTACCACGTCTCCTCGCAGAAACGTCATAGGCGCAGATCCCCCACTTGGGTGAGGATTTCAGGCTCACCCTTCGTAATGAGGATTGAGTTCTCATAGTGGGCGGCCAGGGGAGCCGTCGGCTGTCCGTACCGTCCAGCCGTCCTTCATCACCTTGACCCGCCAGTCCCCCTGGTTCACCATGGGTTCCACCGCCAGGGTCATCCCAGGAGCAAGCCGGGGGCCGTGGCCGGGTTTCCCATAGTTGGGCACCTCGGGAGACTCGTGCAGATTGGCGCCTATGCCATGGCCAACATAGTCCCGTACCACAGAGAAGCCGTTTTCTTCCACGTACTTCTGCACCGCATGGGAGATGTCGGAGACACGGTAACCAAAACGGGCGAACTTCATCCCCTCCCAGAAAGACTGCTCCGTCACGGCAATGAGCCTTGCCGCCTCGTCGCTGATCTTTCCGCAGGGATAGGTGCCCGCGCAGTCCCCGTGGAAGCCTCCGATGTAGGCGCCCACATCCACACTGACGATGTCGCCTTCCTTGAGAACCTGATTGCTCGGAATCCCATGGATGACTTCATCGTTCACCGAAATACAGGCGGAGGCGGGGAAGCCGCCATACCCCAGGAAGGAGGGGTTGCCCCCTGGCTTTCGATGAATTTACGAACTGCAGTATCTATTTCCAGAGTGGTTACGCCAGGACGTACCATTTTGCCCGCCAAAGCACGGGCCGCCGCGGTAATTTGTCCTGCTCGGCGCATCCCCTCAATATCTCTGGGAGACTTTAATGAAATCATACTCAAAGCCCCAGTGCTTTCAGAATCGCAGTTGTCGTCTCAGCCACAGTGGGCTGATTCTCTACGGTTTTCAGCAGGTTTCGCGCTGCGTAGAAATCCTTCAGAGGCGCGGTCTCCTTGTGATAGACCTTCAGTCTGTCACGGACCACCTCAGGCTTATCGTCCGCCCGGGCTTCCAGCTTGCCGCCGCACGCGTCGCACACCCCTCCACCTTGGGGGGCAGGTTCTTCACATGGAAGGGCGCGCCGCAGGAGGCGCAGACCCGACGCCGCCGCCCATACGCTCCACAATCTCCTCATCGGAAATTTCCAGGGAGACCACGGCGTCAAAGGTGATGCCCACCTTTTCCAGGGCCTCGGCCTGGGGAATGGTGCGGGCACCCCGTCCAGGATAAAGCCGTTCTGGCAGTCCGCTTCCGCCAGGCGTTCGGAGATCACCCCGATGATAACTTCATCGGGCACCAGCTTGCCGGCATCCATATACGCCTTGGCCTGCAGGCCAACGGGAGTCCCGTTTTTCACCGCAGCTCGGAGAATGTTGCCGGTGGAGATGGTGGAATGTTGAGCTTCTTATTCAGAATCTCAGCCTGAGTTCCTTTGCCGGCGCCCGGAGCGCCCAAAAAAGAATCAGTTTCATCTTATATTACCTCTCATTCCAGGAAGCCCTTATAGTGCCGCATGAGCATCTGCGCTTCCAGCGCCTTGACAGTCTCCAGAGCCACGCCGACCACGATGATGACGGAGGTGCCGCCGATGGACATGTTCTGGATGCCAGTGATGTTCTCGGTAATAATGGGCAGGATGGCTACGATACCCAGGTAAATGGCGCCGAAGAAGGTCAGACGGGAGAGTACCTTGGCCAAGAACTCCGCCGTGGGACGGCCGGGCCGGAAGCCGGGAATGAATCCGCCATTCTTCTTCAGGTTATTGGCTACCTCCACAGGATTAAACTGGATGGTAGCATAGAAGTAGCTGAACATGATGATCAGCAGGAAGTAGATCACCGCGTACAGGGCACTGGTGGAGTTGAACACCGAAAGGAAGGTATGCCACGCCGACCCCTCCTGCTGGGAGGAGGGAACAAACATGCCGATGGTAGCGGGGATCATGGCAATGGACTGGGCGAAAATGATGGGCAGCACGCCGCTGAGATTGACCTTGATGGGAATGTGGGTGGACTGACCACCGTACATTTTCCGGCCAACCACACGCTTGGCATACTGGACAGGCACTTTCCGCTCAGAATTGGTGATAAAGACGATGAAAATAATCAGCAGCAGCATGCCCACCACCAGGAGGGCAACAATCCCAGGGTTCATCACGATGGTGCTGTTGATCTGCTGCTCCGTCCAGTTGGTCATGTCAAGGTTGGCAGCCCAGTTCTTCACGCCGGTCACCAGAGACATGATCATGTGGGGGATACGGGAGACGATACCGGTAAACAGGATGATCGAAATACCGTTGCCCACGCCGAACTCTGTGATCTGTTCGCCCAGCCACATCAGGAAAACTGCGCCAGCCGTGAAGGAGACCACGATCACCACAGCCGCCCAAACACCTTCGTTGGTCAGCAGGCCGTAGCTGCGGATCAGGGTGTAGTAACCGAAGCCCTGCAGCAGGCCGATGCCCAGCGTGGTGTAGCGGGTAATGGACTGGATCTTCTTCTTGCCCTCCTCACCGCCGTCTTTGGACAGGCGCTCCAGCGCCGGGATGGCCACGGTGAGCAGCTGGATGATGATGGAGCTGTTGATATAGGGCTGGATGGACAGGGCAAACAACGTGGCCTGGGACAGGGCCGAACCACTCAATGTATTGAGCAGGCCGAAAATCGTCCCAGAATTTGCCGCAATATAATCTTGGAGATACTCGGTGTTGATATAGGGCACCGGGATCGCCGCGCCAACGCGGAAGATCAGTAATGCAAAGATCACAAACAGGAGCTTGCGGCGCAGCTCCGGCAGCTTCCATGCGTTACGGATGGTCTTAAACATTAGACCACCTCAGCCTTCCCGCCTGCCTCTTCAATTTTTGCCTTCGCAGAAGCGGAGAACGCGCTGGCGCGAACGGTCAGCTTCTTGGTCAGAGTGCCGTTGCCCAGAATCTTCACGCCATACTCACACTTGGAAAGGATTCCCTTTTCCAGCAAGTCGCAGGCGCTGACCACAGCACCATCCTCGAACTTTTCCAGGGCGGAAACGTTCACAGCTTCCCAGGGGCTTTGCAAAGATGTTGTGAAAGCCTCTCTTGGGGATGCGACGGGCCAGAGGCATCTGACCGCCTTCAAACCCTACGCGCACGCCGCCGCCAGAGCGGGCCCACTGGCCCTTCTGACCACGCCGCCGGCCGTTTTCCCGTTGCCAGAGCCGGCGCCGCGGCCCTTGCGGTAAGCCTTGCGGACGGAACCGGGCACGGGGGAAAGTTCATGCAGATTCATTTCGCGCACCTCCTTACTGTTCCTCGGTGACCTGAAGCAGGTAGCCGATGTTCGCAATCTTGCCGCGGGTCGCCTCGTTGTCGGGCTGCACGGTGGTGTCGCCGATTTTACGCAGGCCCAGTGCCTCAGCCGTCGCCTTATGCTTGTGCAATCCGGCCGTTCAGGCTCTTGACCAGCTTAATGTTCAGATTAGCCATGGTTCAACGCCCTCCTTAACCCACGATCTCTTCCACGCTCTTACCGCGGATGCGGGCCACAGCCTCGGGGCTACGCAGGGACTTGAGGCCCTCAAAGGTCGCGGAGACCACGTTCTGCGGGTTGTTGGAGCGCAGGCACTTGGTGCGGATGTATTTGATTCCGGCAGCCTCGAGGACAGCACGGACAGGACCGCCGGCGATCACGCCGGTACCGGGGGCAGCGGGCTTCAGCAGCACGCGGCCGGCGCCGAACTCGCCGATCACTTCATGGGGGATGGTGGTGCCGGAGAGGAAGTGATGGTGAACATGTTCTTCTTGGCGGCTTCCAGGCCCTTGCGGATGGCTTCGGGCACTTCGGCGGCCTTACCAAGGCCGAAACCGACCTTGCCCTTCTGATCGCCCACAACGACCAGAGCGGAGAACTTCATTACGCGGCCGCCCTTGACCGTCTTGGACACGCGGTTCAGGGAAACGAGCTTCTCCACGAACTCGCTGGGTTCTCTCTCAAATCTAGCCATTGTCGTTTCCTCCTCCCTTTAAAATTCCAGGCCAGCCTTGCGGGCGCCCTCTGCCAGAGCCTTCACACGTCCATGGTACAGGTAACCACCGCGGTCAAAGACCACTGTGTCGATTCCCTTGTCCTTGGCGCGCTGGGCAATGGCCTCGCCAACCTTGGCTGCGGCCTCACAGTTGTTGCCGCGGCCCTCAAAGCCCTTCTCCAGGGAGGAAGCAGACACCAGGGTGCAGCCCTTCACATCGTCAATGATCTGCGCATAGATGTTGGTGCCGCTGCGGAACACGTTCAGACGGGGTCTCTCGGGCGTGCCGGAGATCTTCCCGCGGACTCTCTTGTGACGGTGCAGACGCTGTGCGTTGGTATCGGGTCTCTTAATCATAGTGGCACACCTCCTTATTTCTTCTTGACGCCGGTCTTGCCTTCCTTGCGGCGGATGACCTCGTCAGTGTATTTGATGCCCTTGCCCTTGTAAGGCTCAGGCGGACGTTTCTCTCTCACTTCAGCGGCGAACTGGCCGACCTTCTGCTTGTCGACGCCGCTGATGATGATCTTGTTGGCGCTGGGCACCTCAATGGTGATGCCCTCGGCCTCCTCGATGGTGACCTGATGGGAGAAGCCCAGGTTCATAACCAGCTTGTTGCCCTCCTTGGCCACACGATAACCGACGCCGTTCACGTCCAGCTCTTTTTTGAAGCCTTCGGTCACGCCCACCACCATGTTGTGCACCAGGGAGCGGGTCAGGCCGTGGAGGGCGCGGTTCTCTTTCTCATCATTGGGGGCGGGTCACATGGATGACGTTGTCCTCGCGGGTCAGGGTCATCTTCTCGCTGAGCTTCTGGGTCAGGGTGCCCTTGGGGCCCTTGACAGTGACCAGATTGCCTTCGCCCACAGTCACTTCCACATTGCTGGGGAGAGAGATGGGCATTCTACCGATTCTAGACATAGTAACCTCTCCTCCTTACCAGACAAATGCCAGGACTTCGCCGCCGACATGGGCCTCACGAGCGTTCTTATCGGTCATGACGCCCTTGGACGTGGATACGATGGCGGTGCCCAGGCCGTGCAGAACGCGGGGCAGCTCATCGGCACCGGCATAGACGCGCAGACCGGGCTTGGGGCACGCGGCGCAGGCCGGAAATGACTTTTTCCCTTGCCGGGGTTGTTGTACTTCAGGGTAACATGGATCACGCCCTGGGCGCCGTCCTCCACCAGCTGAAAGGCCTTGATATAGCCCTCTTCCAGCAGGATCTGCGCGATAGCCTTTTTCATGTTGGACGCGGGGACATCCACGGTGTCATGCTTGGCGTTGTTCGCGTTGCGGATCCGGGTCAGCATATCCGCAATGGGATCGGTGATGTGCATGAGGGTAATACCTCCTATAAGATTACAGGCAGCGCCTGTATCAGCGGCAAGGTATCGGGTCTCAGAGGAACCGACCTGTTGCCGCCGGCCGGGGACCATTCTCCGTAGGTACGGAGAAAACTTTATGGGAACGCCGACCGGATGGTTGGGTAGCACCGGTCAGGCGATACCATACTGATTACCAGGAAGCCTTCCGTACGCCGGGGATCTGGCCCTTTGTGGGCCAGTTCACGGAAGCAGATACGGCAGATGCCGTACTTGCTCAGATAGGCATGGGGCCGGCCGCAGATCTTGCAGCTGTTGTAGCGGCGGGTGGAGAACTTGGGCTCGGCCTGCTGCTTGAGCTTCATGGATAATTTTAGCCATTGATCGTTCTCCTCCTAATTTAGCTTGCCGAAGGGAGCGCCGATCAGGGTCAGCAGCTCTCTTGCCTCCTCGCCGGTCTTGGCGGTGGTGCAGATGACCTCGTCCATACCGCGGATCTTGTCGATCTTATCGTAGTCGATCTCGGGGAAAATGAGCTGCTCCTTCAGGCCCAGGGCATAGTTGCCGCGCCCGTCAAAGGCGTTGGGGTTAATGCCCCGGAAGTCACGGACACGGGGCAGGGCCACATTAAACAGCCGGTCCAGGAATTCCCACATCTTGTCCTGGCGCAGAGTGACCTTGGCGCCGATGGGCATTCCCTCACGAACCTTAAAGTTTGCCACGGACTTCTTGGCCTTGGTGACAATGGCCTTCTGGCCGGTGATGACACCCAGGTCCCGGACCACAGCCGTCCAGCACCTTGGCGTTGTCCCGGGCTTCCCGCAGGCGCAGTTCACAACGATCTTTTCGATGCGGGGGATCTCCATGGTGCTCTTATAGTTGAACTTCTGCATGAGGGCAGGAGCAACTTCTTCCTGTACTTTGCTTTCAGGTTGGGCATTTTCAGACATCATTGACTCCTCCTCCTTCTCAGATCTCGGCACCGCAGTGCTTGCACACACGGACCTTCTTGCCGCGGCCACCATCTTGCTGGCGGGCGCGGGTGGGCTTGTTGCACTTGGGGCAGACGCGCTGCACCTTGCAGGCGTAGATAGGGGCCTCCTTCTTCAGGATGCCGCCCTGCTCGCCCTGCTTGCGGGGCTTGGTGTGGCGGGAGACCACATTGACCTTCTCAACGACGACCTTGCCGTCCTTGGGCATCACTTCCAGAACCTTGCCCTGCTTGCCCCTTTGTCCTTGCCGGACAGGACGATGACGGTGTCGTCCTTCTTAATGCTCATCTTATTCATCATCTCTTAGTCCCCCCCCTTACAGCACTTCGGGAGCCAAGGACAGGATCTTCATGTAATCCTTGTCGCGCAGCTCGCGGGCCACTGGGCCAAAGATACGGGTACCGCGGGGATTTTGTCGTCCTTGATGAGGACGGCGGCGTTGTCGTCGAAGCGGACATAGCTGCCGTCAGAGCGGCGCACGCCCTTGACGGAGCGGACGATGACGGCCTTGACGACCTCGCCCTTCTTCACCGTGCCGCCGGGCTGCGGCCTTTGCGGACGGAGGCGACAATCACATCGCCGATGTTCGCCGAACTTCCGGGGAGCCGCCCAGGACACGGATGGTTTTAATCTTCCTTGGCGCCGGTGTTGTCCGCCACCTTCAGATAGGTTTCCTGCTGAATCATGCACCGCACCTCCTTACTTCGCCTTCTCGATGATCTCGACGACGCGCCAGCGCTTGTCCTTGGACAGGGGCCGGGTCTCCATGACCCTTTACGCGGTCCCCGATGCCGCACTGGTTTGTTCTCATCATGGGCCTTCAGCTTATAGGTTCTCTTCACGATCTTCTTATACAGAGGATGGGCCACGCGGTCGGCGATGGCGACCACAACGGTCTTGTCCATCTTGTCGGAGACCACCAGGCCGACTCTGGTTTTCCGGGAAGAGGTTCTGTTTTCCATTGCTTGTTCCCTCCTTACTTAGCGGCCTGCGAGCTGCTGCTCACGGATGATGGTCTTCACGCTGGCAATGTCCCGCTTCACTTCATTGATGCGGACAGGATTTTCCAGCTGATTGGTGGCATGCTGGAGACGGAGCTGGAAGAGGTCTTTCTTCAGCTCGGTCAGCTTCCTTTTTCCAGATCAGCGGAAGACAGCTTTGCGTACCTCGTTTGCCTTCATCATGCTTCACCACCATTCTCGCTCTCAGCGGCGGTTTCTTCCTTCTTCACGATCTTGGTCTTGATGGGCAGCTTGTGAGAGGCAAGACGCATGGCCTCACGGGCCAGCTCTTCGGGGACGCCCCCAATTTCAAACATCACGCGGCCGGGCTTGACCACAGCCACCCAGTACTCGGGGAGCCCTTACCGGAGCCCATGCGGGTCTCGGCAGGCTTCTCGGTGATGGGCTTGTCGGGGAAGATCTTGATCCAGACCTTACCGCCGCGCTTGGTGTAGCGGGTCATGGCCACACGGGCGGCCTCGATCTGATTGCTGGTGATCCATGACGGCTCCGTGGCCTGGAAACCGAACTCACCGTAAGTGACGGTGTTGCCGCGGCTGGCCTTGCCCTTCATGCGGCCACGGTGGACGCGGCGGTATTTCACTCTCTTAGGCAGCAGCATTAGTTGGAGCCTCCTTCCTTAGGAGCAGATCCACCGGCAGGACGGGCCGGGGGACCACGGTTGTTGTTATAACCACTGGCCCTGGCGGACGGTTGCCATAGCCGGGCTTACGGTCGGCGGTTGAAGCCGCCTCTGCCATCGCGGCGGCGAGGACGGTCCGGGGCGTTCCTTGAAGTTCTTGGTGTCCAGGGTGCGGGGGGTGGTGCGGAGGGTCTGAGTCAGAACCTCACCCTTGTAGACCCACACCTTGACGCCGATGCGGCCATAAGTGGTGGCAGCCTCCGCGAAGCCGTAATCGATATCGGCACGCAGGGTCTGCAGGGGAATGGTGCCGTCGTGATAGTGCTCGGTGCGGGCGATCTCAGCGCCGCCGAGGCGGCCGGAGAGCAGGGTCTTGATGCCCAGGGCGCCGGCGCGCATAGCACGGCCCATGGCATTCTTCATGGCACGGCGGAACCCGATGCGCTTCTCCAGCTGCTGGGCGATGTTCTCGGCCACCAGCTGGGCGTTCATGTCGGGGCTCTTGACCTCAACAATGTTGAGCGCGACGCTCTTGCCGAGCATCTTCTCCAGGTTCAGGCGCAGCTTCTCGATGTCCTCTCCGCCCTTGCCGATGACCATGCCGGGACGGGCGCAGTGCAGGTACACACGGACCTTGGCATTGTCCCGCTCGATCTCGATCTTGGGGATGCCGGCGCCGTACAGAGTCTTCTTCAGGTAATCGCGGATCTTCTTGTCCTCGACCAGCAGGTCGCCCACTCTCGTTGCGGGCATACCAACGGGAGTCCCAATCCTTGATGACACCCACGCGCAGTCCGTGGGGATTAACTTTCTGTCCCATATTGTGCCTCCTCCCTTAGCGCTCAGCTCACAGCAATGGTGATGTGAGAAGTACGCTTGTTGATCCGGTAGGCGCGGCCCTGAGCCCGGGGCATGATGCGCTTGATGATGGGGCCGGGGGTTGGCGATAGCAGGCGGACACATACAGCTTCTCAGGGGTCCATCTTGTGGTTGTTCTCTGCGTTGGACGCCGCGCTCTTGAGGAGCTTGAAGCAGCTCGGAGGCCGCCTTGGGGGTGCCCATCAGGATGGCGTTGGCCTGGGCGACGCTCTTGCCGCGGATCAGGTCGCAGACGATCTGGACCTTACGGGGAGAGATCCGCAGATACTTCAGGTTGGCTTTGGCTTCCATGTTCTCTCCTCCTCCTTACTTACCGGTCTTGGTGCCGGCGTGGCCCCGGAAGGTGCGGGTGGGAGCAAATTCGCCCAGCTTGTGGCCGACCATGTCCTCGGTCACGTAGACGGGGACGTGCTTGCGGCCGTCATGGACGGCAAAGGTGTGGCCCACGAAGGAGGGGAAGATAGTGGAGGCGCGGCTCCAGGTCTTCAGGACCTTCTTCTCGCCGGTCTGGTTCATCTCGTCGACCCGCTTGAGCAGCTCGGGAGCACAAAAGGGGCCTTTCTTGATACTTCTGCTCATCTTTTACTACCTCCCTTACTTGGCGTTGCGGTGCTTGACGATGAACTTCTCGGTGCGGTTCTTCGGCTTACGGGTCTTGTAACCCATGGCGGGCTTGCCCCAGGGGGTGACCGGGCCGGGACGGCCGACGGGGCTCTTGCCCTCGCCGCCGCCGTGTGGGTGGTCGTTGGGGTTCATAACAGAGCCGCGGACAGTGGGCCGCCAACCCATGTGGCGCTTCCGGCCGGCCTTACCGATCTGGATGTTGCCCAGTCGGTGTTGCCCACCTGGCCGATGGTGGCCTTGCAGTTCTCGCGGACACAACGCACCTCGCCGGAGGGCAGGCGGATCTGAGCCATGCCGTTCTCCTTTTGCCATCAGCTGGGCAGAGGTGCCGGCGGAACGAACCAGCTGGCCACCCCTTGCCGGGATAGAGCTCCACGTTGTGGATGATGGTGCCCACGGGGATGGCTGACAGGGGCAGGCAGTTGCCGGGCTTGATGTCGGCATTGGCGGGTCAGATGACCTGATGGCCGGCCTTCAGGCCGACAGGGGCCAGGATGTATCGGCTTCTCGCCGTCCTCACTGGACAGGGCGATGTTGGCGCTGCGGTTGGGATCGTATTCCAGACGGAGCACCGTCGCGGTCATATCCCAGCTTGTTGCGCTTGAAGTCGATGATACGATACTTCTTGGCTTGCCGCCGCCGCGGTGGCGGACGGTGATTCTGCCGTAGCTGTTGCGTCCTGCGTTCTTCTTCAGAGTTTCAGTCAGGCTACGCTCCGGCTTGGCCTTCTTATCGATGCCCTCGAACGCGGAGACCCGTCATATTCCGGCGGGCAGGCGTTGTGGGCTTGTAAAGTCTTAATAGCCATAGTGCATTAACCTCCTTATGCCATTCCTTCGAAGAACTCGATGGCCTTGGAATCGGCGGTGAGGGTGACCATGGCCTTCTTCCAGGAGGGCCGGCGGCCGGCGGGGTAACGGCCGGTGCGCTTGAGCTTTCCGTGACGCGCAGGGTGTTGACCTTGACGACCTTCACCCCGAAGACCTCCTCCACAGCCTTGGCGATCTCGATCTTGTTCGCGGACTTGGCCACCTCGAACACGGTGTAGCGCTTCACCTCGGTCTCGGCCATGGACTGTTCGGTGATGATGGGGCGCTTGATGATGTCATAAGCGGTCATTACGCGAACACCTCCTCGATGATGGCCAGGGCGGCTTTATGGTCGACCACCAGGCGCTTGGCGTTTACGATGTCATAGACGCTGAGGACCTTGGCGCTGGTGGTGACCACGCCGGGGATGTTCCGGGCGGACTTGACGACATTCACCTTCGACCTCAGGAGTGATGACCACGGACTTGCCCGCGCTCGATGGCGTCCAGGAAGTCGCGCAAGCTCTTGGTCTTGATCTCGTCCATACCCAGGTTATCCACCACCAGCAGGTCACCGCTGGCGGCCTTGGCAGACAGGGCGGACTTGAGGGCCAGACGCTTGACCTTCTTGTTCAGGGTGTAGCTGTAATCCCGGGGCTTGGGGGCGAACACGATGCCGCCGTGGGTCCACTGGGGGCCCGGGTGCTGCCCTGGCGGGCGTGGCCGGTACCTTTCTGGCTCCAGGGCTTGCGGCCGCCGCCGGACACTTCGGCGCGGGTCAGCGGCGGACTGAGTACCCTGACGGCAGTTTGCCAGGTGGTTCTTGACCACGTCGTGGACCACAGCCTGGTTGGGTTCGATCCCGAACACGGCCTCGGAGAGCTCGATCTCACCGACCTGCTGGCCGGCCATGTTGAACACGTTTGCTTTCGCCATGATTTACACTCTCCTTTCCTTACCGGTTGCTGGCGGAGGCCTTCTGGGGGTTGCACGTGCGGAAGCCTTCTGCGGGTTGACGCTGGTGCCGGCCTCGCCCCTTCTTCTCGCGGATGGTCTTCACGCTGTTGTGCAGGAACACCACGCCACCCTTGGGGCCGGGGATGGCGCCGCGCACGGCGATGATGCCCAGCTCGGGGTCGACCTTGACCACGTCCAGGTTCAGCACGGTGACCTGCTCGTTGCCCATCTGGCCGGCGCCGATCTTGCCCTTTGAAGATGCGGCCGAGGGGTCGGTGCTGGAGCCCCCATGGAGCCGGCGTGACGGTGCACAGGGCCGCCGCCGTGGGTGTTGCGCTTCGCAGCGCCGTGGCGCTTGACAACGCCCTGGAAGCCGTGGCCCTTGCTGATGCCGGTGACGTCCACGCGGTCGCCCGCAGCAAAGACGTCGGCCTTCAGCTCGTCGCCCACCTCGTACTTGGCGAGCAGTCCTCCAGAGCGAACTCCTTCAGGACCTTCTGGAACTCGGTGATGCCGGCCTTCTTCTGGTGGCCGGGCTCGGGCTTGGTGAGCTTGCGCTCGGGGATGGGTCTGATAACCCAGCTGAACGGCCTCATAGCCGTCCTTCTCGGCAGTCTTCTTCTGCACCACAGTGCAAGGGCCGGCCTGGATCAGGGTCACGGGAACCACCTTGCCAGCCTCATCGAAGATCTGGGTCATGCCGATCTTTTTGCCGATGATCGCTTTCTCCATGTTGGATTTTCCTCCTATAAAGGTTATTGGTCGGAGAGATACCCATTGAGCTGGTTTGGGTCTTGACCCAGTCCGCCTCAAAAATGCGGCGGACTGCGGTCCGCCTCGCAAGGTTGTTTGAGATCACTGGACAGCAAAGCCCTGGCTGCTGGGCGGCTTTTCCGCGCTTTACAGCTTGATCTCGATCTCCACGCCGGCAGGGAAGCTCCAGAGCTCATCAGGGCCTCGACGGTCTTGGGGGAGGGCTTGACCACGTCGATCAGGCGCTTGTGAGTGCGGCGCTCAAACTGCTCACGGCTGTCTCTTGTATTTGTGGACGGCCCGCAGGATGGTAACGATCTCTTTCTTGGTAGGCAGGGGAATGGGGCCGGAAACGGCGGCGCCGGTACGCTTGGCGGTTTCCACGATCTTCTCTGCGCTCTGGTCGATGACTGGTGGTCATAGGCCTTCAAACGGATGCGGATCATTTCTTTTTGTGCTGCCATGGTTTGTTTCCTCCTGATTTCGTAGGTAGTTTCACGCAGTCTCGACCTACGGCGAGAGAATTTTTCTATACGCTTAACCGTGCGTATCATTCCAGCTCATGAAAAAAATACCGGCGTCTCACAACGGCCGGTATCCAAACATGGCGCAGCGATCTACGCAACGTACAGATTCCTTCTCAGCCGCCCGATTCTCGGACATACTCCCCGGAAGTTACCTCAATTCGGAGCAATCTCCCGGTTCATCGCAGTTCCGCAGGCAGGGTCTTTCCTCTGCCGCGGACTTACTTATAATAAAAGAAAAAAAGCCTCTGCTGTCAAGAGGATTTTCTCTGTTTTTTTCATGAAATTTTGAAGATTTTTTGGGGGCCCATTTTTTACGACAAAAGCCGCCCCGCACAGCGGCGGAACGGCTCTTGAAAATGCTTTTACAGGCCGAACGCGCCCAGGTTCAATCCCCCGGTAATGTCGTTCATGCTCTGCTCCATGGCATCATTGGCCTGGCGCAGGGCCTCATTTACAGCGGATACCACCAGGTCCTGGAGCATCTCCACATCCTCCGGGTCCACGGCCTCCGGTTTGATGGTAACGGCCAGCGACTTCCTTTTTGCCGTTGACCTTGGCCTCTACCACGCCGCCTCCCACGCTGGCGGTGAACTCCCGTGCCTCCACTTCATCCTGAGCGGCAGTCATCTTGGCCTGCATCTCCTGGATTTTCTGCTGCATCTCCGCCTGGCGCTGAGCGCCGGTGGGTCTCATGCTGCCGTTGGTAAATCCACGGCGTGCGCTGTATCCCATAGTGATTCTCTCCTTATATAATATAATATAATATAATATAATATAATGTGGTTATTTGATTTGAATGTTGTCGAACTGGCTGCCGAACTTCAGCAGGTTCTGCAAATTCTTTTTTGGGGCGATGCCTTCGGCGGCTCCCCCCACCGAACATCAGCCGGATGCTGACCCCGGAGGCCTTCTCCGCCTCTTCGCACAACGCGCTCTTTCACCCGGTCGTTCTCCAGCCGGCCCAGAGTGATATCATCCGGTGCATAAACCGTCAGCAGGTCGCCGGAAAGCGCTCCGGTACACATATCCAGGAATGCCCGATACATGGGCGGCAGACGTCCTTTACAGTTCTCCGCCAGAGCCCGCCACCAGTTTCCGTCTCCCTGCTATGGCAGCAGGCGGAGCCGCTTTCGATGCCGTTGGCGCAGCGGTCGTCTGTCTGACTCTGGCCTTTACAGCGGGCGGGTCCTCCGGAACTTCAAAGATCCGCTGTCCCAGATCCTCCGGCATGGGCGGCTCTTCCGGCAGCGGCGGCTCCTCCCAAGGGGGCTCATCCACCGCCGGGGCTGGCATCTCCGGAAACCGGACTCTCTTCCGGGGTTCCAGCAGTCCCTTCCCGGAACGCTTTGGGAGCCGGCGCTTCCCGGTGCAGCTTTGCTGTCTCACCACTTTTGGCAACGGCACCGTGAATCAGCTGCCCACGGGCGACGCCCTCCTCCAGCCGCTGGACCCGGGCCTCCAGGGCCGTCAGGTCCCCAGAGAGGGACTCGTCGCACAGCCGCAGGAGGCAGAGCTCCGCATCCGTGCGGCGGTTGGAGCTGTAATAGAGGTCAGCGGTGGTCTTCTGCAGGGTGGTTGCCAGATAAATCAGCCGGACGGCGGAGACATCCTTCCCCAGCCTGTCCAGCGTGGCGCTGTCATAGCCGCCGGAGAGCAGGGCTGCCCCCCCCTCCGGCGCTGTACGTCGCAGCAGCAGGTCCCGGACCAGCGTGCTGAGCTCACCCAGCACCGCGCCTACATCCTTGCCGCCACTGTAAAAGCTGGTTCAACTGCAGCAGAGCTGCTTTTGCATCCCGGTTCAAAATCTGTTCCATCAGCTGGGCCGTCTGCAGGTTTCCCGCCAGGCCCAGCGCCTCCAGCACAGCCGCCGCATCGTGGTGCCGCCCGTACGGCAGCACACTGGTCCAAAAGGCTCAGGCCGTCCCGCAGAGCGCCGTCCGCCAGACGGCTGAGCAGTTCCGCCCCGTCAGGCGCCAGGGCGATGCCCTCCTGCCCGGCCACGTATGTCAGGCGGGATGCAATATCCTGGGGTGTGATGCGCTTGAAGGAAAACCGCTGGCACCTAGAGAGGATGGTGGCGGGCACCTTGTGGAGCTCCGTAGTGGCCAGAATAAACATCAGATGTTCCGGCGGCTCTTCCAGAATCTTTAAAAGGGCGTTGAACGCCGGCGTGGAGAGCATGTGGACCTCGTCCACGATGTACACCCGCTTCTTTCACATTGGCAGGGGCGTAGATGGCTTCGTCCCGCAAGGCCCGCACCTGGTCGACACCGTTGTTGGAGGCAGCGTCCAGCTCCAGTACATCCAGAAAACTGCCGTTTTCGATGCCCACGCAGGAGGGGCACTGGCAGCAGGGATCGCCGTCCATCGGGTGCTCGCAGTTGACGGCCTTGGCCAAGATTTTGGCACAGGTGGTCTTGCCGGTGCCCCGGGTGCCTGTGAAGAGGTACGCATGGGAGGTGCGGCCCTCCGCCACCTGCTTACCAGAGTCTGGGTGATGTGGGACTGGCCGATGACATCCGAGAACGTTTTGGGCCGCCATTTGCGGTACAGGGCCTGATACATGAAACACCTCCCTCCAAAGAAAAACGAAGTCCTCCGTAAAAAGTCCTCCGGCATGCAGCTGCGGAACCGCGCATCCATTGCGCGCGGCACATGGAACATTTTCATAGCTTAATGCTGCTCGCCGTTCCCAAAAATTTTTGCTTTCCAGACAAAAATGGTTCGCGGGCATCCATTGCCGCTGAACATCGTGGTAAATGGGGGCGTAGCTCAGCTGGGAGAGCGGAGGTTCGCATCCGTAAGGTTATTCGATTTTCCACCATAAAAAGAGACAGCCGTATGGCTGTCTCTTTTTAAATTTTTGATTTGCTGCATGAGGAAAAATGTCTGATCTTCGTTCTGAAATTTCACGCCGGCGCACTTTTGCCATCATCTCCCCATTTGCCGCCGGTAAAAACCATCCTGACCGAAAACGGCGGGAGCGTATCGCCAGCCGGGAGAGCGTACGGTTCGCATCCGACTGGATGGAAATTGAAAAGCCGGCATCTCCGTCACCTCCTCCGTCATGCAGTTTCAGCACATACCCCTCCGGGCCACCGGCTTTCGCATCCGGCGAGGTCAAGGGATACCCCAAGGCCGCCACCTTCTCGGAGGACACCTACCGCACACTGATGGCCGCCGACAGCGCCGTGATGGTCATTGACGGCGCCAAGGGCGTGGAGCCCCAGACCCGGAAGCTGTTTAGGGTCTGCGCCATCCGCCACATCCCCATCTTCACCTTCATCAACAAGATGGACCGGGAGGCCAAAGACCCCCTGGAACTGTGCGAGGAGCTGGAAAAGGAGCTGGGCATCGACACCTACGCCGTCAACTGGCCCATCGGCTCCGGCAAGGAGTTCCAGGGTGTCTACGACCGGGAGAAGCAGCGGATTCCTCTTCTTCTCCGGCGGAGGGTCACGGCAAAAAGGCTGCCTCCACCGAGGTGGCCCTGGACGACCCGGCGCTGGAGGACATGATCGGCGCACAAAAGGCCGCCGCCCTCCGGGAGGAGGTGGAGCTGCTGGGGGCCGGACGGGAGTTTGACATGGAGGCTGTGCGGAACGGCACCCTGTCCCCCGTGTTCTTCGGCTCCGCCCTGACCACCTTCGGCGTGGAGCCGTTCCTGGAGGAGTTTTTGCGGATGACCACGCCGCCGCTGAACCGCGTCAGCGACCAGGGGCGAGGTGGACGCCTTCTCCCCCCGGATTTTTCCGCCTTTTGTGTTCAAGATCCAGGCCAATATGAACAAGGCCCACCGGGACCGGCTGGCCTTCATGCGCATCTGCTCCGGCAAGTTCCAGCGAGATGCGGAGTACTATCACGTCCAGACCAGCAAGAAGATGCGGCTGAGCCAGCCCCAGCAGATGATGG